>JACXTT010005573.1_pt1 | contig 18255 bp, 17 predicted proteins | sample 9270951 | NCBI WGS metagenome assembly JACXTT01 (sample SAMN15532306, study PRJNA645909) | rock metagenome | isolation source: weathered quartz diorite | place: Puerto Rico | collected 2017-06-21 | reverse complement strand
CCGTCCGTCCCGGGTACCCGTGGCCCAACGCCATCAGCAACCCGCGCAGCCGACCGAAATGGATGGTGCCGAAGAAGTCAGTGATGTCGAGGCGCAGGATGACGTCTTTGCCGACGTGCTGTTCGGCGTTGGTACGCACCGAATGGCCGCGGCGGAAGCCATGCGCGTATTCGCTCACCGGCAGCTTGCTCACCAGAAGTGCGTTGAGCTGCCGCTGCAATCGTTTGAGCCGGGTCTTGGGCGCCATGATCAGGCGCTCCCCTCCGCTGCGCTTGGCGATCGCGAAAGTGACGTAGTGCGCGCATTTGTCGCGGGCGCTGTGCGTCGAGAAGCGGCGCAGCGCTTTCAAGTCCAACTCCAGCGCTGCGGCGAGCGCGGTCTCCGTCTGCCAGGCCGGCAGGCCGTAGCGGGCGAGCTGAGCCTCGTCGGTTGCGAGCTGGCGCGAGTTGCGGTCGCGCGTAAGCAGGGTGGGGGAGAACAAGCGGCGCGCTTCGTCGGCAGCGAAGTACCGCTTGCGTGGCCGGCGCGCGGTGACCGTGTGTTCGGATGACGCTGGCGTGGGCAGCAGGCGCTCGTCGCGCAAAGCCAGGCGGTGGTGTCCGGGTTTCAGGGGGGCCGGCACTACAGAGGCTTCGGATTCCGCCTTCTGCGGCTCGGGGGGCAAAAGTGAGGCTTGCATCGGTGTTGCAGGTTGAGGATCCGGCGTTGGCGCGCGCGCCGGAGCGGCGCTTGTCGGAGCAGGGGTCGCACGCGCGAGGATCGGCGCAGCAGCTGGCGGCGGAGTCGCAACGGGCGGCGCCGGTACCGTGGGTTCGGGCCGCGGCGGTGGACGCGAAGCGATCGTCTGCGGTGGCCGCGTCGTCACCGGTGTTGGTCGCGTGGGGGGCTGCGGTGGCGGTGGCGCGGGTCGCTCAGCAGCTGGTGCGGAACGCGGGGCGGCTGGTGGCGAGGCCTGCGCCGGTCTTGCAATCGGCTCAGACGGAGCGCTATCGGTCCCGGCCGACTTGCGTCCGAACAACCGGCGCAGGAACTCAATGCCCATCGACGGCTCTCCCGATCGCGTACCGGTTCGAGGGGCTGAGGGCGGGCACTGATGCGGGAGAGAGGGCGCGCCGGCCGACCACTTGCGAGGCTCTGGACTCATGGCCTCCCCGCGCCTGCGGCGCGAGGAACCGTGGCGAGGTAATGCGCTCAAGGCGCCGCCCCGGCGAAGCACCGGGGCACTGCTGGCTGGTTGCGCGCGAGCGCGCCCTCTCAGCCGCCTTTATCGCCGTGCGCTGCGCTCTTGTCAACCGCAGGCCTGGTCCACGCCCGCGTCGTGCAATGCGGCTTTGGGGTCCACGTGGGAGGAGCCGGGTCATCGAGTCGTGCGCCTGTACACCACCGGTTCTTCGCCGCTTTGCAGCAGCGCAGGATTCGCGTTCAATTGGCGCGCTACCAGCGCGAGCAGCCCAGCAGAAGGGTCGCCTCGGGCGAGGAGAGTCCGTGCCCAGGTCAGCAGTTGCAGGGCCTCGGCAGGCCCCTCTGCCAATCTGTCGAGCGCGCGCAGCGCCACTCGGCGCACTGGGCCGGGCAGCCGGCGTTCGAGTGCCGCGAGCAGCAACTCGCGATTCCGGCGCGCCAGAGCAAGTGCGCGCGGGTCATCGGCGGTGAGCGCGTCTACCGCGATGGCGCAGACTTGATCATCCTCCGCGCGCAGTAGCTCTGCGGCCACCCCGGGAGTCGTGAGGCACGCCGTCTCGGCGCGCTCGAACAACAGCCGGGCGAGCGGATTGCGCCGCATCAACTCGCGGCGGTTGCGGATCGACCGCCGCGGGACGCATCCGAGGATCGCGCCTGCCCGCCGTCCCAGGCCGATGCCATCTGCTGTCGGAGCCTCCAGGTAGCGCGCCGTCACCGCGGCCACCCCGAGTAGACGTTCTGCACCTGATCGCTCCGAGCGCACCGCAAGACGTGCGGCCACGACGTCGATGAGTTCGTCGTCCCGGCGCTCGATCGCCTTCTCCATCAAACCGGAACGCGGCCGGATGGGCGATGGGTCGAGCTGCGCCCGGAACGGACCGCGCACGAGCTCCGGGAAGCGCTCGTACAAGGCCAGCAGCGTGCCGTCGCGCAGCAGCTTGCGGCGGCTCCCGGACATGGAGCCTGCACCGGCGAGCGACCGCAACCGCCGCAGGAGCTCCGGCTCGGGCGTGCTCCGGTCCTGCACTAGGCTCGTCGCTTCGCGATCGTATTCGGCCGCCGACGCGCAGGAGCCGAGCAGGGCCGCCCACAGCTCGAGCCAACGTTCGCGGCGGGCCAGCTGCATGATGTGCTCGTACCCCGAACGCCGATCTGCAGACCAGATTTCATGCCAGTGCTGTAGCAGGTATGGCAGCACCTGTGCGCCACGCTCCTGCGCTAACTTTGCGAGTTGCGGGCCGACGTCGGGCCGCCACCGATTCGGATGCCGGCGCTCGAGCTCGGCGCAAAGGAGCTGCGGCTGGTCGATGCGCAAAGCGAGCTGCGCCGTGTCGCGCGCCCACTGCTCGCCCGTGGTCTGAGCCCGGTACAGCGCAAAGTACAGCGGCTCGTCGCCATGCGCCTGCGCCTGCCCCAACAGGCCTTGCCAAGGCGCGTCGGCGTCGCCGGCGCGCCGGCCGCGCGGCAGGTGGCGTTGGATGAATGCCGACGTCAGCAACGGGTCCGCGCGGTACAGCTCGAGCGCAGCCTCCTCCTCGAGGATGTAGGGAAGGTCCAGCTTGGCGAGCACAGCCCCGCGCTCATCGGCCGTCGCTGTCGCGCAAAAGCGCGACACCAGCTCGGCCGCCCAACGCCGTGCATCTTCTTGCGTGCGCCTGCGCTCTTCGCGCTGCTCTTTACCGGACCCGGAAGGTTTCGGGAACCCTGTCATCTCCGCTCGCGTCGTGGCTTTTCGTGCGTTTTGCTATTCGAATCTCTCGAATCTTTCGCCCATCAGGCCACGCGGGCGAAACAGCAGGACCAGAACCATCAGCAGGTACATCGACGCCTCCGCCGCGGGCGGATAGAAGTAGAGCGTGATACCGCGCACGACTCCCACCAGAAGGCCGGCGAAGACCACGCCCCAGAAACTCCCCAGCCCGCCGATCACTACGACCACGAACGTTGCGGTTAAGATTTCGTTACCCATGGCCGGCTGCACGCCCGCCAGCGGCGCCGACATCACGCCCGCCAGCGCGGCGAGCGCGACGCCGAGCGCGAACACCGCGGTAAGCGCCGGCCGCAGGCTGATTCCCATCGCGCGCACCATTTCCGGGTCGCGCACGCCCGCGCGCACGATCATGCCGAAGGCGGTCCTATTCAGCAGCAGCCAGCAGCCGGCAACGGCCGCAGCTGTCACCAGCAGGATAGTGAGCCGATAGTAGGAGTAGATGAAGCTCCCCACACGCAGCTGCCCGCGCAGCGCGTCCGGGATGGAGAACGGCAACCCGGTCGTGCCCCAGATCATACGCAGAGCCTGCTCGCCGACCATGGCGAGGCCGAAGGTGAACAGCAGGCCCAGCGCCGGGTCGCTCTCGTAGAGGCGCGACAGGAACAGGCGCTCGATCAGGATTCCGAGCAGCGCCACGCCGACCGGCGACAGTGCCATGGCGCCGAAGAAGCCCAGTCGCTTCTCGACTTCGAACGCAAGGTAAGCCCCTATGGCGTAGAAGGCACCGTGCGCGAGATTGACCACACCGCCGAGGCCGAAGATGAGCGACAGCCCGAGCGAAAGGGCGATGTAGAAGGAGCCGACCAGCAGGCCATTGATGACCTGCTCGAGAATCAGCTCGGGAACGATGGCCATCTTGGACGTGACTCGTGACTCGTGATTCGTGACTCGGAACTCAAAGTGAGCATCGATTTCCTCTTACGAACCACACTGGCCACGGCATAACCCTAACACTAGCTTCCGCCGCTATAAGCTTCACGCATTGCAACGAATCACGAGTCACGAATCACGCCATCTTGCACGCATTCTCGTTTTGCGTGGGCTGGATCAGCTCCAGCGAATCCTTGGGCCCGGGTACGGCGCGCACGATGTCGAAGATGTCCCACTTGTCCCGCGCCAGCGACTTGTCCTTCACCACCACCACATACATTTCTTGCAGCAGTTGGTGGTCCCAGGCGCGGAAGCTGCCCTTGCGCTCCTTGAGGATATCGAAGCTGGCGCCTTTTTCCAGGTGCGATATCAGAGCGGCCGCCTCGGTCCCTTTGGTCTCGGAGAAAGTTTGGGCCACGATCCGGACCCCCACGTAGTCGCCCCAGGCCTGGTTGTCGGGCGGCCCGTTGAACTTGTCGGAGAAGCGTTTGGTGAAGCCCTGAGCCGCTGGAATCTTCAGGCCGTGGTACCAGAGGCTCTGCCAGTGCCCGGACAAATTCTCCAGCCCCGCGGCCCAGAACGGCACGGTGTCCATCACGCCGCCGGCGAGCGGGAAGGGCAGGTTGTACTCCTTGTATTGCTTGAGGAAGGTGGTCTGATCTACGCCCGCCAGATTGAGATAGACGAGATCGGGCTTGAGCGCGCGGATCTTGAGAATGTACGCGCTGTAGTCCGGGGTGCTGGTGGGCACCATGTCATTGGCAAGCACGGTGCCGCCGTTTTCCTGCAGAAAGCGGGAAGACACCCGGTACAGGTCGTGGCCGAATGCATAATCCGCCGTCAGAAAATACCACTTGGCGCCCTTGATCAGATCGTGGTCCTTCTGCCATGTCCCGATGGTCTTGGTGTACATGGTGTTGCATCCCTCTACGTGGAACATGTAGCGGTTGCAAGTCTGGCCGCGCAGGGCGTCCGAGTTGGCGCCGGTGTTGAAGTACGGGATCTTGTATTTGAGCGCTTGCTCCGCGATGGCGCCGGCGGAGGCCGAGCTGACCTCGCCGATCAGCACCACCACCTTGTCTCGTTCGATCAGCTTCTGCGCCTTGCTCACCGCCGTAGCCGGGTTCACGCTGTCCTCGGCGATCAGCTCGACTTTTCGGCCAAGGATGCCGCCCGACGCATTCAATTCTTCTACCGCCAGCGTAGCGCCGCGGAAACCGTATTCGCCTACCTGGCCGAGAAAGCCGGTGCGCGGAGTCAGGTGGCCGATGCGGACGACATCGGTCTGCGCGCGCACGATGCCGGGAAATGCCATCGGCGCCATAGCCACCGCACCCAGTGCAGCGGTTTTCTTGAGGGTGTCTCGGCGGCTGGCTCCGTTCACAGCTTTAGGATTCTTGCTCATGTTCTTCCCCACCTCGTTCTTGGATTGTTGGGTCTCGTTACCCGTGCGACGGTTCCGGAGCAGTTCTCAGGGCGCATGCAGCGCCTCGACCACGGCCTCGGTCACTTGCGCGGTGTTCGCGCTGCCTCCGAGGTCTGCGGTTTTGATGCCCCTTGTCAGTGTGCTGGTCATGGCCGAAACGATGCGCTGCGCCAGCTCCGGCAGACCCAGGTGATCGAGCATCAGCGCACCGCTCCAGATCTGACCCAGTGGGTTCGCGATGCCCCGCCCTGCAATGTCCGGCGCTGAACCGTGCACGGGCTCGAACATCGACGGGTACGCACGTTCGGGATTCAGATTGGCTGAGGCGCCAATACCGATGCTGCCGGCGATGGCGGCGCCCAGATCGGTGAGAATGTCGCCGAACAGGTTGCTGCCTACCACGACCCCGAAGCGTTGCGGATGCGTGACGAAACGCGCCGACAGCGCATCGATGTGCATTTGCTCGCTCTCGATACTCGGATAGTCTTTCGCGAGCTGCCAGAACACCTCGTCCCAGAACGGCATGCTGAAGTTTATGCCGTTGGACTTGGTGGCCGAGGTGACGCGCTTGCGTCCTGTCTTCTTCGCCAGCGCAAACGCGAAGCGGATGACGCGCTCGGTGCCCATCCGGGTGAACACGTTATTCTGAACCACCACCTCCCAGGGCGTGCCGGTGTACATGCGCCCGCCCATGTTGGAGTACTCGCCTTCGTTGTTCTCGCGTACCACCACGAAGTCGATGTCCTCGGGCCTGCGCCCGGCCAGCGGCGAGGCGACGCCGGGCAGCAGCTTGACCGGACGCACGCAAGCGTATTGCTGGAAGCCCCGGCGGATCGGTGCGATCAGTTCCCAGAGCGAAACGTGATCGGGTACCCCCGGGAAACCTACCGCGCCGAGGAAGATCGCGTCGAAGGCACGCAGCTGCTCCAACCCGTCCGCGGGCATCATGCGGCCGTGCTGCTGATAGTACTCGCAGCTCCACGGGAACTCACGGTACTTGAAACGCAGCCCGCCGTGAGCCCGGGCCTCGGGCAATCGCGCCGCGGCGTCGAGTACGCGCACGCCGCATGGGACGACCTCCCTGCCGATGCCGTCGCCCGGGATGAGGGCGATGTCGAATTCCTTCAAGGCCGTTTGAACCCGGACCGGATCCAGTCGACGCTCTTCATGCCGTCGGGTGGGCTGATCAAGTCCGGCGAGTAGTACTTGACGTTGACCAGCGTGACTTTTCCGTCGACGTTTCGCACGGTGCCGTAGGGCACTTGCTGCACTGCCTGATGACCTTTGCCGAGCGCCATGTCCACGGTGCCGGAGGGGGACTCGAACTTGAGGTATTCGAGCGCGGCGATGATCTGGTCGATGCTCGGGTCCTTGACCTTGCTGGCGGCTTGGGCCTTCTCGTAGGCGGTCTTGACGCCGAAGAAAGCCGTAGCCATATGGTAGGAGGCGTATACGGGGGAGAAGCCGTACTTGTCCCGGTAGGCTTTGTTCAGCCATTTGCTGAGCGCGTTCACTGGCGCGAACGCGCCATTGGGGCCGCGTCCTCCGAGGATGGTGCCGTCCGGAAGATCCTTGCCCAGGCGCTCGATTACGGTTTCCCCGGTGATCATGATGTTGGGCATCTTCGCGAGCAGGCCGCGCGGCCCCGCTTGCAGGATGTAGGCTTCCAGGTCGCCTCCCCACAGCCCGTTCTGAATGATCTCCCCACCGCTGCCCAGCAGCGCGGAGACCTCGGCGCCGTACTGGCCCGCACCGAGCTTGGGCCACACGATGGTGCCGATCTGGGACTGCGGCTTGAGGATCTTCATGGCCTCGGTGAAATCCGCCCACGCGTCCTGGCCCCACGCATAGTTGGGATCGATCCCCGAGAAGGTCTTGAGGTTCGGGAAGTACTCGGTGATATAGCGCGCCGCGGCCACGTTCTCTTGCGTCGCCATGGTGGTGGTGCGAAATACGTATTTGTAACTCCCCTCCTCGAAGATCCGGTTGGTGGCGCAGTCGAACAGGACGGTGAATTTTTTCATCTCCTCGGCCACCGGCGCCACGGCGAGGCAGTCGCCGCTGGAGATCACGCCTATCACCAGGTCGACGTTCTGACGGTCGACCAGATTGCGGTACTCGGTGACCACCTTGGTGGGGCCACCGGCCTCGTCGACATAAACCAGCTCGATGGGTCGGCCGCCGAAGCCTTTCTGGCTGTATCCGGGTATCTGCCCGCCCTGGTTGAGGGCTTCCGCCAACAAATCCGCGGCGTTTTTCGCGGGGACACCGAAGGGTCCCGCGGCTGGGCCGGAAAGGAAGGTGACGACGCCCACGCGCAACGGTTCCTGAGCCAGCGCTGCGCCGACCGCCAACATCGTAGAAATGAAAGCAAGAGCGAGCGCGCTCGAGTTGCGCGACAGCTGACGCATGGATCTGTCCTCCCGAGAAAAGCAGCTATGGTTTGTTCCGCGCGTGACGCTCACGCAGAGCCGCATAAAGAAGCGCATGCTCGACGGGCGGCCGGTCGCCGGAATCGCCGCGATTATAGCAACTAAACCTCGGCGCAAATCCGCTAGAATGCTGTCACCTTGAGCTCGTCCTCTGTCCTCTCGGGATCCGCCGCGGCGGCGCCGTGGCTGCCACCCCTTTCATCTTGAACATTCTGGCGCTCGAGACGTCCTCGGAATGGTGCTCCGTTGCAGCCTGGCTCGACGGCAAGGTGTCGGCGCGTGAGGAGCTGGCGGGTCAGCGCCACTCCGAGCTGATCCTGCCAATGATCGACGCGTTGCTGCACGACGCCGGGGTGGCGCTCGCGGGGTTCGATGCCATTGCGTTTGGCGCCGGCCCCGGGTCGTTTACCGGGCTGCGCATCGCCTGCGGCGTGGCGCAGGGGCTCGCATTTGCGACCGGCGTCCCAGTGGCTTGCGTGAGCACGCTGCTCGCGGTTGCGCAGGGCAGCGGAGCGGACCGCGTTATCGTCTGCCTCGATGCGCGCATGGGGGAGGTCTACTTCGGAGCGTTTCAGCGCGAGGCCGCGCCCGGCGGCGAGTCCGGGTGGAGCAGCGTGCATCCGCCTCAGCTATGCGTCCCTGCGGGCGCGCCGCAGCTGGATGCCGGAGGCTGGGTCGGGGCCGGCAGCGGCTTCGCTGTCCACGGCGCAACGCTCGCGCAACGCTATGGCGGATGCCTGAGCGAGACGCGGGCCGAGCTGCGCCCCAGCGCATCCGACATCGCGGCGCTGGCTGCAGACATGGTGCGCGCGGGGCTGGCCGTGGCGGCGGAAGATGCGGCCCCGGTCTACATTCGCGACCGCGTCGCGTTGACGGTGGACGAGCGCCGCGTGCTGAAGGCCGCTCGCGGCGCTCCGGCAGAGCACTCATGAGCGCCGTGCTGTCGCCGGCGCCGGTCTTTCGGCCCATGCGCGCTGCCGACGTGGATCCCGTGCTGGCGATCGAGCAGCGCATCTACTCGCATCCATGGACGGCGGGACATTTCCGCGACTCGCTGCACGCGGGCTACAGCTGCTGGGTCATGGAGTGCGGCGGACATCTCGCCGGTTACGGCGTGTTGATGATCGGCGTTAGCGAAGCTCACCTGCTCAATCTGAGCGTGGCGGCCGACTGGCAGGGGCAAGGGCTGGGCCGTACTCTGTTACATCATTTCATCGTGATCGCTCGTGGCAGCGAAGCGCGCCGAATCTTCCTGGAAGTGCGGCCATCGAACGAAGCGGCGCGCTGGCTGTACACGGACATCGGATTTCGAGAGCTGTACGTACGGCGCGGCTACTATCCGGCCGAAGCCGGGCGCGAGGACGCGATCCTGATGGGCCTGGACCTGTGACCAACAATCGGCGCGAATTGATCCTCGCGGAGCTCGGACTGCTCCCGCTTTGGATTCCTCGCGATCGCGCGCGTCCGCCGTCGCCGAGCACGAATGCCGCTCCGGATAACGAGCCGTCGCCCCCGCGCGTCGACGAGCCGGAGGAGCGCAGCACACGGATCTTGCGGTCAGGGTGGCCCGAGCTGAAGGACATGGTCAAGGCATGCACGGAGTGCCCGTTGCATGCGGCGCGTCGTCAAACCGTTTTCGGCGTGGGCGACGAAAACGCCGACTGGCTGTTCGTCGGCGAGGGCCCGGGAGTCGAAGAGGACGCGCGCGGCGAGCCGTTCGTAGGGCAGGCCGGACGCCTGCTCGACAACATGCTTGCCGCGATCGGGCTCAAGCGCGGACACGACGTGTATATTGCGAATATCGTCAAATGCCGGCCTCCTGGGAACCGCGTCCCGGAAGCGCTCGAGGCGGCACGTTGCGAGCCCTACCTGCTGCGGCAGATCCAGCTGATCGAACCGAAGCTGATCGTCGCGCTGGGCAAGACTGCCGCTTCCAACCTGCTGCACACGGAAGCGAGCATCGGCAGCCTGCGCGGGCGGTTGCACCAGTTCCGCGGCACGCCGCTGCTGGTCACTTATCATCCCGCCTATCTGTTGCGCAACCTCGCCGACAAGGCGAAAGCCTGGGAGGATCTGTGTTTCGCGCGCGATGCCATGACGGAGTTAAAAGCCGGGGCGAGGTTGAAAGCCGGGCAGCTCGCCTTCACTTGAGCGTTTCTGTCGTTGGTTCGTTTGCTTGAGGAGAGCACGAATGAAGAGATGTTTGGTGCTGCTGGCCTCGCTGGGAGTCGCGCTGGGCCTGAGCGGTTGCGGCTACAACACCATCCAGGCGCAGGACGAGCAAGTCAAAGCCGCGTGGAGCGAAGTGATCAACCAGTACCAACGCCGCGCGGACCTCATTCCCAATCTGGTGAACACGGTCAAGGGTTACGCGCAGCAGGAGCAGGATGTCTTGCTGGGCGTTACCAATGCGCGGGCCAAGGTGGGCAGCATGCAGGTTACGCCCGAGCTGGTAAACGATCCGGCAGCCTTCGCCAAATTTCAGCAGGCGCAGGGTGAGCTCACCTCCGCGCTGTCGCGCTTGCTGGTGGTGGTGGAGAACTACCCACAGCTCAAGTCCGATCAGAACTTCCGCGATCTGCAGGCTCAGCTGGAAGGAACGGAGAACCGCATCACGGTGGCGCGCCAGCGCTACATCAAGACCGTGCAGGAGTACAACACCACGGTTCGCCAGTTTCCCGTCAACCTGACGGCCATGGTGTTCGGCTACAAAGCGAAGGCCAACTTCACGGTCGAGAACGAAGCCGCGATAGCCAAGCCGCCGTCGGTCGACTTCAGCAAACCGGCTCCCGGCGGCAACGCGCAGGGAGCCACCCCGGCAGGGGGGCAGCCGGGGCCCACGCCCAAGCAGTAGCGGATGACCCCCATTGCGGCCCTGCGTCGCGCAGGGCTGCTTCTGTCTTTTCTTGTCGTCGCAGCCGCGAGCTGGGCGCAGGACCTGGTTCCGGTCCCGGCCCTGAAGGCGCGGGTGACCGACCTCACCGGTTCGCTGTCGCCTGACCAGGTCGCTGGCCTGGACCGTAAGCTTGCCGCCCTCGAAACGCGGAAGGGGAGCCAGATCGGCGTGCTGATCGTTCCCAGTACGCGGCCCGAAAGCATCGAGCAGTATTCGATTCGAGTAGCCGAGCAGTGGAAACTGGGCCGCAAAAGCGTGGACGACGGAGCGTTGTTGCTGGTCGTCAAGGACGATCGCGCGTTGCGGATCGAGGTCGGGTACGGACTGGAAGGTGCATTGCCGGACGCTACCGCGAATCGAATCGTCGAGGACATCATCGTCCCGCGTTTCAAGACGGGGGATTTCTACGGCGGCATCGACGCGGGCGTCGACGTCATGATCAGGGTCGTGGAAGGCGAGCCATTGCCGCCCGCGCAGAAGCAGTGGCGCAGCCCCAGCAAGGTCAATGGCGGCAATCTGCATTCTCTATTTGTCGTTGGCATCATCCTGGTCTTTGTTGTCGGCGGCATACTGCGATCCGCTGTCGGGCGTTTGCCCGCGGCCGGGCTCATCGGCAGTGTTGCCGGCGTCATCGTCTGGTTTCTTATCAGCTCCGTGGCGGCAGCGGCTGTCGCTGGCTTCATCGCATTCATTTTCACGCTCTTGGGTGGCGGGACACGCGGCGGTCGCGGGGGTTACGGAGGCTGGACCGGCGGTGGCTATGGAGGCGGAGGTGGGTTTAGTGGCGGAGGTGGCTTCGGTGGGGGCGGCGGCGGGTTCGGTGGCGGTGGTGCCTCGGGCAGGTGGTGAGCGTGGATCTCAAGCGGATATTTCGGCACCTGTTCACCACGATCTGGAGCGTACGCCGCGCGTTTCCTCAGTTGGCGCTCGACGCCGTCACGCGTGCGATCCAGGAGACGGAAGCAACTCATGAAGGCCAGGTGCGCTTCGCGGTGGAGCATGCCCTCGACCTGCAGCAGTTGCTGTGGGGGCGATCTGCGCGCGCGCGGGCGCTCGACGTGTTCTCCGAGCTTCGCGTCTGGGACACCGAGCACAACAACGGCGTGCTGATCTATCTGCTGCTGGCGGACCGTGATGTCGAGATCATTGCCGATCGCGGCATTCATGCACATGTGGAGGGCGGATGGGAAGCGATCTGCCGTCGCATGGAAGAACGCTTCGCCCGGGGCGAATACGAAACCGGGGTCATCGAAGGCGTGCGTGCGGTGGGAGAACATCTGCAGCGGCACTTCCCGGCCCGGCGCGGGGGCCGCAACGAGCTTCCCCATCGACCCGTGGTGCTCTAAATCAATGGAAGCCAGCCACCTGCAGCAGGTGATCGAGCAGTACGGATACATCGCCGTGTTCATCGGCGCGCTGATCGAGGGCGAAACCATATTGGTCATGGCCGGTTACCTCGCACACGAGGGCTATTTGAACTTGGCCGTGGTAATGGTGGTCGCCGCTTTCGGCGGGTTCATCGGGGATCAATTCTTCTTTACTCTCGGGCGATTTCGCGGACGTGAGATCCTCGCGCGCCTTCCAAGCCTCAAGGCGCGCGCGGCAAGAGTCGAGAGGCTCGTGCATCGCTATCAGAACTGGCTGATCATCCTGATTCGCTTCATGTACGGACTGCGTGTCGCCGGGCCGATCTTCCTCGGAATGGCTCGGGTCTCGCCCGTTCGCTTCGCCGTGGTGAATTTCCTGGGCGCAATGGTCTGGGCGGTCTTGATCGGTGGCGCCGGCTTTTTATTCGGCCAAGCCGTTGGCCTGTTCTTGCACGATGCTCAGCGCTACGAGGCGTTCTTGCTCGGCGTGCTGCTCGTGCTCGGCATCGGCCTCTGGATCTATCGGCGCTATCGGTTCGAGGCCAAAGACAAACGGTGAGCGCGCTCGAACGTAGTCGCGCGACATTCTTGCGTGCCCTCAGTCCTGATCATGTCCGTGCTTTCGCCACAGCCAGAACATCGACGCGGCCACGATCAGACCAAAGGTTATGATGATAGCGTCGATGTTCATGCCGGAGCGGTCCATCGCCGCATAAGCGCCGTTCATGAGCAAGATGCTGAGGTTCTCGTTGAAGTTCTGCACAGCAATCGAATGCCCTGCCCCCATCAGCAGATGACCGCGATGCTGGAGCAGCGCGTTCATGGGCACCACGAAGAACCCGCCCATCGCGCCCACCGCGATCATCGTCAACATGGCCAGCCGCCAATCGGTGATGAGCGCGATCAGCATCACCCCCAGTCCCATGAATATTCCGACCGGAAGCACCCGCACCGCCCGATGCAAAGCCACGAACCTCGCTGCGAGCACCGACCCGACGGCGACGCCGACCGCCGTAACCGCGGTGAGCTGGGTTGCCTTGGACAGAGTGAAGCCGAGCGCGGGACCGGCCCACTCGAGCACGATCAGGCGCAGGCTCGCGCCCGCGCCCCAAAACAAAGTGGTGACCGCGAGCGACACCTGGCCCAGGGGGTCGCGCCAGAGCAGGGCCAAGCAGTGCCAGAAGTCCTGCAGAATGTACAGCGGCGTTTTCTTCGGCAGCTTGTGGTCCAGCGCGACGCGCGGGATGTACAGGTTCACAACCGAGGCAACGACATACAGTCCAAGCACGGCCAGCAATGCATAGGCGGGTGCGGAGGTGACCCAGCTGTGATGGCGCAGATGGGCGAAATGGGTCGCGGCGAAGTCGAGGAACTTGCCGCCGACCAGGAATCCCCCCAGGATCGCGCCCAGGATGATCGCGGCGACCGTCAGACCTTCCATCCACCCGTTGGCCCAGACCAGCTTGTGGTGCGGCAGATATTCGGTGAGGATGCCGTACTTCGCGGGCGAGTACATCGCAGCGCCTACGCCCACGACCCCATAGGCCAGCAGCGGATGCAGGCCGAACAGCATGCACAGGCAGCCCACTATCTTCACCGCGTTGCCGATGAACATCACGCGGCCTTTCGGAATGGCATCTGCGAGAGGGCCGACGAACGGCGCGAGCACGATATAGGAAAAGACGAAAAATACCTGCAGCACCGGAGTCTGCCAGGTTGGCGCGTGCAGATCCTTCAGCAGGGCGACCGCTGCAAACAGAAGGGCGTTATCGGCGAGTGCGGAGAAGAACTGCGCCGCCAGGATCGTGTAAAAGCCGCGATTCATCCAGGCCGTTGGTGTTGTGCTCTGTCGGTCGCATGTGGCGTTAGCTCGGCTCGGACAGGGCCCTCCTCGGAGGGCGGCGACTTTATACCACGAAACCGCAAAATCGCCGGACGAAGGCGGTCGCGGCGTCGCGACGGGCACCTAACCCCATTTTCATCTGAGGCGGACTAATGGCGCGGCCGATCCGGGCGACCATCCATCTTTCGGCCCTGCGCAGCAATCTCGGCGTGGCCCGGCGGGCGGCGCCGCAGGCGCGTCCTCTGGCGGTGATCAAGGCCAACGCGTACGGCCACGGGTTGCTGCGTGCGGCGGAGGCGCTGCGGGACGCGGAGGGGTTCGCGGTGCTCGATCTCGATGATGCGGTGCGGCTGCGCCAGGCTGGCCATACGTGCCGCATACTGCTGCTCGAGGGTTTCTTCGATCCGCTCGAGCTGCCTGAGTTCTCGGAGCGGGCATTGACGGCGGTCGTGCACAGCTTGGAGCAAGTTGCCATGCTGGAGGGAACGCGCCTGCCGTCGCGTATCGACGCGTTTGTCAAAGTGAACACGGGGATGAACCGTCTCGGCCTGACTCCCGATTCCCTGCGCGATGCGTTGCAGCGGCTGCAGGCCTCCAGGAACACGGGCGAGATCACGCTCATGACCCACTTCGCCAACGCCGACGACCCGCGCGGGATCGAGTGGCAGCTGGAGATTTTCCGGCGCGCGGGCGCCGGCCTCGGTCTGCCGGTTTCGACTTCCAACTCCGCCGCATTGTTACGCTATCCCGACAGGACGCAGGGATGGTCCCGGCCGGGCATCATGCTGTATGGCGCTTCGCCCTTTCCAGAGCAAAGCGCAGTCGAGCTGGGGCTGCTGCCAGCGATGACACTGCAAAGCCGCATTATCGCAGTGCAGAACCTCCAACCAGGTGACGTCGTTGGCTATGGCGGCGCCTTCACCGCCGAGCGGCGCACGCGCATCGGAGTCGTTGCCTGCGGCTATGCCGATGGCTATCCGCGCCACGCACCGTCCGGTACTCCGGTACTGGTGAACGGACGGCGCACGCGCACGGTGGGGCGCGTGTCTATGGACATGCTGTGCGTCGATCTTACACATCTGCCCGATGCGGATGTCGGTTCGACGGCCGTGCTTTGGGGCGAAGGGATGCCAGTGGAAGAGGTGGCCGCGGCGGCCGGCACGGTCAGCTACGAATTGCTCTGCGCGCTGGCCCCGCGGGTGCCGGTCGTAGAGCTGCAATAAAAAAGATGGCCAAGCCCAAGATTCTCTACAGCTGCGGTGAGTGCGGGGGCCAGACGCTCAAGTGGCAGGGCCAGTGCCCGCACTGCGGCGCATGGAACACGCTGGTCGAAACCATTGCGGAAAAAGCAGCCGCGCGCTACCAGGGCCTGGCAGCGGCCAGCCAGGTGCAGACCCTGGACGAGGTGCGAGCCGCCGAGGAGCCGCGCCGCGAAACCGGAATCGCCGAGCTGGACCGCGTGCTGGGCGGCGGACTGGTGCGCGGGGGCGTTGCGCTGCTGGGCGGCGACCCGGGGATCGGCAAGTCCACTTTGCTGCTGCAGGCCATGAGCCGTTTGTCGAGCACCTGCAAGGCGCTGTACGTGAGCGGCGAGGAGAGCGCGCAACAGGTGGCTTTGCGCTCGCGCCGGCTGGGGCTGGAGAGCAGCAGTCTCAAAGTGCTGGCGGAGATCCAACTGGAGAGGATCCTCGCGGCACTGCTGGCGCAGACACCCGATGTCGCTGTCATCGACTCGATACAGACCGTCTACTCGGAGGCGCTGCAATCGGCGCCGGGCAGCGTGGCCCAGGTGCGCGAGTGCGCGGCCCAGCTCACGCGCTTCGCCAAGACCTCGGGTACGTCGCTGCTGTTCGTGGGACACGTCACCAAGGAAGGGGCGATCGCCGGTCCGCGTGTTCTGGAGCATATGGTGGACAGCGTGCTCTATTTCGAAGGCGACACTCACTCGAGCTTCCGCCTGGTGCGCGCGATCAAGAACCGCTTCGGTGCAGTCAACGAGCTAGGCGTGTTCGCCATGACAGACAAAGGCCTGCGCGGTGTGGCCAACCCTTCCGCGTTATTCCTGTCGCAGCACGGAGTCGAGGTCGCAGGCTCGTGCGTGCTGGTCACCCAGGAGGGCACGCGCCCGCTGCTGGTGGAGATCCAGGCGCTGGTGGACGAGTCGCACGCGCCCAACGCGCGGCGGCTCACGGTAGGACTGGAGCAGAACCGGCTGGCGATGCTGCTCGCGGTTCTGCATCGGCATGCGGGTGTCGCCGCATTCGACCAGGACGTATTCGTGAATGCCGTGGGCGGTGTGAAGATCGACGAACCCGCGGCCGATCTCGCCATCCTGCTCGCGATCGTGTCTTCCCTGCGCAACAAGCCGTTGCCGCCAAAGCTGGTCGTGTTCGGGGAAGTTGGATTGGCCGGTGAGGTACGACCCGTTCAGCGCGGTCAGGAACGGTTGCGCGAAGCCGCCAAGCTGGGGTTCACGCAGGCGCTGATCCCGCGCGCCAATGCGCCCAAGGGCGGGATCGAGGGGCTGGAAGTGATCGCGGTCGAGCGCGTGGAGGAGGCGGTGAGGGTCGCAACGCGTGATGCGTGATTCGTGGAAAGCGGCGTGGCCTCTTGCAACGGAGCCTACCCTTCACGTTATGGCGTACTGCTTGCCGGGCAGTCGCAGTTACCGGTCACGAATCACGAGTCACGGATTCTCCGCATCAGCGGATCACAAATAGCGCAGCCGCCGCGAGCACTGCCACGATGCTGACGATCCAAAGCCAAGTGTAACCGCTGCGACGGCCGCCGGTGCCGCGTGCGGATCTCGCGCCCCTGGAGTCGTATCGAGCCGCAGTAGCCGCGGCGGGCCCATTGCGGGCACCGGCGTTCTGGGCCGGCGCAGTGTCGGCGAAGCCCGCCAGCTCCTTGTCCATTCCCGTCATTGCAGCGAGCCGCATCGTGGCCTCGTAAGAGTCGAAGGCTTTCGCCAGCGTGAGCGCAGGCTTGTCGGGCGCTCCGTTTGCCGCCTTCATGCTCGCCGATTTCATCGTCAAGACCTTGTCTTGACGCCGGGTGCCAGAGGGTGCGGGCGGGGCGCCAGGCTCGCCTGCGGAGAACATTGAAGGCCCGGCGGCGCGGCCCTGCAGCATCTCTTTGCAGTCCCTCAGGTCTTTGGCTATGTCCGCGGCGCTCTGATAGCGCTCTTCGACATTCTTGTTGAGCGCTTTCGCCACGATCAAGTCCACGATCTCGGGCAGCTCGGGGTTGCGCAAACTCGGCGCGGTGGGAGTCGAGTTGAGGGTCTGATACATGAGGCCGTGAACGGTGTCGGCCTGAAACGGAGCTTGCCCGGTGAGCATCTCGTGGAGCACCACGCCCAGCGAGAACAGATCGGACCGGTGGTCCGCGCGCTTGCCGGCGACCTGCTCGGGCGACATGTACTTGGGCGAGCCCAGGATCATGCCTGTCATGGTCTTGACATCATTGGTGCGCATGCGGGCGATACCGAAGTCGGTGATCTTCACCAGCCCGTCGCGCACGACCATGACGTTGGCCGGCTTGATGTCCCTGTGGACAATGTGCCGCTCGTGGGCGTAGGACAGGCCTTCGGCCACCTGCGAGGCCACGTCCAGCGCCTGCGCCGCCGGCAGCGGCTGTCCAGCCGAGAGTATCGCGCGCAACTCGTCGCCTTCCAGGAGCTCCATCGCCATGTACGCGACACGGTCGCTCTTGCCGATGTCGTAGATAGTGACGATGTTGGGGTGGTTCAGTCCTCCAGCGGCGCGCGCCTCCTGGTAAAAGCGCGCCTCGTATTCGGCCAGCTCGTCCTTCGGTAGATTCAGGTTGATGGTCTTGATCGCCACCACCCGGTCCAGAACAGGGTCGCGTGCCTTGTAAACCACGCCCATGGATCCCTGGCCGAGCTCCGCCAGTATCTCGTAGCGGCCCAGCTGGATGAGAGGCTTGGAGGCGGCGCTCAAGACGGGGCGCTACTGCTTGGCGTGCATTCCCGCCTTGACGCTGCGGAACACCGGGCCCCAGATGGGATTGCCGGCCTCAGAAGTCTTCAGCTCCAGCTCGGGTTCGATTTCCAGGGCTTTCCTGAACTCGTCTCGACATTGCGCCTGTTGACCCGAACTGCACTGGATGAAGGCCAGGTACTTGTGCGCACGGGCTTGTGAATGCGTGGTGAGGCCCGCGTCGAGCGCCCCCTGGATGTTGCGCGTTGCGACCTTGTAGTCGCCGTCGTCGTAGGCCCGGATACCCTGGTCGAGCATGTTCTCGGCCTTGAACTTGGTCAGCGGAAATTCCTGCACGATCTTGCTTTGGCAAGCGGCGAGCACAACCACGGCCGCGAGCAGGAGCGTGCGGCCACCCGAACCCAGCATCGGCCTTCCCTACCTTTCCTTGAACTTGTACTTAATTCTAACGGTTTGGTTGGCCTCAAGCTCGAAAGTCTCCAGATAGGGTTTGAAGCTGCCGTTGC
>JACXTT010005572.1_pt1 | contig 18255 bp, 15 predicted proteins | sample 9270951 | NCBI WGS metagenome assembly JACXTT01 (sample SAMN15532306, study PRJNA645909) | rock metagenome | isolation source: weathered quartz diorite | place: Puerto Rico | collected 2017-06-21 | reverse complement strand
CAGCATTCTCGTCTTTCGTTTCATGCTCCCTACGCATTGGAATCAAACTACCCTTTCATGCTCCCTCCGCGTTGGAATCACTTTACCGTTTCATGCTCATTTCTGGATTGGAAAATGCTTATGCATCCTGCCCCAGTGAGTAGTTCGGCCCGAAGCCTTCGTCCGTTTCGCCGCTGCCGATGCCTCCCGTCACGTAATATTTCTTGTTGACGATGTTGTCCCACAGCGACCGCACAGCGCTCTGGTAATCGGGATCGTGCGTTTCGACCGCCACATCCGCCATGCCGGAATACGTGTACGCCGCGCGGACCGCATGCCCCTACCGCCTCATACTGCTCGGTGACCGGTAAATGGCTCTGATCGTATTCCTGACGGTCGCGCACCGGATCTGCCGCGGCGCGGTAACGGCTGTCGAGCAGGAATTTGGCGGTCTCGATGTACGGGTCGCCCTTGCCCTGGCCTTCCATGTCGTTCACGAAACGTCCGAACCGGACGAGCGCCTGTTCCATTTCCTGATGCCCGTCATACCAGGCCTTCTTCGGCGCCGCCGGACCGAGGTTGGCGTGCCAGCAGCTGGCTAATTTCTTAGCAGCGTTGTAAAGACGGGCATCCTGCTTGTTGGTCATCAGGTAATGATTGATGGCCGATTCGAGAAAGTAACCGGCGACGTAGCCCTCATGGTCGCCCCGATGCGGAGGGTCCCAATGTTTGTAGCCGCTGCTGCGCTCGATGGCGCCCGTGCGGCGATTCGCGCGGTCAAGCGTGAAGGCGGTTTGTAGATAGCCGTCGGGTTCCTGGGCCGCGAGGATTTTGGGGATCCAGTCCTCGAGCGTTGTGCGGAACTTTTCCTGTGCACGCAAGATCGCAGCGTCGCCTTGCGCGTCCACCATCAGCGCGATGCTCATCGCCTCGACGGTCTGATGCACCCAGGCGTTCGAGAACACATAGCCTTTATGCGTCCCGGCGGGTTCGCCGCGCAGTCTCTTGCCTGCTTCGATGAAGTTGTCGATGCCGCCTGTTCCGAGCGTGACGTCGTCGCGATTGATGATGTCGATGCAGTGCGGAATCCATTCGACAATCAGGGACTTGATGCGCGCGTCCCAGAATTTGCTATGGACCTTGAAGTTCCGCGTGTACACGGCGCCCAATTGCTCGACCGGCGGTGCGGTTTCGACGGATACATGCAAGGTAGAGGAACTCGTAGCCTCGCCGTTACGGGCGGTGAGGCGTAAAACATAATGGCCCGGACGCGTGAAGGTCGCGGTTGTGGTCATCGCCTTGGGATCCGCGAAACGGACCTCGCCGGGGCCGGACTCCTTGATCCACGCGGTGGTGACCGGGGGACCCTCCGGCGCCTTCGGAGCCGGCCGCTGCTGTTGCTGCGCTGCTGGACCCACCCGGTGCACCCCGGGAGCGGGAGGCGGATCCCCGTAGCCTGCCCATCCGCGCAGATAGGTTTTGCCTGGGAGGATGGTCACCCGATCGACGCCGGCCGCGCTGCCCAAGCCCGTCGTCGCGGCGGCCGCATTCGCGGAGGGTGAAAAGATCGCAGTCTGGAGAATTGGTGCAGCGGCAGCCGCAAGGATATTCCGCCGGGTTGGGGCCTGTTTCATAGCAGTTGGCCCTATTGTACTCCCGGCGTTCTCACGCTATCGCGCCAATAGCCAGCCGAAGACTTCCTCCATGTACACCTGGGAATCCTTGCCCCACCATTTCGTATTCTCGGCTTGAACTGTGAGGCGCACCCCGTCCGGCACGCCGAGAAAGAGGCTTGCCATTCCTTCTCCCATCACCACAATCCGGCCCCCGCTTGCAGATTTCGCGTAGGCGGCAAAAGGCTGCGCGGGCTTGCCGTCGCGATCGAGTTGGTAGGCGAATGGCGTGCCTCCAAACACCTCCCTCCCGCCATCGTATGGTACTTCGCGGTCAGATTTGTTGATCTCCCCCGATTTGGCGATGGCGCCCGTATTCGGAATGCGCGGTGTATCGCCCGACAACTTCAAACCGAAGGGCGCAATGATATCGTTGGCGCCAACCACCGCCAGCTTCTGACGTTCCTCTTCGTCGAGCACAAGCAGCAGCGACCCTCCTGCCTGGACGAAGGAGACGATCGCCTGCTTTTCAGAATCCTGGAAGGTTTTGTTCGGCGCACGAAGGTAGAGAAGACGGCTGCCGGCAAGTGCTTCACCGGTGATCGGCCCTTTACCGGGTTCGAGCTCAAAGTCCCCGTCTTTCGCCAACTCGTTCATCCGCTGAGGCCACGGAAATTGACCGTGCGCCAAATCGAAGTAGACCTTTTTCGGCGCTGCGGAAGCCGCCCCCGCGCGCTTCGGCGTAACTTTCAGGCCCGTGAAATAGCCTTCCGTGCCCGGGCCGACCCAAAGCGCAATCGGGCCTTCGCGAGGCTCCATCTTCAAATCATTGACAATGAGCACGGGTTGTTCGCCGCCATGCACAAAGAGGCGGGCTTTACGCCCGTCGATCTCGATTCTGTATTTCGTCCACACGCCGGGCTGCAAGTCCACATAAGACTCGTACTTTTCCGGCGATTCCTGCCTGCTGCGGGCGAAGTCGAAGTCCGGATGGGAACTGTACTGGGTGGAATGATTCCGGCGCACCTGGTCATCCGCACGCCCGTTGGTGGGCCGCAGATAGATGTACTCATGCTTGCCGTCCTGCAGACGAAACGCGATGCCGATGAACCCGCGAGCCCCCGGCCCAACGCCTGCTGCCGGCTTGCCCGCCAGGTCGACCTCAATCACGCCATCGCGAAATACGGTGTCCTTGACCACTGCATACGAGGTTCCGTTCGGCGCGTCCGCATTCGCGAGCACGCGTACTGCCGCACGGCCCTGATATGTCGTTTGACCGAGCGTGACATTGTGGGGAACCAACTTGTCCAGGGTTTGTGCCGGTGCGAGGAACGCAAGAAGCGCAAACGGTGAGGCCGTTCGCAAGATGAGTTGACGCATGATATGTTTCGCTTGCAATCGCAGGGCCGTCGCCGGATGCGAATTCTCCCCGCGGATTGAGTACCCGTTGTCCACTTTCGCAAATACTGCGTTCGAGATCGATCACCCTCGTAACGAGTTTGCGTGCTACGATAAGCCCGGCAACGCCATGACCTTCCCATCTGCTGTCCCGGAAATCCCCGCGGCCAACGTCGATAAAGCCGCTGCCTATTACGTCAACGCCCTGGGTTTCACCCTCGATTGGGGCGGCGACCAAGGCGGCATTGCAGGCATCTCGAGGGGGAATTGCCGGTTGTTTCTCACCAATCGTTCCTTCCGGGAGTCCCACGGCAACACAGCCCCTGTCCTTTTCTGGCTCAATCTCGACAGCAAGGCCGAAGTGGACGAGCTCTTCGCACAGTGGCACGCCGCCCAGGCAAAGATCGTTGCCGCGCCCGAGGACAAACCGTGGAACCTGCGCGAGTTTACGGCGGCCGACCCCGATGGTAACCTCATTCGCGTCTTCTATGATTTCAGCCGCGACGGGATCACCGCGCAGCCGGAGCCGGAGCCGTCAGCAGCCCCTCAACCTCCGCCCGCGTAGGCACGGACGCTTGCGCTCCGATCCGGGTCACCGAAATCGCCGCCGCCGCGCATGCGAACCGCAGCGAGTCCGCCCATCCCCGGCCTTCAGCCCGCGCCACCGCCAACCCCGCATTGAACACATCCCCGGCAGCCGTCGAGTCCACCGCGTTCACCCCAAACGCCGGAACCAGCATCGATTCCACGCCATCGGAGAAATACGCCCCCGCATCCCCCAGCTTCAACACCACCGCCTTCGGACCCATGCGCAGCAGAGCCGCCGCCAGCGCCGGAGCCTCCGCCACCGCGACTCGCTTCCGCGGACTCTCCCCCAGCAAAATACACGCCTCGGTCTCGTTCGGCGTCAGAATCCCCGTAAGAGCCAGCATTTCTGGCGGCAACGCCGCTGCGGCAGGCGCTGGATCGAGCACTGTCACCGCGCCTTCCGACACGGCCACACGCATCATTGCCGCAATCGCGCTGAGCGGATTCTCGAGCTGAAACAGCGCATACTTCGCCCCGCGAAACGCCGCCCGCGAACCTTCCGCTTCCGATGCCTGCAACGCTCCGTTCGCCCCCGGAGCAACCACGATCGAGTTTTGCCCTGCCGCGTCCACCCAAATGAATGCTGTACCGGTCGGTTGTGTCTGACATCCATGGACCCCGGTGACATCCACACCCGCCGCCGCGAGCGATGCCTTCAGATGATCGGCGAACATGTCGTACCCGGTCCGTCCCACCATCCGGACGTGAAAAAGGCCTGCGCTCAGCTTTCCAGCGGCGCAGGCCTGATTCGCTCCCTTTCCACCCGGAAGCATTTGAAATTCATCGCCTAAAATCGTTTCACCGGGGGTGGGCAGGTGGGTGACCCGGACCACGAAATCCATATTGAGGCTGCCGCAAACCGTGATCGCCGGTTTCATCCTGACCTCAAACCTTGGTGAGGTCGATGCCGAGCTTTTTCATCTCCTCAGCATAGTACCTGCGGTGTAAGACGTCCCATTCCTCGCCGCCTTCGGCGATTTCGCGCTTGATCGTCTTCACCTTCAGCCTTGCTGCGTGATCTACTTTATCCTCGAGCTGCAGAACTTCAGTAATGCACTTAACGACTTCGAGGCGCGCCGAGTTCTGATCGCCCTTCACGCGAAACTCCCTGCGAGTCTTGAACAGCATCATGACCTTGTGCGACAAGTCGTTGATCTTGTCCCGGGAGAGCTTCATCTTGTCGCCCGTATCGCGGCCCGACGCGCGGATGATCTTACGCTGTTGGACCAGCGTATTCTTGATCTTGCGGAACATATCCTGGTAGCTGACGCCCTCGCGGCGCATGTACTCGGAATGTTGTTCCAGCATCTCGCGGACTTCGTCGTTGAGTTTGTCTTCGATTGCCAGATCGTCTTCGATAAGGTCGGCGACCGCGTTTACAGCCGCGGCCTGGTCGTTGGTCTCAATAATCCGCGGTGTGAGCCGTTTGAGGACCTGTGCGGACAAATAATCGATGAACTCGGGGGCAAGAAGCATGTGTTGAAGGGGTCGTAGCCTCTGAAAACTCAGTGTATCAGAGTGACCACTCTAAACGTCCTGCAAAGAAACGCCGATGGAACATCCGTGGGCAAAGGTAATCTCGTTCTTGCGTCCTGGACGCTCGCCATTTTTGTCGCAGCCGGGCAAACCAACACTGTCAACGGTTCCGAAGAGACACTGCGCAACTTCATCAAAAATGCTCTGGAAGCGCATTCGAACGGCGATTTCGACGCTGAAATCACCGCGTGGCGCGGGGCCTATGTGGAAGCCGTCAACCTCAGGAGTTCCGACTCGCTGTTTCAAACGGTGACGGCCATGGACCAATTGTTCAAAGAAAACGACCGGCCCATGGAGCGCGTCTCCACGCTGAAGTCCGGTAGCGAAATGCTGAAGAAATTCGGCGCGACCGGTGCAATTTGGGGCGCCCAGGTGGACATCGCGCTTGCCTGCGCGCTCGAAGATCAGGGCAAACGCAGCGAGGCCGCGAACACGGCGCGCAAGGCCCTGCCCGTTCTCGAAGTGAATTTTGGAGCCAAGAGCCGCGAGTACCGCGAAACCCTGCGCATGCTGATCGGGATGTTCGAAGAAGACGGCAACGCAGGCGTAGCCTCTGACCTCGCCCTCAAGTATGACGAAGTCGAACGGATGCGCGATGCGGAGACGGTGTTCGGTTTCCAGCCGGACCTGCGCATCCGCCCTCTCGTTGAAAAAGTTCGCGCCGCCTTCCCCAAGAATGTGGTCGAGGCTCATTTCTCGCTGGGCCAGATCGCCTCGATCGCCGACAAGCTGCCCGAAAAAAATCCCTACCGCGCCAAAGCCCTCTCTGACGCCGCGGCCGCCTGCCTCAACCGCAAGGCGAAGGTGGATCCCAAAGTGATCACGCTCGCCGAAGGCTACATTCGCAAATCGCCCGATATCCGGGAACGCCCCATGGGCTCCGCAAAGATCACCGATGTTTCGAAGCTCTCGCTCGAATTGCTGCACCTGCGCCACTATCAGGAAGAAGTAGACATCCTCTCACGCCATTACGGCGGCCTCGGCGATTCCGCCAAGCAGGAAGAGGTTCTCCTTCGCAATCTGCAGACCGTCGAAAAGGTGCTGGGTTCCGACCATCCCGCGCTTGCCGGCCCGCTCCGCAAACTGGCTGATTTCTACTACGGCAACAACAATAAGGAACGCGTCAAGCGTCTCGCCAGCGGATCCACCAAAGACGATGCCCGTCTCGACAAGGCAGTGGATCTGGTTCGCCGCGAACTGACCCTGTACGAAAAGGCGTTCGGAAAAGACGACCCCATCCTCGCCAAGACTTTGGACCGTCTCGCCGAACTATATTGGGTCAAAGGCCTCGAGAACGAAGCGAAGCCGCTCGATCAGCGCGCCGGCGCCTTGCGCGAGGCCCAGTTGATCACCCAAACCCCGGAAGATTCGATGAAGCAGGAAGTCAAGCAGTTGCGGGCCTTCCTCCGCTTTGAAGACGCCGACGAAGAGATGGAGATCTTCAAGAAACTCCATCCGGACAAAACGTTTCAATACTAGATTCTCCAACCTACCTCTCAATAATCCTAACCCCGCATGTAAGATGCGGGGCCTCCAAATCGAACCTACCCAACCTGCGTGAGCACGGCCATGGCATACGGCAACAGCGACAACTCCCGCCGCCCTCCGCGGAACTCCCAGTCGTATCCGGCCAGGAAAGTTTCAGGCTTCTTCGTGGCCTCCGTCTCCGTCTCCGCATCCAGAATCCGCACTCGCCAACCCTCGGCCACCACGCCGCCCAGACGCACTCGCTGCACCGCATCGGTCAAGTTCGCGAGCACCAGCCGCGATGCCGGCGCCCCGCCCTTTCGAGCCAACCCCAGCACCGCGATCGCCTGCGCATCGGATGCCACATACGGCGCAACCTCTGCGTACCCCGCCAGACTCGCAAACGCGTGGAACACGGGAAACACGCGGTCCCCCGCAAGCAAACCCGCAGGGCCGTGCGTTTCATAATATGTCAGGCTATCGCTCGAGCCAAGCAGCGCCGACAAACTCCCAACCGTCCACGCCGCCGCGAACAACGAACTCTGCCGCGCATCCACTTTCGCTCCCGGCTGCTGCACCTTTGCCTGCGGATTGAACCTGGGCTTTAACGTCACCGGAGACACAACGACGCCACAGCCCCCGCCCAAAAACTGCCGCGCCGTGCGAACGGTGTCTGCCTGCCCGGCCAGGTTCTCCATCACGCTCGCATCGTCAAACGCATGCACTTGCGGATTCATCGAATACGCCGCGAAATCCATCGACCCCATCGCCGGACGGCCGCGATTCAACTCGGCAAAATACGCATTCGTGCCGCCGCCTACCGGCGCGCCTTTCAAATGCTTGCGCGCGAGTTCCACCCACTTTGCGGAAGTCGACGTTTCCTCCACGCAAAACACCATCCACCGCGCCACCTTCAATAGGGGCCGTGCAGCCGCTGCGCGCGCTACTGCCGCCAACTCCTTTTCCGCATTCGCGCTCGTCACAAAGACCGCCGCCTCGAGCGCCACGCCCGGCATCATTTTCAAATCCGCAGCCGCGCGCTCGAGCGTCGCGTCAACGGCATTCCCTGCGGGAACCAAATCCACGCGCACATGCGCAGGCCCGATCAGCCGCGACAACCGCGCCGCCTGCATCGCGTTCAATCCCGCCGCCTCATCCGCCGCAAACCCAAACCCAACCGGAGGCAGCCGCTTTCTTGCAACGCCACTCGCGACCGGTTCCACGCGAACCTCGACCGGTTTGCGCCACACCGCCGGCAACGGCTTCGGAGTCCCCGCCAGCCGCAGTGCAACGGATTGCACGATCTTTGTCCCTTGCTTCACCTCCACGGGAAACGGCTTCGCAAGCGGCGTGCAATATGTTTTGAAGTTCGCATCCGTCCAGTTGCGGTGATCTTCCATCTCGAACGTATCGCCCGTGAATCGCAACTCCGCCATCAACCCCGGATACACCTCATGCCGCATCCCGCGAATATCGAGGTACGGCTGGTTCGGCGACACCAGGTCGGGAAACATGCCATCTACCGTGACGTTCCCCTCGCGATCGATTTTCAGAGGCTTGCCCGCGCAGCCCGCGAGCGGATGCAGCACGCAAAACCCGATCCGGTTTTTGTGGAACGTCGACTTCGCCTCGCCCTCCATCTCGAATGTCAGCGCGCGCGGCGCGCCAATAATGGAACCGTTCCAGACGAAATCGATCTCGCCCTGCTTGCACACGGCTTCGAACACAATCTTGAACGCGTCCGCTTCCGTCTCCACAATCACGTTCGAAACCTGCGGCGTCACGGTGCCCCACACCGCATCGCGCACCGCGGCATAAATCCCGTTCAACACCTCGATCCCATTCCATCGAATGTGCCGCACAAACGCGATCTTCGGGTCGAAAACGAATTCGAGCCCCGCGCACTGCACCAGAATGGGCTCGGTCCGCGGACCCACCGTCTGCCCGCGCAACAAGCCTGCGGTCGAAACAATCGCTAGCCGCACCGCATCGCGCCGGGTGACAATCAATTGGGAAGGTTTCATTTTTCGTTCCTAGCCATGATAAGTCGCCACGCCACGATGTTGCTGAGCACCGGATTCCTCGCTACCCTCTCTCTTCAGTTGCCTGCGCAAAACCGCGTGCTCTTCGTCAGCCTCGATGGACTCGGCTATCGCAACCTCACCAGCGATCCCGCCGGACAGGAACTCACAACCCTGCATCGCCTCGCCAAGGCTGGAGTCATCGCGCCCCTTCAGACTGCCTTCCCCAGCAAAACTTCCGCGGGACACGCCGCGTTGTTCACCGGCGCCTGGGCCGGAGTCAACGGCATCTATTCCAACACCAACCCGCGCGTGCCCCGAACCGAGTATGCGCTGCGAGATACGGTCTCCGGCTTTCGGTCCGATACCCTCACCGCCGAACCCATCTGGACTGCGGCCGCCCGCCAGGGACTCACCACCGTCGCCTACCAAGCCACCCAACTCTATCCCTTTACCGAGCGCAGCGCCGGCAAAGCCGTTGCCGTGAACGGCTATCAATCGGCCTCCATCGCCCCGGCTCGCGTCATCACCGCCGCGGATCTCACACCGGCCGGCGCGTACGTCGATGGGCCCCTTACCTTCCAAATCGAACGGCGCCCCAACGGCTTACAAATCACCTGCCAGGGGAACTCACTCCTGGTCACACCCCACGAAGCGGAAACGGCCTCGCCCCGGAACCGCCTGCTCGCCCGTTACTTTTCGAAGCCGCTCTGGCTGCAGACGAACGGCATCCACACCGGCGTCTACTTCCGGCTGTTCGAATTCACGCCTGGCGGTTTTCTGCTGTACCGCACATCTGCCCAGCAACTCGCCGTCACGGGCAACCTCGGCTTCGATCTCGAGCAGGAGGCCGGTCCCTTTGTCCCGAACGCCGCGACCGGGCTCTACGAAAAAGGACGGTTTGGCAAGACCGTAACCGATGGAGGCGACGGGACCGCGGAACGCCGGTTCTTAGAGACCCTGGAACTCGTCGTTCGCCAGGCAACAAACCAGACCCTCGCCCTCGACCGCAAACTGCACCCGAGACTGCTCGTCGGCTACTACCCGGTAATAGACGACACCGAGCATACCTGGTTCGGCTTGGCGTCGACCGGAAACTCGTCGGTCGATCCGTATCGCGCGGTTGCCTACGCCACCCTCGACGAAGGACTCTTGCAAATTGTGAAGGGATTCGACACCGTCGTTTTTGCCAGCGACCACGGCATGTCCGGCTCGACTCACGAGATCCGCATGCCGGCCCTTCTCGCGAGTCTGGGATTCGCGGCTGACACTCTCATCTCGAACGCAACTTGTCTATTTGTGAATACGGCCGACTGGAAGAATGGAGTGGTCGATCCCAAAAAGAAGGCCGCGTTACTCGAGGAAGCGGAGGCCAAACTCGCCAAGACCGGACTCTTCACCCGTTTTTTCCACAAGCAGGAACTCGACACCCGATTTGGACACGGCGGCGATGGAAGGCGTTCGCCGGACCTCTGCTTCGACGTGAAGCCAGGGTATTATCCCGTTGAGTCAAAGCGCGAACCCGCGATTGCCGCCTACCCGCATCCGAGGGGTGAGCACGGCTTCGACCCCACACGCGCCGACATGCAATCCTACATTGTCGCCTCCGGTCGAGGCATTGCCGCGAACGCCTCCCCGTGCCTCGACTGCTACAGGGCAATCGATCTCGCGGCGTCGATCTCCGCCATCCTGGGCATCCAGCCCCCTGCCCAAAACCAAGGCAAGCCGATCCGGGAAGTCGTTGCCCCCCGGTGACCGCCCGAGACCGTTTATCTCCCGATTTTGTTCTGGATCCTCATCAGCGCGATCACAATCGACCGCGAAATCTTAGCGTATTCGCTCGGGCTCCCCATGGCCAGCTCTTCACTCACATTCTCGCCGCGATTGGCCCGCACCACCAGATCGGCCGCGGCAATGTGAAACCGGGAATGAACCGTCATTAACTCGCTGAACTCCGGGACCTCCGAATACCGCTTGCCCGACTCATATAGCCACCTCCCCAAACTGCTTTCCCGTTCGCGCACGATATCGCGAGGATCCATGGTGCCGTCGGGCTTCTTGAGATACCGTGCGAACGACAGTTTCCACTCCGCATGGGCCCGCACGGCATCCTTGAAATCCATGAGTGTCAAATCGGCCCAAACTGCACTTTTATGAGTAAAACCGGTACCTTGAGCCGCCTTGTACCATTGCCTACTATGTGGGTATCTCCCCCCTCCGAACCTAGTGCCCTAGAACTTAGGTCCCGATCCACCTACGGATCATCTGGTCATACTCTCGGGTATCTTACTGAGGTACTTATCACCTTAAGCCATTTAATCTCACATGTAGAGGATGTTCCGGTGCATGAGTCCGGTGCCTTTATGGAACTTCAGTTTCAAAATGGTACTCGACCGGGCTCGGTTCAGTGTTGATTCGGTACTCGCTCAAAGTTCTGTAGAGGTGGATTCACCTGAATTTCACTCGAGGACTCACCGCTAAGTTGTTGTAGCGGCTAGGTCGACCAGAACTTCGCGAGCGCCATCCTCGCGGCAAGATCAAATGCGACAAAATTTGGTCACGCTCGTGCATTCATAGGGATTGTTCGCAGATACCTGATCAGGGTACGGAGCAAAAGAAATCCAAGAGTCTTGAGGGATTACTCGAATGAGAAAGTCAGCCGCAGCCGTCGCAATGGCAAAGATCGAAGTCAAAGTCAGCTTGAAGCCCGTCGTGAAAGCGCCGTCCTCCCCCAGGCGCGTAGCATCCCGCAAGAGCGAACGGGCAAGCGCTAAGGTGCACGTCATGACCCACGCTGCATCCCACGCCGAAATTGAGGATCCAAACGGCGAAATTAACCTGGAAGAAGAGCGCGAAGTAGTCGAAATGATGCCTATGAGCCTTGCAACTCAGGCATTCGAGATGTACCAATCCACTCCGATCATCGACATCGCTGAAGTGAAGGAAAGCCGCCAAGCCCGTCGCGACCGGGTGGTCCTCGAACACCTCCCCCTCGTTCGCGCCATCGCCGTCCGAGTCCACGAAAACCTGCCGGTGCACGTAGACCTCGACGACCTCGTCCACGCCGGCATCCTCGGGCTGTTCGACGCCGCCAGCAAGTTTAACCCCGAAAAGCAGGTCGTCTTCTCGAGCTACGCCAAGCACCGCATCAAGGGCGCCATCCTCGACAGTCTCCGCCAGCTTGACTGGGCCTCGCGCGACCTCCGCCGCCGTCACAAGCAGGTCGAAGCCGTCACCCGGGACCTTGCCGCCGAACTTCAGCGCAACCCCACCGAAGCCGAAATCGCCGCCAAACTCGGCGTCGAAGTCGACCGCTGGCGCCAGATGATGGTCGACCTCCGCAACGTGGGCCTGATCTCCGCCTCTTCGCGAGCCAGCGACCAGGAAGAACTCCCAGCGCCCGACTTTCCGTCCAAGCCCGAAACCCAACCGGACAACATGTGCTCGCATGAGCAGCTTCGCTCGGCCCTGGGCATCGCCATGAAGACCCTTCCCGAGCGCTATCAGAAGGTTGTCATGCTGTACTACACCAATGAAATGACAATGAAGGAAATCGGCGGCGTCCTCGGCATCAACGAGAGCCGCGTCTCCCAGATCCACAAGGCCGCCCTCGAAAAGATGCAGGTCGTCCTGCAGTCCAACGGCATCTGCGGCACCACAGCCTTTTAACTGATTCGAGCGAACAGGGATCGGCTTTGCGATCTGCCAATGGACCAAGGAACCATAGAGGCCGATTCCCGTTGTTCGCGGTTCTTCAGACGATAGCTTCCTCCTGTAACTCGTGAATATCGAGTGTGGCGGCGAACTCAGGCAACGGTTCGCCGCCATTTTTGTTTTTTGTCCCCCTACGCCGTACGTCTGCCGGTGAATTCGCGCCGCTCACCGATCCTCCACTGAACGCTGTTCATTTTCCTTGCAAGCAGCCTGCCTCAATGTCATCCTATCAGTGAACACTGTTCATAAAGGAAACGGCTATCCATATGGCAAGCATGGCGTGGAAAAATTTGGTCTATGACAAGGTACGCCTCAGCGTCACTTTAACTGGTATCGTCTTCGCCCTGGTTCTCGTCCTCATCCAATTCGGACTCTTCCTCGGTTTTCTCGACACCACCGCCAACATCGTCGCCTCGAGTGGAGTTGACCTATGGGTCACCGCAACCGGAATCCCCCATGTCAACGGCGCGACACCCATCCCTGAATCCTGGCGCTACCGGGTACTCTCCGTCAGCGGAGTCGAAAAGGTATCCAAGTACAATATCCAGTTTGTAAACTGGAAGTTACCGTCAGGATCGCAAGAAGCGGTTCAAATCGTTGGCTTTGATCTCGAAACCGGCCTCGGCGGACCTTGGAATCTGGTCGCCGGATCCATCGACGATCTCCGCGGTGAAGACACCGTGATCGTCGATGATCTCTACAAAAAGAAGCTCGGTGTCACCGGACTCGGCCATATCGCTGAAATCCAGGGCAAGCGCGCCCGGGTCGTCGGCTTCACCCACGCCATTCGATCGTTCACGACCTCGCCCTATATCTTTACATCCTTCAAGAATAGCCAGAACTATTCACGGGTTCCTGTTGACCAGACAATGTTTATGCTGGTGCACACAACGCCCGGCGCCAACCTGGCGGAGGTCAAGAAGGCCATACGGGAAAGCGTCCCTAGCGTAGACATCTACACCAACGCCGAACTCCAAAAGAAGACGCAAAACTACTGGCTGTTCAGCACCGGCGCCGGAATCACGACACTCATGGGCGCGGCGCTCGGCCTCATGGTGGGCATGGTAGTCGTTGCCCAGACGATCTACGCCTCCACCGTGGATCACATCCGCGAGTTCGGGACCCTCAAAGCGATGGGCGCCGGCAATTCATATATTTACAAGGTAATCATCGAGCAGGCGTTGATAAGCGCTGTCTTCGGCTACAGCATGGCGATCATCGCTGGTTACTTCGTCGCCAGGCAGAGTGAATCCGCCAACGCCGCGATCCTGCTGCCCCCTGAAATGGCGTGGGGCACGTTGGCGCTCGCGGTCGTCATGTGCATTGGAGCTTCGGTCATCTCCATTCGCAAAGCCACCACCATCGACCCCGCTCTCGTATTCAAAGGATAAGTATGTCTTCCATCATAGAGATCCAACGGCTATCGAAAGTCTACGGACAAGGTTTGAATGCGGTCCGTGCGCTCGACGAGGTGTCCCTGAATGTAAACCGCGGGGAGGTCATGATGCTCCTCGGACCCTCCGGTTCCGGCAAAACGACGCTGCTTTCCGTGATGGGCGGCATCCTCCGCGCCACTTCAGGAAGCGTTCGCATCGCTGGTACGGAGATTGTCGGATTGACGGAATCGAAACTCCCAAAGATCCGGCTGGATAACATTGGATTCATATTCCAAGGCTTTAACTTATTTCCGGCCCTCACCGCGGTCGAAAACGTCGAGATCGCGATCGAACTTCGCGGCGGCCCATCCAAACGCAAGCGCGCCGAGGAACTACTGACTGCTGTTGGTCTTGCGGAGAAATATAAAAGCTATCCCTCCGATTTGAGCGGGGGCCAGAAGCAGAGAGTCGCAATCGCCCGCGCCCTGGCTGGAAATCCACCGGTCATTCTCGCCGACGAGCCAACAGCCGCCCTGGATTCTCAAAGCGGCCGCATCGTAATGGATCTTTTGTCGAACCTTGCCCACCAGCAGGGCCGGGCCGTCGTGATCGTGACGCACGACTCCCGGGTCCTCGAATATGGCGACCGCACCGTGCACATCGCAGACGGGCGAATGTCCACAGCAATAGAAAATGTGTTTCCACAAGAAGGAGTTGCAGCATGAATCGAAATAAATGGATGATATATGCGGCCGTTGCCGCTGCAGGCGCGGCGCTTTGGATCCTCGCACGCCCGAAAGCTCCGGCCGTCGCCGCCGCATCGGTTTCGAACGCCATGACTTCCAATTCCAAAGTAGTCGCCGCCGCCGGCCGCGTGGAACCATTTTCGGAAGAGATCCGCATCGGCTCGGAACTCGACGGACGCCTCAAAAGGGTTTACGTCGAAGAAGGACAGCAGGTTCACATCGGCCAGATTCTCGCCGAACTCGACAACGGCGACTACATCGCCCGGGTCGCTTTGGCCAAGGCGATGATCGCCGAACGGGACGCCGCCGTCGAGAGGCTGATTAACGGGTCCCGCAGTCAGGAACGAAGCGAATCCCGCGCAACCGTGCGCGAAGGCGAGGTCGTCCTCGACAACGCGCGAATCGAACGGGACCGTCGCCAACAACTCCTGGAGCGCGGCGCAATCTCCCGGAGCGAATTCGACACAACCGATCGGGAATATCGAGTGGCGCAGGCGCGGCTCGACGCCGTCAAGGAACGCAAGTCTTTGGTGGACGACCAGACCCGTCCGGAAGATCTCACTCGCGCACGCGCGGAACTCACCGAAGCCAAAGCGAGGCTACAGGAGGCCGAGGCGATGCTCACCAAGACGATCATCCGCTCCCCAATCAACGGAGTCATCCTCCGCAAGAAGCTCAAGACCGGCGAGAGCGTCAGCAATAAAGGTGAACCTCCGATCATCACTCTCGGCGAGCTGGCGAAACTGCGGATCCGCGCGGATGTCGACGAGAACGATGTAGCCAAGATCGCAGTTGGCCAGAAGGCCTGGGTGACCGCCCCTGCCTACGGCGACCGGAAATTCTTCGGCACGGTGACCGAAATCGGACAGGCCCTCGGCCGCAAGAACGTCCGCACGGACGAACCCACCGAGCGGGTCGACGTCAAGATTCTCGAAACCCTGGTCGAACTCGATCCGGGCCAGAAACTGCCCGTCGGCCTCCGGGTCGACACGTTCATCCAGATCCGGTAGGAAACGAAACCATGCGATCCCACAAGCTCGTACGATACGTGTGCCTGCTCATCGGCGCATTCGCCCTATCAACCACTCAGGCGCAAACCCTAACTCTCCGGCAGGCCGTGCAACAGCTCGAAACCCTCAATCCGGACCTCGCCATTGCCCGTCTGAAGACCCTCGAAAGCGAGGCTCAAGCAGCCGTCACCAAGTCGGCCTATCTTCCTCAGGCGAACCTCCACATCCAGGGGACCTACCAGACCAGCAACCTGCATGGCATCGGCCTCATCTTTCCCGGCTTCCCCTCCCGCGTCGGGCCTTACCGGACCTTCAACGCCCGGCCGCAGGTCACCCAGACCTTGATCGACCTCAGCCTGCTCTCCGAGATCCGCGCCGCCCGCGCGCGCAAAGGCGTCACGGAACTCGAGGCCCGCGCCATGCAGGAGGACCTCGCGATCGCGGTCGTCCAACTCTACCTCCAGGCGCTCCAGGCGGACAGTCGCGCCGCGGCATCCGCCGCCAGGCTCGCCACCGCCGAAGCGATCCTCGGCCAGGCTCGCGACAAGGAACAGGCCGGAACCGCCAGCAAGCTCGATGTCGCGCGCGCGGTCGAACAACTCGAGAACGAGCAGGGAGTCCGGATCGCCGCCGTTCGCGACGCCTCGGTTCTCCGAACCCTGCTAGCCAAGGCGATCGGCATGGAACAAGCAGCCACAACCCTGGAGCTCGAGAAGCCCGTGTTCCAACTGCCGGTGGCGGCGGAGGTCCAACAGACTGCCCTGACCCGCCGCCCGGATCTGCTGGCGCTCGAGGCCAACGCCCGCGTCGCTTCGCTCGAAACCAGGGCCGCCCGAGAGCAGCGTCTTCCAAAGCTGAGCGGCTTCGGCGACTACGGTTTGCAGGGCGCGGGTCCGGATCAGAGCCTCTCCACCTATAATGTCGGCGCGACTCTCACCATTCCTCTTTACACCGGCCGGCGCATCGAATCGCAGATCAGCGCCGCCTCGATTCGGGAGGCTCGAGCAAAACAGGAAATACGGCGAACCAAGATCAACATCCAACAGGAAATCCAACAGTTTTCAACAGAACTCCAAGCGTCACTCGAAGCATTGCAGGCATCCACGCGTGCAGTGCACGCATCTAAGGAAATACTCGAACTCGCCACACTGCGCTTTCAGTCTGGCTTGGCGACCAGCGTGGACACGCAAGTCGCCCAAAGCGGACTGGCGAGTTCGGAAGACCAGCGGATTCGTAATGAATATTACGTCCTGCTCGCGCAGGCACGCCTCGCGAAGGCCGGAGGCGCAATTTTCGACGTAATTAGTTAGCTACAATACTACTTTGACACCTGTGTCATCTTGACACAGGTGTGCGTCCTGGGCTATCCTAACAATTCGTTCATCTTCCACAAGGAGTTGTTTCCCATCCGTGTGTGAAGACTCCGGACCGTGACTCCGTCGCAGGCATCATCATATATCGCCTCTTTCCAAGTTGTGCAAAGAGCGCTGAACAAGCTTGGAGCCGTCCGAGACCAACTAAGGAGAAACGAGTGCGGCAAGGGTATTTCATTGTCGTTTTAGCCCATTCGATTCACGGAAGACTTCGTAGAATCCACGTTCCTCATCAGTTTGTATATGTAGTTCTGGCGTTAGCTTTCTTCGGTGCGATCTCTCTGTTCGGCATGGTTTCGAGCTATGTCCGGATGTTCTCCAAGGTGTCCAACTACAACGAACTCCGTGCAGAAATGGATACGTTGCGCGGGCGCTATCAGATGTTGGCGAGTGAGTCGAAAGTGAAGGACCAGAATCTGGCCTCGCTGCAACTGCTCGCGAGCGAAGTCCAACTGGCAGTTGGATTGAAGCGCCAGATCGAGGGTCCAACTGATACGTCGTTCGAAGGCTCGCTGGTTCCCTCCTTTAAAGAATCCCTCGAAGGTTACAACTTCCTCAAGTCCGCCAGTTTCTCCGCCCGCCTCCACCGTGGTTACATGAATCAGTTCATGGCCAACACCAAGCCGAATCTGTGGCCGGTGAACGGACGCATCAGCAGTTCGTTCGGCCGCCGCCTGGATCCGTTCTCGGGTGAAGGTTCCTACCATCCAGGCGTCGATCTCGAGGCGTCCATGGGCACTCCCGTCCGGGCCGCCGCCGACGGCGTGGTTCGTGGCGCGGAATGGCAAGGCGCATATGGCCGTGCGGTCGTGATCGATCACGGCGGCGCGGTGCAGACTCTGTATGGCCACCTGTCGCGATTCTCCGTAATCGCCGGCCAGCCGATCCGCCGCGGCGAAGTCATCGGATACTCGGGCAATACCGGTCGGGCCTCCGGACCGCACCTCCACTATGAGGTCCGCATGGGTGGGACTCCGGTCAACCCCTATCATTACCTCGCGGAAGCAACCCGGTCTGTGGTGGCCGCCAAACAGCAAGCCTCCACGATGCCGTTCTAGGGTTCTCGATAGTATCTCTTCCAGGATCCGCGCGGGCGAACCAGCCAAATGGTTCGCCCGCTTTGCTTTTGTGCACACCCACCCTCCAGAAATCCCCGTAGTCCCAGGCATAGATCGGTGACATAGCAGGAGTGTCACCTTTTGCGTGTAAGCTGTTGAAAGTGCGCGGGCGGACCTTGGTACGCCCGCTCGCGAGGAGGCATCAAGGGTTGCCTTGGCCCGAAATCAGCGTCAGCACGTACCCCCCGGAACCTGCGGCAGGACCTTGAACCGCAGCGTCTGCACCGTGCTCTGGCCAGGCAGCAACACGCCGTCCGGCAGGAACACGCGGAGGTATGGATAATGGCTGCTCGTCACGCCGCTCGCGTTCTCCATC
>JACXTT010005571.1_pt1 | contig 18256 bp, 13 predicted proteins | sample 9270951 | NCBI WGS metagenome assembly JACXTT01 (sample SAMN15532306, study PRJNA645909) | rock metagenome | isolation source: weathered quartz diorite | place: Puerto Rico | collected 2017-06-21 | reverse complement strand
TTGACCGTTTCTCCGATCAGCGCCGGATTCTCGACAACGTGAATCCCCTCTTCGCGCATTGCCTTCATCTTCTCCGCTGCGGTCCCCTTTCCTCCCGCGATGATCGCGCCGGCATGACCCATGCGACGGCCCGGAGGGGCCGTACGCCCTGCGATAAATCCAATCACGGGCTTCCTAAACTCTCTCTTCACGAAGGCAGCCGCCTCTTCTTCCGAACTGCCGCCGATCTCTCCGATAAGAATGACCGCCTCGGTCTCATCGTCATAGTTAAAGAGGCGCAGGGCATCGACGAACCGCGTGCCGATGACCGGATCTCCCCCGATCCCTATGCATGTCGATTGCCCCAATCCAAGCTCTGTCACCTGCCAGACGGCTTCATAGGTGAGCGTGCCGCTCCGGGAGATCAAACCGACCCTGCCCGGCCGGTGGATAAAACCGGGCATGATGCCGATCTTGCACTCGCCCGGAGTAATGATCCCGGGGCAGTTGGGACCGATCATGCGGACTCCCTTGCTCTTCAGCAGTGCGAACACTCTGATCATGTCGCGGGTCGGGATGCCTTCCGTAATCGTGATGATGAGCGTAATCCCAGCGCCGGCCGCTTCGAGGATAGCGTCTGCGGCGAATGAGGCCGGGACGAAGATCACTGCAGCATTCGCACCCTCACCCTTCACCGCGTCGGCGACGGTATTGAAGACCGGGACTGGTTTCTTGAAACGATACTCGTCATTCCCCCGATACTGCAGTCCGCCTTTTCCGGGCGTCACTCCGCCGACTACATTCGTCCCATACTCAATCATCTGCTGGGTGTGGAACGTTCCCTCCCCACCCGTTATTCCCTGCACCACCAGGCGTGTTTTCTTATCGACCAGAATGCTCATCGTGTACCGCCGCTCGTTTTCAGTTTCAGAAGATAGACCTTGTCAGTTCGCGGTGATTCCCCGCTCGATCGAGTCCGCAACGCGAAGAATCTGTTCCTCTTCGAACTGGCGTCCGAGAATCTGCAGTCCGATCGGCAATCCGCGGCTGTCGTTGCCGCAGGGGACGCTGACTCCGGGAATGCCGCTGAGATTAGCCGACGCCGTATAGATGTCAGAAAGGTACATCGTCAAAGGGTCGTCGATCTTCTCCCCGATCTTGAATGCGGTCGTGGGACTTGTGGGAGTAATCAGACAATCCACCTCCTTGAATGCGCGATCGAAATCCTCCTTAATCAGGCGCCGTACTTTTTGACCCTTCCGGTAATACGCGTCGTAGTATCCGGCAGAAAGAACATATGTGCCGAGCATGATCCGGCGTTTCACTTCCTCCCCGAAACCTTCGCTGCGAGACCTGGTATACATATCGGCGAGCGAGTGCGTGTTTGCCGCTCGTTTCCCGTACCGGGCTCCGTCGTATCGCGCGAGATTCGACGATGCCTCGGCGGTCGTAAGAATATAATAGGTTGCGATCGTGTATTCTGTGTGCGGAAGCGAAACTTCCCGAACGGATGCTCCGGCCTTCTTCAGCATTTCGACTCTCGACATGACCGCATCGCGCACATCCTTATCCAGTGCCGATGCGAAGTATTCCATTGGCAATCCGATCTTCAATCCCCGGATACTGCCGTCGAGCGATTTCCGGTAGTCGGGCACTGGCCGGGTGGAAGAGGTGGAGTCGCACGGGTCGTGGCCCGCGATGACGCCGAGAACGTCCGCCGCGTCCCTCACTGTCAGGCCGAAAACCCCGATCTGGTCGAAGGAAGATGCGAACGCAACCAGCCCATAGCGAGAAACCCTACCGTACGTCGGTTTGATTCCAACGACGCCGCAAAGTGCCGCAGGCTGCCGCACCGATCCCCCGGTCTCGCTTCCAAGGGCGGTTGTCGACATCCCGGCCGCAACCGCAACTGCCGAGCCTCCGCTGGAACCGCCCGGAACGCGCGATTCATCAACGGGATTGCGTGTCGCCCCAAAGGCCGAATTCTCCGTCGACGAGCCCATGGCAAATTCGTCCATGTTTGTCTTTCCGATGAGGATGGCATCGGCGGCCTCGAGCCTTTGAATAGCGGTAGCGTCGTACGGAGATTCAAACTGTTCCAGAATCCGGGAACCACAGGTTACCTTCGTTCCCTTCACGCAGATCACGTCTTTTACGGCAACCACCATGCCCGCAAGAGGACCCGCCGCTCCCGAGGCGATTCTTGAATCGACTATTCGCGCCCGCGCCATCGCCCTCTCATTGAAGACCCCGAGGAATGCGTTGAGGTTTTTCCTCTCCTCAATCTTCGCGAGATACTTCTCGGTTATCGCAACGCACGTCGTCTCGCCGGAAGCGAGCCGACGGCGCAGTGTCTGAAAAGCTTCCAGCTGCGGTGTCTCCTGAGTGTTCGGAGCGGATGGGAAAGCTGCCCCCCATGCCGCCGGAGAGAGGGCTCAGCTCTCTCGGGCGGGTGCCGGGATGGAGGCCGGCGCCGGCTTACGGGCGTTTGCCGCCGTTGTCGATCTTCTTCGGCTCGTCCGGTCTTTCAATCTCGTCCTGGATATCCTTTGCGGCTTTGCGGAACTCGCGCACTCCCTTGCCGAGTCCCTGCATGAACTCAGGGATCTTCTTCGCGCCGAACAAGATAAGGACGACCAGAGCGATGAGCAGGATCTCAGGCGTGCCTAAATTACCAAACATGCGTACTCTCCTTTATGATAACGATGAATCCGTGGTCTGTTCATTCAACACAAAACTCTCTATCAGCGACCGGAAGACCTTCTGGCCGTCCGTATGTCCGAGAACCGGATCAGAAGCCCGTTCCGGGTGGGGCATCATCCCGAGCACATTGCCCGCCCTGTTCATGATGCCGGCTATATTCCGGCGCGATCCGTTTGGATTTGCGGCGTCCGTGATGGAGCCGTCGTGTTCACAATAGCGGAATAAGATCTGCCCGTTGTCCTCGAGCGCTTGGAGCGTCTTCTCATCGGCGTAATAATACCCCTCGCCGTGGGCGATAGGAATGTGCAGCACCTCGCCCGGCGCACATTGGGAAGTCAGACGGCTCTGAGCATTCTCCACGCGAAGGTCGACGAACTTGCAGACAAACGTCATGCCCTCATTGCGGAGGAGCGCTCCCGGCAGGAGGCCTGATTCACACAGGATCTGAAAACCGTTGCAGATGCCGACAACAACGCCGCCCCGGGCGGCGAAGCCGACGACCTCCTTCATGATCGGCGAGAAGCGGGCGATCGCCCCGCAGCGGAGATAATCACCGTATGAAAACCCCCCGGGCAGAATGACGGCATCGACATCACCCAGAGAGGTATCCTTGTGCCAGAGGAATCGGGTCTCCTGCCCCATGACGCGTTTCAAAACGTCGTAGGCATCGTGGTCGCAGTTGGAGCCCGGAAAAACAACTACGCCGAACTTAATTCCTGACATTCAGATCTGTTCGATGGAGAAGGAAAAGTCTTCCATGACGGGGTTCGCGAGCAGCTTCTTGCACGCTTCCCTCGCCACTTCTTCGGCCGCCGGCGGAGTGCCCGCTTCGATTCTCAATTCAATGAACTTGCCCATGCGTGCGTCCACCACCTGCGCCAGGCCGAGGCTCGCAAGCGCGTGACCGATCGCCCTCCCCTGCGGATCAAGGATTGATGGCCGTGTCGTGACGGTTATTTTTGCGAGATACACCACCTTGTTTCCCGGTCAGATGTCCACGCTTGTGATTTCGGTATCTTTCTCCTCGAGCCCCTTCTCGGCCGGATGCAGAGAGTTCTGGATGAAGCGCACGAGGTAACGGAGCGGTCCGGTCGCTACGTAGAACACAAGGACCGGAAACAGGGCCTGACCTCTCGTAATGACGATTGCCGTGAGGGCGGTGATGCCGAGTGTGAAGCGAAGGGGATGATGCCTGATTCCCCGGGCCGATAACCTGGGGATGGTGTCGTACTTCATCGAGCTCACCATCAGCAGGGAGAGAATCACGATCATCGGAATGAGGAGGGATGATTCAAGCGCGTTGAGTCCCGCCCCTTCGCGGGAGAACGAGATGACGAAGGACGCGATCATGAGCGCCATCGCGGGAATCGGAAGCCCTTTGAAATAATCCTTGTCGTAGGAGACGAGCTGCGAATTAAACCGCGCGAGCCGCAGGGCTCCGAACACCATCGGCATCGCGCTGATCAGCATCCCGGGCCCCTCCATCGAGCGGAGGTGCAGGTTATACACCAGGAACGAGGGGGCGACTCCGAATGATACCACATCTGAAAGCGAATCGAACTCCACGCCGAAGTCGCTCGACGACTTCGTAATCCTCGCCATCACTCCGTCAAAGACGTCGAACACCGCGGCAAGTATGATGAACCACGCTGCCAGGGCGAAGTCCGACTGGGAGGTGTGAATGAGCGAGCCGAACCCGCAGAAAATGTTCAGAACGGTGAAAAGGCTCGGCACCACCGCGCGCGTAATTTTCATTCTCGAGATCCTTTCTCAGGCAAAGGATGCCAGCACAGTTTCGCCCGCAACAACCCTGTCGTGCATCGCGACCTTGAGAAGCGCCTGTTTCGGCATAAGCACATCGACCCGTGAGCCGAATTTGATCATTCCGAACCTCGCCCCGAGAACGGCGGCCTGCCCGATCTCGATCTCGGCGACGATTCTCCTTGCAACGGCCCCGGCGATCTGCTTAAAGAGCACCTTCCGGGGTCCGGCTTCGATGCCGATGAGGGTACGCTCGTTCTCCGACGACGCTTTATCGGCAAAAGCCACTCCGTAGTCGCCCGGGACGTGCCTGAAATAGGCGACGCGGCCGGACACAGGGAAACGGTTGACATGGACGTCGAGCGGAGACATGAAGATGCTGACTTGCAGGGCGGGATTGTTCAGAAACTCCTGATCGAATACTTCACGGATTGCAACGATTTTTCCATCGGCGGGCGAGACGATGAGATCGTCCCCGCTTGGGGGAGTACGTTTGGGGTCGCGAAAGAAATTGAGGACGAGGAGAAACCCGATTCCCGCGAGAGCGACGATCGTGTATCGCAGCAAATCGTTGCGAAGCGCGGTCATCGCGAGCACCACGATGATGGCCGCAAGGATCGTAGCCTTGAGAACCGTCTTAACACCGTATCTGGTGATCACCGCGATCAGGATGTCTTGTTATGCCCGTACCTTCAACCGGTCGCGCAATTCGGTGTACGCCGGAACCACGCTTTCCTGGTCGGGCAAAAACCGATCGCGTCCGTTCTTTTCCTCCACTGAAAGATCGAGAAAGTGACAGGTTACCGGAGATAATTCATCCCCTAAGAGGATTTGCCCCTTCGACCGGCCGAACTCGAGGGTCAATTCGGCAAGCATCAACTGGCGGCGGTTGCACAGCCCTCTCAGGACCGCGTTTACCTTCGACGCCGTACGATTGATCTGTTTGAATTCCTCCGCGGTTGTAATACCGAACGCGTAGACGTGGTACTCGTTGAGCCACGTCGTTGAGGGGTCCTCGGCGCGGAAGTAGTGCTCGATGACGGGAAATTCAAGTTTCTGGCCTTCTCTGATGCCGAACCGCTTTGCGAGCAGAGGTGTGGCGGCGTTGTACACCTTTACGGTGAGCGGCACTGCTTCCATCCTCCTGACCTTCATGCGCGTGTCGGAGATGACGCCGACGAAATGCGTTGGAATGTGAAAGCCTTCGAGGTACTCGAACAGGTAGGCCGAAATTTCATTCCTGAGAGAATCTGCCTCGCGCGGCTTGGAGCGCTTTTTCCCTTCGTCAACTCCGTTCGTCGAGAATTCCTGGATTGCGAGGTCTGGTGAGTCCGTTTGGTAGAGATGCTTCCCGTTCCGTTCGCAGATGAGCTCCCCCCTTGCTGTCCGCGCGACGGAGGGCGCTGAGGTCTCCGGCAAAGTTTGCACCGGTTGTTTCATAACCGCCCCGATTTTTTCATCGTGCGGTTGTTATATAGGGAAAATACCCCTGAAAGTCAAACCTTTGGGGTTCAGCGCTGGCGTTTGGTTGACTTTCAGGGAAAAATGGCGGACTTTCGTCCGGTGAAAACGCCTGCCGAATCCCGGCTCCGCCTTATGCAGTGGCTCATCGTGCTTGGCCTCGCCGCCACTACCCTCGTCTTTGTGGTCAATGTCAACGACAGCACAATGCTGAAGCGGCCGCTTCTTTACCTCGCCTGCGGGCTGCTCGGTGCAACGTGGCTTTCCCAATCGTTGGGACGGGGGCGCGTCGGGCTGGTAGTAAGCGGACCTCATCTCGCGCTTCTCGCCTATCTTGCGCTATCGTCCGTCTCTGCGCTCAAAGCGCCGAATCTTCGGCTCGCCGGAATTGGTATAGCAGACCTCTCCTGCTTTTTCATCCTTTTTACGATTTGCACCGAGTTATTTCCTGACAGGGGCTTTCAACGAATGGTTGTCAGGTCTTTGATTGTGATCTCTCTGCTCGCCTGCATCGTTGCGATCTATCAGATACTTGCCGCCCGGCTCGAGCCTGCATCCGCCGACCCCCGCGGCCGCGAGACAATATCCACATTCGGCAATGTCACCTACTTTGCAGGGTTCCTTGCCCCAATCTCGTTGATCATCGTCTCACAGTTGCTCGGATCTGTCCGTCCGGTGTACCGAATCATCCTCGGCCTTCTGCTTGTGACCGTGCTCTACCTGCTCATCACCACGGAATCCCGAAGCGCATGGGCGGGGGCGGGGGCCGGCGTAGTGCTTCTAATCCTCCTCAACACTTCCTCGGGCAGAATACGCCTGGTCATGATCGGCACACTCCTGGCAGGCGCCGTCGTCCTCTTATTGTTGTTCCCTGAAATGGTACAGCGCCGGCTCGCCGGTATTCTTGAAGTCGGCCCCACTTCCTCCATCGCCCGCCGGCTGTACTTTTATAGAGGAGCCTGGCAGGCATTCCTCTCCTCGCCCCTGATTGGTCAGGGAATCGGCAACTTCGCGGTATTCTTCTCGAAATTCCGGTCTCCGGAATATTGGATGGCACATTCGGAGGATATCGTTCCCCACGCTCACAACGAGCTCCTGGAGATTCTTTCCGAGACGGGGATTGCGGGATTCGCGGCATTCACCGCGGCGGTCTTCCTCTGCATTCGATCTGCCGGAAAGAGATTGGGCATGGCGTCCGGGAGTGATCGATATCTCTTAACGGGTGTGTTGGCGGCGGTGACAGCGATTCTCGTCGATAATCTTGCAAGTATGAACCTGCGGACGATGCCTGTAGCAGCAATTTTTTGGCTCCTGCTTGGGTTCGCGGCGCGATCGGATACCGATCACGGCCCCGCCGCTGCAATGACACTCCCCGGCTGGTCGAAGACATTGCGTCCCGTACCCTACCTGCTCCTCGGAGCAATTCTCGTCTGGTACATACCCATCCTGGCCGACCACTATCAGGCTCAAGGCCAATATCTCTCGGGCAATCTCTCACGATACCGGCATAACACGGTAGAATCGACCCTCAGATACAGAGATGCGCTCGCGCATGATCCTGATCTTGCTGAAGTCCGGTTTTACCTTGGCGCGAATCTTGCGGAGCTCGGCCGATACGATGAAGCGAAAAGAACAATCGATACCGTTTTGATTCAGAGCCCTTATTTCCCCCAGGCGAGATTCGTCCTCGGGATCTCACTATTCAGTCTCGGCGATACCATGAATGCGGTGAAAGCATTCGACGAAGAAATGCGAATCGAGAACTCGCCACAGACAGTGTACTATGCATCGATATTCCAGCGCAGGCTCGGGAACGCCGCACGTGAGATCGAGCTGATGAAGACTCTGTTGAGAAATGCCATCCGAAGCGGATCGAATCAATTCGTGCCCGAAGGAATTGCCAGGCTGTCCGAGCTCTGCCCGGCCCTCGGCACGACCCGGGAGTGCGTCGAGCTTCAGGATGACGTCAAGAGGGCATTCCCTCAACTGCCATAACTCCCCCTCAGGACAAACACCGAAAAATCATCCAGAATAGACTGTTTTCGGCTATTTTGTCTGAATTCAGAATTAACTTGACAAATGTCTAAAGAAATATTAAGTTGTGCCGTTTAGTTGGTTGGGGCAACCAATTAAATACCGAGTACGTTTTACTCAATCTCACTCCTCAGTTCAAGATTCCATTGCTCGATGGAATCCGTCGTCGCTGAATCATGAAGTCGATACGAAAACCACGGACCGTTCAGGTCACCAACTTCAACTCGAAGGTCGTTAGAGACCTTAACCGATCAGTGATACTCAATATCATTCGTGAGCAACAGCCAATCTCTCGGGCGAGGATCGCTGAACTGACAAATCTCAACAAAAGCACGGTCTCGAGCATCGTTGAGAGTTTGATCAAGGAGCGGCTCCTCCATGAGCAGGCCGAACGGACTCAAAGCGTCGGCAGAAATCCGATCAACCTGCGACTGAGAACGGGTACACACTTGTTTGGGGTCATCTATTTTGATTCGGTCACAACGAAACTCGCTGTCGTAGACATCGACGGCACGATCAAGAAAACGGTGGATCGGCCCACCGAGGCCGGACATCCGGAGCAGTTTGTCGCGCGATGCCTCCGCGATCTCAGCGGGCTTGTTCATGGAAACGGATCCCCTGGACTCACGGGAATCGGCGTGACAGTCGCGGGCATTGTCGATTCCGCTCAATCGAAGGTAGTATTTGCGCCAAACCTTGGCTGGGACGATCTGGATCTGGAGAAGGTCATTCGCGATTCGTGCCCTGATGTCTCGAACATCGCGCTCGAAAACGATGCGAAAGCTTCCGCGGTGGCCGAATTGTGGTTCGGCCATCATGATGTGACCCTCTCCAATTTCGTATTCCTCCTTGTCGACCGTGGAATCGGCGCGGGCGTCGTTGTGGATGGAAGGGTGCTGTACGGCGAATCGCATGCCGCCGGGGAATTTGGGCACATGACGATCATTGAAGGCGGCGAACCCTGCGCGTGCGGCAACGCCGGTTGCTGGGAGATGTACGCATCCGACAGGGCGACCGTAAAACGCTATGCCGATGAAAAGCATCTCAACGGCCAGCGTGCCGCCGATCTTTCCCTGGATGATGTGATCGAAGCGGGGAAAAACGGAGACTCCTCGGCGCTCGAGGTGTTGAAGGGTTGCGGCTATCACCTCGGACTTGGGATTGCCAATATAGTGAAGGCGATCGATCCGTCGGCGGTGATTATCGGTGGAAGAATTACCGGGGCCTGGGATATCATCTATCCTGAGATTATGAAGATCCTGACTCAGAGGGCGTTCTTTGGAAAGAAGGGAGTCACGTCGATACTTTCAACCTCGCTCGCTGCCAAATCACCTCTGCTCGGGGCGGCGGCCCTGGCCATAAAGAGATTCTTGCAAACCGCCGACTGACGCGAGAGCGATGAGCGCCCAAAAGGAAATTGTCTTTGGAGTCGATATCGGGGCCACAAATACCGCTCTTGGCGCCGTGGATTCCGGAGGATCGATACTCTTTGAAGAGGTCTTTGAAACTTATCCTGAGCGGCCCGCGGATGAGTTCGCGGATAGGCTTGGGAGGACGATCAATCGAATCCTCGCAGGACCGTTGCATGAATACACGCTCCGGGGTATCGGAATCGCTTCTCCCGCTGCGAACTACCTCAACGGGACGATCGAAAGCCCGGCAAATCTGCGGTGGGGGGTGGTGAATTTCGTCGACCTCATGGGCGGCATCATCGATGTTCCGATCCGTCTCGTCAACGACGGCAACGCGGCCGCCCTCGGTGAGCGAAGGTATGGCGCTGCGAGAGGAATGAATAATTTCATCGAATTGACGCTGGGGACCGGCATGGGTGCAGGAATCTTCGTCGATGGAACCCTGCTCGTTGGAGCGCACGGACATGGCGGCGAGCTGGGTCACATCGTCGTCTCTCCGGGCGGCCGGCAGTGCGGTTGTGGTCGTACGGGTTGCATCGAAACGTACGTCTCGGCGTCCGGACTCCAGAGAACCATCGCCGAACTCCTTTCCCACCGGGCGGACCAAAGCGAATTGCGCCGCCTGGGGCACGGTGAGATCTCCTCCGAACGGATCTTCAACCTTGCGAAGCAAGGGGACTCGATCGCCATCGAAGGGTTTTCCGTAACCGGCCTGCATCTCGGCCGTTTTGTGGCCAACCTCGCAGCGACGTTCGATCCCGAAGCGGTCATCCTATTCGGCGGGCTATCGAACGCCGGAGAATTTCTTTTGAAGCCCACTCTTCAAAGTTATAACGACTCGGTTCTCGGCACGTACAAGAATCGGGTGAAGATACTCCAGTCCAAGCTGAATAACGGGCGGGCTGCTGTTCTGGGCGCGAGCAGTCTCCTGGTGGATAGTGCGGAAGAAGTGTATCAGGGCAACTCTCAAATATCATGATGACATCGGAGTGGCTCATGACAATGATTAATCGCAAGCTCATAGAACTACTTCTGCTTAGCACGCTTCTCGGCTCGGCCCTGTTCGCCGCGCCGACTGGAAAGATCGCAGGGATCGTGAAAGATAAGGCCACGAGACAGCCGCTCGTTGCCGCAAATGTATTCATCATAGGAACTTCCCTGGGTACATCCACCGACGCGGACGGGAATTTTGTCATAACGTCAGTTCCTCCCGGGGACCATAGCGTGAGAGTATCCTACATCGGATACACCACGGTTGTTGATAGCACTGTGCGTGTGACGGAGGATCAAATCACCAATCTTCACTTTGATCTGGAGCCCGCTGCACTGGAAAACGCACCGGTCATCGTCAGTGCTCAGGCATTGGGGCAAAATCAGGCCATCAATACCCAGCTCCAGGCTGGGACCATAATGAACGTCGTCTCAGCCGCCCGCATACAGGAACTCCCCGATGCGAACGCAGCCGAATCCGTCGGGCGCCTCCCGGGAGTCTCGATTCTAAGAACCGGCGGCGAGGGAAACAAAATCGTCGTTCGCGGCCTGCAGCCGAAATACAACGCTGTCATGATTGATGGAATCCGAATCGCCTCTTCCGATGCGAATGACCGTAGCGCCGACCTCAGCCTGATTTCACCCTATTCGCTGGAAAGTATCGAGGTGACCAAGGTCGTCACGCCGGATATGGACCCCGATGTGATCGGAGGAACGGTGAACTTCCGAATGAGGGAAGCGAAGGAGGAAGCGGCAGGCCTCAGGGTCAATCTTCTCGCCCAGCAAGGTTATACCGGTCTGTCCGATGCCTACGACAAATACCGGAATTACAAATACGTCGGGAGCGTCGAGGGAAGGTTCTTCGATGATCAGAGCCTTGGGCTCTTTGCCCAGGGGGATATTGAGCGCCGAAACCTGACTTCCAATGAGTTAGGTGCAGTCTACTCCCAGGCCCCGAATAGCACAACGGACTATTTGACAAACGGCCTTAATCTCAATTACGTGGCCCGTGACCGGGAACGAGAGAACGGCACGCTGTTTTTCGATTACAGAGTTCCGGATTGGACTTTTGGCCTTTCGAATTTTCTCAGCACTGGCATCACCGACGGCCAGAGCCGACTCGAGCATTTCGACGTTACCAGTTCGCCCCTGCACGATTATGACCTGGCGTATCGGAAGACCACAGTAAACCTGATCACGAACATTCTTACGGCGACTCATTCATTTTCGATTTTCAACGTGACTGCCAAACTTGCCCACACCTATTCGGAGACCAAGAACCCGAATGAATGGCTAATCGGATTCCGTTCACCGGACCAAAACTTGTCACAGTTTGTCGGAAAAACGAATTTGAATCCCGCGGCGATACCTCCTGCCGCGGGCAATGACACCAGCAAAACATTTCTCAACACCCTCCTCCTCGGCAATGACTTTTCCAGGGAGCGCGCACTCACCGCAGGGCTGGACATCAGCACAAACCTCGACCTACCCTCGATGGATGCCAATGCGGTTGTGAAAATCGGCGGGAAGTACCGGCATCAGACTCGCTCTAATGTTCATAGTCAGTCGGGAGGTGATGGAGTCGGCCTGACAAGCGCGCGGTACATCGACAGCCTGATCGCCTCTCATTTTGCATCCACGCAGCAGTATGCCGGGACTACCCCCCTTCCCGCCGCGCCATTTCTTGATCCAAATTTCAGTTATGGCCAGTTTCTGAGCGGCGATTATCCGATGGTGTTCCCGTTGAATTATAGCATGCTCTCGGACCTGGCAAGTTTCGTCGATGCCAATGCCGCCCGCATCGAACAAAACGACGCCATCGCATGGGCATACGACAAGTTCAACTCCACTACCTTCAATTATGACGGCTACGAGAACCAGAGCGCGGCCTATGCGATGACGACGATCAACCTCGGAAGTTCCATCACCTTAATCCCCGGCGTCCGCTATCAGGATATAAAGACAACATACACCGCTTCACAGGGTAAGCAAGACAACAGTTCATCGCATGGCGGGCCGTACCAACACTATGATACGACGGTTGCCCTCGATCATTCCTATTGGCTGCCGGATGTCATCATGAAGTATAAGCCTGTGTCATGGCTTGATGTCCGGCTTGCCTATACAAACACTCTGAGTCTCCCCGACTACAACGCGATTGTACCGAGAATCGATGCATCCCTGGGAGGCACGTTAGCGTGGAACAACACGCAGCTCCGTCCCACCCGCTCCCGTAATTTCGACGCATACGCCTCCTTCTATGATAATTCTATCGGGTTGTTCACGGTGGGCGGATTCTTGAAGAGGATCGATGATCTCATCTTCCCAGCGAGCTTCTTCGTCAATGACTCAGCCGCGAAGCCCTACTATCCGCAGGAATATGTCGGCAGCACCACATTCAAAGGCACATACAATGTGACAACATTTGAAAATCTGCCGAATAGGATCGACGATTACGGACTGGAGCTCGATTGGCAGACTCATTTCTGGTACTTGCCCCACCCTCTCGACGGCCTGGTCTTGAATATCAACTACACCCACGTTCACTCAAATTCGGATTACCCGTATGTACTGCTTGTCAAGTCCTCCATTCCCCACGGTAAGGACAGGTTGGTTGACACCTCGTATTCCGCCCCGCTCCTCTATCAGCCCGACAGGATTCTCAATATATCGGTCGGATATGATTTCCAGGATTTTTCCATCCGTGTCTCGATGCTCTATCAATCAGAAATATTTACGGGGACCGCGGTTTCTCCGGTCTGGCTCCAACTACACACCTTCACCGCTGCAAGTACCCGGTGGGATGTTGCGATAAAGCAGACGCTTCCCTGGTTCGGTGTTCAACTCTTCGGAGATCTCAACAACTTCAACGGGGCTAAGGATGTCAGCGTTATACAGGCGTCCACAGGAGTTCCAAATTCACAGCAATCGTACGGTCTTAACGGGGACATCGGACTTCGGTGGCATCTGTGACCACAACCAGACCCAAACGCATGGATGAGTGTTTCATCGCCGCCAATCGAACTGCATGCTCAAACGGAGTAGAAAATCTTGTTAAGATGCGCCCGCAACGGCAGAGAAGGAGGTGGACCGGCTAAGATGCCGTATGCGAAGGTGTAGATAGCTTTTGGCAAATCCACGTGTCGTTGTAACAAATTCACCAAACAATTTTTGTAAAAGGAGAGGAATCATGAAACAGAAGGTACACGTTGCATTTCTTGCTGCACTAGGGGTGCTCTTTCTCGCGCCGAGGCTCGTGCTCGCAGGTGATACCTTGACTGTCTATTCAAGCGTATCATACCTTGATCAGGTCATCCTGGGCGACACCGCTGTGGGGGGTGCGAAATTGCACCATGTGTATGAACTCGTATCGGTCGACACCACATACCTCTTTAACGGAACCATCACGACGAATGAGAGTTTCACTCTGCTGGGCGTACCCCACCCCGGTACCGGGAAACTCCCCTGCGTTCAGCCGGCCGTCCAGTCTGACCTTTCCATTCCTGGAGTGTTGTTTACCTTCAACGGGAGATCCACGAAGGCGGTGCTCAAAAACGTCTACCTTCTGGGTATCGCGAGTAACAACCAGGTGAACTATGGCTCAGGGCAGGCAGTCCAGGTTTCGGGAGACAGCATCCGGTTCAGCGCGGACAACGTCATCTTTGAACAGTGGTCCCAGTTCGCGGTCGGTTACAGCGGCAATTGGGACAAGTTCTTCATCACGAACTGCAAGTTCAGGAACATGACCACCCAGCCGAACCAGTGGTACGTCGGAGAGGTTTTGCGTAACGAGAACTACCTTGGGAAATTCCCGACTGATTCCACGGTCATCAAGTACAACACCATGCTGTGCGTGAGCGGGTATTCCGCATGCCCGGTGACCGTCGCGATCGTTTCGTACTTCGACTTCTCGCACAATAGCGTGATGTACACATTCAAGAACCCGTTCTTCGCATTTAATGTCACGAACGCCAAGTTCAATGACAATATCTTTTACGGCGCGTGGGCGGGGGCGATCAACAAGACGGAATACCCCTGGTGGGACCAGTTGTGGACTCCGGAGATCGGGTCGATCATCGACTTTGACGCGCTCGATTCGGCAAAGGCCGCCCTCGTCCTCGGACATGCTTCCACCGGTTACAGGGATACAGCCGCCGAACAGACGCGGCACGTCGAAGTGAAGAACAACGCCTATTACTGGCCTGCCGGGCTCGAATCATTCCTCACGGCCTGGAACGACACGGCCCATGTCGATTCACTCTACATCCCGCAGTGGATGAACGCCCGGACGCAAAATATGTTCACCGATAAAGTCACGTGGCCGGGATTCACCGAGTCGGGGAATCAGAATATCGATCCCGGATTCGGCGCATCCATAAACGGAATTCTTGATTCGAACGGTGGAAACGGTGTCGGACTGCTCAATTGGTTCACGGTCGTTCGAAGGGGAACCGGCACGACGGAAACGTACGGATACAAGATTACACAGGTATCGAATGCCGCAGATTGGACCCCGCCCTGGCCTCTGCCTGAAACAGCCGATCTGAATTACAGCAATGCAGCCCTGAAGACGGGCGGAACAGACGGACTGCCGGTGGGAGACCCGTACTGGATCACCGGGCAACCGACAGGCGTGAAAACAGGGCCCACACCTCTGCCGAAGGAGTTCTCTCTGTCACCAGCATATCCCAACCCGTTTAACCCGAGCACGAACATCCAGTACACGCTGAATCGTTCGGGCCTGGTGCGTCTCAGGATTTACGATGTGCTTGGCCGGCTCGTGAGCACGGTTGTGGACGCCGAACAGATACCGTCAACGTACAAAGTGAACGTCGATATGTCCAGGTTCAACAGCGGCGTCTACTTGTACGTTCTCGAACAGGGCGGCTTTAGATTGTCGCAGAAAATGATGCTGCTGAGATAATGCCGGGCGCGACTCACCATCGAGGTGCAGCCCGCGCTTTGTGTGTTCCGATTCATCGTCGGTTACAATCGTGAGATTGCCGGCGTGGGGAACCCTGCGAACAAGCGGGGTTCCCCATTTTGTATTCACAATTAGCTCAACGGAAGCATGACAGTAAAGAAGTACGACGGAAGTTCCTCCGTCGAGTCCGTCGAGATTAAGAGAAGCGGAAGAAAGCCCATCTACTCCCCCACCGAGAAAGTCCAGGTGGTGGAGGTGGAGAATTTCCCGCTCCTCGGCAAACTGACCGCCCTGCGCTTTATCGAATGGGTTTTGAAAAACCCGGGCGGCGTCATTTCACTTCCGACGGGGAAAACCCCTGAGTTCTTTGTCAAATGGGTGGGTCGCATCATCGAGCGGTGGGATACGAGAGAAATCCGATCGCTCCTCGAGCAATACGGGATCTCCCCATCTTCCCGCCCTGATCTGCGAAGCCAGACCTTCGTCCAGATCGATGAATTCTACCCGATGGACGCGCAGCAGCACAATAGCTTTCACTATTATGTCAACGAGCTCTATGTCCGCAGGTTCGGGCTTGATTCTGCGAAGGCGCTTCTCATCAATTCGACTTCGCTGGGGCTTCCTCCGGGCAAAACGATGCAGGAGGTCTTTCCGGATAACGTCGTCGACCTTTCGCTCCGCGTCCGGCAGACGCGCACCGCGCTTGAGCGCCTCCAGAAGGACGTCATTAACCGTGTGGACGTCTTCTGCATGGAATACGAAGCGGCAATCAGGTCGATGGGAGGGATCGGTTTTTTCCTGGGAGGGATCGGACCCGACGGCCACATCGCATTCAACGTTCGGGGTTCGAGCTTCTATTCCGTCACACGGCTGACGGGAACAAACTATGAGACCCAGGCGGCCGCTGCGACGGACCTCGGAGGCATGGAAATATCGCGGAGCCGGCTGGTCATTACCATCGGACTGGCAACGATCACGTACAATCCTTCCGTCACTGCAATCATCATGGCCGCCGGAGACGCAAAAGCCCGGATTGTCCAGCAGGCGATCGAAGAGAAGAAAAGCCCCCAGTACCCCGCTTCAGCGCTCCAGGGCCTCGAGCATTCACGCTTCTACCTGACGAAGGGAGCTTCAAAATTATTGACGGAACGGCGCTTCGAGGACTTCTCCCGGGTTAAGCACCTTGCGCCCGAGGAGGAGGACGAAGTCGTCATCTCACTCGCGCTCTCCAGGGATAAATCGCTCCGCGAGCTGACGAAGGAGGACTTTGAGAACGACCGCTTTGCGCTGCAACTATTGCAGAAAACAGACAAGTCCCACTCCGACCTGGCAGAGGCCGCGAGAGGACGGATCGTTGAGAAACTCGAGCGTGGTGTCCGGCCGGTCAGCCAGACCACCTTTCTTCATACGGAGCCCCATCACGACGACATCATGCTTGGCTACCTTCCGTACCTTTACCATCTCGTGCGGGACCCGAGCAATCATCATTATTTTGCAAACCTCACGTCTGGGTTTACTTCAGTATCGAACAGGTACATCCTTTCGATACTGCAGAAGCTGTCCAATCACATTGAGCGCAATTCGTTTACCACGCTCCTTGCGGAAGGATATTTCGAGCCGAGCAATACAAAAAAGCGAATGCAAGACGTGTACCTCTATCTCGACGGCATCGCCGCCCGCAGCGAGGAGAAAAAGGACGAGGCGGAAGCGCTGAGGATGATGAGGTCTCTGGTTGAGGTCTACAAGACTACCGACATCAATGCACTCCGTCTCCGCGTGAAGGAGCTGGAGGAGTATCTTCGTACGCAATATCCCGGAGCAAAAGACCCCCCGGATATACAGGTTCTCAAGGGAACGATTCGGGAGTGGGAAGTGGAGCTTCTCTGGGCCTATTTTGGCATCGAGGCTTCTGCAATCCACGCACTGAGGCTTGGTTTTTACCAGGGGGATATTTTCTCGGAAGAACCCCAGGTAAACAGGGATGTCCTACCCATTTTCGAGCTCATCAAGAGCGTGAAACCGAATGTCGTATCCGTAGCATTTGACCCCGAGGGAAGCGGACCCGACACGCACTACAAGGTGCTCCAGTCGGTGGCAGAGGCGTTGCGCATCTATGAGAAGGAAAACAAGCACACGCCCGTCAGGGTCCTTGGCTACCGGAATATCTGGTACCGGTTTACACCCGCTGAAGCCGATATGTATGTTCCTGTCTCTCTGAATACGCTTTCCCTCCTGCACACATCCTTCATGAATTGTTTCGGCTCCCAGAGGGCCGCCTCGTTTCCCAGCTACGAACACGACGGGCCGTTTTCAGAACTCGCGCAACAGATTCACGTCGAGCAATATGCAATGATCAAAACCTGTCTCGGAAGGGACTATTTCCTCAAGCATCCGCACCCTCGACTGCGCGCAGCCCACGGACTCATCTATCTGAAGGACATGGACCTGCAATACTTCTACCGGAGAGTTCGTGAGCTCAAGAAGTTGACCGAGGCAACTGTCCTCTAGGCGCCGGTGGTAGCCGCCGGTTAAACTGGTGTCACGGTCCATACCGTGACACCAGCCGGGAAGCACGACACGGAGGATTAGGCTCCTCTTCGTTCCGCCGCTCCGCGGCGGAATGAATCTTTGGGGCGCTCCGCGCCCCCGCTATGGGCACCGGTGGTAGGCGCCGGCTTCAGCCGGCGCGGATCATGCGGTGAGTTATCCGGTTCAATATGCAATCCGACTAGAGTGAGACAATTTCTCTTTTCTATCGCTATCCTCTTCGTCTTGTTATGCGCGTTCCCCGTGTCTGCGCAGAGGAAAGAGATCATCGGCTACTATCCCTCCTGGAAGCTGAAATCCGGCCCCAACGCGCTGACCCCGGCCAAGATTCCCTACCATAAGCTCACGATGATCAATTTCGCTTTCTTCTACCCGCTCTCCGACGGATCTCTTGGCGGACGGGATTCAGTGGGCGACGATTTTATTCTGAATGGCGAACCCGACC
>JACXTT010005570.1_pt1 | contig 18256 bp, 17 predicted proteins | sample 9270951 | NCBI WGS metagenome assembly JACXTT01 (sample SAMN15532306, study PRJNA645909) | rock metagenome | isolation source: weathered quartz diorite | place: Puerto Rico | collected 2017-06-21 | reverse complement strand
CGTATCGAGGTGTCCGTCAAAACGGGGCAGAACCCAACCATATGGTGGCAGTGAAGCGAAAGTTACCGACTAAAACCAAGGCAAATAGAAGAACTCTCCGCTCAACTAAAAGGAAACGCTTAGTGCGGCGGAACAGAAGGAGCTAGTTGCTGCGAGCTTCAAGTTTTGCCTGGCGTGTCGAATGACCTATAGAGGCATAAACCGCATTAGTCTTCAACGCCTACCCTCTTGGACGATCCGGAACCGGACTTCGTCCACATAGGTGTAGGCTGAAGTTCGTTCCCCCGCGAACAATCCGCAGCGATAAAGCCCCGGCGTCCAGCCGGATTTGGGGCGGCTCAAGAGAAAATAGCCGGAGCGATCATTCATGGCGGTCATGACTCGATCCTGGACCATCGCGTGCAGATCTTCGGTCATCTCAGGCGATTCCGGTGCACATCGCGCGGTCAGCGACACGCTGTCGAACGAATCCGACACCAGCTTGAAGACTAAGTAGATCTCCGATTGGGTGGTGAGAAACGTGTCCCCCGGATTCAGCGGGATGAACTCGTGGGCGCCGGTCGGAAAGTCATCCCGTACCACTTTGCCGGCTGGAATCACGAAGCGAAACCAACTGAAATCAGCATCACGACCCGCGATCGCCACTCCCGCATCCAGCGTCTTCTGTGGCTTCACCTGTTCGACAGCCGTTGCATAGCGCGTTTCTTCCGACGGTTGAGATGAAGAATCGCCTGAGCCACTGACCGCTTTCGCTTCTTCTTCCTTCAACTTGACCAGCCCCGGAACATGGGGCCGCACTTTATCAAGCCAGCGAGCGATCTTCTCTTTGGCCAACACCCTCGTACCGGCCGGTATGGGAACATCCTTGTTGGCCTGTTCAAATTCAACCGCGGTGTCATACAGAATCTGAAAATGGACAAAGGCTTCTTCCCACCGTTCCAACTCCACATAGCACTGGCCCATTCGATAAGTTGTATCCGCGAAGTCTTCCTCACTGGGGTTCAGATTCGACATGTTGCCGAATACAGCCAGGGCATCTTGGCATCGTCCTAATTGCATGAGAGTCAGGCCCAACTGATGCGTGGCAATGGGGTCATGGGGGTTGAGGCTCAGTAGCTTACGGTATACCGGTTCGGCGTCCTTATACCGGCCGGCCTCGAACAGCTTCCAAGCATCCGCACGAATAGCGGCCCATTCCTTCAGGTGGGACGCAGCAGCTTGAGGCGTCATTGTCGGTTTGAATCGCCGTCCCCGTTCCATCGATTCGTACAGTTGTGCAAGCTGGTTTCTGGCCGGGACCTCGAGGGGAGAACCCGGTGAGACATGTTGCAGTACATCATGCAAATCCGCATCGGCTCCTTGATAATCGAGGACATCGAAGCGCGCACGAGCCAGAGCCAGTCGCCAACCTAATAGGCTCGGCATGAGTGCTACCGCCCGCTTGTACGATTCGAGAGAATCTTCCAACCGATCGAGCTTCCGAAGCTCTTGCGCCAGACGCCAGTGGACCAAAGGATTGTCCTCTTCGATCCGAGCAATCTCACGTAATACTGCGATGGCTCCTTCGTCCTGTCCCCACCGCACCAACAGGCCCCACTTGGCCCAACGGATGTCCAGCCCCATCGGCAGTACGGCAAGGGCTTTGTCGTACGCATGAAGCGCTTCTTGGGGATCTCGAAAGGTGGAGAGAATATCTCCGCGAAGTTTGTACAGAGCACCCGATTTCGGGTGAATGCTCAGGCCTTGATCGAGGATCTCAAGCGCTGTCGTGATCGATCCACTTTCCCATGCGGCTTTGGCATGCTCAGCGGCTTGCTCGTCTTCGCTGAAGAAATGCTCCCCCGCAAACGCAGATAAACCTATGCTCAGAGTCAGGATCAGCGGGATCCCTACCAGCCGGACAATCACACACTTGGTCGGCGGGACGATAAACCCATGCGCCCATGACGGCAAGGATCGAGGTTGAATCATTCGGCTTTTCCTTAAGACTCACTATATCAAGAAGCCCATGACGGCGAAATGAGTCGACCACTCGTTTGTCGTTTGTGGTGCATTGTCTGCATCGTGAAAATGCGCGCTCCGTGATACACTTCCTCCCCCGATGTTCGACGTGGTCCTGTATCAACCCGAGATCCCCCCCAACACAGGCAACATCATCCGCCTATGCGCAAACACCGGTGCCAGACTGCACCTCGTAAAGCCGTTGGGGTTTTCGCTTGATGATAAGCAGCTGACACGCGCCGGGCTGGATTACCACGAGTTTGCGACGATCCAGGTCTACGACAGCTGGACTGCATGCGCAACACGATTTACAAGTCGCCGGCTATTTGCCGTTTCCACCAAGGGCACCCAGCGCTACGACCTGCTCACATATGCAACAAACGACGTGTTCCTCTTCGGACCGGAAAGCCGCGGATTGCCGACTGAATTGTTGGACGCCGTTTCCGAGCAACAGCGAATTCGCCTTCCCATGATGCCCGACAGCAGAAGTTTGAATCTTTCCAATACTGTGGCGGTCGTGGTGTACGAAGCGTGGCGGCAGATCGGATTCATGAACAGCCGTGCCTAGGACCGCTCAATCGATGAAATGCAGGTGTCGTGGCCCAAGAAGTCTTTTTAATGGCGTGACACAGGAGCGGGATGGAATGGACTGGGGATTTACCTAGTTCGGACCAATGCTGATGTTCTACGACAATTACAGGCAGAGGAACGGGTGTCCGGGCTCGAAAGAGAGGAGTGGACTCATGAAACACACTTCCAAGATGGTGAAGGATCCTGTGTGCTTGATGGAGATCGATCCCGACGAGGCGGTCGAGCTAGAACATTATCAGAACCGCCACTATTACTTCTGCAACGCAGTGTGCCATCGAGCGTTTCAACTGGACCCCGAACGTTATGCGAAACACATGGCGTGAATGAACGCTGTGCCAGATTAAGGTCATAGAGAGAAGTCGTACAGGATCAACTGTGCAAGCCAGAGATCGCGTGACGCGTGTTGGTACAATTGAACCTATCTCGCCCCGATCACTTGCCGAGAATCAGGAGCTCGGCACCTTGAACACCTGCAACTGTCGGGGATGTACAAAGACGACATCGCCCTGTTGCAGCTTCAACTCGCGATAACGTTCCTTCGTCAGCTCGACGGCAATAATTTCTGAGGATTCTTTCGACACCAGCTCCACATGAACTCGCGCTCCGGCAGTGATGAGAAACTGTACGGTCGCTTCGAGCTGTGTCGGTGTGGTCCGAGTCGGGCTGAGCTCCAAATCATGTGGCCGCACAAATGTCACTTCTCGATGGTCGGAAGCGTCCACCGCCGTATGCTGTGGCCCGCCGGCTTCTCTCTCCATGGTCCGATCGTGTGCGATGCGCCCGTGAAACACATTGACATCGCCGAGAAATTGATACACGAACGGAGTCGCCGGATTTTCATAGACTTCATCCGGAGTTCCCACCTGCTCAATACTCCCCTGATGCATCACGACGACACGATGAGCCGCTTCGAGCGCCTCCTCTTGATCGTGAGTGACCAAGATGCTTGTAATATGCAAGTCGTCATGAAGCCGCCGGAGCCAGCGCCGGAGTTCTTTCCGGACCTTGGCATCCAATGCGCCAAAGGGTTCATCCAGCAGAAGAAGTTTCGGTTCTACCGCCAGCGCTCTGGCCAATGCGACGCGTTGCCGCTGACCTCCCGACAGCTGGCTGGGATAACGATCAGCCATTGCCTGTAACTGTACGAGTGTGAGCAACTCATGAACCTTAGCCTGTATGCGAGCGATGGAGGGGCGTTGCTCCCGAGGCAGTACGCTCAGCCCGAACGCGACATTCTCCGCCACAGTCATATGCCGGAACAGCGCATAATGCTGGAAGACAAATCCTACGCGGCGTTCCGTAATTCGTTGATCCGTTACCTCTGTGCCGTGCAGGAAGATGCGTCCGTGATCCGGCCGTTCCAATCCAGCGAGAATTCTCAGCAGCGTCGTCTTGCCGCAACCGGACGGGCCGAGGAGCGCAACAAGTTCTCCCGCCTCAACCTGCAGGTTGACGTCATTCAATACCGTGAACGCTCCAAACCGCTTCGTGACATGATCGACTCGGATACTCATGATGGACTCCTGGCTAAATAGGCATCTGTCTCCGGTTACCGCTGGGGCATGCGCTGATGCGGTGAGGCGGCTTTCCGCTCGATCAGCGCTTTTGCCGAAAGCGTGACGATCGCCAACAAGGTCAGCAGTGAGGCGACGCCGAACGCCGACGCAGCGTTGTACTCGTTGTATAAAATTTCGACATGCAGCGGCATCGTGTTCGTCAGCCCTCGGATATGACCGGAGACCACCGACACCGCGCCGAACTCACCCATCGCTCGCGCATTGCACAGGATCACTCCGTAGAGGAGGCTCCACTTGATATTCGGCAGTGTCACGCGCATAAACATCTGCCAGCCCGAGGCTCCCAGCGTGATTGCGGCTTCCTCTTCCTCCCGCCCTTGTGATTGCATCAGCGGAATGAGCTCGCGGGCAACAAACGGAACGGTGACAAAGATCGTCGCGAGCACGATCCCCGGTAACGCAAAAATGACCTTGATGTCATGTTCGGCCAACCATGGGCCTAGCCAGCCCTGAGCCCCAAAGAGCAGAACATAGATCAATCCGGAGATCACGGGAGAAACCGCCAATGGCATATCGATCAGGGTAATAAGCGCCTGCTTGCCGAGGAATTCGAACTTGGCAATAGCCCAAGCGGCCGCCACCCCGAACACGGCGTTCAGCGGCACCGCCACAGCCGCGACCAGGAGGGTCAAACGAATAGCTGCAAGGGCATCCTCATTGAGAAACGAATCAAAGTAACCGGAGATCCCGTGTTTCAACGCCTCGGTAAAGATGGTGACAATGGGAACGAAGAGGAAAAGCGTCAAATAGAGGAAGGCAGCGGCAATCAACAACCTACGGACGAGGGAGCTCTCGGTTGTGAGCGAATCTTTCCACTGCAGATCCTTGTCGGCGGCAGTCGTGACAGAGTTCATAGGTTCCTATTGATTCATGTGGCGGGTGCTGCTCCACCACTGAAGGAGGTTGATCGCCAAGGCCAGGACAAACGATGCCACAAGCATCACCACGCCCAGCGCCGTGGCTCCCGAATAATTGTATTGTTCCAACTTGGTCATGATCAGCAGCGGAGTGATCTCCGATTTAAGCGGCATATTGCCCGCAATGAAAATGACCGATCCATATTCCCCGACGGCGCGCGCGAATGCCATCGCAATCCCGGTCAGGAGGGCCGGCCAGAGCTCGGGCACGATCACCGCGCGAAACGTTTGCCATCGATTGGCCCCAAGCGTGGTGGCGGCCTCTTCAACTTCTTTGTCCAAATCCTGCAGCACCGGCTGCACCGTACGAACGACGAAAGGCAACCCGATGAACGTCAGCGCGACAAGGACACCCAGCGGAGTGAAGGCCACCTTGATGCCCAGCGGGTCGAGATAGCGTCCGATCCATCCATTCGGCGCATAGATCGCAGTCAGCGTAATACCGGCAACCGCTGTCGGCAGGGCAAAGGGAAGATCGACGAGCGCATCGACGAGCGCACGGCCTGGGAAACGGTAGCGGACCAACACCCACGCGATGATCGATCCAAAAACGCCGTTGATGAACGCTCCAACCAACGCAGCGCCAAATGTCAGTTGGTAGGAGGCGACCGCCCGTGGATTGGTGACGATGTCCCAAAACTGCTCCCACGACAAGGTACTGGTCTTCACAAAGAGTCCGCTCAGTGGAATCAATACGATGAGACTGAAATAAAAAAGCGCAAACCCCAGCGTCAGACCGAATCCGGGAAGCACGCTGGGCTGTTTCAATAGAAGATTCATTCGGTCCTTATCCGTGTGACACTGTGTGCTGGATTCGCCAAGCCTTCCTTGATATCGCCCACTCAATCATCATGATTTGCCACGATCTGACGACGAATTTGGTGCGTTACCGAGAAGTCTCCGTCCATCCGAACCCTGTAACGCAACGCGGCCTGAGCCAGCAGGCGTGTCGAGTCCACTAGCGGAAGAACCGATTGTGCTTCACAGAGGAGCAGCGGCAGTTCCGTGCATCCGAGAATGACCGCTTCCGCTCCCTCATCCGCTATCTCTGAGATCACCTTCTGGAGGAACAGACGAGATTCGCTTGTGAACTGGCCCGCAAGCAGTTCGCTTCGAATAACTTGTTGAATTCGAATTCGGTCATCCACCCTGGGAATCACGACATCGATGTGTGCCCGTCCTAGCCTCTGTGAATAGACGGTTCCTTCCATCACCGTCTGTGTACCAAGCACCCCAACTCGCCGCCACCGACGTTCCACCACTTCCGTTACCACGGGTTTGGCGATATGCAACCATGGGACCGGAGACTCAACCAGGTCAAAGGCCTTGTGCAAGGTATTGTTCGGACAGATGATGAAGTCGGCACCGCTCTGGGCAAGTTTGGATGCCGAGTGAGACATGAGAGCGGCCACCTCTCCCCAGTCGTCCCGGTCGATCGCATCGAGGTACCAACGAAGTGGGAACGAATGGAGCGTGATCTCCGGGTGCTCATTTCGATGCCCCAGGACATTCTCTGCTTCCAGACACAAGGTCCGGTAGCAGAGCGCCGCGCCCTCAGCCGTGCCGGCAACGATGCCGACGTGCGGTATGCGTGTGACGCCATTACCCATTCGTAAACAACGCCTGATATCGTCGAGAATCAACACACACAGAATCGGAGCGAGAGTCGATATCCATCTGTCGGCCCCGTTTCAGAAAATACACGGGCAGACCGCGCCGCGCCGCTTCGCCGCGCACTCTTCTCGCCAATGTATGGCTCACCCGGTCCAACACCACGATGACGGCATCGGTGGCCTTGGGGATCGACCGCACCAGATCACGATGTTTGCGCCCCGTCCAATGTTCCACTTGACTGTTTCCGCCGAACGACCGTTGCCGGAACACCTCGACAGAATCACCGCCGACAATAAGGATGTTCATGGCATCTTCTGTCCGATTGCTGCTCGGCGAGGGGAAACTCCTCTAACCGAGAGCCGCGCTCGGCTCCCTGTTGCCTCCTCCAGAAGCTTCATGCTCGGGCGAACTATTTCAGTTTATAGATCTCATCGAAGACCCCGCCGTCTGCAAAATGTCTCTGCTGTGCCTTTTGCCACCCTCCGAAAACATCATCAATCGTAAACAAACTCACTTTGGAGAACTGGCTCGCATACTTGGCCAACGCCGCCTCCGAACGCGGGCGGTAAAAGTGCTTGGCTGCGATCTCCTGGCCTTCATCTGAATAAAGATACTGCAGATAGGCCTGCGCCTCGGTTTCGGTGCCTTTTTTCTTCGCCACCGAATCGACGAGTGACACTGTCGGCTCAGCGAGAATGCTGACCGACGGAGTCACAATCTCGAATTTTCCTGCACCGAATTCCTTGAGCGCCAAATATGCCTCGTTTTCCCACCCGACCAGCACGTCCCCGATTCCGCGCTCAACGAATGTCGTGGTTGCACCCCGTGCACCGGAATCGAGCACCGGCACATTCGCGTAAAACTTTCCGATAAACTCCTTGGCCTTCGTTTCATCATTGTCATGTTTTTTCAGTGCATAACCCCACGCAGACAGATAGGCCCAACGCGCAGCCCCCGACGTTTTGGGATTCGCAGGAATGATCGCCACTCCGGGTTTCACGAGGTCGTCCCAGTCACGAATGGCTTTGGGATTTCCTTTCCGCACCAAGAACACAATGGTCGAGGTATACGGTGAACTATTGTGTGGCAGCCGCGTCTGCCAATTTGCCGGCAAGAGCCGAGCTTTGGCGATGGCATCCACGTCATAGGCCAAGGCCAACGTCACCACGTCGGCATCCAAGCCGTCGATCACAGCCCGCGCTTGCTTGCTGGATCCAGCATGCGATTGTTTGACGACGACCGGTCGGCCTTTTTCCTTCTGCCAGTACTTGGCAAAGGCCGCATTGAACTCTTGGTACAGTTCCCGCGTCGGATCATATGACACATTTAAGATGACCACAGATTCGGCAGCCTGAAGCGATGAACTCACCAAGAACAATCCAGACAACACTACCATTATAGATATGGAAGCTAACCGTTTTATCCGCACAACATGCTCCTTTCTCTTCTCAGTCTTCATGACCCAATCGCCTCCATGACAGCAATCCCGTTCAGACCGGTCGAACCGGACTGTTCGTTCACGAGCGGGGACTTTTTGTTAGTGCGTCTAGTGCGTCACGGTACCGAATCTGCAGTTCCTCCCGCTGGTCAATCGTGAACAATCTCCAACCTGAACGGACCGTATGTAAATATTCTTCCGGCTCAAACGTCGCATGAAAGGCAGGAGCCTGTTCGGGCACATTCGGCATCTGACGATCGTACTTACTGATGTCGGGCCCAGGACTATGGCGGTCATGGGCCTCGCTCAAGGCGAGATACAACAGATTTCCTTGAATGGACAGCCAACCAGATGTCGTTTCCTCTTCTCCGTACTCAGTCACCTGACCGAGGTGGAAATAGACACGCTGATCCGGTGAGGCCAGCTCCAAGGCCCTGGAAATTGCCGGTGCAAGCACCGCTATCTCTTCATTGCGAAAGGCTCTTGTTCGCTCGGCTTCTCCGGAGAGGAGTCGATGAACAACGTTGCGTTGTTTCCAAATGCGCACCCCTCGCAACAACGAACCGACCTCGCTTGGAGTGATTGTCGCAGGATGGGTGTTCACGTCAGAACCAGGGTCTTTTTCCAAATACACACGATTGAGTCCGGATTGATAGATACTCATCTCCGGCGCAACTGAAGTACTTGCGCAACCAGGTATGATGCCAAGGCTTAAAACGAGAAGCGTGCAGGTAAACCATGCAATCTTGTGACTGTCGCTGCTGTCCCATTTCCTCATGGCTTGGCCTCCTGACGCTGTGTGAGGTTGACATCTGAATCGACCGGCTCAAATCCGTATTGTTTCAATTCCCCCTGCGCCTTCTCGCTCTGCAGGAACGCAACGAAGTCGCGGGCTCCCGAAATGTTGTGTGCCGTCCAAGGTGAGACGACTCCGTAGGTGATCGGTTTATGACTGTCGGATGGTGCCGAATCGATGATGCGCACTCGCTTGGACCCGATGGCATCGGTTCGATGCACCACTCCCAGCTCCGCCTCTCCCCTTGAGACAAGATCCAGCACGGCTCGAGAATGTTCTCCGTAGATGAATTGAGATTTCAGACGAGACTCGAGGTTCCGATCTCTCAAGAACTGGATGGCATCCTTGCCGACAGCCGACGTCGAGGGATCCCCGATGGCGATATACCTCACCGGCTTGGTCTCAAGATCTTGAATGGAATCGAGCTGCGCCGGGAACGCGCTGTTGGTGATTAACACGAGGGCCGTGCGAGCATAGACGTGTTTGGTGCCTTTAAGGATGAGCTCCTTGCTTTCCAGCTGATCGATGTCCTCAAAGAACGCAGGAAGAAAGACATCCACTGGCGCACCTTCCTCGATTTGCTTGGTGAGTGTCTTGGGTTGCCCATAAATGACCCGTACGGTGATGTCTCGGTGTTGCGCTTCAAAAAGAGGCAAGAGTTTCCGAAACACGTCTTTCAGGTTATTAGCCGCCGCGATGGTGAGGACCTCAGACTGTGCATGCGCGGGCGGACCCATTGATTCGGTAAACGCTACGATACTGATGAAGAACACTGCGCGAGCAAAACTATGCGCGAATGTCATGACAGTCTCCTTATGTCTGTGCTGTTTCATCTGCGTTAGAAATAGAACTGATATTGGACATTGAACCGGTTTTCGACGAGATTCAGGCCGAATCCCGGAAGATTCTCGAAGGGGAATCGATCCGGCGCTCGCCCGCCGCTGCCCATCGTAATATTCGAGTAATCGAGAATGAGGCGATTATTGTAGGTCCCATCGAAGCTGTAGCTGATGGCAACGCCAAATTCCTTGGTCAAGTCGTGCTTCTGTCTAATCGAAGGATCCAGGATGCCGTATCGGACTGCGACTTCGAGCTTGCGAGGAATCACATACTTCCCCACTTGCACATACCAACCCCACGCATCACCAAGCGACACCGGAGGGCCCACAGCGAGCTTGCTCGTGGGGATGGTGGTCAGATCGAACGGCTGGGTTCCGCTATTCGAGTTCCGGACATCTTGAATGCGATAGAACCCTTCCGCTTGAAGCGACCAGCCCCGATATTTGGCGATATAATCCAGGTTAAACGTGTGAAAATCGTAAATGCCGCCACCGAGCAGCCTCCCATTGTAGGCCTGGGCGACGCGCTGACGAAATGCCCGATCCACGATGTCGGATCGGATCGAGCTCAGGTAGTTTTGAGCCGGATCGTACGCATAGCCGAACGCGATGGCTGTTTGTGGGGTACGTGAATTGAGAATATCCCCCTGGCCGTACCCGGGATTGCCCGCGAGCTTATAGAGCAATCGGACCGTGGCCATCACTTCACCGCTCAGAAAACGGGTGTCGTAGTTGTATGTTCTGGTCGTGGTAGCACTGGGGGCGCCTGGAGTTCCAGTTTGCGGCAGCACGTTCTGACTGACCGACGTGCCCTCACGCGTCAAATTTGCTCCAACGCCTCCCCAAATACCGATGGCGTAGTTAAATCTGTATTTCTCTTCATCGCTCAAAATGGTTATACCCACGTCCCGACTGCTCTGGAGGTTCGCCGCAAAGACCCTCTGCACTACCATGGTATCTGCAAAGGTCGTCGTGGCATTGGATGTAATGAGGGCACGATTGAACCAGACTCGCTGTTGACCCACTTGAATAGTGGCCCACGGGATGTGCCAGGAGGAAATATAGGCATCAAGCAGGTTGAGTCGTCCGCTCCCTCCTTCTTGGTCATATGCCGGCTGGGTCGCCGCCAAAGAAAAATTGTACCGAAGATCAGGATCGAAGGCATGTCCCATGAATTGAACCTGCACATTGGGAACTGAAAATTTATTCGAATCGCTCTCATACCGATATGCTCGATATTCGACTTGCCCACCGAGAATCTCAGGATTTCGTGAGTCGCCAATTGTCCCCCAAGCATTGTTGTAAGTACTGTGGGTGTAGCGAACTTGTGTAAGCAGTCGAAGCTTAAGCAGAAATTTGTCACCGACGCGGAAGTTCAATCCATTGTTTACATCGACATTAAAGGTCGGCTTGGTGAGTCGTTCCCTGGTTTCGATGACCTTCAGGCCTTTGCTGTACTCTTCCTCCGAAATCAGTCCTTTCAAGTAGAGATACTTCAAGCCTGGGTCTTCGCCCGAGTAGTATTCCCACTTGCCGTCCTTCCTCACGAATTGACCTTCTTCTACAGCCAAAGTCGGTGAAACCCGTGTAAGCGAAATCGCCATGATCACAAGCAAAAGAATGGAACCGGAAATTCTCATGTCGCATTCCTCCTTGACATGGGAACTTCCGGTGGTCCGGTCAGTTCTCAGTTAAACTGAATTGATAACAACTCTGGCGACTCCGGTCGCCTGTACAACCTCTTCTGAACCATCATCACCGGCTCATCGAACCGGGCGCAAAACCGTGCCATCAAACCGAGTTTTCTCTTTTCGTTCGATCTGCACCACTCTGGAATCGTGAACGATGATTTCGACGGAGCCAAATCGAATCCCTTTCAGTGCGAGCAGGATAGCTTGCTCAACCTCCCGATCTGAGTATGGATTGGTGATGTCTTGATCTGCTCTGGACACGGTACTGAATGCTTCCTTTCTCGATGGATTCAATCAATCTTTACATTACCGATCATGATTGGTGATGCACTTTATAACTAAACTAGAGTTTCTTTGTCAACATAATAAATATTAAACTTTTAGTTCTTCACGGACGCTAGGAAAAGTAGCAGTTTATAAATATAAAAATATTTATAAGACTGCGCTATCTTCTAGCTCCCAATGAAAAATGACCCGATCATTTCCAGCTCAAGACCAAAGATTGAGTAAATTATTATTGACATCTGACAATTATGATTGCTATACCGCCGTCATGAGGATGCAGACCCGGCAACATGAAAACGCCGTTCAGTTTTCCAATCACCTCAAATCTGTCCGAACGAAGAAAGGCTTCTCTCAAGGTGAACTCGCCAGGCGAGCAGGAATGACGCGGCAAGCCGTATCTGCTATTGAGTCAAATCTGTACCTGCCGACGACAGCCGTGGCGCTCCGGTTGGCCTCCGCCCTCACTTGCCGCGTCGAGGATCTCTTTAATCTTGCTCACGCTGAAGACATTATTGAAGGCACTCTGATTGGTCATCTTCCTCCGGCTGAGGTAGGGCCCCGATCGATCCGTGTCAAAGTCTCAACCGTTGGAAGGAAGACGGTCGTTCGGCCGGTCACCGATTTGGGAGAGCAACTTTCCTTCGCAATTCCTGCCGACGGGTATATCGCCGACATGCGTCATAACCGCTCTGGCGCTACCGTTCGGGTAACACTCTCGCGCGAAAGGGAAGTGATCCAGCAAGAAATTTCCGTGGCCGGCTGCGACCCGGCAATTTTTTTGGCCGGCGAATATTTGCGGCGACACAAGGATCTGACGACGGTTGTCGGTTGGCCGATGGGAAGCACAGCGGCACTGCAGGCATTGCAGCGGGGCGAGGTGCATGTTGCCGGATTGCATCTGTTTGATCCCATCAGCGGCGAATCGAACATACCGTTCCTTGGTCGGCACCTCAAAGGATCAAACTATGAGGTCATCACCTTTGCGACGTGGGAAGAGGGATTCATGGTTCGCCGCGGCAATCCGCTGTCCATCCGCACTGCCGCTGATCTGGCTCAATCTACGGTGATGTTGGTCAATCGGGAAGAAGGCTCCGGGGCAAGACTGTTGCTCGATCAACGATTGCGGGCATCCGGAATAGAGCCGACGCGAGTTCAGGGTTACGATGGGCTCGCGTCCTCTCATTTCGAAGTGGCCCGAGCCGTCGCGGGACGCCAGGCTGACGTTGGGATTGGAATTCGGTCGGCAGCACAACTCTTTGGGCTCGATTTCGTCCCACTCCAAACCGCACGCTACGATCTTGTGGTTCCCAAGTCCTATTTAAAATCCCACCCGACGTTGGCCCACTTATTTGAAACCATCGTGAGCGGACCGTTTCGACACGAGATCGAAGCGTTGGGAGGATACGACACCAGCGAAACCGGAAAAGTCCATGCGCTGCGGGTCACCTGACCACTTTCCCCCTAGGATTACACACTCTTTCACAGCAACCGCCGGAACAAAAGGAGAGTCGATGTCGAAGAAATTCTTGTGGTCGGTCTTGCTCAGTCTGCCACTCCTGCTTGTTGGATCGACCACGGCCAAAGCCGTGGAGTATGGAGAACTGGTCCAGAAGGATGGGCAATGGGTGTTCAAGAATACGGAAGACCCCGTGCTGAAGCTCATGCGTGATACCGGCTGGATTACCAACGAACGATACTTCCAAGTTTCGGAACAAACCGGGAAAAACTGGATTGAACCGGCCGATGCACTCCTCAATCGCCGGAGGGACATCGAATGGAACCGCTATCTCAAAACGGGGCTACACTTGCCCGACTGGATCGATCTGGGGCTCGAAAATCGAACCCGAATGGAGTCGTATGACCATCCGTGGAGGGCTGCCCAAAAAATTGGAAACGGAGCGACAGACTTCCAAATTCCCATGCGATCGCGCCTTCGTGTGGGCTTGGGCGGCAATGGGCCGCTGCGATTTCTGTTCGAGGGACAGGATTCGCGGTCGTTTGATAATGGAAAGCCCGGAGATTTCCGGGACACCACCATGATCAATGAATTCGACGTGCTCCAGTTGTTTGGCGCATTGAAAGTGGACAATGTCCTGAGCACGGGGTTACGGACCGATGTTCTGTTTGGACGCTTTACCATGGACCTGGGCAACCGACGCATGGTCGCGCGCAACGACTTCCGCAATACCACCACGGCCTTCGATGGGTTTCTGTGGCAACTTAGTCAGCCCAATGCCTGGCGGCTCAAGGCCTTCGCCACGGAGACGGTTCAACGAGACGATTCGAGCCTCGATACCGACAACAAGAAATCCCTCTTTTGGGGCACCTATTTGGAGAGCCAGCTATTCCGCTGGTTTAACCTGGACGCCTACTACCTGGGCCTGAACGATCGACGCGTGGCGACGGTGAGCAGCCATCGCACCTATAACACGTTTGGCGGCCGTCTGTACAAAGATCCCAAACCGGGAGAATTTGATTATGAAATCGAGACCACGTGGCAGATCGGCCACCGGGGCGTGACCAAACACTTCGCCCATTTTCAGCATCTGGATATCGGCTATATGTTCAATCTGCCTTGGACACCCCGGCTGCTCTTTCACTTCGACTACGTCAGTGGCGATCACAAGCCGGGCGACAGTCAGGACGAGGGGTTCGACACGCTATTTGGCGCGCGAAACTTTGAATACATGCCTACCAGCATGTGGGGACCATTTTACAGAACGAACCTTATTACGCCGGGGTGGCGGTTGATCGTCACCCCCACGCCCGATTGGATTTTAGAAGTCAAACATCGTGTATGGTACCTCGCCCAGAACAAGGATGTCTTCGGGAGTTCCGGGTTGCGGGACCCCACCGGCCACTCCGGTGGTTCGCTCGGACATGATATGCAACTTCGCGCACGGTGGGCCGTCACCAAGAACATGGACTTCGATTTCGGGTACGTCCATTGGTTCAAGGGTTCCTATTTCGATAGCCCCGCCATCATTACCCAAATGCCGACCGGCGGGAACAAAGACAGTGATTACTTTTACGCGCAGATGCGCGTCCGGATCTAGAAAGGATGACCATGAAACAGAAGATTCTTACTTGGTGCGTCTGCATTCTCGTGAGTATGGCAGTGACACCGGCCTTCGCCGAGCAAGCTCTAGTGGCCGTCGCCGCCAATTTTATTCCGCCATTCCGCGAGATCGCGACGGAGTTTGAGAAATCGACCGGCCATAATCTTCAGGTGTCCGGAGGGTCCTCCGGCAATTTCTACACGCAAATCAAGAACGGGGCGCCGTTCGATGTGTTTTTCTCCGCCGATATGGAACGCCCCAAGCTGTTGGAAGACGAGGGGTTTGGAGTCAAGGATTCCCGCTTCACGTATGCCATAGGCCGCCTCGTGCTGTGGAGTACGAACGCCGACCTCGTGAAGGGGGAAGAAACCGTGCGATCAAAAAATTTCAAACGCCTGGCTATGGCCAATCCCAAGACGGCGCCCTACGGCGTCGCCGCGATGCAGGCGATGCAAAAGCTGGAACTCTGGGACAGCCTTCAGTCTCAAATTGTGATGGGGGAAAGTATCGGCCAGACCATGGGGTTCATCGAATCGGGCAATGCTCAGTTGGGGTTTGTGGCCTTGTCTCAAGTTATGGACCCGAAAATCAAGGGAAAGGGCAGTCGCTGGGATGTCCCGACCACTCTACACGAACCGATCAAACAAGACGTGATCTTGCTGACAAAGGGAAAAGATAACCCGGCGGCCAAAGCGCTCATGGAGTTCATCGGCAGCCCACAAGCCAAGGCCATCATCGAACACTATGGTTACGAGTTGAAGTAGAGCATCCCTATGGAAGCCTTAACAGATCTCGATCTTAGCGCGCTGTGGGTCAGCGTCCGACTGGCCACGATGACGGTGGTCGTTCTGCTGATTGTGGGGACGCCTCTCGCTTGGTGGCTGGCCCATACGCGATCCCGTCTGAGACCCATTGTGGAAGCCGTGGTGGCGCTTCCAATTGTCCTTCCTCCCACGGTTTTAGGATTCTACATCCTCGTCGCGCTGGGTCCGTATGGACCACTCGGCCGTTTTGCACAACTTTCCCTGGCATTCACCTTCACCGGCCTGGTGATCGCCTCGGTCTTCTATTCGATGCCATTTGTGATACAACCGCTGCAGAGCGCGTTTGAAGCGGTTGGCAAGGCTCCGCTAGAAGCGGCCTGGTCACTCCGCGCGTCACAGTGGGATGCGTTTCTCACGGTCATCTCCCCGATCGCATTGCGAGGCTATATCAGTGCCATCGTGCTTGGGTTTGCGCATACGATGGGAGAGTTCGGGGTCGTGCTCATGGTCGGCGGGTCGATTCCGGGACAGACACGGGTCCTTTCGACGACGATCTTTGAGCATGTCGAGGTCGGGGAATATGCCCAAGCGCATGCCATCTCTGCCTTCATGCTGGTCTTTTCATTTCTGGTGCTGTTGGCGGTCTATATCACAAACCGCCGATTTCCCATCCATGTGTCATGAGCCGACTGCTGGCACGCTTTGATGTACGATTTCCGGCCTTTCATCTGGACATCGATTTGGATGTTCCAATGTCGGGCATTACCGCCATCTTCGGGCCGTCCGGGTCGGGAAAAACAACTCTGTTGAGATGTCTGGCCGGACTCGAACGGGCTCCAAACGGCATCATGCAGTTCGGCGACAATGTCTGGCAGGACGAGAAGAGAGATCTATGCCTGCCGCTCTATCAACGCCCAGTCGGGTACGTCTTCCAAGAACCTCGCTTGTTCCCCCATTACAACGTACGCGCGAATCTGCTGTATGGATACACGCGTACCCCTTCAGAGAAACGGCATATTGGTATCGAGCAGATCGTCGACATTCTGGGGATCGGCCATCTCCTTGAACGCAGGATTCACAAGCTATCGGGAGGAGAGCAACAGCGGGTGGCGATCGGCCGCGCACTGCTGACCAGTCCCAAACTGCTCCTGCTAGATGAACCGCTCGCCTCCCTCGATATTCAGCGCAAGCAGGAACTCCTGCCCTTCATCCGTCGCCTGCATGAGGAGCTTCATATCCCGGTGATATACGTGAGTCATGCGATCAACGAAATCCTCCAACTTGCGGACCGTGTCGTTCTTTTGAAAGAAGGAAAGGTTCTCGCGGCCGGTGCGCTCAATGAGATGCTTACGTCCCTGCAATTTCGAGGACATTTCGGGACGCATCGAATCGGCGCAATCTTGGATGCGTGTGTGGCAAGCCACGAGCCGCAGTACGGCCTGACCCGACTTGAATTCAACGGCCAATACCTGTTCGTGCCCCTTCAGTCCATCGCCGTTGGGCAGGTCATGCGCGTACATATCCTTTCCAGTGATGTCAGTCTCGTCTTAGGGAAGACCATCGCACCGAGCAGCGTGTTGAACATCCTGGAGGCCACGATTGTAGAGATCCAGGAGATGGATCAGGCCTCGGTCGACGTGCTGTTGGATATCGGCGTCCCTCTCGTGGCCAGCATCACCCGAAAATCGCTTGTCACCCTGGGATTGAAACCTGGACATCGTGTATTCGCCCATATCAAATCCGTCGCGTTGAATGAAGAAGTGGTGGCATAGCGAGTTCAAGTATCTTGCGACCGGACATCCTATCCGGACATTCGTCGCGATCAAGGCAGTAAACGCCCAGATGGCCCCCTCGTTGAAGCACCAAGCGGCACGGGGTTATCGACTGTCGATTTCTTCTGACAGTTTCCCTTCACGGCTCTGCACTGATTAGCCCAACATTCCTCGGTAGTAGCTCGTGGGCAGTGTTCATTCTCATAAATATTCTTGGTTGCTTTTCATTTTCATCCGCTGGATTTAGGCATTAATATACTTGACTCAGGAGACATATTTTGCTAGTATCCCCTTCAACAACAGGGGAAAACATCATGAGCCAGCCAAAACTTCCAACTACTCTTCAGCAAGCCATCCGCTACTTTGGCGATAACCAGCGCGCTTTGGATTTTGCCGTCGCATTGCGCTGGCCGAACGGTCCGATATGCCCCCGTTGTCAATCGCCAGAATATAACTTCCTCAAGACTCGTTCGCTCTGGGAGTGTAAGGGCTGCAAAAAGCAATACAGCGTGAAAGTCGGCACTATCTGGGAAGACAGCGCCATCAAGTTGGATAAATGGCTCTGCGCCATCTGGATGATCGTCAATGCTAAGAATGGCATTTCCTCCTATGAAATTCATCGGGCTTTGGGCATCACCCAGAAAACTGCTTGGTTCATGATGCATCGCATTCGGTTGGCCCTCCGCAAAGGTTCTGTTGACCGTAAGCTCATGGGTGAAGTCGAAGTAGATGAAACCTACATCGGAGGCGATGCCAGAAAAATGCACGCCGATAAACGGATCAAGTTGAAACGGGACGAAGGATTCTTCCGTAAAGCCATCGTGATCGGCATGTTGGAGCGCAAGGGGGAAGTCCGTACCGCCATGATTGCCCAGGCTTCGAGCAAGCTCCTGGGCCAAGCGATCAAGGAAA
>JACXTT010005569.1_pt1 | contig 18257 bp, 11 predicted proteins | sample 9270951 | NCBI WGS metagenome assembly JACXTT01 (sample SAMN15532306, study PRJNA645909) | rock metagenome | isolation source: weathered quartz diorite | place: Puerto Rico | collected 2017-06-21 | reverse complement strand
GAGGTTCACCCCTCACCCGCTTCGCAGGTTCGGGGTAAAGGGGAGTCGTCCAACGGTTAGGACTCCGGTCTCCAAAACCGGGTATGGGGGTTCGAATCCCTCCTCCCCTGCCAGAGTTTGAGCGGTACGGGACACCAGAAGTAAGGAAACGGAAGAGGACGCATGGCAACGCAGGTGACAAAGGTCGAAGGAGAGAAGCAGCCATCCGAACTGCAACATCGGGTAAGCGGCTCGCTGCAGAACGTCAGGGAATTTTTTCACGACGTTCGGGTCGAACTGAAAAAAGTCACTTGGCCAAGCCGTGAAGATGTTACTTCGACCACGGGAGTGGTCATCGCGACAGTGGCATTCTTCGGTCTTTACCTGGCAATCGTTGAGTGGCTTGCGCAAAAGGGTCTCGATTACGTTTTGAAGCTTTTTCACGCATAAGGGGTTTGGGCGCACATGGGAATGCAGTGGTACATCATCCATACCTACTCGGGCTTTGAAAAGAAAGTCAAAGAAAGCCTGGAGAGCCGCGTGGCCGCGTTCAATCTGCAGGATCAGATTGGCCGCGTCCTGATCCCCATGGAAGACGTCGTGGAAGTTCGCGGCGGCAAAAAAGTTGTTTCGTCGCGCATGTCCTATCCGGGCTACGTTCTTGTCGAAATGGATCTCGACGAAAACACCTGGCACATCGTGCGTAACACGCCGCGCGTTACCGGCTTCGTCGGTTCAGCCACCTCTCCTTCGCCGCTCAGCGAAGCGGAAGTGGACGCCATCATCAACCGTGTGCACACGCCGCAGGATCGGCCGAAGCCCAAGGTTGTGTACGAGCGCAACGAGCAAGTTCGCATCGTGGATGGCCCGTTTGCGAATTTCAATGGCACGGTGGAAGAAATCGACAACGATCACAGCCGTTTGAAAGTTTCTGTAACGATTTTCGGCCGCTCGACGCCGGTCGAACTGGATTTCGCCAGCGTGGAAAAGCTGGGATAAGGAATAGGGAACATGCCGCCAAAGAAAGTACAAACGACCATCAAGCTGCAGTTGCCCGCGGGCAAAGCCACTCCGGCGCCGCCCGTCGGCACCGCGCTCGGTCCGCATGGCTTGAACATCATGGATTTCTGCAAACAGTTCAACGCCAAGACCGCGAAAGAACCGGACGGAATGATTTTCCCCGTCCTCGTTACGGTCTACACCGATCGCAGCTTCACCTTCATTTTGAAGACCCCGCCGGCTTCCGTTCTTTTGCTGCGCGCGGCAAATATTGCAAAGGGTTCCGCGGAGCCGAACCGCAACAAGGTCGGCAAAGTCACAAAGAAGCAGGTGATGGAAATCGCGAAGATCAAGCTTGTCGATCTCAACACCACAAATCTGGATTCGGCTGTCCGTACCGTCATGGGTACGGCGCGCAACATGGGTCTGGAAGTTGTGGAAGCCTAAACGGATCATCGGGCGAAAAGGGATCGCTGGAGAGCAGTCGAAATGGCAAAGTCGAAAAAAGCCGGAAAGAATGTAGAGAAAGCGCGGAAGCTCGTTGAACCGCGTCCCTACAAGCTCGGCGAAGCATGTGAGCTGATCAAGAAGACGCATCACACGAAGTTCAACGAAACCGTGGAACTCGCCATCAATCTTGGCGTGGATCCGAAGCACTCTGACCAGGTTGTGCGCGGCACCGTGGTTCTGCCGCACGGCCTTGGCAAGAGCGTGCGCGTCCTGGTTCTCGCCAGCGGCGAAAAAGTTCGCGAAGCGCAGGATGCTGGCGCGGATTTCGTCGGCGGCGATGACATGGTTCAGAAAATCATGGAAGGCTGGACCGATTACGACGCCGTCATCGCCACGCCGGACATGATGAAGTCCGCCGGTAAGCTCGGTAAAGTGCTCGGCCCTCGCGGCTTGATGCCGAATCCGAAGACTGGAACGGTTACGCCGGACGTTGCTAAGGCCATCAAGGAAACCAAGGCCGGCAAAGTCGAATTTCGCGTGGACAAGGCGGGCATCATTCACTGCCCGGTCGGCAAAATCAATTTTGATGCTCCGAAAATTTCAGAAAATGCCCACGCCGTCATCACCGCTGTCGTGAAGGCAAAGCCGGCCGCGGCTAAGGGCAAGTACGTAAAGAAAATCACGCTCACTTCCACCATGGGTCCCGGTATTGGGGTTGACCCGGCGGAAGCGGAAACCGCTGTCGCGGCTGCAGCGTAAGGGACCGAAGGAAACAGGATCATGAAAAAGCGCAGCGAAAAGCAGCAGGATTTGGACAAGCTGAAAACAGAACTGGCCAAGGTCTCGACGGTCATTCTTTCGACCTTCCAGGGCATCACTGTTGAAAACGACACCAAGCTCCGCCGCGCCGTGCAGGCTGCCGGTGGCAAGTACAAAGTCGTGAAGAACACTTTGGCTGAGCGCGCTGGTCAAGGAACGGCTGCGGAAAGCCTTTTGAAGAATCTGAGCGGCACAAACTCCATCGCCTACACAAACGCGGATCCTGTCGCGCTAGCCAAGGCGCTGACCAAAGTTGCCAAGGACGTTCCGGCATTTCAGTTCAAAGCCGGCGTAGTCGAAGGCCGTGCAATTTCGATCGCGGAAATTCAGCAGCTCGCGAACCTGCCGTCGAAGGAAGAGTTGATCAGCAAGATCATGTTCTTGCTTAACGCTCCGGCGCAGCGCATCGCAACCGCGCTCAACGCTTTGCCCCGCAACTTGGCCGTTACGGTCAGCGAAGCGGTCAAAGCCAACAAGTTTAGTTCGTAAGGGTTTGGCCTGCGGCGGATTCCGGCGCGGGCCAGAAAAATTTCAAATTGTTCTTGAGAGGAGAACTGGCGGTCATGTCGAAAGTGGATACGATTCTGGATGAAATCAAGGGCCTGACGCTGCTTGAAGCGTCCGACCTGGTGAAGAAGATGGAAGAAGCGTTCGGCGTCTCGGCGGCTGCGGCTACGGTCGTGGCGGCCGGCGGCGGAGGTGCGGCGGCGGCTGCTGCTCCCGCGGAAGAGAAGACGGAATTCACCGTCGTTCTTACCGATGTGGGCGGCAACAAGATCAACGTCATTAAGGCCGTGCGCGAAGTCACGAGCCTCGGCCTCAAGGAAGCCAAGGACCTCGTTGACGGCGCTCCAAAGACCGTCAAGGAAGGCGTCAGCAAGGACGAAGCTGCGAGCATCAAGAAGAAGTTCGAAGAAGCCGGCGCCAAGGTCGAAGTTAAGTAACTTCGGCCACTTGCTTTTTGGTTTTTGCCGGTTTCTGCGGCTGCCCCGCAGTTGCCGGCTTTCAAACGGTCGCTGTACTGAATCATGGCGTGGCCCCCACGGGCGGAGGGGTTGCGTCAAAGGATTTCATTACGCACGTCGAGGCTGGGCATTTCAACAATTTCCCGCGTCCCACAGGGACCGCCTGTAGCCGTGTGCGCAACGAGTTCGGGCAACTCGTCTCGCACTGCGGCTACTTGTCTCTTCTCCTCTCGTCGAATTTTCGCCCGAATCTAAAGAGGTAGACCACGCATGTCGAACAGCAATCAGCACGTCCGGGAACGTCAGCGGCTGGATTTCGCGAAAATCCAGAGCTCGATTCAAATTCCCAACCTGATTGAAGTCCAGATGAAGTCCTATCAGCGTTTCCTGCAAATGGATCTGCTGCCTAGCGAACGCGAGGACGGTGGCCTTCAGTCCGTGTTCACCAGCGTGTTTCCGATCCGGGATTTCCGCGAAATGTCTCAACTCGAGTTCGTGGACTATTCCATCGGCAACTGGGAGTGCAAGTGCAGCAACTTGAAGGGGCTGCATCACCTCCGCGCAACCTGCCGCAACTGCGGTGCGAGCGTCGTCACCAATCCGTATCAGACTGGCGACGTCATCTGCCACAAGTGCGGCACGTTCAACAAAAACACCCCAACCTTCTGCAACAAGTGCGGCGACCCGGTCGCCATGCAGCTCAAGTACGACGTGAACGAGTGCCAGGAGCGCGGCATGACCTACTCCGCCCCGCTCAAGGTCACCATTCGTCTCACGATCTACGACAAGGATCCGGACTCGGGCGCGAAAACCATTCGTGACATCAAGGAACAGGAAGTTTTCTACGGCGACATTCCGCTGATGACCGAGAACGGCACGTTCATCATCAACGGCACCGAACGCGTCATCGTCAGCCAGTTGCACCGTTCGCCCGGCGTCTTCTTCGAATCCGCCAACAACCGCAGCTACTTCCTCGGGAAAATCATCCCATACCGTGGCTCTTGGGTGGAATTCGAGTACGACTCGAAGAACATTCTTTACGTCCGCATCGATCGCAAGCGCAAATTTCTTGGTTCCATCTTCCTGCGCGCGCTCGGCATGAAGTCCAACGAAGACATCCTCCGCACCTTCTATCAGGTGGAGCGCATCTCTCTGCGCGACAAGGATCTTTATTGGAATGTTTCGCCCGGTCTTGTGGACCGCAAGCTGACTCACGAAATCAAGAATCCAAAATCCGATGAAGTCATCGTCGGTGCTCACAAGCGCATCAACGAAAATCTTCTGAAGGAACTCATCAAGGCGAAGATTTCGCAAGTCCGCGCAGCCCTGGCCGATCTCGAAGGCGCCTACTCCGTCGCCGACGTTGTGAACCGCCAGACCGGTGAGGTTCTGCTCGAAGCTAACAAGCCACTCACCGCGGATCTCTGGCAAGCGTTCGCCGAAGCCGGCATCACCGAAGTCGACGTCTTCTTCCCCGAGCGCGATGACATCGGCGTCGTTCTTTCGCGCACGCTCGACAAAGACTCGATCCGCTCTTCCAAGGAAGCGCTCATCGAAATCTATCGCAAGCTGCGCCCGGGCGATCCGCCAACTCTTGAAACCGCCACGAATCTTTTCCGCGGAATGTTCTTCGATCCGCGTAAGTACGATTTCAGCCGCGTCGGCCGCTTGAAGTTCAACATTAAGCTCGGCCTCGATACGCCGCTCGATAATCGCACGCTCGAATCGCCGGACTTCGTCGCCGCGATCAAGTATCTCCTCAAGCTGCGCAAGAATATCGGCGTCGTGGACGACATCGACCACCTTGGCAACCGCCGCGTTCGTGCCGTTGGCGAATTGCTCGAAAACCAGTTCCGCATCGGCCTCGTTCGCATGGAGCGCGCCATCAAGGAAAAGATGAGCGTGTATCAGGAAATGTCAACGGCGATGCCGCACGACCTGGTCAATGCCAAGCCGGTTATGGCCGCGATCCGCGAATTCTTCGGCTCATCGCAGCTTAGCCAGTTCATGGACCAGACCAACCCGCTCAGCGAAATCACCCACAAGCGCCGTCTCTCCGCGCTTGGCCCGGGCGGTCTCTCGCGCGAACGCGCTGGTTTCGAAGTCCGCGACGTTCACCCGACTCACTACGGCCGCATTTGCCCGATTGAAACGCCGGAAGGTCCGAACATCGGTCTCATCAGCTCGCTCTCCTGCTTTGCGCGTATCAACGACTACGGCTTCATTGAGTCGCCTTACCGCAAAGTCAAGGGCGGCCGCATCATTGACTACGTTCAGGTCGTGAACGCAGGTGACAGCGAATTCAAGGCCGGCGAAATCATCGAGAAAGACCGCGTCGAAGACCTCAATGAGGAACTCAGGCGCCGCAAGGTCGTTTACGAACCGTATTGCTTCTATCTTTCCGCATGGGAAGAGGACAAGTACGTCGTTGCACAGGCCAACGTCGCGCTCGACGACAAGGGCCGCATCACCACGGAACTGGTCAACTGCCGTCAGGCCGGCAATTTCGTTTTGAAGAACCGTGAGGAAGTGGATTACGTTGACGTTTCGCCGAAGCAGCTCGTCTCCGTCGCGGCCAGCTTGATTCCGTTCCTCGAAAACGACGACGCCAACCGCGCGCTGATGGGTTCGAACATGCAGCGCCAGGGCGTTCCTCTGATCCGCGGCGAAGCTCCGCTCGTCGGCACCGGCATGGAGCGCGTCACCGCTCGCGATTCCGGCGCGGTCGTGCTCTGCAAGCGCGACGGCATCGTGGATCAGGTCGATTCCGAGCGCATCATCGTTCGCGTCGAATCCGATCACTCCGGCGTGCTCAGCCGCGAAGTTGGTGCGGACATCTACACGCTCATCAAGTTCAAGCGCTCGAACCAGAACACGTGCATCAACCAGAAGCCACTCGTTCGCGTCGGCGATCGCGTCAAGAAGGGCCAGGTCCTCGCGGACGGTCCTTGCACCGACCGCGGTGAACTCGCTCTTGGCCGCAACGTGCTCGTCGCGTTCGTGCCCTGGCGCGGTTACAACTTTGAAGACGCCATCCTCGTCAGCGAGAAGCTGGTCAAGGACGACTACTACACCTCGATTCACATCGAGGAGTACGAAATCGAAGCGCGCGACACCAAGCTCGGTCCGGAAGAAGTCACGCGTGACATTCCGAACATAAGCGAATCGTTCCTCCGCAATCTCGACGAAAGCGGCGTCATCCGCATCGGCGCGGTTGTGAAGCCGGGCGACATTCTCGTCGGCAAAGTCACGCCCAAGGGCGAAACCACGCTCACGCCGGAAGAGAAACTCCTCCGCGCCATCTTCGGAGAAAAAGCCGGCGACGTGCGCGACGCGTCCCTCTACTGCCCGCCGGGCATCGAAGGCACCATCGTGGACGTCAAGATCTTCACCCGCAAGGGCGGAGAAAAAGACGAGCGCCACAAGGCCATCGAAGCTTCGCAGGTCTTCAAACTGGAAAAGAACCTCGCGGACGAAATCCGCATCTTGACCGACGAGCGTCTCAAGCGCCTTTCCGATTTGCTCGGCGGTAAGGTTCTTCAGGCCGACCTGCACGACGAAAAGACCAACAAGCGTCTCTTGACCAAGGGCGCGGAGCTCACGCGTGAACTGATCGAAAAAATCTCCACGCGCAACCTCAAGCGCTTGAAGCTCAACGAAAAGGATCCTCTCCTGATCGAAAAGATCGAAGAGATCGAGGAAATGACCTCGCGCCAGATTGACGTTCTGCGCAAGATCACCGAGGAGCGCAAGGAAAAGCTCAAGAAGGGCGACGAACTGCCTCCGGGCGTCATCAAGCTCGTCAAGGTGTACATCGCCATGAAGCGCAAGCTCTCCATCGGCGACAAGATGGCCGGCCGCCACGGCAACAAGGGCGTCATCGCGCGGATCGTGCCGGATGAAGACATGCCTTATATGCCCGACGGCACACCCGTCGAGATCGTTCTGAACCCGCTCGGCGTTCCTTCTCGTATGAACGTCGGTCAGATTCTCGAAACGCACCTCGGCTGGGCCGGCAAGGAACTCGGCAACAGCTTGAAGCGCTTACTCAGCAAGGAAGTTCGTGCGGAAGCGCTTCGCCGCTGGTTCAAGGAAGTTTTCACCGAAACCGCGATTTACAAGTCCATCGCCAAGCTCGACGACGATGAACTGCTCGAAATCGCCGAAGGCTTCCGCGACGGAATTCCGTTCGCTACGCCCGTGTTCGACGGCGCGCGCGAGCCGGAAATCCGCCACTTGCTAGAAGTTGCGGGCTTGCCGCATGCCGGAAAGATCAATCTTTACGACGGCATGACGGGGGACATGTTCGATCAGCCGGTTACCGTCGGCTACATCTACATGCTCAAGCTCTCGCACCTTGTTGATGACAAAATTCACGCGCGTTCTATCGGCCCGTACTCGCTCATCACGCAGCAGCCACTCGGCGGCAAGGCGCAGTTCGGCGGCCAGCGCTTCGGCGAAATGGAAGTTTGGGCGCTCGAAGCCTACGGCGCCGCGCACATCCTGCAGGAATTGCTTACGGCGAAGTCCGACGACGTTTACGGCCGCGCGAAGATTTACGAGGCTATCGTCAAGGGCGAGCCGGGCATCGAGCCGGGGGTGCCGGAGTCGTTCAACGTTCTCGTTCGCGAGCTGCAGTCGCTCTGTCTGGACGTCGAGCTGATGAAGCGCCAGAAGCCGCAAGCGGAGAAAGCGGCCGACTAATCGCTTCCGAGTGTAGGGGTGCGATATATCGTGCCCCAATGCTTGGCGGGAATTGAGCAGTTCAAGATTTTTGGGTTCTCAGCCGGTCCGGTGCAAAACACCGAATCGCAGCTCCGATGAAAATCGGAGAGGAGGAAACAACCTTGTATCGCAGCAGCCCCTATGATCGCGCCAGTCTGATTGCTGATTTCGATTCGATCCGCATCTCTCTGGCGAGTCCGGAGAAAATTCGCTCTTGGTCGCACGGCGAAGTGACCAAGCCCGAGACCATCAACTACCGCACCTTCAAGCCCGAGCGTGACGGTCTTTTCTGCGCCAAAATTTTCGGCCCCGTCACCGATTGGGAATGCTTGTGCGGCAAGTACAAGCGCATGAAGCACCGCGGCGTCATCTGCGACAAGTGCGGCGTCGAAGTTACTCTGTCCAAAGTCCGCCGCGAGCGCCTCGGTCACATTGAGCTGGCTTCGCCTTGCTCGCACGTCTGGTTCTTCAAGGGCCTGCCCAGCCGCATCGGCTATTTGCTCGATATCTCCATGCGCGATCTCGAGCGCATTCTCTATTTCGAAGCCTTTGTCGTAGTCGATCCGAACGAAGTCGCCATCCTCAAGGAACGTCAGGTCCTTCAGGAAGAGGAATATCGCAAGCTCGCGCAGGAATACCCCGGCCAGTTCGTGGCCAAGATGGGCGCGGAAGCCATCAAGGAACTTCTCCGCCGCGTCGAAGTGGACAAGCTGTCCGAAGAACTCCGCGAAAAAATGAAGGCCGATCCGAGCCTCCAGAAGCGCATCAAGTACGCCAAGCGCCTCAAGGTGCTCGAAGCCTTCCGCAAGTCCGGCAACAAGCCCGAGTGGATGATTCTCGATGTTATCCCCGTGCTTCCCCCGGAACTGCGCCCGCTCGTGCCTCTGGACGGCGGCCGCTTCGCCACCTCTGACTTAAACGATCTCTATCGCCGCGTCATCAACCGCAACAACCGGTTGAAGAAGCTCATGGAACTTCGCGCACCGGACGTCATCGTCCGCAACGAAAAGCGCATGCTCCAGGAAGCCGTGGACGCTCTCTTCGACAACGGCCGCCGCGGCCGCGTTCTTCGCGGAACCAACAACCGCCCGCTCAAGTCCTTGTCTGATACCCTCAAGGGCAAGCAGGGCCGTTTCCGCCAGAATCTCCTCGGCAAGCGCGTGGACTACTCGGGCCGCTCCGTCATCGTCGTCGGCCCGGAACTTCGCCTCAATCAGTGCGGTTTGCCCAAGAAAATGGCGCTCGAGCTGTTCAAGCCGTTCATCTATCACAAGCTCGAAGCTCTCGGTCACTGCACCACCATCAAGCAAGCCAAGGAAATGGTTGAGCAGCAGGAATCCGTCGTTTGGGACATTCTCGAAGACGTCATCCGCGAGCATCCGGTTCTTCTGAACCGCGCTCCCACGCTCCACCGCCTCGGCATTCAGGCGTTCGAACCGGTTCTCGTCGAAGGCAAGGCCATTCGAATTCACCCGCTTGTCTGCACTGCGTTCAACGCGGACTTTGACGGCGACCAGATGGCCGTGCACATTCCGCTTTCGCCGGAGTCTCAAGTCGAAGCGTCCGTGCTCATGCTCAGCTCGCGCAACATTCTTTCTCCCGCGCACGGTCTGCCTCTCGCCGTTCCGTCGCAGGACATGGTTCTCGGCATCTACTACCTGACCAAGAACAAGCCCGGCGCAAAGGGCGAAGGCCGCGTCTTCGGTTCCGCGGAAGACGTCAACCTCGCGCTCGAAGCCGGCGAAGTCGAGTTGCTCACTCCGATCCGTCTGCGCTACACCGGCGAAGTGATTGACATGACGACCGCTTACGACAATCAGGACGTCACGCACACCGAACCGGTGAAAATGGAGCGTCAGTTCATCCAGACCACGGTCGGCCGCGTAATTTTCAATTCGCACTTGCCGTCGCACATGCCGTTCATCAACGGCTTGCTCAAGAAGAAGGGCATTCAGCAGCTCGTTTACTACGCCTATCTTCGCTACGGCCTCGAAGGCACCGTCGCTCTGCTCGATCGCTTGAAGGCGCTTGGCTTCACCTACGCCACGCGTTCCGGCATCTCCATTGGCATCGACGACATGGTTATCCCGGGCGACAAAGTTAAGCTCGTCGAAAACGCCGAAAAGGAAGCCGTCAAGGTGCAGCAGCAATACCTCGACGGCGCCATCACCCACGGCGAACGCTACAACAAGATCATTTCCATCTGGGGCGACGTCACGGAAAAGGTCGCCGACGGAATGTTCAAAGCGCTCGAGGGCCACGACAAGGAAGGCGTCATTAACCCCGTCTACGTCATGGCGGACTCCGGCGCCCGCGGTTCGAAGCAGCAGATTCGCCAGCTTTCAGGTATGCGTGGTCTTATGGCCAAGCCCTCCGGCGAAGTCATGGAGACTCCGATTACTTCGAACTTCCGCGAAGGCCTCACCGTGCTGGAATACTTCATCTCCACGCATGGCGCTCGAAAGGGTCTTGCCGACACCGCTCTTAAGACCGCGGACTCCGGTTACTTGACTCGGCGTCTCGTGGACGTGGCACAGGACGTCATCATCAACGAGCTCGATTGCGGTACCAGCGAAGGCATTTACGTCGAGCCCATCATCGAGGCGGGCGTCGAAGTCGAACCGCTGCGCGACCGCATTGTTGGCCGCGTTTCGCTTGACAAGATCAAGGACTTCGAAGGTCACGTCATCGTCGAGGTCAATCAGGAGATCACGGAAGAGCTCGCCAACGCCGTGCAGGCCGCGGGCATCGAACGCGTCCGCATCCGTTCCGTGCTCACTTGCGAATCCCGTCGCGGTGTTTGCGCTCTTTGCTATGGCCGCAACCTTGCTTCGGGCCGCATGGTCGAACTTGGTGAAGCAGTCGGCGTCATCGCCGCCCAGTCCATCGGCGAACCCGGCACGCAGCTCACCATGCGTACGTTCCACATCGGCGGTACCGCCACCCGCGTTTCCGAACGCTCCACGCTCGAAGCGCGCAACAACGGCGTCATCAAGTTCATCGATCTCAAGTACGTTGAGGGCCGCGGCGGCGCTTCCATCGCCATGAATCGTTCCGGTCTCATTGCCATCGTGGACGAAAAGGGCCGCGAAAAAGAGCGCTATCACGTCGTTTACGGCGCGCGTCTCCGCGTTTCCGATGGCGACACCGTCAACCACGGACAGGTTCTCGCCGAATGGGATCCGTTCACCTTCTCGATTCTCACCGAGACGGGCGGTTCCGTTCGCTTCGAAGACCTGCGCCCCGGCGTCACCATCGAGGAGCAAGTGGACGAAGTCACTGGCCTTTCGCAGGACGTCGTGACTCTCCCTCCCGGCGATGAAAAGCATCAGCCCGCCATTTTGATCCGCGATGGCTCCGGCAAGAACAAAAAGAAGTACCTCATGCCCTCGCGCGCCCACTTGATGGTCAAGGATGGCGATGACGTTCAACCCGGCGACATTCTCGCGAAAATCCCGCGCGAAACCACCAAGACCAAAGACATCACGGGCGGTCTCCCGCGTGTCGTCGAACTTTTCGAAACCCGCAAGCCCAAGGATCCTGCCGTCATCGGTGAAATTGACGGTATCGTTCGCTACGGCGAAATCGCCAAGGGCATGCGCAAGATTTACGTCGAAAGCGAAGACGGAAAGACCACCAAGGAATACTCGATTCCGCGCGGCGTCCACATCAACGTTCAGGAAGGCGAACACGTCAAAGCTGGCGAGGCTTTGATCGACGGTCCGTCCAACCTGCACGACTTGCTGGCCGTCCTCGGCGAGAAATTCACGCAGGCTTATCTCGTCAACGCCATTCAGGAGGTCTACCGCCTCCAGGGAGTCAACATTAACGACAAGCACATCGAAACCATCGTTCGTCAGATGATGCGCTGGGTCAAAGTTGAAGACGTTGGCGACACCAACTTCCTTCTCGAGGAACAGGTGGACAAGTTCCGCTTCCGCGAGGAAAACGATCGGATCATCGGCGAAGGCAGCCGCCCGGCTACGGGCCGTCCGCTCCTGCTGGGTATCACCAAGGCCTCGCTCTCGACCGATTCGTTCATCTCCGCCGCCAGCTTCCAGGAGACGACTCGCGTCCTCACCGAAGCTGCCGTTGCCGGCAAAGTGGACTACCTTCGCGGTCTCAAGGAAAACGTCATCATGGGCCGCCTCATCCCGGCCGGTACAGGACTCGAGCACTACCGCAACATTCAGTTGCTGACGGAAGTGCCCGTCCCCGTTGCGACCGAGGAAATTCCGGAAGCCGCCGAACTCACTGCCGAAGAAGCCGCTGCTCTAGACTTCCTTGGCAAGGACAGCGATACCGAGGCCGATGCCGCCGCCGAGTAAGTGGGATAGGCTTTAGCCTGTCTCTTCCTGGCAATCAGCTCAAATCCAAAACGGCGTTCCAGTTGTTCACCGGAACGCCGTTTTCCTTTTTGTAGCTTGCACTTAGTCCCTCATTGCCTCAACGCCGAATTCTGCTCCTCCGAGGACCTTGCTGGCCGCGCCTGGCATCACTATCCGCTCCAGCGCTGGGCTGGCTTCAAAGGCGATCATCTCCAACCCGAGGAAACAACAGCTCCTTGGCTCCACAATCCTCCCCGCACGCTTCTTAACGAAATTTGCACCAGCTGGCGCTGGCCTCACATCGTGGACAAAATCGAGCATCGCCCGCTCGATTACGCGAAAATCCGGCGCCTCGCTCAAGCCAAAACCCGCAAGACAGCCCTAGATGCCGCCGAACGCGGCAGGCCCTAGGTCGACGCCTTCTTGGTTTTGAGAAACGCGGTAGTGATGATTACAAGCTTCGCAAATACAAGGACAAGCGTGACACAAGCAAGCAGCAGGAGCGTGTGATTCACATCCGGCGGCAACCTAAGCAGTGACAGCGTGTATCCAAAACTTGGCAGAGTCCGAAGTACGAACGCCGCTATCAGGAACGCGAACAGCATCGGCAAGATCCGCCGAAACAAAAACCCCGCTGTCCACCGATCTTGCTTGCGAAGTGCTTGATGCCATTCCGAAAACCGGAACACGGAACGCGCTAATAAGAGAAGCCAGAGCAAAGCCAAAGCAAAGCTGAACCATAGGAAGGCAGGCCCAAAAAGAAATCCGGGGAAAAAACCTGAAAAAAGAGTCCATTGCGGCACAGACCGCTCATCCAGTCCCTCCAGGATCTTGAGCGCGTATTCTGCCTCCGTCTGTGCGACGCTGCGCAGCCATTCGTCGCCAAATTCCTTACTCGCGAGCCGGGGTGATCCAAAATATCCCGGCCAGTCATGGGCTTTGCCGATTCGCATTAGCTCGTCAAAATTGCGACCCGTCATCGGAAGCGCTTGTTTGTATCCCGGATCGACCAAGTCCGGACGCACGGAAAGAATCCTGCTGGTCTCGTAGCCGCCTGCATGGATCGAGAATCCCTCTTCTCCCGAGGAATCCAGCCCTTGTGCCGACCCGAGCGTAGAGAGGTGCTCCTCCGTTGCCGATGGCCAGATCTCCCACAGATTGACCATATGGCCCCCGTAGGTTGCCCGGAAATAGTCCGCAGCCTGATCGAGTGCCCGGCGGTGCTGTGGAGCACCGTGAAGATGAAACACAAAAACCCATCGGAATCCTTGGTCACCCAGGTCTGAAGCGATGTCAACGAAGACCGCACGCAACGTGGATTCGAGAACATCGTACGTACCGGGGAAACGGAGTTTCCCGCCGATGCCATTGGCGCCGCTTGATCCCAGTGGTATGGGAGGAAACATGAGCACTTTCCAGCCTGGGCGCGCGACGATAGCGTTCGCTACCTGTCGCGCAAGGAATTCGTTGACGTAGCCGTCGGTATAGGACGGGAGATACGGACCGTGTTCTTCAAGGATGCCGCCGACAAGAATTACCGCGGTGTGAGACCGGTCTAAGTCTTGTATCTGCGTCGTGTTCATTTCCTGGATGTGGTAAATCTGTGCAGAAACCGGGCACAGCCCGGTTGCTAGGCAGAAAAAGAGCACGAGAACTAGCAGGATCAGGTACCGAATGAGGCTTACGTCTCGTGTGAAGCCCCCGGCTAGATGCGGCGAGTTGCGCTGAAACAGGGAGCGAGCAAGCATTTCTGCACCCCCATAGAAAGAGTTTCAGGGATAGTACTCGACCCTGCTCGACGCGTTCAAGCTTTGCAAAGTGGAAGTCCGTCGTCTCCTAGATACTTCGGCACAAAGGTGGGAGAACTTTCGGTTTGCCAGTTCCTGCGAAAGTATCGGCGGTATTTGCACCTGTCTCCGCATAGTAAGTCCGTGGTACCCACTTATGCAGGTACGTTTCGGGCACTCCCTTCCTAAGCTTTCTTTGAGCCTTGTCCGCGCTATTCTTACAATTAATTAAGGTATAAGGTCGGCCGGCATTTCCTCGCCGCCTCGATCTTTGCTCTATGCAAGAAAAATCGAAACCAGGCACATCCAAGCAGGGCGATTCTCCTGCATCGGCGCAAAATCGCGCCCATCTCTCTTCCCGCCTCGAATATTTCGAAAAGCGCCAGAACGAGCTTTTCGGACTGATCTTTTTTGTACTTCTCGTTCTCGCCGGTTTCGTCGCTTGGAATTCCTGGCACGAAATTCGCTCCTTCTTTTACCGTCTGGAAGCCGCCCCCATCGGCTTGGTTCTCCTTGTCCTTCTCCTCGGATGGTATGTCTGGAAGCGCACGCGCGAATTCTCCGAGCTTCGCGGACTGATCCGCAGCATCGAGCAGCGCGACAAAAACCCCGAAGCGGACAAGCAGCTAGAGCAGCTCTTCTCGATGATCACCCGCTCGCAGCAGGGCTACCGCGATCTAATCGATTCCTTCGACGACATTTTGATCGCCCTCTCGCTCGAGGGAGAAATTCGCGCCGCGAACAGCCGCTTTCGCGAACTCGTCGGCCTCACCTTCCAGCAAATCATCGGAAAAAAGCTGGCTGAATTTCTCGACGAGACCGGCGGTCAAGGTGCGGCGGATGCGCAGGAGGGCCTACCCAGATTTCTCGAGCGCCGCAATTGGAACGGCGTGGTTCAAGTCCGTTTGAAAAATCGCAGCGCCGTTTTTTATTTCGATTGCGTCGCGCACGCTATGGTTCGCGACAATGTAGTTCATGGCATCACCGTTATCGCGCGCGACGTCACCGCGCTTCGCCGCAACGAAGCGCGCTTCACAGAACTTTTCGAAACGTTGCAGGAAGGCATTTACATCGTCACGCCCGAGGATCGCATCGTGGACGCAAATCCCGCGCTCGTCCGCATTCTCGGCTACGAATCCAAGGACGAATTGCTTTCGCACAAAGTCTCCGAAATTTTTTCGGACGAAACTCTCCGCAACAGCATCCGCGCCGAAGTCGATCGCCAGCCCATTGTCGAGGGCCGCGAAATTGTTCTAATTCGCAAGGATGGAAAACCCATTATTTGCCTCAACACCGCCGCCGCAGTTCGCGACGCCACCGGCAAAATCGTGCGCTACCAAGGTGCGCTCATGGACGTTACCGCGCGCCGCGAAATCGAACGCCGGCTCCACAAACAGCAGGAATTTGCGCGCCGCCTCGTGGACAGTTTTCCCGATGTAATTTTTGTTCTCGATACCGAGGGCCGCTATACTTTTGTCAGCCCGCGCGTCAAAAACGTTCTCGGCATGGACTCCGAAGAGACTATGGCGAAATCATTTGGAGAATGTGTCCATCCCGAAGAACAGCCTGCTCTGAAATCGCTCTACGCCGAAGTCGTCGAGGGGAAAAAGATTTTCAGTTCGCTCGAACTCCGCATTCGCCACAAAGCCGGAGACTGGCGCAATATCCTCGCGCATTTCAGTCCGCTCTCTTCCGAATCCGGCGGAATCGAAGGCGTCGTAATTTCCGCGCGCGACATCACGGAATTGAAGCGCCTCAGCGAACAGCTCATCCAATCGGAAAAACTTGCCGCCATTGGACAAATGCTCGCCGGCGTCGCGCACGAATTGAACAATCCGCTGACCGCGATTCTCGGCGTCACCGAACTCGTTCGCGAGCGCGAAGGCCTCGACGAGTCGATGAAGCGCCAGCTCGATTTGACCCACCGCCAGGCTCGGCGGGCGGCGCGCATTGTGCAAAACCTTCTTGAGTTTTCGCGCCCAACCGCCACGCAGAAAAAACCGCTCGACCTCAACAACATCATCGAGCGCACGCTGCAACTGCATGAACATTCGCTGCGGCGGAATTCCATCGAAGTCGGTTTTCAGCCGCAGGAAGGCCTGCCGCCCGTGGTCGGCGACGCCAGCCAGTTGATCCAGGTTTTTCTGAATCTGGTCATCAACGCCGAGCAGGCCATTCGAGAAATTCGCGAATCCGGCCGCATCCAGATTCGCGCGGCGAGCGCTCCCGGCAAAGTGATGGTCACGGTTCAGGACGACGGCAGCGGTATCGCGCCGGACGCCATCGCAAGAATTTTCGATCCTTTCTACACCACCAAACGTCCCGGTGGCGGCACCGGCCTCGGCCTCAGTATTTGCGTGACGATTCTGCGCGAGCACGGCGGAACGATTGGAGCGCAATCGCTGCCCGCTGGCGGCAGCGCGTTCACGGTGACCCTGCCCGCGGCTCCGCTGGAGCCCAAACCCGCACCCGCGCCGCGCCAGATTGCGGACGTGACTCCTCCGAACCTGAAGCCTCCCGTGCCTACCGCCCTGAAAGGGAAGAGCATTCTTGTGCTCGACGATGAAGAGAGCATCCGGTCGCTGCTGGAAGAAGGCTTGAGCGGCCATGGCCTCCGCGTCGTCTGCGCCGCCTCCGCAGAAGAAGCGGCAAAACTCGCCGCAGAAGAAAAGTTTGATGCGTTGCTTTGCGACCTGAATCTGGGTGCTGCGAGCAGCCTCTCCGGCCACGATGCAGCGCTGCAAGTCGTGGCCGCTTCCCGCGCGCACAAGCCGCTGATTGTCTTCATGACGGGAGAACTTGCCGCCGGAATGGAAACGCGCCCGGGATTTGAAGGCACCGCATTCTTGCAGAAACCATTCCGCATCCTGGACGTCCTAGCCGTCCTGCGCGAGGCCTTCACGGCGGTCCCCTCCACAAAGTCCTGATTCTTTACTCGTGATTGGGAAACGGTTCTGAGAGAAAGGGCATCAGACGGTGCAGACGTAGAAACATGCGACGAAAGATCGTATACGGGTTGGGGATTCTCGGCGTGGTGGTATGCGCCGTGACGCTGCTTGAAGGGCCTTGTGTCTTTGCGGACCATTCTTCTCACGTGCGAGTGTATGCGGCTCCTTTTTCTCGCCAAGCCCAAGCACCGCCGGGTACAGATACAAGCAAGGCAGTTGAGCAAAAGACGGAGCAAGAAAAGAGCAGAGACACGTTTCCGGGCGGGGCTCCGAACGGGAAGAAACTGATTTTGAAGGACGGGAATTTTCAGTTGGTGAGGGAGTATCAGCGAAACGGCGACCGCGTGAGGTACTACAGCCTGGAGCGAGGGGATTGGGAAGAGATACCGGCGTCGTTTATTGATTGGGCGGCGACGCAAAAGGCAGAAGCGGCGACGGCGGCTCGGGACAAAGCGGCTCTCGAGAAGCTGCGCAAGCAGGAAGAAATCAGCCGCGTAGACATGGCGCTGGACGTTGACGCGAGTTTGCAGACGGCCTCAGGCGTGTTTTTGCCGGCGGGCGAGGGCATGTTCGCGGTGGAGGGAAAGAAGACCACGCTGTTGGAGCAGGCGGCGTCGGAAGCGCATCGCGACAAGAAGCAGTTCTTGAAGCAGATTGCGATTCCGCTGCCAACCGTGACAACAAAGACCAATATTGAGTTGCCGGGAGGGCATGCGAGCACGCGGCTGGACCCCTCGCACTTGGAGTTCTATCTACGCGAAGCGCCGCCGGACCCGGACCGGAATACGCCCATCCGGCAGAGCAGCCGGCCGGGAGAGTCCGGACCGGAAGTGGAGCTGGTGAGAGCGACGGTCAAGGGAAACAAGCGGATACTGGAGCAGATTAAGTCGTTGTTTGGCGAGCAGATGGATACGTCGCGGAAGACCGTGCTGCTGCAGAGGTGGCAGGTGACGCCGAACGTGTTCCGGCTCACTTTGGGAGAACAGTTGGAGCCGGGGGAGTACGCCCTAGCGGAGATTTTGCCGGATGGGATGAATTTGTATGTATGGGATTTTGGGGTCGACGCGGGGTCAGCTAAACCCAAGGAAAAGTGAAGTCGAAACAAGCGGAGAAGAAAGACCCACTTAGAAACCAAGCGTGGGGCACCCATCTATAACGGCGTCGGCGTTGTCAAGAGACACGGATGGTCTTGCGAGCCGGGAGCGGGTCAGGGGCGGTTCGGCGGTTTTTGCCGAACCGTTTATCGCAGACCCTTGA
>JACXTT010005568.1_pt1 | contig 18258 bp, 11 predicted proteins | sample 9270951 | NCBI WGS metagenome assembly JACXTT01 (sample SAMN15532306, study PRJNA645909) | rock metagenome | isolation source: weathered quartz diorite | place: Puerto Rico | collected 2017-06-21 | reverse complement strand
GTTCTGGCCGGCTTGTACACAGACAGAACAAACTACCGGGCGGCCTGGCGGACCATCGCGAGCGCCGCGCTCTTTTCCTGGATGTTTCCGCGATGGTGGTTCGGAGCCGCGAAGACAGTGGTTCGGCCGCTGCTCCCCGCTTCTGTTCTGTCGGCATATCGACGGCGGCGCTCCAGCCTTCAAGGTCGTCGTTGACAGAAACGCGCACAGCGTGACATTCTCCGCTGACGTGATGACAGCCTAAACTTCAGGCGGTGGACTCATGAAATTGGTTCGCATGTTCGCTGCAACGACATCCGGGATTTTTACCGGCCTGATCAATCTCATTTCCGGCCGAATCGAAGGCCCTCATATCGAATTGAAACCCGGCGACACAGCGCCGGACTTCAGTCTGGCTGGATCCGACGGCCGCTGGTACCGCCTCAGCGATTTCCATGGCATGGACGCCGTCGTGCTCGCCTGGTTCCCCAAAGCTTTCACACCACACTGTACGCGCGAATGCGCATCGCTGGGATCCAGCCACGGCGTTCTCCGTGGCTTCAAAGCCAAATACTTCGGCGTGAGCGTCGATACCGTCGAAACCAACCGCCAATTCGCCCGGTCGCTCGGGCTCGACTACCCCATTCTCAGTGACACCGATAAGAGGGTCGCCCAGTCTTACGGCGTACTGAGCGCCACCGGATTTCCTGCGCGCTGGACGTTCTATATCGGCAAGGACGGCCAGATTCTCGACGTCGACAAAAACGTTCATCCCAAGTCGCATGGACCCGATGTCGCCAGAAGATTGGCCGAACTCAGCGTGCCGGCCGACCGAACTGGGAATTCCATGAAGAATGTCCGTACGGGCTGACTCTCTTTGATGGTCAAGAGCGCTGCCGACTCTGGGAGCGGCAGTCGTGACTATCCATGTATCCTAGTCCGCTCTTCCTCGTCATGCTAGAATCCGTCGCGTCCTTTGCAATCCGTTTGTCGGCTCAAAACCAGGAGGAGGCAAGATGAAGATAAAAGTACGAATTGAAGCTGTTCTAGCTGCGGTGCTGTTGCTACCTCTCGTGGCTCTGGCTCAGCCGGCTACTCAAACGACTCCCCAGGCACCGCAAAGACCCAAGACCGAAGGTAGCATGGTGGGATACATCGAGAACGCCGTCGTTGGAAACCAGGTACGTATTCGGTTCGATGCTGCTTTCGACAATGACTTCCCAGATCGCGCCGAGTTCTTTTATGCGAAATGCGGCTGTTATAAATTTTTGAACGGCATCATTCCGGCCGCCTACGATCCGAATGCGCCAGGTCCCGGACCGGCCGTTCCAACTACCCTCAATTTCCAGCAACTCTACGCCAACGTCGAGTATGCGCCGCATTCCCGCGTCTCTTTTTTCGCCGAGATTCCTGTGCGTTGGATTCAGCCGCAAGGTTTTAAAGCCATACCGCCATTCGCGCAATGGTCGAACAAGTCCGGCATCAGTGACATCCGACTGGGCGCTAAGTTGGCCATGGTTGCGGATGATGATAACCATCTGACGTTTCAATTCAAGGGCTATGTGCCGTCAGGCGATCCTGCGAAAGGAATGGGTACCAACCACGGTAGTGTGGAGCCGGCACTGCTCTACTACAGAAAGCTGTCGGACCGTGCGGCATTAGAATCTGAATTCGGGAGTTTTGATCCCATTGGAGGATCCGCAGGAATTCCTACCGCAGGCAGTGACCGATTCTCCGGCCACGTGCTCTTCTATGGCGTGGGCCCCAGCTATGAACTCTATAGCGGACCTCGCGTCCGGTTCGCTCCCGTCGTCGAATTGGTTGGCTGGCACATACTCGGCGGATTCCAAACGCAACCGGGCGGCCCGGAATTTGGGGCAGGCGCCAACGTGTCGGGAACGAACGTGGTCAACATAAAAATAGGAGCGCGCATAGGAGTTGGTGACCGCAGTTCCCTTTACGTTGGCTATGGACGCGGCCTTACCGATTCCGTCTGGTATAAAGATCTGCTGCGGGTCGAATATCGCTATTCGTTCTGAGAGCATGCACACGACATGACCTGGGGCTTGTAAAAATTTTTAAGTCAGAGTATCAGTCAGCCTGTATGAGCACAAATTCAGTCAGCTTTGAGGGCGACGCATTCATCAGCTATGCCCATCTGGATAATGTCGAATTGATTGAAGGACGTAAAGGATGGGTAGCCAATTTCCATCGCGCTCTCGAGGTTCGTGTCGCGCAACTTCTTGGTAAGCATCCGCAAATCTGGCGAGACCCGAAACTAGCAGGCAACGATTTTTTTGCGGAAACGGTGATTGAGCGACTGCAACACGTTGCCTCGTTCATTACGGTGTTATCTCCTCGCTACGTCAAGTCGGAATGGACCCGAAGAGAACTGAGCGAATTCTGGAAAGCCGCTGAACGGCAAGGCAACGTTCGATTCGGCGACAAAGGTCGCATCTTCAAAGTATTGAAAACTCCCATTCCGCTCGATCTGCATCCAACCGAACTAAAGGCTCTGCTGGGTTACGAGTTCTTCAAGGTTGATCCCGAAACGGGACGAGTACACGAATTGGATGAAGTATTCGGTCCGGAAGCTCAGAAAGACTTCTGGCTCAAGCTTGATGATCTGGCACATGACATTTGCGGCCTGCTCGAAGTTTTGGCAACACCCGGAGTCTCGTCATCAGAGCCCGCGAACCGTGTCCAGATCTTTTTGGCAGAAACGACAAGCGATCTTCGTGAGCAGCGAGAAGCGATCCGGCGAGACCTGCTGCAGCACGGCCATATGGTATTTCCAAGCCGGACCTTGCCACTTGTCGCATCGGAATTAAAGGAGACATTGCGCGAAGATTTGTCTCAATGTGAAGTGTCGATCCATCTGGTTGGCAAAAACTACGGCCTTGTTCCGGAAGGCGGGGCCGAATCGATGGTCGAAATCCAAAACGAGATGGCTGTCGAGAGAGCAGAACAAGGCACGCTTACACGGCTGGTGTGGATTCCTGCAGGGCTCGATGTACAGGACGAACGCCAGCGAAAGCTCATTGAACGGTTTCGGGTCGATCCACGAATGAAGAATGCCGATCTATTGGAGAACTCGTTGGAGGATTTGCGAACCGTCTATCACGAAGCGTTGAAGCGTTTGCTTCAATCACAGCGCGCGGAACCTGAACCGTCACCAGTTCCGGCAGGCGAAGTCCGGCAGGTGTATGTGATCTATGACCAAAGGGACGCCGATGCTGCGGCGCCATGGACGGAGTTTCTTTTCAAGCAAGGATTCGAGGTCATTCGCCCGGTATTCGAAGGCGACGAGGCTGAAGTCAGGGAATACCACGAAGAAAACCTTCGTAGTTGCGACGGTGTTTTCATTTTATATGGAAAACCCGGAGAACTATGGTTAAGGCGCAAGCTGCGTGAGATCCAAAAAACTCGAGGATACGGCCGCACCAAGGAGATTGCGGCGGTCGGGATCTGCATGCTCCCGCCGAGAACTCCGGAAAAGGAAACCTTTCAAACGCATGAAGGAATCGTTATTTCTCAGTTGGACGGGTTTTCATCCAGCGCCTTAACGCCATTCGTCTCCCGCGTTAGAGGCTGATAGGAGCGGTGGCGATATTGTGCGATCCAAGCTCGTCTTCAATCCTTTCCCCGGCCTGCGGTCCTTTGAGGCCGATGAGGACCATCTCTTCTTTGGGCGCGAAAAAGAAATTGACGAATTGCTGCGGCGGCTTCGAACCACTCACTTCGTTTCCGTTGTTGGCTCTTCGGGCAGTGGAAAGTCTTCCCTCGTCCGTTGCGGCCTAATCTCCGCACTTTATAGCGGCTTCATGGTCCGGGCCGGCTCGGGCTGGCGCGTCGCCCAGCTTCGCCCGAGCGAAGATCCGATCGGAAACCTGGCCTCCGCTCTCAATAGCGCCGACGTCTTGGGGACGGATGGAGAAATGGCGAGCACGAACCGGATATTGGTGGAGGCGACACTCCGCCGAGGCACGCTTGGTCTGGTCGAGGCCGTCCGGCAAGCGCGGATTCCGCGCGACGAAAATGTTCTTGTGGTCGTTGATCAATTTGAAGAGCTGTTTCGCTTTCGTCGAAGTAATCAGATCGAAAACTCTAAAGACGAAGCGATGGCATTCGTGAAGCTCATACTCGAAGCGGCTCACCAGGATGACCTGCCAATCTATATCGTTCTGACCATGCGCTCGGATTTCATCGGCGACTGCCTGGATTATCCCGGTTTACCCGAAGCTGTCAACGCCGGCCAATATCTGATTCCCCGAATGTCCCGAGATCAAATTCGCACTGCCATCACTGGACCTGTAGCCGTAGGCGGCGGGCAAATTGCGCAGCGCCTTGTGCTAAGACTGCTGAATGATCTCGGAGACGATCCGGATCAATTGCCCGTCTTGCAGCACGCTCTAATGCGGTGTTGGGAACATTGGCAGCGCCGGAACCAACCAGCCGAGCCGATCGACATTCCCGACTATGAAGCTATCGGGACGATGCAACAGGCTTTGTCTCTACATGCCGAGGAAGCGTACAACGAGACCAGAACGGAACACGGCACCCGCATCGCTGAACGCATTTTCAAGGAATTGACCGATACCGTCTCCGATCCACGTGGAGTGCGCCGGCCGACATCCGTACAGGAATTGGCTGCGATTTGCGAGGCATCGGAATCGGACGTCATCCAAGTTATCGAAGTTTTTCGGCACCCGGAACGTTCATTTCTGACGCCCAATCATAAAATCCCGCTGGATTCCCGATCCATCATTGATCTATCGCACGAAAGCCTGATGCGATGCTGGACCCGGCTCATGGCTTGGGCCGCGGAAGAAAGAATTTCGTTTGCTTTTTATGCCCGGCTGGTGCAAGCCGCAGCGTGGTTTGAGGAAGGCAGTGGCGGATTGTGGCGCGATCCGGAACTCGAGCTCGGTCTTCAGTGGAGGCGGAAAAATCAGCCAACGGCGGCTTGGGCGGAACACCACTTCTACTCCTCTTTCGACCAGGCCATGGATTTTTTGGATCGCAGCGAGAAAGAGCGAAATCGCACATTGGCGGAACGGGAAGCCGAACGAAAAAGGAAGCTGCGGCAGTATCAATTGGCTGCGGTCATTCTTGGAATTCTTCTTATTGTAGTCGGAATTCTTGGGCAGATCGCCCGCCGTGAAAGCAACCGGGCAGAGGAGAACCTGCAATTGGCTCAGAATGCTGTAGACGAGATGTTGTCTTCTGCCGGCCGCGAGCAGGCACGTGTCGCTGGAGATATGCCCCAGATGGAGGAATTCCGAAAAGAATTACTCGACAAGGCAAAAGGTTTCTACGACATCTTTACAAAGGAAAAACCGGACAACGAAGGACTGCGGCAGGGAGCAGCGCGAGCGCATTTTCGCCTGGGCGATATCCAACGCCTTCAGCAGAAACCCGACGAAGCTGCAAAAGAATATGGTGCGGCCATCAACGAATTTGAAAGCCTCTTGAAGGATCATCCCCGCACGGAATATCGCCAGGCGCTCGCCAATTCTTATAACTGGCTGGGAGAGACGCTAAGGCCCCAGCCGGAAGCCGCCTCGGACGCCGAACGCGCTTACGACAACGCCATGCGGCTGCAAACCGATCTGGTTCGCGAAGCTCCCCAAAATACCCTGTATCAACGCGAGCTCGCACGAACACATTACAATCGCGGTATCTTGCGTTACGCTGCCGGCCGTAAACCAGACGCCGATTCAGACTTTCGCGAAGCCATTCGCCTGCTCGAACCGGCCGCCATGGATGCTTCAAATTTGGCGGCCGCTCAGGAACTGGCTCGCGTCTACAACAATCTCGCAAACCTCCTGAGGAGCCAGGATCGACTGCCTGAGGCTCGAACTTTTTTTGAACGCGCCGTTCAGACTCACCAAACTTTGGTCAACCGGCAGCCCGACAATCGCGAATTCAAACAAGAGCTTGCGATATTCAATAACAACTTGGCGCTATTGTTGTTGGATCAACAACAATTGACTGCGGCGGAGCAGCAAAACCGCCTGGCTCTCAATCTGATGGACGACCTCGCGCGGCCAGCTCCATCGTTATCGATAGAATTGGTGGGCGCGCACAACTTGCGGTGCCAAATGCTGGCCGCCCAAAAACCCCGCGAGGCGGAGACAGAGTGTCAGCGTTCATTGGATATGTTGCAAAGGTTGGGGGGTAACCGGCCTGAAGTCCAAAGATTGTATCGAGATTTAGGTTACAACTATCTGGACCTGCTTAAAACCAGCACGGACTCCGATAGAGTTCGCGAAATCTTGTCGCGCATATTGCCTCTGATTCCTGAACCTGATCGAACAAGCTTGACGAATGAATTACGCCGATCGCGCTAACTCGAGGCACCGACCGGCGTGGGTTGGTCGGAGCACAGACGCAGTTTGGATCGAACTTGTAGCGGCAGTCTACCTGTAACAGTGACTTGAACGAAGCCGCTGAGGCGGAGGAATGAACACGGAGCCTCCCACGTTTGCACTAAGGCGCATCCATCAGGCGTTTCGTGAAGCAAAGAACGATCGCCAATGGTGTTGTTATGCAGCCGTGGCCGGAGGCCGTGTGTGCGCCAGGTTGATGACATTGACCGAGTCCGATCGATCTCTGCTTTTCAATCCTGACGCACCACCTTGTCTATTTCGCGGTTTGAACCAGGTGTTTCTGTATCTGCTCGTGGTCCGCGTCTGTTAACTGCTCCGGCCCGAGCCTGATCGTCACGTTGTTGAGCTTCCCGGTGAAACGGAAAGGAACCTGGTAATCCTTGTCATCGACTGGTGTCCGCAAGTCGATGCCGACATCGAAGGTCTCATCCACCGTCATGAGGAAAGGAATCGTGTGCGGTATCTTCTTGTTAGCGACCTCTTTTCCATCAATGCTCAGGGCACCTGTGCCGCTCTTGCCAAAGCCCGGCCCGTCGTAGGTGAACTCAAACACGATCGAGTGTTTGCCGGGCGTGAGCGGCTGAGGACCCTCCCATCGGAAACGTTCAAGATCAACGAAGTTGTACGTGAAGACCGGTTTGCCCTTCAGCAGGTAAAGGCCATATCCTCCGAAGCGGCCCCCCAAGGTGGCAAGCATGCCTTCAGCCCCGACTTGCGGGATCTCCACCTCGGCGGTGATTTTGTAGGACTTGTTCAGGATGCTTGGCGCGTCGCTCATGGGCAGACCAGACATCTCACCTGAATAAGTGAAGAGTGTCCGACCGGCGGTCGCGCTAGGACGTGGTGCAATGAGACGGGGCAGTACTGAATTGTCGAGCGGAAAGACGTTGTACTTTTCCGCCTCGACCAGAAAAAGCTCCTGCATGGCGCGGAGCTTGTCCGGCATCTTTGCCGCCAGGTCGTTGGCCTGCGAATAATCGTCCGTTAGATTGTAGAGCTCCCACTTATAGCCATTGATAATGTCCGTCGGGAGCTTCGCCGTCCCCAAGAGCCACGGCGGTGCGGGGGGAGTCGTACACGCATACCAGCCGTCGCTGTAAATCCCGCGGTTCGCGAACATTTCAAAGTATTGCGTCTTGCGCGTCGACGGCGCATTCACGTTTTCCTTGTCGAACGTGTAAGCCATGCTGACGCCTTCGATCGGCTTTTGCGCCACGCCGTTGACCATCACCGGTTCAGGGATACCTGTGACCTCAAGTAGCGTGGGCACGATGTCGATCATGTGATGAAATTGCGTGCGAATTCCGCCGGCGTCCTTGATACGGGCAGGCCAGGAGATGGCCATCCCCTGCCGCGTGCCGCCGAAATGCGAGGCTACCTGTTTGGTCCACTTGAACGGCGTGTCGAAGGCCCAGGACCACGCCACCGACATGTGTGGATACGTCGCCGCGGATCCCCAGGCGTCGTAGGCTTTCATCTGCTCGGCGAGGGGAATATTTAGAATGGCGTTGTATGCTGTCATCTGATTAAAGGTCCCCTCAGCGGTGCCTTCGGGGCTCGTGCCATTGTCGCCGCTGATGTAGATGATGAGCGTGTTGTCGAGTTTGCCCATGTCGTCCACAGCCTGAATCACGCGACCGATCTCGTGATCCGTATACGCCACGTACGCCGCGTACACCTCGGCTTCGTGTGCGTAGAGTTTTTTCTGCTCCGCGGTAAGCGTGTCCCACTTTGGCAGATCATCCGGCCACGGAGTCAGTTGGGCGTTTGCCGGGATGACGCCAAGCTTCTTCTGGTTGGCGAAGATTTCATCGCGCATCGCGTTCCAACCCATGTCGAACTTGCCTTTGAACTTTTCGATCCATTCCTTCGTGGGCTGATGCGGCGAATGCGTGCCGCCTGGAACGTAGTAAACGAAGAACGGCTTGTCCGGAGCTGTCGCATTGAGCCGCTTCAGGTGCCGAATAGCCTCGTCTGCGAGATCAGTCGTGAGGTTGTAACCCGGCTTTCCGACCCACGGAAATACCTGAGTTGTATTCTGGAACAGGTACGGCGTCCACTGGTCCGTCTCGCCCCCCAAGAAGCCGTAGAAATAGTCGAACCCCATACCGGAAGGCCACTGATCGAACGGGCCGGCGGAGCTGTACTGATAGCTCGGTGTGTTGTGATTCTTGCCGAACCATGACGTGGCATACCCGTTCATCTTGAGGATTGTCCCGACCGTCGCGCTCTCAGGACCAATCACCGAATCGTAACCGGGGTACCCCGTCGACTGTTCCGAGATGATACCGAATCCGACCGAATGGTGATTCCGTCCCGTGATGAGCGCGGCACGAGTCGGCGAGCAGAGCGCCGTCGAGTGGAATTGCGTATAGCGCAGTCCTGCTTTGGCAATCCGGTCCATGGCGGGTGTCGGGATGATCCCACCGAAGGTTCCTGAAACGCCGTACCCCTGATCGTCGGTCATGATGAGCAGAATGTTGGGCGCGTCCTTGGGTGGTACGACCTGCGGCGGCCACCAGGGCTTGGACTGGTCAGCTTGGAGATTTATGGTGCCACCGAATTTCGGCGGCTGCGGTGGCAGATACGTGCCATTGATCGTCGTCGTTGCGCTGGGCGAGCCCGGCACGGCAGTAGTTTGTTGGCCCAGGACAATCAAACCCGTCGTGGCCAGGAAAACGCATCCGAATAGAGCAGCCTTTACGTAGCACCGCGTGCGCTTGGTAAATTTCATATTTGTTATCCTTTGCTGTCGAATCTCATCGATCATCAAAACGATTTTTAGCGATCCATCACTTCGATGATGCTCGAAGGCACAGATCAGTGATCGGAGATGCCAAGAACCCCCATTACTTTCGAGACCGGCTTTATTCCAGCAATTGAGGAAACTTATGCGAGCCTCAGGTCGTGGGAAAATTACCGTGCGTTGTGGAAAGCATTACTGGTTAGAACCAATCGGAAAACTACTCTCCCGTCCTGTAGCCTTAATGTTCCATGGCGAGAGTACTTCTGTGCGATCTAGAGGCTCGTTGGGATCATCGTGCCCTTCGACATCAAATCAGAGTGAATGAAGTGAGGAATACCACACAGCAATTGAAATGTTCACAGAGTCGGTCTGCAAAGCTCCAGGACACTAGCGTGGAAAAGTCTGACTAAGGTTCGCCTGAACATGACGGCGTGGCGCCAAAGCTTGACGCAGCTTCTCCAAAAGATGACGCAGGTGCGCCAAAGTCTGGAGTACCTCGCGCACGTTCTGACGAAGCTTCGTCAAAAGAATCCGCCGCGCCGGGAAACTTTGGCGCAGCTTCGTCTGACTTTGGCGCAGCTTCGTCTAAGGATGACGCTGTGACTCCAAAGTCTGGAGTCGCGCCGTCATAAATATCCGCTGCGGCTCCAGGCTTTGGCGAAGCTTAGTCATAAGCTGACGGCGCTGCGCCAAGAATATCCGCACCGCCGTCTAAGTCTTCAGATCCGTGAGTCCCAATTTATCGAGCAGATGATGAAGCGAACGAACGTCGTCCAAATCGAGAATCGCCGTCGCCTGCTTTAGATCGCCCCCCGCCTCATTGTCCGCAACCTTCCTCCTAATATTATTTCCGCAGCACTCCGAGATTCGAAACAGGAGACGAACGCTACTCCTGGTTGAACAAGATCGTGGCCGTTTGCTCCGGTGCGCGTACGCCGGATGCCGTGTTCCTGGATTTTTACGCAGTTCAATGAGTTCAGTGAATTCAGACCGATGTGGCGCCGGCGGGAGGGTGGATTGACTTAGAATCACGCCCAGCCTAAGATTCCGGCAGCTTCGCACTTTGATGGAACAAATCTCCCATTACAAGATCATTCGCAAAATCGGCTTCGGCGGCATGGGAGTGGTGTACGAGGCGGAGGACGTTCGACTCGGCCGTCATGTGGCCTTGAAGCTTCTTCCTGAAGAGCTTGGTTCGAACTCACAAGCATTGGAACGATTCCGGCGAGAAGCGCGCGCAGCATCGGCGCTCAACCATCCGAATATCTGCACGGTGCACGACATCGGCGAAGAAGGCAGTCGATCCTTCATCGTGATGGAATTGCTCGAAGGCCTGTCTTTAAAGGAGCGCACCGAACAGGGGCCTTTTCCGCTCGAAGAGTTGCTCGATATCGGAGTGCAGATTGCCGACGCACTCGAAGCCGCTCATGCCGCCGGAATCGTGCACCGCGATTTGAAACCTGCGAACTTGTTCATCACGAAACGCGGCCAGGCCAAGATTCTCGACTTCGGTCTGGCGAAAGTCGGAGAAAAGGACATGGCTGCGCCGCATTCTGCAGCCGCCACGATCGTAAGCAGCGCCAATCTCACCAACCCGGGCAGCACGCTCGGCACGGTTGCGTACATGTCCCCCGAGCAAGCTCGAGGTGAGGAGATGGATGCGCGCACCGATTTGTTTTCGTTCGGCGCGGTGCTCTACGAGATGGCCACAGGAGTTCAGGCGTTTACCGGCACGACGTCTGCTGTGATCTTCGACGCCATCTTGAATCGTCAGCCGGCTCCGCCATTGCAATTGCGTCCGAAACTGCCGGCCGAGCTCGGCCGCATCATTTCGAAGGCGCTCGAAAAAGGCCTGGATCTCCGTTATCAGGTCGCCTCGGAGATGCGCGCCGATTTGAAACGGCTGAAACGCGAAACAGAATCGGGCATTCCCCCGCAGATCAGTTCCGATGTTTTTGCCCCGCAGCAACCGATTTCCGCCCACGCTCGTCGACCGCGCCGAAAGCTCTGGATCGGAACTGCGATCGTCGTATTCCTCGCGGCCGCGGTTCTCGCTGCGGTTTTATTGACGCGCGGAAAACCAAGCGTGTCTTCTGTGGCTGTGCTGCCGTTTGCCAACGACATGGGCCAGGACAGCGAATATCTCGCTGACGGAATCACGGAAGACGTGATCAACAATCTCGCACAGGTTCAAAGTTTGAAAGTCATCGCACGATCCACCGTGTTTCGCTACAAGGGACAGAATGCGGATCCTCAGCAAGTCGGACAAACTCTGAAAGTGCAAGCTGTGCTTACCGGACGTGTGGTGCATCGCGGCGATCAGCTCACCGTGCAGACAGATCTGGTCAATGTTCAAGATGGCACTCAGATCTGGGGCAAACAATTTACGCGCGGAATGCAGGATATCTCGTCGTTGCAGCAGGACATTACCCAGGAACTAACTACGGCTTTACGTTCGCGCCTCACTGGAGACGAGCAACAGGCGATGAACGTCAGAAGCAAAGAAAAGTCGGAGGCCTATCAAATCTCTCTTCAGGCTCGTTACCACTTCATGAAACGTACAGCCGAGGATATGAAAGCAGCGATCGACTATTATCAACGCGCGGTGTCTTTGGACCCAACCTACGCAGAGGCACAGGCGGGACTGGCGATTACCTACACTGTCGCCGCCAGCTATATCCGGGGCAGTACGGCGGACTTCATGGCGAGAGCCGAGGCAGCAGCTCAGCGCGCTCTCACACTTGCGCCATCTCTTGCAGATGCCCACGTTGCGATGGCCATGGCCAGTTCCGCGAAGTGGGATTGGAAGACAACAGAAGCAGAATTCCAGAGGGCCTTGACGCTTAATCCGAATGATGCGAACGCGCATTACTTCTATGCATACATCTTTCTTGTTCCACAGAAGCGGCTGACAGAAGCGATCAGCGAGTATCGCCGCGCTCTGGACCTGGATCCGCTGTCTCAGATCATCAATACGAATTACGGCGTCGCGCTGATGATCAACCGTCAATACGATCTAGCGGAAGCGCAGTTCAAGCATGCGCAAACCGTGGATCCAAACTTTCCGGTCTTGAACTTTCGCATGGCTCAATTCCATTCGTTCCAAGGAAACTTCGAGCAGGCAAAGACCGAGTTCGACAAGTCGGCCCCTTTCGTGAGCAATGTTGTGTGGCAACCGGGACGCGATGGTTTCTATCGAGCTCTTGTGGGGGCGATTGGCGCGGCCAGCGCAGCCATCGTAGATGAGGAAGAGAGTATCGTCGCCGCGGCCCTCGGGGATAAAGAAAGAGCGATACAGTCGCTGGAGCGACTGACAGTCGATATTCCCCAGGATGCCGCAATCTACGTCCGCCGTCCCGAATTCGAATCGCTCCATTCCGAGCCTCGCTTCCAGGCCTTGCTGCGGCGTCTGAATTTGCAGCCTTGAGGAAATTTGCTCCTGCACTTCGTTCGTCATCCCCAACGGAGATCGTGATTCTTCACAGGGAGCGAACGAAGGCGTTTTCCGGTAGCGGCGAAAATGGCGTTGCACACCGCCGGTGCCACCCATCCGACCACTTCCTCGCCCATGCCGGCGATCGGTTCATCGGTCGCCCGGACGAAATGAATCGCGATTTCCGGCATTTCCTGGCGCGTCAACAGAGGAAAGTTATGAAAATTGCTCTCGACGACCCGGCCCTTCTCGATCGTGATCTGTTGCTTGAGTGCAGCTGCCAATCCCATCACGACCTGCATCTCGACCTGTCGTTCCACCGCCAGCGGGTTGACTAAAAATGGACCGGTATCCAACGCGACATCGAATCGTTCGGCGCGAACGATGCCCTGTTTGTTGACGGAGACCGTGGCGACAACCGCGCAGATGGTGATTTCGTCCCGAGTAACTCGCCGGCTGTCACCAATGGCGATTCCTCTGGCCGTTCCGGGCGGGAGCTTCTCGCCCCATTTCGATTTCTCCGCCACTTCGTCCAGTACTTTGATCCAACCTTGCGCTACCGGAAAATCCGGATTTCCCTCGAGCAAACCCCGCCGGTATTGATAGGGATCTTTTCCGGCCGCGTGAGCCAGCTCATCAACAAAGGTCTCCAGGAAAAACTCGTTTTGAGACCGGCCCACCGATGTCCAAGGACCGGTGGGGATCTGGTTTTGCCGATAATGATAATCGAACAGCTCGTGTGTGATCCGATACGGCAGCTTATGTAAGCCCCGGATGGTCTGCTCATCACCGGGATAGGGTGCTTCAATCCCGATGACGCGTGTGTGCCATGCGATAGGCATGCCGTCCGGTCCCAGAGCGGCGCGAAACCTCGACACTCGCATCGGGCGATAGGCCCCATGCTGCGTCGTCTCTTCACGGCTCCAGATCACCTTTACGGGACGTCCGACCTGCTTGGCGATGACGACCGCCTGACGCACATTATCGTTTTCCCCTCGCCGGCCGAAACCGCTTCCCAGAAAGCAATTGTGCAGATAGACGTTCTCCAGTGGAACAGCCGTCAGCTCAGACGCATCCGAGACGGCACCTTCCGGGTTCTGTGTTCCGACCCAAATGTCCACGCGATCCGCCGAAACTTGGGCGGTGCAGTTCATCGGCTCCATCATGGCGTGATCCAAATACGGAACTTCGTACACAGCTTCCACGATCCTGGCGGAATTTTGGATCGTCGCTTCGGCATCTCCTTTCTTCGTAACCACACGCGCGCCCGGTTCATCCAACAGCTTTCGCGCCATTTCGAAGAAACTCTTACTGCTGTCGCTGCCGTGCGTACCCTCATCCCAGCCGATCGGAAGCATGTCCAGGGCGGACTTGGCGTGCCAGTAGCTATCGGCGATCACGGCCACTCCCTCCTCGATACCCGGACCACTGAAGCGCACGACCGAATGAACACCCGGACGATGCCGAACTGCATCCGCATCAAACGTCTTGACCTTTCCCTTAAACACCGGCGATTGCTTGACCGCCGCATAAAGCATTCCGGGGAGCCGCACGTCAATACCGTAAGTAGCGCTTCCATCCACTCGCAACCGCGTTTCGAGCAGAGGAGTGGGTTTGTTCATCAACGTGAATTGGTCCGGTGTCTTGATCGCCGGCTCTTTTGATAATCGAATGGAAGCGGCCTGCTGCGCGAGCTGCCCATAACGCAAGGACCGGCCGGTTGGTGTGTGGGTGATCACGCCCGCCGCCACTGTCAACTCCGATCGCGGCACGCGCCACTGTTCGGCCGCAGCCGCCATCAGGCGCTCGCGTGCGCTGGCTCCGGCTTGCTGCAAGTACCTACGGCTCACTCGAACGGAACTGCTCGAGTTCGTCTGCATCCGTTGGTAGACCTTATTCTCGCGGAAGTGTCGATTGACAGAAGCATACTCTGCGCGCACTTTGGACCAGTCGCATTCGAGCTCCTCGACGATCATCTTCGCCCAGGATGTAAACGTTGCCTGTCCCATTTCCGACTGGGCTACACGAATGGTCACCGTATCGTCCGGTCCGATGACAAGCCAGGGATTGATTTCGACGCCCTCTTTTCCGGCGAGCGCTTCCCAAGGCATTCCAGCAATCTGAGGCGAGAGGCTTTGAGCCTCAGCAGCATTTCGCGGAAATACCAAAGACAGGGCCAAACCACCGCCGAACGCAAACGATGTAACCACGAATTCTCTGCGATTCATTTTTGAGAGTTTCGTTGACACTTCCGCCGTCTCCTAACGTTTGGCAGCCAACTGCGCTGCCCGATGGATGGCCTTTCGCATGCGGGAATAGGTCCCGCATCGGCACAGATTCGTGATCTCCCGGTTGATATCTGCATCGGTGGGGTTTGATATTTTGGCAAGCAGCGCCGCCGCGGCCATGATTTGTCCCGGCTGACAGTACCCACAGTCCGGAACATCGCCTTCGCGCCATGCCTCCTGTACCGGGTGTGTTCCGCCCAATCCCTCAATCGTCGTGATCTCCTGTCCAGCGACTTGGCTTACGCGCGTCGAACACGATCGTACCGACTTTCCATTCACATGAACCGTGCACGCGCCGCACAGTCCGATACCACAGCCAAACTTCGTCCCTGTCAAACCGATCGTGTCTCGAATCACCCACAGAAGCGGTGTGTCGGATTCGACGTCAACTGAAAAGACCTTTCCATTGACTCTAAGTGAAAGCATGAAATTACCTCGGAAACAGTTAACGCATTATCCGACATTGAATACACGCCTTCAACACACTGCGCCCTACATCTTGAGCGCCGGAACAAGTTTTGCCTGTTTCCGGATAAAATGCATTCCGCATGAACGACTGGGCAACAGGGACGCGGATCGGCCCCTACGTGCTGATTTCATCCATTGGTGCCGGCGGTATGGGAGAAGTCTGGAAAGCGCGGGACACGCGGCTCGAACGCGTTGTTGCCATAAAGAGACTCAAGGAGGAACACCGCAAACGGTTCGAGCAGGAAGCTCGAGCGATCGCCGCGCTGAACCATCCTCATATTTGCCAGCTCTACGATGTGGGGCCGGACTATCTTGTGATGGAATACATCGAGGGTGAGCTGCTGCAGTGCCCGTTGCCCGCGGACAACGTGATGCGGCTGGCGATCGAAATTGCCAGCGCGTTGGAGGCCGCTCATCGGCGGGGCATCATTCATCGGGATCTGAAGCCTGCGAACATCATGATCACTCTGGACGGGACAGCAAAGCTGCTCGACTTCGGGCTGGCCAAACCCGTGACTAGTGGGGATACGGATGTTACGCGGAACACGATCGACGGCGCCGTGATCGGTACTGCGGCTTACCTGTCGCCGGAACAAGCGGGTGGAAAACAGCTCGATGCGCGTTCGGATATCTTCAGTTTCGGGGCTGTCCTCTATGAAATGCTTTCAGGCTCCAGGGCGTTTGAGGGAAACACGACAATCCAGATTTTGACTGCCGTGCTGAGCGGCGATCCCAAGCCGCTTCGGGCCCCGCCGGCGCTGGAACGTATTGTCAAGCGGTGTCTCGACAAGCAACCTGACCGGCGTTTTCAAACCGTTTCCGAAGTGAAAGCCGCATTGGAACGGGTCCGTATAAATCCGTCGCGTCTCGAACCCTCGATTGCCGTCCTGCCTTTCGCGAACATGAGTGCGGACAAGGAGAACGAATACTTCAGCGACGGCCTCGCCGAAGAGATCATTAACGCGCTGACTCACATCCCGGGACTGAAAGTCACAGCTCGCACCTCAGCATTCGCGTTTCGCGGGAAGGAGCAGGACATCCGCAAGATTGCCGAAGCGCTCGATGTCCGCGCGATCCTTGAAGGCAGCGTGCGTCGTGCGGGGAATCGCATTCGTGTGGCGGCGCAGCTCATCAACGCCGCGGATGGATATCACTTGTGGTCAGAGCGCTTCGACCGGGAGATGGCGGACGTGTTTGCGATCCAGGACGAAATCGCGAAGGCGATCGCGGCCGAACTTCAAGTAAAACTATCCATAGAACCCGCGACCGTCCGGCGTTATACGCCCAAGCTTCCAGCATATGAGGCTTACTTGAAGGGACAGTTCCATATGCAAAAGGTGACGCCGGAATCCATGGCGCGCAGCAAAAAATGTTTCGAGGAAGCGATCCTGCTCGATTCCGAATTTGCCGCCGCTCACGGCGCCTTTGGAAACTACTTTGCCCAACTCGCCATGTATGACGCCGTGCCGGCACACGAAGCGATGCCCCGCGTACGTGTCGAGGCGCGCAACGCGCTCGACATCGATCCGTTGCTGCAGGAAGCCCAAGCGATGTTGGGGCTGGTGCACGCGCTCTACGACTACGACTGGACGGAGGCCGAACGTCGTTTCCACCTTGCCGTCGCTCGCGAACAGGTTCCTACGGAGGTCCGTGCGTCTTACGGTTTCTACTACCTCTTCCCAGTCGGCCGGTATACCGATGCCATAGAGCAGGTGGAGCAGGCGTTGAAGGAAGACCCGCTCAACCTCCATCGCCGCGTGAACCTGGCAGTATGCCTTCGGTCTGCGGGAAGGGGCGCGGACGCGCTCAGTGAATTACGTAAGGTGCAACAGCTTGATGAGAGCTTCTGGCCGGCGTACTTTCTGTTGGGTGTTCTCCACGCGTCGCTGGGAAACATTGCCGAAGCAGTCGCCGAGGCCGAGAAAGCATACTCTCTGGCGTCCTGGATGCCAGTAAACATCGGCATGCTCGCAGCGATGTTGAAACGAACCGGCGATGTGAGCCGGTCCGACGAGTTGCTTCAGAAGCTATTGCCGGGCGAGGCATACGCCGCGCCGCTCGGGCTCGCCCACTACTATCTTTATTGCGGAGAACTCGACAGGGCTATCCATTGGTCTGAGAAAGCCATCGAACAGCGCCACCCCGCAGTCCTGTTTTTCCTGAATGTGCATCTGCAGTTTCTGCGGCCCAGTCCCCGATGGCATGATCTGGCGAGACTGCTGAATCTGCCGTTTGTGTGAAAAAATCCCGCTCAGCCTGTTGGGATTGCGACTTATTCGATCCGCAGCGCCTCGACAGGATTCAGCCTGGCGGCGCGGATGGCAGGTACCAAGCAAGCTCCGATAACAATGGCGGTGAGAAGCGCCGGGATCGCAATGAATGTCGTGATATCCGTCGTGGTCACTTGAAAGACGATTCCTGCAAGAGCCCGGCTGGTGAGGATCGCCCCAGCGATCCCCAGCGGCAGTCCGACTGCCAACCGCTTCAATCCCAGACCAACCACAAGCCCGATGATTTTCGGGCCGGCCGCCCCGAGGGCCATGCGCACGCCGATTTCCTGCGTGCGCTGACTTGTCGCATAAGCCGTGACCGCATAGATTCCCACCACCGAGAGCAGCAGGCCGATTACGGCGAAAGCTGAAAAGAGGACCGTCAGAATGCGCGGTTCACGCATCAGATCGTTCCGGAACTGTTTCAACGTGCTGATGTTAAACAACGGAAGATCGGGATCCAGTTTGTGCACTTCATCCCGTAGAACGCGCGAAAGCGCGTCTACCGGCGATCGGGTTTTGGCGATGACTCTGAAATTCGCCCGAGGCATCTTGCGAAAGGGAACGTACACCATCGGTTCAATCTGCTCATGGCGCAGATTTCGTTGACGGATCGGCGGGCTTATCACCTGGACGTTAGTGCATGGTACGCTTCCGATCGATTGGTTTTCCTTTCGCCGCC
>JACXTT010005567.1_pt1 | contig 18262 bp, 18 predicted proteins | sample 9270951 | NCBI WGS metagenome assembly JACXTT01 (sample SAMN15532306, study PRJNA645909) | rock metagenome | isolation source: weathered quartz diorite | place: Puerto Rico | collected 2017-06-21 | reverse complement strand
GTGATCGGGATTATCTTCGCCATTGGGTGTAGGTCTCCTTTTCAGGATCGGCTTTAGCTTGCCAGGCCAAAGCCAACTTACACCCTCTCGCTTTTTACACAATCAAAGTTACGTCACCTACATCATGGCTCTACTTGAAATGCCACTTATTCGCATATATGTTCTTCTGCACTTATTCAAGAGTCTGTTTCACCACTAGGGGCTGCAGCCTGCCTTCGGCGGGTAGCTGAGGCCGTCCCACCCGACGCGCTTTTCGGGGTGCAGGTTGAGGCGTTTTGCGGGCGTGAGCGAAGCGAGAGCCCGCAGCCGAAATCCCGAGCTTGTCGAGGGATGGACGCTCCACCGCCTATGCGAGCCATCGCGGCTACTCCGTCCACGCCGTATATTCCAGTGGCAATGGGATCGCCCTTACCGCTGCCGACATCGATTGCATCGTCGCCTACATCGTGCCGCTCAATCTCTGGTACGTTCTCCCGGTCGAGTCCTTCTCGCCCTGCAAAAATCTGTGCTTCTATCCCCACCCCCAGCAAAAAAGGATCGCGCTTCGAAACTTTCCACGAAGCCTGGTGGCTGCTCGACCCCACATTGAAGGAGTGCGCGGAGAGCAGTCCGCCTTAGGCTGACGGCTGCTTTAGAAACTCACTCCGGGGCGCGGGCTGGTATATTCTTCGCTCTATCTCTGAAGGGAAGGACTCGCCCATGGCAGCTTACTTTCTGATCGACATTCTGGAAGTTACCGATCCCGCCGGCATGGAGGAATACAAGAGGCGGGTCACGCCCATCGTCGAAAAGTTCAGTGGACGTTATCTGATCGTCGGCAGCGCCGCCGATGTGGTCGAGGGCGCCATGCACCTCACATTCCCCGTGCTGATTCAGTTCCCAAGCCTCGAGCAGGCTCGCCGCTGGTACGACTCCGAGGAATATCAGCCATTGAAGGCCCTGCGCCTGGCGTCGTCGAAAGCAAACGCCGTCTTTCTGGCCGGACTGTGATCTCGCCGCTGGCTCAACACCTTACGCGCTTTTCGAAAGGCGGGGTATCCGCCCACATCAGCCAATTCCAACACAATGTTCTAGCCAAGCACCGGCCATGTAGGGACAGCCGCCCTCGGCTGTCCAGGCCGAGCAAGGCTCGGCACGCCTTTCGTCGCCGACAACCGGGCGGGCCACAAAAGGCCCGTCCAGCTTCGCCATTCAAGCCAGCAGCTGCATCAGTTGTATACTTTCGCCCATGACCAACATCGACAAATACTCTATCGGCTCTTTCTGCTGGCTGGAACTGGCCACCGCCGACCAGGCCGCCGCCAAAAAGTTCTATACCAATCTTTTCGGATGGGCCGCCGCCGACATGCCCATCGGACCGGGCGAGGTTTATACCATGTTCAAGCTCGCCGGCCGCGACGCTGGCGCCGCCGCCTACACCCTGCGCAAAGACCAGCAGTCGCAGGGCATGCCGCCCCACTGGAGCATTTATATTGCAGTGGAGAATGCGGATGCCGCTGCCAATCGCGTCTCCCAACTCGGTGGCAAGGTGTGCGCCCCACCGTTCGACGTCTTCGATGTCGGCAGGATGGCGGTGGTGCAGGATCCTACCGGAGCGACGTTCTGCCTGTGGCAGGCGAAGCAACAACCGAACGCGGTTACGGGAGTGGACGGCACGCTCTGCTGGGCCGACCTGAACACGCCCGATCCGGCGCAAGCGGGAAAATTCTATTCCAATCTGTTTGGATGGAAGCTGGAGAAATCGGCCCACGATTCCTCAGGCTACCTGCACATCAAAAATGGCGAGCAGTATATCGGAGGCATTCCACCAACCAAACATCGCGCCCCAAGCCCGGCGCATTGGCTTCCCTATATTCAAGTCTCGAACTGCGATGCCATCGCTGCCAAGGCAAAGCAGACGGGCGCCAGTTTTCACCTGGAGCCCATGACCATGGAAGGTGTAGGCCGCTTTGCAGTAATCGCTGATCCCCAGGGTGCGGTCTTCGCGATATTCCAGTCGATGCCAAGAAAGTAGACAGCGGGCTGCCTTGGATAACCTATGCCCTAGAATGGACCTGGCCATCGTCCGCCCGCGCCTGACCGACTACTACTGCGTGCAAATTTCGCAGGCCGAGGCCGACTTCGCCATTCCATTCCTCGACGAAGACATCCCGCTCTACCTCGATCCCTTCCTGCTCTGGCGTTCCCCCTCGCAGCAGGACAACGCCGTGCACACCGCAAGTACGAGCGCGAACTCTCCCGCCTGCTGGCTTCAGCCTTCTACCCGCAGCTCGACTTTGCCAAGTCGCAATCCCGCACCGAATCCGGCGTCCTCATCCGCGACCTCATCCGCGACCTCATCTTCTACACCAACCGCTCCCACGACTTTCTGGCGGAACTCTCGGAAAAGTACGACTGCCGCCAGATCGTCATGGAAATGAAGAATGTGAATGACCTCAAAGGCGAACACATCAACCAGCTGAATCGCTACCTCACCGCCGAATTTGGCCGCTTTGGCGTAATACTCACCCGCAGAATGCCGCTACCGCGCGTCTACCGCAATACCATCGATCTCTGGGCCGGCCAGCGCCGCTGCATCCTCATCCTCGACGACTACGACCTCGAACAGATCGTCACCCTCTACGAATCCAAACAACGCGACCCTCTGGACGTGCTCAAGAAAAAATATGTAGAGTTCATAAGGGCCTGCCCCAGCTAGCCGGTGTGGCAGTTTAGCCCGTGTAGCGCGGGCGCCCCCGCCCGCGTGGCCGCGTCGATGTAGGCGCGAGCGTCCGTGCGTTTCGGTAAAGGTGCGGATTCGCTAGGAGAATGGAAGAGGGTGGTCTGGACCCGCTCTGGCAAAAATAAGACTTGTCATCCCGAGCGCAGTCAGATGATTCGCTCGCGAATCATCCGACGAAGTCGAGGGACCTGCTGTCTCTGTACCCCTGCGCTGACGTGGCACCTCGTTTCGCCAGTCGGCACCGAGAGCTGAACCGGGCAACGATAGTCGAGTACCCTGGGACAGATCGCGCAGCCGCTGCGGTCCCCGGGGGAAGGAAAGCACATGGAAAAGAAAGAAGACGTCAAGGTGCGGATTCGCTAGGAGAATGGAAGAGGGTGGTGGTCCAGACCCGCTCTGCCAAAAATAAGACTTGTCATCCCGAGCGGAGTCAGATGATTCGCTCGCGAATCATCCGACGAAGTCGAGGGACCTGCTGTCTCTGTACCCCTGCGCTGACTTGGCACCTCGTTTCGCCAGTCAGCACCGAGAGCTGAACCGGGCAACGATAGTCGAGTACCCTGGGACAGATCGCGCAGCCGCTGCGGTCCCCAGGGGAAGGGAAGCACATGGAAAAGAAAGAAGACGTCTGGCAATTCGAAAAACTCGAACAACAGCTTCACTCCTTCCTCGACGAGATGTCCGAACTCTCCCGCAAAAAGCCCAACGACCCAGTCAACAAATTCAAACTGAAATTCCTCAACACCACCCTGGACAAACTGAACAGGCTGCTGGCAGACTACCGCCCCTTCGAGGACTTCCAGCAATTCGACCGTCGACGCCCTCCCCAGCAACAGCGACGTAGTCCTGATCCTGGCGCAGTACACCGCCGCAGCCTATCGCTTCCGTACCGAAAACACCGCGGAGGACGACGATGATAACTGGTGCTGGATTGTGCGCGGGAAAATCTCCGACCTCATCGCAGGAGACCCCGACGACTTCAAATACCCTCCGAAAAAAGAGTAAATAAGTGTGCACCGAGCACTGCCGGGGCCCAGCCTTTTCCAATCTGACACAGTAGGGGTGCCCCGTCCAAGCTCCGCTTGGGCGGGGGTTTTCACGCCTCACTGACAATCGCAATGGACGGCGCGGAAGAGGGAACAAGCCGGGATCGTTCCGATAGCGCACGTGCGCCAACCCGCAGAAGACCCCCGCCCAAGCCAAGCTTGGACGGGCCACCCTCGAGAGAAGAGATGCACGTGATAGGCCGGGCCACCCGCCCCGCTACTACGACTTCAACGTGTGGAGCGAGCGCAAGTTCGTAGAGAAGCTGCGCTACATTCACCGCAATCCCCTGGCCCGTGGGTTGGTGGCCCGGCCAGAGGATTGGGCTTGGAGCAGCTTCCACCACTACATGAGCGGGGAGCCGGGACCGGTGGAAATCGAATCGCAGTGGACAGCACGAAACCGGGAGAGAATCGGGATCTTTCTGACGGCGAACATGCGTCCCGCGGAAGAAAATCCCCGCCCAAGCAGAGCTTGGACGGGGCACCCTCGGGAGTAAGATTGTCAGGCTACCCCGGGCCACCCGTCCCACGCGATCATGAACCGTAAAGCATAGTGACAGGGGCAACGGGTGGTTATCTTTTCTGCCGATTCCGAGCAGCAATCCGAAGCCAGTCTTGAATGCCGTCAAAGTCCCGTAATTCCAATTGCGGGTGCCCCACCCTTCGCGGTTTTCGAAGGGTGGGTATTTTGTAGGTCGAAGAAACCAAAACCCCGCCTTCCGGCGGGGGCTTTTCTAAATCGGTCGTACTGGATGCTGTCCGTCACCCTCAGCATAGCGCAGCGCAGAACTTTGTCAAGCGCATAGATCGCGCCGAGCAACCGCGGAGGGCAAGGGACTCGAACCCTAGTGGCTGACAGGCCACTCGGCTGTTTGACGGACAGCGTCCAGTACCCACTGGCAATACCCTCCAAACGTTGTCCGTGCAAAGAATTGTCGGCTTCCAACCGGACCGGAACGAGCCTCCTCACCGAGAAATTAAGGGTTGTTCCCAAATTGGGCAGAACTTGATCAGGCCACAAACAAAAGCCCCGCGCTTGCGCGTGGGGCCAGGTTCAAGCTAGAAGCTAATTGCTAAAAGCGCTAGAAGCTGCCTTTAGTACATTCCTTCCATACCGCCGCCATGTCCGCCGCCGGCTGGAGCTCCCTTTTTCTCTTCCGGGATCTCCGCTACCAAGGCTTCGGTGGTCAGCATCAGGGACGCGATCGAACCGGCGTTCTGCAGCGCGGTGCGCACCACCTTGGTCGGATCGAGCACGCCCGCCTTGACCAGGTCTTCGTACTCGCTGGTCAGGGCGTTGAAGCCGTAGTTGGCGTCCTTGGCATCGTTGACTTTGCCCAGAACGATTGCGCCTTCCTCGCCCGAGTTTTCGGCGATCCAGCGCAGCGGCTCCTGCAGAGCTTTCTTCACGATGTTGACACCGATCTGCTCATCGCCTTCGACCTTCAGCTTGTCGAGAGCGGGGATGCAGCGCATCAGGGCCACGCCGCCGCCGGGGACAATACCTTCCTCGACCGCTGCGCGGGTAGCGTGCATGGCATCCTCGACCCGAGCCTTCTTCTCTTTCATTTCGGTCTCGGTCGCGGCGCCGACTTTGATCACAGCCACGCCACCAACCAGCTTCGCCAGCCGCTCCTGCAGTTTCTCGCGGTCGTAGTCGCTGGTGGTCTTGTCGATCTGGCTGCGGATTTCCTTCACCCGGCCTTCGATCTCCGAATGCTTGCCCTTGCCTTCGACGATCGTGGTGTTGTCCTTGTCCACCGTGATCTTCTTGGCTTGGCCGAGGTCAGACATCTGGACGTTCTCCAGCTTGATGCCGAGGTCCTCAGTGATGGCCTTGCCGCCGGTAAGAGTGGCAATGTCCTGCAGCATAGCCTTGCGCCGATCGCCGAAGCCGGGAGCCTTGACGGCCGCGACTTGCAGCGTCCCACGCAGCTTGTTGACGACGAGCGTAGCCAACGCTTCGCCTTCAACATCCTCAGCCACGATCAAAAGCGGCTTGCTGCTCTTGGCAATCTGCTCCAGCAACGGAAGCAGATCCTTCATCGAGCTGATCTTCTTCTCGTTGATCAGGATGTAAGCATTCTCCAGCGAGGCTTCCATCCGCTCCGGATCGGTAACAAAGTAAGGAGAGAGGTACCCACGATCAAACTGCATACCCTCAACCACGTCCAACTGGGTTTCAAGGGTCTTGGCTTCCTCGACCGTGATGACGCCATCCTTGCCAACCTTCTTCATGGCCTGAGCAATAATGTTCCCAATCGTTTCGTCGTTGTTAGCGCTGATTGTGCCGACCTGCGCGATCATGTCACCGGTGACGGGCTTGGAGAATTTGTCGAGTTCGCCCTTCACGCGGTTGCCTTCCTTGTCGAGGCTGCCGGCAATGGCGGTGATTGCTTTTTCGATGCCGCGCTTCATGGCCATCGGGTTGGCACCGGCTGCGACGGTTTTTACGCCTTCGCGGTAGATAGCCTGGGCCAGAACGGTGGCAGTGGTGGTGCCGTCGCCGGCTACGTCGGAGGTCTTGCTGGCGACTTCACGAACCATTTGCGCGCCCATGTTTTCGAGCGGGTCCTTGAGCTCGATTTCTTTGGCTACAGTGACGCCGTCCTTGGTAATGGTGGGCGAACCGAATTTCTTTTCGATGACGACGTTGCGGCCCTTGGGGCCGAGAGTGACTTTTACCGCGTCCGCCAGGAGGTTGACGCCGCGGAGAATCGCCTGTCGCGACTCCTCGCCGTGTACGATCTGCTTTGCCATAACTTGAATCTCCTATCGCTTGGTGGGCAGGCTTGGCCTGCGGAATTTTGGTTGAAAAACTAGTTTTTCAGCTCCCGGTTCTCAGTCAGCGGCGCGATCCGGCGAGCTCTTTCTTGGCGGCGCCGGTGAGGATGCCGAGGACTTCCTCTTCGCGCATGATGATGAAATCTTCACCATCGAGCTTGATTTCGGTGCCGGAATACTTGCCGAACAGGATGCGGTCGCCCTCTTTTACCGCCAGTGGGAAAACCTTACCCTCGTCGTTGCTCTTGCCTTTGCCGGCGGAGATGACTTCTCCCTCCTGAGGCTTTTCTTTGGCGCTGTCGGGGATGATGATGCCACCACGGGTGGTCTCGCCTTCTTCAATACGGCGTACTAGAATGCGGTCGTGTAGCGGGGTGAACTTAGCCATACGTGCAGACTCCTTTCGTTGAATCTGGTTTATTGATAGTAAAGATCAGTTTTAGGATTGTTAGCACTCAGTGCTGACGAGTGCCAATTGTAGACAAGGGCGCTCCGGCTTGTCAAATTAAGATTGGATAAGTCTTGTAAATTATTGACAGGTATGCGTTTGTTATTGCTTGTGCGGGGCCGATGTTCGCAGTTACATTGATTCTTTCGCGTGAGAGTTGGCTATGAGAAAGACTATGCTTGGCCTCGCAGTTGCTGTTCTTGTGGTCTCGGCGGCTACTTTCGCCCAGGATGACACCGCGTTGCTGAACTTTCAGGTTATACGGGATTACAACGGCAAGCCCATTCGGAATGCCAGCGTGGTAATGCATCCGGTGCAGAAAAACGGGAAGCAAGCCAAGGGCGGACTGCAGATCAAGACCGATGCGGAGGGCAAGGCCAGCTTTGACGGAGCGCCCTATGGGAAGTTGCGGGTGCAGGTGCTGGCTCCCGGATTCCAAACCTTCGGCGCCGACTATGATATCGACAAACCCACGCTCGAGATTACGGTCAAGATGAAGCGTCCCGCTGGGCAGTATTCCATATATGAGGAACATCCGGTTGATAAGCCTGCGGAGCCGGATTCGAAGGAGAAACCGCAGTAGGGAGGGGAGATTTCAGATTGTAGATTTCAGATTGGAGATTTGAGAATCGAAGCGGGTTTGCAAATATTCCTATGGACTACCTACTTAAGACCGAACCTTCTGTCTACTCGTTTGCCGACTTGCAACGCGACAAAAACACCCTGTGGGACGGTGTGACCAACCCGGTGGCGGTGAAGCATCTGCGCGAGATGAAGGCTGGCGACCGGCTGGTGATCTATCACACGGGCGATGACAAGAGCGCGGTAGGAACCGCGACGGTGACTGCGGGGGATGCTTCCGATCCCAAAAATCCCCAGGTGAAGATCAAGGCGGGGAGCGCGGTGAAGCCTGTGACACTGGCGCAGGTGAAGGCGAACCGGCTTTTTGCGGAATCTCCTCTGGTGCGGCAGGGGAGACTGAGCGTGGTGCCGTTGTCCGCCGCGCAATTCAAGTTTCTGACCGGGGAGTGATTCTGGCTCCAACAAAGCCGCACAAGTCAAGATGGTCGAACAGCAGGTCCCTCCACTCCGCTTGCTTCGCTGCGCTCCGGTCGGGATGACAATATTGTTGAACAAACACGACACTAGCTGGCTAGTTTGCGCAGGAATTCGCGCTCGTCCATGTGATATTTGAAGGCTTTGCGGCCGTCGATAAAGACGACTGGGACTTCGTCGGTGAACTGCCGGCGCAGCTCATCGTCGGTCTCCACGTCAACCTCGCGCCAGGCGAAGCCGCCACGGCGCTGCAGCTTGGATAGAGTTTCCTTCACGATTTCACAAAGGTGGCAGCCTTTGCGCGAGTAAACCACGACTTGTCGCAAGGCCTCCATGGGCGGAGTTTAGCAGGTTTGACTGGAGGGAGAAAGCACTTAGAAACCAGCAATTAGCATTTGGCAGACCCCTGTTCCCTGTGAGTACCGCCGCGGCTGAAGCCGCTCTAATCGGGGCCTTTCATGCAGCGCTGAAGCGCTGCTCCACCCAAAAAGCTTCAGCAGTCATAATGTGGGACTCGAGAGAAAGGCCAAGCGCTGGTGGCAAGTAGCAATTACTGACTGCTGCCCCCGCGACTCGATTTACAATCCCTGCATGGCTGGCAATGACGGCAAAGTTCTCTCCGGCAAAACCGTCCTGATTACGGGCGGGGCGCGACGGTTGGGACGCGCGATTGCGCTGAAGCTGGCGGAGGCGGGCGCGGATGTGGCCATTACTTTCCGGAATTCAGCGCACGAGGCACAGCATACGGTAATTGATGCCGGAAGTTTCGGCGGGCGAGCCGTGGCTTTGCGCTGCGATATTACGGACGAAAAGAGCGTGAGAGCCGCGATCAAGGACACAGCCAGGGAACTGGGTGGAGTGGATATCCTGGTCAATAACGCCGCTAACTACGAAACCGCCGAATTCGACCGGTTGACGCTCAAGCAGTGGGACGCCATCTTTGCTTCCAACACACGTGGACCATTTCTGGTTTCGCGTGAAGCCCTGAAGTATCTGCGGGAGCGTAAGGGGAGAATCATCAACATGGGATCGCTGGGAGGACTGCGTCCTTGGGCCAGTCATGCGCACTACTGTTCTTCGAAGGCGGCAGTACACATGCTGACCAAGGTGATGGCCAAGGCACTGGCCCCGGAGATCGCGGTGAACTGCGTGGCGCCGGGGATGATCGATCTGGGAGAGAAGGCGGCGGCTGGCTTCATGAAGAAGATGGCGCGGGAGACTCCGATGCGGCGTAACGGACGGGGTGAGGAGATCGCTGCGGCGGTTCTATTTTTTGCGGCGGCGCCGAAGTTCATTACTGGACAGATATTGGCGGTGGATGGGGGATTGGGGCTGTAGTTGGGTGGGGGATGGGAGATGCATGCACAGGGCGAGTCGCCCGCGACCGCAGGATCTGTGGGTGCTGCAATGATTTGTCATGCCCGGAGGTTTGCTGTATTGTGACCAGTCTTACCGCCTCTGCTGCCCAGGGCCGACCTTCATGAGGAAATTGTCCGGTATCTTACTTCTGGTGTGCGCGTCGGTGAGCTGGGCGCAATCCCGGGTCGAAGACGGTGGCCACGAAATACAGATTTGGACCGGCGGCGGGCACTCGGTCCCCGGGGGGACTTCCCGCACCGGCGTGTGGAACGCCGGGTTGCGTTGTGGATGGATTCTTACCCGGCCACACGGCCCCGGATTCCTCGAAGGCAGATTCGAGTACGCGCTGGATGCGGTGCCGGTTTTTCTGGTGTTTCAGCCTGCCAATACGACGTACGGAGCCGGCGTCAATCCCCTAAACCTGAAGTGGAACTTCGCCACAAGGGGACGGGTGGTGCCTTATCTCGAACTCAGCGGTGGGACTTTGTTTACCAACAAGGATGTCCCAGGCGGGACGGACAGGGTGAACTTCACCTCTTCGGCTGCGCTGGGCGCGCACTTTCTGGGAGACTCGCACAACTGGAGTGTCGAACTGAGGTATATGCACATTTCGAATGCCGGGCTTTCCGATCCTAATCCTGGGATCAATACGGTGCAGGTACGGGTGGGGATTGGGAGATTTTACGGAAACGGCAAAGCCACCAAAAAGTGACTAACGGGAGAAGCAGTTTGAACCGCAAAATTGCCGGGAGTCTTGTGCCCGCGCTATTAGCAGCCCTGGGGCAAGGCTGGCTTCGGCCGGACCTGATGCGCAAGGCGGTGATGGAGGAGTTTGTGAGGGGACGAGCAAGAGCTTCGTTTTAGGAAAGCCCGGTTTTTCACTCACTGGCAACTTCAAGATCCCGACAATCAAATTCAAAGGCGGCGGACAAGAGTGTCCGCCCCACACGGCCGGCGAGGTTACGATAGCCTTCAGTGATATTCTTTTCCGCGTATGTCAACTCTGGTTGAGTGTGTTCCCAATTTTTCTGAGGGCCGCGATAAGGCGAAAGTGGACGCGATCGTGGAAGCCATGAAGGTGGACGGTGTCTACCTGCTCGATCGCGAGATGGATGCCGACCACAACCGGTGCGTGATCACGCTGGCGGGGGAGCGCGAGCCAATTCAGGAAGCCGCCATTCGAGGAGTGGGCAAGGCCGCGGAAGTGATTGACCTGACTCAGCACCAAGGCGCGCATCCGCGGATGGGGGCGGCGGATGTGGTGCCGTTCATTCCCATCGATGGAGTGACCATTGAAGACTGCGTCGCCATGGCGCGCAGCGTCGGGGAGCAGATATGGAAACGCTATCAGATTCCTGTGTACCTCTACGAGGCGGCGGCGACTTCGCCGGGACGGCAAAATCTGGAGAACATCCGGCGTGGACAATTTGAGGGCATACGGGCGGATATCGCGACTAACCCGGCGCGCAAGCCGGACTTTGGAGAAGCGCGGGTGCATCCTACGGCGGGCGCGACGGTGGTGGGCGCACGCAAGTTTCTGATTGCGTACAACGTTTTCCTCAACACTCCAGATGTCGAGATTGCAAAGAAGATCGCCAAAGCGGTGCGCTTTTCGAGTGGCGGGTTGCGTTTCGTCAAGGGGGCGGGGTTTCTGGTTCGAGGCCTGGCGCAGGTTTCGATGAACCTGACCGACTTTGAGCAGACGCCGGTGCACCGCGTGTTTGAAGCGGTGAAGCGGGAGGCCGCGCGATACGGCGTGTTGCCGGTAAGCAGCGGAATTGTCGGGCTGATTCCGAAAAAGGCGCTGGAAGCGGCGGCGGAATGGTTTCTGCAGGTGGAGAATTTTGACTCGTCATTGATTCTTGAGAACCGCTTGAGCGCGGTGATGAGCGGCAAGGTTGCGGTGGGCGGCTTAAGAGCGGGAGTGGAGCCGTTCGTGGAGCAACTGGCCGCGCCTACGGCCACGCCCGGCGGAGGCAGCGCGGCGGCGGCCAGCGGAGCGATGGCCGCTGGCTTGGCGACGATGGTGGCTTCCATGTCCCGCGGCAAGAAGGCCTACCTGCCACACGAGGGAAAGTTGAGTGAGGCGATTGCGCGGCTTTCGAAGTTGAAAGAGGAGTTGAAGGCCGCGATCGATGGCGATGCCGAGTCGTACAACGCCGTCATGAGGGCGTACAAGGCGGCGAGGGCTTCCGCCGGGGCGGATGGCATCATTGACGCTGCCCTGCGGCAAGCTACCAGCGTTCCTTTGGGGGTAGCCGAGCGGGCCAGGGAAGTGGCCGGGATTGCGGAACAGTTGAAACCGATTACGAACCCGAATATGAAATCCGATCTGACTACGGCGCTGGCTTTGGCACGGGCGGCGATCGAAGGGGCCCTGGCCAATGTGGAGATCAATCTGGAGTCTTTGCAAGATAAAGACGCAGGATTTGTCGCGGAAGCCCGAAAAAGAACTGCCCTATTGAAGGCCTGAGGCGGCGCGGACCATGCACCTTCCTTGCTAAACCACGTGTCCTTTCGTTTAGCCTGTCCCGCATAAGATTGACATACAATAGGGGGATAAAGCGCATCTAACCGCACACATATTCTTTCGAGGTAGTGATGAAAACAGTGAAAAATAGTTTATGGATTCTGCTGATGCTGAGCGCTGCGGCGTGGGCCATGCCGCTGGGCAGCTCGGCGCGGACTGTGATTCCTTCCGACATCCAACAGATCATTTCGGTGGACTATCGCGCGCTGAAGAATTCGGACACGGCGATGGCGCTGAAGCAGCAGGTTTTACCGCCCAGCCTTAAGGAATTCGAAGCCGCGCTGCGCGGCGTGGGCATCGATCCGGACAGGGATGTGGAACAGCTTACCTTCGCTTCTTATCGTAGCGGCAAGCAGGGAGTGAGAGTGGTGGGAGTGGCACAGGGCCAGTTTCCCATGGCGGCTTTCCTGAAGAAGATGCGGCTGCAGAAAGTGAAGCCGATCAAGCTGCGGAATTCCGATATCTATCCTATGCCGGCCGGCATGCAGATGACATTTCTGGACGACAGCACGCTGCTGTTCGGCGATAGCGGCGCATTGCGAGGCGCGCTCGATACCCGCGACGGCTACTCCTACGGCTTGGACAGCAATAATCAGATCGCGGAGATGATCGGGTCGGTTGAATCGGGGACGGTGTGGAGTGTCCTCGACCAGCAGGGAACGCAGAACATGCTGCACTCGGCTTTGGGGGATGCGGCCGGGCTGGCCGATTACGATACAGTCAAGAAAAGCATTCTGGGTTCGCGGTACACCATGAATTTCCAGAGCGGAGTGAATTTCGATCTGGATGTGATCACCTCGGACTCGATGACGGCAAGCACGCTGTCATCGCTGCTGAAGGCGGGTGTGCTGTACAAAAAAATGTCGGCCACGCCGGTGGAGAAACTGGCGCTGGAAAATGTGACCGTCAACTCGGACAGTTCGAACCTGCAGATGCACTTCAAGGCGGACGATAAGCAGTTCCAGGGGTTGATGCACTCGCCGTTGTTTGCGGCGGTGTCGAAGTAGGGGCAGGGCTGTGAGAAACACAAGGTCCCTCGACTGCGCTCGGGATGACAGGGATTTTAAGGGTTACTTGGCTTTTTGTGCTTTTGCTTTCTCTCTTTTTTCTTTCGCCCAACCTTCCTTTACGATCTGGCGGGCCCTTCCCAGGGCGAGGGAATCTGGCGGGACATCTTCGGTGACGGTGGTGGCGGCGGCGATGTAGGCGCCTCTTCCGACGCGGACCGGGGCAACGAGGATGCTGTCGCTGCCGACGAACACGCCGTCCTCGATGATGGTCTTGTGTTTGCTCACGCCGTCGTAGTTGCAGGTGATGGTTCCCGCGCCGACGTTGACCTTCTCGCCAATTTCGCTGTCCCCCAGATAAGTGAGGTGGTTGGCTTTGGAGCCTTTGCCGAGGCGGCTCTTCTTGAGCTCGACGAAATTTCCTACGTGCGCGTCTTCGCAGATTTCGCAGCCTGGGCGCAGATGGCTGTAAGGGCCCATTGAGGCGCGAGCTTTTATGGTTGAATGTTCCAGCACACAGCCGGTCTGGACCAGAACCTGGTCTCCGATTTCGCAGCTTTGGATCACGCTGTAGGATCCGATGCGAGCGTCACTGCCGATGCGGGTGGAGCCTCGCAGCTGGACGAAAGGCTCAATGACGGTGTCAGAGCCGATTTCGACGTCGCTGTCGATGACGCAGGTTTGGGGATAGAGGATGGTGACGCCGTCGGCCATGAGTTGCTGGCATTTGGCCAGGCGCATGTGCTGGTCGATTTCCGACAGCTCGGCGCGGGTGTTGCCGCCCAGGACTTCGTGGGAATGGCTGGCTTGCAGGGCGACGACGCGTTGTCTGGCCTTGGCAAGAATCGCGGCCATGTCGGTGAGATAGAACTCGCCATGGTGATTGTTGGCGCTCAGTTGGTCGATGTGGCTGAAGAGTGGCTGGGCGTCGAAGGCGTAGAAGCCGGCGTTGATCTCGTGGATCTTCTGTTGAGCTGGTGACAGGTTTTTCTGTTCGACGATGGCCTGGACGTCGTCGCTGCCGGCTTTTCTTCGGAGAACTCTTCCGTAGCCGGCGGGATTTTTTAGCTCCGCCGTGAGCAGGGTCATGGCGGCCTTTCTGGAAGCGTGGAAATCGCGCAGCCTTTCGATGGTCTGGGGGGTAATCAGGGGGGCGTCGCCGGAGAGCACGAGTACTACATCGTAGGGAGACAGGGCTGGGCGTGCGACCATCAGAGCGTGCCCGGTGCCGCGTTGTTCGCTTTGCAGGACGAATCCGATGCCGGAGGCGGCGACGGCGGCGCGGACGCGATCGGCCTCGTGGCCGATGATGGCGTATATGTCGGTGGGCGGAACGACCCTGGTGGCGGCTGCGATTACGTGCGCCAGCAAGGGCTTGCCCCCGACTTCGTGCAGCACTTTGGGGTGCCTGGATTTCAGCCGGGTTCCCTTGCCCGCGGCCAGGATCGCGATGGCAATGCGGGTGGGACTGTCATGTTTTGTTTTCGGCATTTGATCCAATATACCGCGAGAAGTTCGGGACGGGCAGGGGTTGATTACCGTGGTTACCTGGGCTTTGGTTAGGGCACAAAGCCCGCAGAGATTAGCCCGGCCGGACAGCCGAGGGCGGCTGTCCCCACGCGGTTCGACGAGCTTGGCTCGGCCGGGCAAAAGCTAAAGTCAAAGGCGGCGGACAGGAGTGTCCGCCCCACACAACATATGACTACGGGGTGGCGGCGCGGGTGCCGCCGGGGGCCTGGGTGGCCAGGTCCATGAGGTCGGCGGCGATGCGGTCGGTGGCGTGGCGGGCGACCATGCCCGGCTCGAGGTAGTCGCCGAGCACTGGGATTACACCCAACTCTTCGATGGCGTCCAGGTCGGTAACGATCTGGTTGGCGCCTTCCAATGCGTACTTGGCCTTCAACTCCGGAGGCGCGGGGGTGCGATTGATCAGCGCGAAATCGAAGATGCGTTTGCTTTGAGCATGGCGATTCAGGGCGCGGATGTGATCGGCGGCTGTCAGACCCAGGCTCTCGTTGGCCTGGGTCATCAGATTGCTGACATAGACCTTCACCGCCGCGGAATTGATCATGGCCTGGGCGATGCCAGGGACCAGGAGGTTAGGGATAAGGCTGGTAAAGAGGGAACCGGGGCCGACGGTGATCAAGTCGGCGCGAGCCATGGCCTCCAGGGTTTGGGGCAAGGGCTGGACGTTCGGCGGGTCCAGAAAAAGTTGCTGGATGCGGCCGCTGCTGGCGGTGATATTGGTTTCGCCGCGAATCCTGCGGCCATCTTCTATCAAAGCCTCGAGCTCGACGTGGGAGGTGGTGGCGGGATAAATGTGGCCACGGGTGAGAAGAATTTCCGAAGACAGGCGGACAGCTTCGCCAAAATCGCTGGTGATGGAGGTCAGGGCGGCGAGAAACAGGTTGCCGAAGCTGTGGCCTTCCAGGCCGCCTTTGACGAAGCGGTGCTGAAACAGGCGGGAAAGCAGCGCCTCGTCTTCCGAAAGAGCGACGATGCAGTTGCGGACATCGCCAGGTGGCAGCATGTTGAGCTCTTTGCGCAAGCGGCCGCTGGAGCCGCCGTCGTCACTGACGGTAACGACCGCACACAACTCGCTGATTTGGGCAGGGCGGGGTTGTTCCGGGGCGCCGGGACGAGTTGTGTAGAGCTTCAGTCCTTTGAGTATGGTGGATAGACCGGTACCCCCACCAATGGCGACGACGTTGAGGCCGCGGGCCGAAGAGGCTCTGCCTCGAGGCCAACGCCGCGAACCCCGCTGAGGATCTGCTACGGCCACGGCTTAACTGTCATCCTCAGGACTGGCTGAATCCGGCGTGAACTCACCTGCCGGGTCGGGATACAGGAGTTCGGTAAAGCGGGGATCCTCGGCCAGGTTCTGGAAATCGGAATCGTTACGGGCCTGGAAGCGAAGCGCAGCATTCACCCGAATCGCGGAGTCAAGATGGCGCAACGAATCTTCCAGGTGGCCGGTCAAGCAGTCGAGAGCGGCCAAACCGTAGGCAACATAGTCGGCCTTTGGCACCTGCCTGGAGAGTTTTTCCAAGTGCTCGCGCGCGGTGACGTAGTCGCCTACATTCATCAGCGACACGGCATAGTCGTAGTGCTCTTCCGGGCTCTTGAACTGGGTAGCGGAACGTTCCAGATTCTGGTTACAGGTATTGAGGTGGACGGAGATGCGATCAGCCAACTCCTTACTCGCGCCGGTTGAGGCCTTGAGCAGCAGGCCTTTGGCCTTTTCAAATTTGCGCTCCTGCATGGCGCGCAGTCCGGCCTCATAGTTTTGCACAGCCTGTGCAAAACGAGGGTCCTCGTTCACCGGTTTCTTGGCGGTAGTTTTCTGGGCCATCCGCAAGACCTTTCCTGAACGCTTCGTAAGTTCTCCTTTTTGATATTCTTGCCGGAGATTGCCAAAGTCATCAGTACCAGTTTTAACGTATTTCGATCAGCGACGATATGACTGCCGGTCAATGAGCCCTGAAAACCATCTGTGGAAAAGACTTAAACATCCCAAATCAGCAGGCTATACGCGGATCGAGGGTTCGTCAACCGGGCCGGGCCGCGCATGAAAAAGTCCGACCGCAGCGGCTAGAGCTGGCGATTCGCACCGGCCTAGCGGCACGCTTCCCGCCATTCCCGATTCGCCCTCGGCCCGAGTCGCGCTTTTCCGATTGGTGCCTCACCGACGAGCGCCCTCGAAGCCGAGACGTAGATTGTCACGTCTCCGGCGACGAGACCAGACGTAGCAAGCTACGTCTCTACAAAAATTCTGCTCCCGCTCGAGCTTCCGCCGCGGAACCCACCCACTCAAATTCCACTTAGTTGATGGACGCTACCGTGTGCAGGTCGATCTGCTTCCATTCACCCTTCATGATTCCCTGACGAATCTGTGCGGCAGTCTTGCCCTTCTGGTGCATGGAGTAGGAGTAATACACCTCTTTCAGGCACACGGAGCACTGGGCCCCGTGGGTGCCCTCAAAGCAACTATGCAGACTGTTGTGTCCCATGCCGCGATCGCAATAGCAGTAGCACGGCTGCTGGTGCAACACGGCGGGAATCCTGGCCGCCAATTCGTAGGCATGGGTCTGAAACGGGTACTGTGCGTTCTCGCCCCAGAGCTGCTCCTTGCCAAGAATCGGAGTCAGGGTCGTCCCCTTGGCGGGCGGACCGGCGTTGTAGGCAGGCGTCTCGCCCTGCTGCTGAGATGTCGCCCAAGGGGTAGAAACGGCAAGGACCACAAAGGCCAAAAAGGCAAGTATTAATCCGCGCTTGATCAGATTCAGATGGAACGGATTCAGGATGGGCATGGGCAGACTTCCTTGCTTGTGTAATTGTAACCCGGATGGCTGGACGGTGGCAGTAGCCCGGAGGTAACCACCGGGAAGCTGGGGGACGAGTGAAGACGACCTTCAGCGGAGCAGGATTGACCGTATAATAAGGGGCAGTATGCCGGAACAAGCCGGTCCAGCGGAATTGCGTTCCCGCACAGAGACTCCGGTACCCGCTCGCACGCTGCCGATGCTTTCGGTATGGCTGCGCGACCTGATTATTTCGCTGGCGATTTCCGCCTTCATCATTATTTTTCTTTATCAGCCGGTGAAAGTCGAGGGCACCAGCATGATGCCCTCCCTTGACGACCAGGAACGCATCTTCGTTAACAAATACGTGTACCGGCTGGAGCCCATTCAACGGGGAGACATTATCGTGTTCCGCTATCCCCGCGATCCCTCGAAGAGTTTTATCAAACGGGTAATCGGGTTGGCGGGAGACAGCATCCGCATCGAGGGTGGCGAGGTTTTCGTCAACGGCCAGACGCTGGAAGAAGACTACGTTCCACCAGCCTATTCCGACCAGCGCTCGTATCCGGAGATCGTGGTTCCTGCGCACAGTTATTTCGTGCTGGGCGACCATCGCACCATGTCAAACGACAGCCGCGACTTTGGGCCAGTCGACGCCGGCTTCATATACGGCAAAGCCGTGTTCGGGTATTGGCCGGTGGATAAGATGGGGCGAGTGCGCTGAGAATTTCTTCGCGTCCCTGGCGAGCTTTGCGGTTGAAAGCTTTTTACCGCAAAGGGCGCAAAGAAAATCGAAATCATCGAAATCATTTGTTTCGCGATTTAAGCATCCCTGCTAAAATCTCTAAAATCCACTCCCTGGAGCAGGAATGCAAGCTACGCTTGCGCTAGAAGACGGGCGAGTCTTCCGAGGCAAAGGCTACGGCGCCAAAGGCGAATGTTACGGGGAAGTAGTTTTTAATACTTCCATCACCGGCTACCAGGAAATTTTCACCGATCCTTCCTACTG
>JACXTT010005566.1_pt1 | contig 18263 bp, 16 predicted proteins | sample 9270951 | NCBI WGS metagenome assembly JACXTT01 (sample SAMN15532306, study PRJNA645909) | rock metagenome | isolation source: weathered quartz diorite | place: Puerto Rico | collected 2017-06-21 | reverse complement strand
TACGCGAAGAGCCGGTCCTTCCCGTACAACTCCGGCGGCCCAAGCGGCTCGTCGTCAATAGGCACAATGCCCTTCCCTTCCTTGCCGGTGCTCTCGGCGATGAGCTGCTCGATCCATGCTCCGAGGCCCCAGATCGCCGGCGAGGTGACGAACGTGATCTTGTCCCGGCTCTGCTTGGCCAGCTCGCCCATGACGACGCCGAGCACCACGCCGGGGTTGTCCTCCGGCGGCACGCAGGAGTCGCAACTTTGGCGCATGCGCTCGGCGCAATAGAGCAGGTGCTCGACGTTGACGCCCATGATGGCGGCCGGGACGATGCCGAAGTTGGACAGCGCCGAATAGCGCCCGCCGATGTCCGGTACGCCCGGAAGGATGTCGCGGAACTGGCTCTCCTGCGCCAGCTTCTCCAGCAGTGAGCCGGGGTCGGTGATCGCGATGAAGTTCTCGCCGGCTCGGTCGCCCTTGATTTGCCGCATGCGCTCAAAGAAATAGCGGTGGAAGACCAGCGGCTCGGTGGTTGTGCCGGACTTGCTCGCGACGATGCAGAGGGTCTTCGCCAAGTCCATCCGCTTCTCAAAACTGCGCACCTGGGCTGGCACGGTGCTGTCCAGCACGTGCAGCTCCGGATAGCCGGGCACCACGCCGAAGGTCATGCGGAAGACTTCGGGGCAGAGGCTGCTCCCGCCCATGCCAAGGACCAGTGCATGCTTGAAGCCCTCCGCGCGCACCGAGTCGGCGAGGCCTTTGATGCGTGGCAGGTGGTGCACCTGCTGCTCCGTGATATGCAACCAGCCCAGCGCGTTGCGAATGATCTTCTGGTGGATCGGGTCCGAGTGCCACAGCGTGGGGTCCTTGGCCCACAGCCGGCGGACGAAGCCGTTCTGTCGCAGCTCCTTGAGCTTGGCCTGCACGCCTGTGTTCTGCACGAGCGGATTCATCGTCGTCCCTGCATGCGTTTCCTATCGGGAGTGAAAGGATATGCCAACGAACGTGTCTTGTCCATTAGCTAGCTACCCTTGCTGTTGCGGAATCAGTCTGATAAGCTCAGTCCGTTCGCTCGGAGGTTCTTTCACGGAAGGAGGCAAATCCGATGGGTGAAGTGGATGAAGCCGCGGCTCCGGCGAGAAAGATCGTAGATCCGTCTGCGCTGAATGTCGATCCCGACAAGGGTGAGCGTCTCTACAAGTCGGCCATCATCCACACCAAACAAGGGACGACCTACCGCATGGTTGCCATGATGCTGCCCATCGGCAAGCTGGACATCGTCCACTACGCCTGCGATCTTCTTCCCGACGGCACGCCGGAGGGCAAGCGGCGGGTCAATCGCATCCTTGCCGTTCTCCCCCAACGGTTCGACAGCGAGATCGCCTACATCCAGAAAGTCGCCAAGGGGAACGGTGAAGAGGTGCAGGCGGTCTGGGTGCACGACATGACAGGCCTGCCGGACCTGGCCTCCCAAGCCAACAGCCTCGAAGAGTGGACCAAGAAAATGGCGGCGGAAATAAACAAGAAGCCGTCGTAGCTTCGCGGGTCCTGTCCCCTTTTTGCTGTCAGAAGCTCATTACCCTGGATCGGTGGGTCTCCGCCGGTACGGGACTGATGACGAACTCGAGCCGGCGATGGGCGTCGCGCAGCGCGGTTTCGACCGTTGCCGGTGTCTCCCCGCGCGCGATGAGGAAGCCGAGATAGCGCGTCCCTTCAGGGAGCGGCACCAGCTCATCCCCCGGCTGCGCAGTGATCTGCAGATCATCGATTCCCGGCACACCCAGCGCCTTCTCCCGCCCGCGGACTTCCTCCAGCACCCCAGCGCGAGGGATCGGCAGCATCATGACGCCGGCGGCACTGCCTTCGCGATCGAGCGAGGGGATGTCCATGCGCAGGGCATGGCGGAGAATCACTTCTTCCAGGGACAGGCCGGCGGCGAAGCGGAGGACCTGTGAGCACCGACCGCCGATCGAGCGCGCGGCGATCTCGATGACCCACACGCCTCGATCGCTCACGCGCAGTTCGCCATGCACCGGTCCCTCTGCTAGCCCAAGCGCTCGCGCCGCCCGCGCCGCGCAGGAAGCGACCTCCCGCTGAACGGCCGCCGGCAGCCGCGACGGCGTGACGTAGATCGTCTCTTCGAAGAACGGCCCATCCAGCGCGTCCGGCTTGTCAAACAGGGCCAGTACCCGCAGCTCGCCGTTGGTGAGTAGACCTTCCAGCGCCACTTCACGTCCCGGCACGAAGTCTTCCACCAGGATCTTACCAGTGCCCTCTCCCAGCGTCTCCTCCCCCAGCTTTTCAAGCAGGGCCGCCACCCGGTGAAACGCCACTACGAATTCGTCGCGGTCGTTCGCGCGGATCACGCCGCAACTGGCGGACAAGCTGATCGGCTTCACCACGCACGGAAACGCGACCTTCTCGGCGAGGGTCACGGGATCGTCGTCAACGGAAAACAGGGCGAAGCGTGGCACCGGCAGGCCCTGCGTGTGCAGGAGCTGCCGCATGCGGTGTTTGTTGCGCGCCGCGGCCACGGCCGTCACGGGGTTGTGAGACAGCCCCAACGCCGCCGAGATCACGGCAGCGACCACCGTCGTGTGATCATCAACGCCGACCACGAAGTCAATCGGAGTGGTGCGGGCGAACTCGACGACTGAGCGGGCTGCCTCCTCCAAATCATGCAAATTCAGCGGGAGGAAAGCCGTATCACCTGGATCAGCCAGCATGTCGGCCCTCTTCGAGCCGACCACCACCTCCAGCTTGAGCTTGCGAGCAGCATCCAAGAACGCCTCAGCCCGGTAGGTGGTTGTGGGTAATAGAAGCAGTAGTCGTGGCATCTCAGTTTCTTATGCGAGACTGATGAAATGCCTCCAACTGCCGATTTGCCTCCACGATCACGGCGAGTTTACTCGCGACATCCGCAACGTTCGCGCCGGGAATCGCATAGTAACCCTCGTCGTCCCCCAGTCCGGTGTACACGCGGTTGCCGATGCAGCCGAAGCTCGTGGCCGTCCGCCCGGACTGCAACGCTTCCGGCAGCACCGCGCAGGTTGGCCGCCCCATCGTCGCGCCGCCACCGGCGACGCCGGACGCCTGGGCCGCTTCCGCCAGCAGCATGAGCTGCTTGACGGTCCCGCGCACCAGCACGACATCCGGCTCGAACGGCGCGCAGGCCAGTGAGGCGTAGAGCGCGACGCCGAACGGGCTCTGGCGGCGCGGGATGGATGGAATCTCCTCCATCTTGATGTACTGCATCTGGACCATGGTCTGCACGAGACCGTTGAGGCCCTTCGCCACCTCCGGGGGAAGATCCACACCATGCGTGTGCGCGCCCACTGGACAGGTATAGTGGTCCGCCGCCTCGGTGTAGAAGACCTTCCCCTCCGCGGCCAGCCGCCAGTACCCGCATCCCGCCGGTGCCGGCGCATCAATTCGAGCAATTCCCGCTGGAGCAGCGGCGCGGAACGCGATCGCCACCGGCGGTAATGCCAACCCGAGGAGTTCCTGCAACTGCATGCTTTGTGTCTTGCAATCCATAACGCGCCTCCTCAAATCTCTCCATATCCCTTTGTGCGAAGCGGATGCAGTTGGCTTTCCGTGGGCTCCGCGCAGCAAAACCACGGTTCGGTCAGCCGCGGGGGGCGACGCCGGTCACGCGATTCTGCTCGTGATGCCGTGGGCGCAGGAGGCTGGCGGTCTGCGAACCGATACGCAATCGTCCGAAGGCGATCGAATGTGGCCACCGGACCTTCGATGGTGCGAGCATCTGCTTCCACAGCAGCGCTCACCTCCCGGTGGAGCTTATCCATGCGCGGGTCCGGATGGGTCCACTGATACTGGAAGCCTACTTGATCGAGCGGTCCTAAGAACCGGTGGACGTCAGAACGAGTAAGCAAGGCGGAACCGGGCGGAATCAGCAGCCGGATCGTGTACTGCACTGGGTCCGTTGCATCGATCAGATCGTGGGAATCCACGATGTCGAACAGCTCGAGATAGTTGTCGAGCGTCGCCCACGGAGTGAACGGCACCAACGACGCGCGAAGCGTGATCCCCACCTGACGGACGATCTCAAGCGCGGCGAACACATCCGCACGCGTATGCCCCTTCTCCAGTTTCGCGAGCACGAAGTCGCTGAAGGATTCCACGGCCGAAATCACGAAGAGGCACCCGAGTGACCCGAGCTCGGAGAAGATCGACTGATGCTTAAGGATGTGCTCGATCTTGGCCGTGAAGTCGAAGGTCATGCGGGGAAATTCGGCGTGCATCGCACGCACGATGCTCAGCGAGTGACCGGGGCCATTCAGAAAATCGGGGTCGCCGAACGTGATGTGGGTCGCGCCGGCCCGGACCTGTCTCCGGATATCTTCCAGGACGACCTCCGCCGGCACGATGAAGAAGCGGCCTTCGTACACCGGCACGATGGGACAGTGCAGGCAGTGATGCAGGCATCCGCGGCTGGCCTCGACGTAGCCGACGACGCGCTGCCCGCCGTCGTGTTCGAGATGCGCGTACTGCTCCAACGCAGGCAGTCCATTCCGGCTTGGGATGGCAAACGGGAGGCGCTTCAGGTGCGGCCCGACAACCTTTCCCCGATGGCTGGCCCCTTCGACAATTTCGAGAGGGTCGCGTCGCGCCAGGGCTTCGATGAGCTGCACGAGCGGCGCTTCGTACTCCCCGCCGATCACGGAATCCGCGAACGGGAAGGGGCGCATCGGGGTACTCGTTGCTCCTGGTTGCAACGGGTCGTCTCGCCTGGGGCGGGCGGGTGTAAACAGTTGGAGTAAATGCTCCACGTTGAGCGAGGCGTAGAGGCCGTAGAAACAAATATGGCAAGACGGATTCGTCTCGCGGACCAGCTCGGCCACGCGGACACCGAGGCGCAGGGCGGTGTGCATCGGCACAGAGATCCCGACGAACCGCGCTTGCTTGATCCGCTCTAGATCAACCTTCTCAACCGCGATGTCCAGACTTGCCGGCGCGTACCCTGCCTGCTCAAGGAACCCCATCGGCAGGGCTATCCCGATCGGCTGGTGCCCAAGTTCGTAGCACGAGACCAGCAGGATCGCACCCGGTTGCCGCAGCGAAAACTTCTCTACGGTTTCCAGCACCTTCAACTCCATAATGTGCTCCCCAACAATGTCACCCTGAACAAAGTGAAGGGTCTAGATTCTTCGCTTCGCTTAGAATGACAAATGCTAACGAGAATTCGTTAGCATTCTACAGTAATACCGGTGGGGTTGTCTTCGTTGACATTGAATAGGGAGGGTGTTACCGTCCCGCCCATGCTGCAGCCTCTCGCCATGACGCTGTCGCTCGCGCTCGCCGTGTCGCTCGTCCACCCGCCGACCGGCCACGCCGCCTCCGTCAAGGTCGTGGCCACCTTGCCGATGCTCAAGGAGTTCGCCGAACAGGTGGGACGGGAACACGTGGAGGTCCAGAGCCTCATTACGGGTCTGGAAAGCGAGCACTCGTATTCGCCCAAGCCCAGCGATCTCAGAAGCCTGGGGCAGGCCCATCTGCTGCTGGAGGTAGGATTGGGGCTGGAAGTCTGGGTGAGCGGGCTTGTCAAGAACGCCGCGAATCCCCAACTTCGGGTCATCACCACATCCCAGGGAGTCGGCCTCATCCGCGACCACACGGCCGCGGCCGGCTCGTCCGCTTCGGGCAACCCGCACATCTGGCTGGACCCGGAAAACGCCAAGGTTATGGTCCGGCACATCGCGGACGGCCTCATCGCGGTGGACCCCGAGCACAAGCAGGACTATCTGAATAATCTAGCCGACTACCTGCGTCGCCTAGACCAGGCGCAAAAGACCCTGCAGGAGCGCGTGGCCGGGCTCCAGGACCGGCGGATCATCACTCATCATCCGGCGTGGCCGTACTTCGCTCGGCGATTCGGGTTTCAGATCGCAGGGAACATCATCCAGCAGGCAGGCATAGAGCCGACCGCCACCCACCTCGCAGAATTGGCCCGGCTGATCAAGGCCAACAAGATCAAGGTCATCGTCTCCGAGCCACAATTGAATCAGAAGATCGTGCAGGCGCTCGCAGGAGAGACCGGCGCCCGGGTCGTGGTCCTCTCCCCGCTCCCCGGGACAATCAAGGGCACCGATTCCTACTTGTCGCTGCTTGAATACAACGTCTCGCAGCTGATCGCCGCCCTGCAATCATAGGCCGAGACCCATGGCGTATCCTCACCCGGCGCATACCCATCCCCATCACGCCGACCACGAGCACGGCAAACCCCTGATCCGGTTCGACCATGCGTCGTTCTGGTACCCGCACGGCCCGGCGCTCGAGGACATCACGCTGGAAATCGCGGACGGCGAGTTCGTCGGCGTCATCGGCCCGAACGGGTCCGGCAAGACCACCATGTTGCGCGCCATCCTGGGATTGATGCCACCGACCGCCGGGTCCCTCCGGATCTTCGACTGCGCCTGCCAGAACCTGCGATGCCATCACCGCGCCCGGATCGGCTACCTCCCGCAGAAGCGCGCCGTAGACCCATTCTTTCCGATCACCGTGCGCGAGGCCGTGGTGATGGGACGCTCCGGGGCGATCGGCCTGTGGAAGCGACCCGGGAAAGCGGACCTCGCGATCGTGCGACACGCGCTCGAGGATGTCGGCATGGAGGACTATGAAGACCACCCGCTCGGAACACTCTCGGGCGGCCAGCAGCAGCGCGTCTTCATCGCGCGGGCGCTGGCCCAGCATCCGCAAATCCTATTGTTGGATGAGCCGACCACGGGGATCGACACCACGACCCAACACACCGTCCTGGACCTGATCCGGCGGCTGCACGAGGAACTTCACCTCACCATCGTGCTGGTCTCGCACGACATCAACCTGATCGCGCCGCTGGCGGAACGCCTCGCTCTGCTCAAGACCAGGCTGTATGCCCTGGGGCCGGCCAAGCAGGTCCTTACCAAGGAGATCCTGGCCCAGGTGTACGGGCCGCAGATCCTGACCACCGACACCGGACATGTCATCGTCGCGGACCACCATCACAACTGATGGTCGACTTCCTCACGCTCGGGTTTCTCCAGCGTTCACTGATGGCAGCGGCCCTCACCGGCGGGGTCTGCGCCGCGATCGGCGTCTTCGTGGTGCTGCGGGGGCTGGCCTTCATCGGCGCCGGGACCGCCCACGCGGCGTTCGCCGGTGTGGCGCTGGCCTACCTGCTCGGCGGCCCGCCGATGCCGTTCGCCATCGCCTTCGGCCTGGGGACGGCCTGGATCATCGGGCTGCTGGAAGAACGCGGGCGTATGAAGCTCGACGTGAGCATCGGCATCTCCTACACCGCCACCATGGCGCTCGCGATCCTCTTCATCGGCCTGATGAAGACCTACAACGCGGAGGTGTACGGGTACCTGTTCGGCAGCATCCTCTCGGTGACGGCCGACGAGCTCAAACTGACCGCCGGTCTAGCGACAGTCGTGGTCGGCCTCCTAGCCCTCTTTGCCAAGGAGTTCTTCTTCCTCGCCTTCGACCAGGAGATGGCCGAAGCGTCAGGGGTGCCGGCGCGGCGGTTCTTCTTCCTGCTGCTGACCCTCGTGGCGCTCACGATCGTCGTCTCGCTCAAGACCGTCGGCGCGATCCTAGTCTTCGCACTGCTGCTGATCCCGGCGGCAACCGCGTATCAACTGACGTCCAGCCTGCACCGGATGATGGCTTACTCGGTGGCGATCGGAGTGCTCGTCTCCGTCACCGGCGTCCTGCTGTCGTTCCAGTTCGACCTGCCGACAGGGCCGGCCATCGTGCTGCTCGCCACAGGCGTGTTCTTCCTCGCCGTCGCGCTCTCCCCAAAACGGGCGCCCAAGCCCGCGTTCTCCTGAAACTTCTCGCGCATTGCCTTCAACGAGCGTTTCCTGCCGTCGGACCCGCGCTCGTTCGTTTCCAGACATAGGTGCCGCCCCATTGCCGCGGCGGGATGTCGCTCTTCTCGGCGACGCGTGTGTACCACCAGACACCTCTGGCCTGAGAACCATCCTCGGACAGCACCAGTTCGAAGCCGCCTGCGCGGTCATTGCCGGCCTGCTGCCAGGTGCCCTGCCAATTTTGTCCGGCGAGTACGGTGGTCACGATCCGGCCGCCCTGCCAGGAATACAGACCATTGCCGTGAAGATCGAGCGTGGCCTTGTAGGACTTGTCCTCCTCCTGCACCTCCCATTCGCCGCTGAGGTCCGGTATCCGAACCACGGGGCCGGCTGTCACTGTCGGCTGTCCCAACGCACATGGAAGCGGAACGGAAACTTCCAACGGAGACCCCTCAGCTCGGAAGGACTCATGCCACGCCGTCAGGAGCCATTCGCCGTGTCGGCGCTCGAGCACGCCTGTCTCACGCAACGGAAGCACCGTCTGGCGACGCTCTGCACCGGCCCCGATATAGCGGATGTAGTCGAGTTCCATCGCGAACCAGGCGACCTCTCCGCGGGTCCACACCTTCAACGCGATGATCGGGATCTCGAGCCGCGTCACCGCCCGGAACTCCTCCAGCATCTCCTGCTCGAACTGTGGCCAGCCCACATACTTTCGCCCCCCAATGGTGTAACTTACGATGTCTGCATCATGGGCCATGAGCCGAGCCAGAGTGGACACATCCTTGTCGGCATTTGCCCGCACCAGGGCGCGCAACGTGTCCTCCGGGCTTGTCATTTCCGCCGCAAGTCCGGGTGGTCCCAACAACAGCAGCACCAGCAGCAGTCCGTGCCTCGCCCTTGACATCACCTTTTTCATAACAGTCCTCCTGACATCATCGAATGGCAAATCTTATAACCTATAACATCTAGCAAGCGCCAGCGGTCAACATGGTGGTCTGATCCTGCGAAGCCGAGAGCCAGTAAGCAGCCAGGCGGGCCATGCCGGGCGCCTCGTCAAGGATCACCTCCAAGAGCAGCGCGACCTCCGGCGCACTGATCGCGTGACTTGGGGCCAGATACCACCGCGGGATTCCCCTGCGCTCGGCCTGATTGGCTGGCTCGAAGTACCCGGTCAGCTCTCCGTTCACGTACGCTGCTTCCAGCCGGTCGAGGAACTCCTCGAGTACATCCCAGTCCCACCGCAGGGCGGGGTTGAGCCGGTCCGTCGCCTCCAGCTTATTCCACATCGCCCACCCGATGAACACGCCCCATGTCTCATTCAGCGCGTCCCAACCTTCCCGCTCGCTGATCCGTCGCTTCTCGAACCTCCCCTTCCTGGACGCGCTTTTCTGAATGGCGGTCGGGCTGACCTCGACCACGGAATAGCGACAGGCCACGAACCGCTTCGCTTCCGAGTACAGCCGCGCCCCCTGCGGCGTCATTCTGGGCGCGCCGGAAGCGAACTCCACGTAGTCGAAATAGGCGTGGAACAGCTCGTGATAGATGGTCGCAAGATCGCGGTTTCCGATCTGTCGGAGGGACCGAAGCCGTTTGCCTTGGTTGCCTTCTGACAGATTGAGGTGGAAGACCATGCGGTGGCCATCCGGATGGTATTCCGCCGCCACATTCTTCAGTTCGGCGAACTCCAGCTTCACGAACTCCAGCGGTAGGAGGCGGAGAAACCGGGACGGCAGTCCCATCGCGGCCGCTTCCCTGGAAAGCTGCGCCCACTCCCCTTGCAGATCCGGCACCGGCCCAGCTTGGACGATGGGTGGAAGGAAAAGGAGCATGGCGATGAGAAACAAAGGGGACCGGCTACTTTCAGAAAAGTAGCCGGTCCCCTTGCTAATCGCGGAATTCATCTTCGTCGATCAGGGACCAGGTCTCGAGGCAGTCCCGGCGGACCTCGTCCAGAAAACGCGACGGCTTGGAGAGGACCATGCCCGAGGAGTTGTCGTAGACGTTCACCGGATAGCTCACGTAGAGGTTCTGTTTCGCGCGGGTGATGGCGACGTAGAAAAGGCGGCGCTCCTCCTCAAGCTCGTCGTCGGCGGTCATCGAATAGACGGACGGGAACTTGCCGTCCAGCGCCCAGATGATGAAGACGCTGTGCCATTCGAGCCCCTTGGCGGAATGGATGGTGGACAGGACCAGCCGTTCGTCGTCCCGGTCCTCCGCCGCAACGTCGAACACGCTCTCATCAGGCGGCTCCAGCGCCAGGTCCGCCAGGAAGGACTCCAGCTTGCCGTAGCGCGCGGCGATCGTGTAGAGGTGCTCCACGTCCTTCATGCGTTTGGGATAGTCGTCGTAGTGCTGCTTGAGGATCGGCAGGTAATACCCGCAGACGGCGTTCATCTGCTCGGCCGGGGTCATCCGCCCGCCGCTCACTTCTTCCAGGACGCGGACCAGGTCCTGGAGGCCCTGCGCGCCGGGGCCTGATCCCTTCGCTGCCGCTTCGCGTAACGCGTCCAGCCCGTTCGCCTCCTTCGCTAGGATGGACTCGATGAGCGCCTGGCTCTTCTTGGGCCCGACGCCCTCGATCAGCAGCAACAGCCGGTTCCAGCTGACCGCGTCGTGCGGGTTCTCGACTACACGCAGGTGCGCGAGGATGTCCTTGACGTGGGCCGTCTCGATGAACTTGAACCCGCCTCGCTTCACGAACGGGATGTTCCGCCGCGAGAGCTCGATCTCCAGGTCGAACGAGTGAAAGCTGGAGCGGAACAGGACGGCGATCTCCCCGAGCGGCACCCCTTCCTCCCGCAATTCCAGGACGCGCTGCGCGACGAACCGCGACTGCGTGTTCTCGTCCGCCGCCGTGATCAGCACCGGCGCTGGGCCTTGGTGCTTGCGGGTGAACAGCGTCTTGGCGTACTTCTCCGCCGCCTGGTTGATGACCTCGTTGGCCAGGGTGAGGATCGGCTGCGTGCTGCGGTAGTTCTCCTCCAGCTTGAAGATCTGCGTGCCGGGGAACAGCTTGGGGAAGTCCATGATATTGCGGAACGTGGCCCCGCGGAACGCATAGATACTCTGGGAGTCGTCCCCCACCACCATCACGTTGTCGTGAGAGTATGCGATCTTGCGGACGATCTCAGCCTGCAGGCGGTTCGTGTCCTGGTACTCGTCCACCATGATGTACCGGTAAGCCTCCGAGACGCGCCGCCGGACGCCCTCATCCTTGTCCAGCAACTCGCGGAGCCGGACCAGGAGATCGTCGTAGTCCACCAGCAGACGGTTCCGTTTGTAGACCTCGAACGCGCGGCAGAGCTTCTGCAAATCTTCGATCTCGTCCGTGAACTGCGGGAATTCCCCCAGCACCACGTCCTCCACCGGCAGGAGCTTGTTCACCGCCTTGCTGAAGATCTCGTTGATAGTGTTCTTGCGGGGAAAGCGCTTCGCCTTGTCGTTCAGCCCGTGCTGGGTCCGCAGCAGATTGATGACGTCCTCGGAATCGCTCCGGTCCAGAATGGTGAAGCCGGGCTCCAGCGCGATCGCTCTCCCGTACCGGCGGAGCAGCATGTTGGCGACCGAGTGGAAGGTGCCGCCCGTTACTCGATCGGTGCGAGAGCCGATCAGCGCGCCCACCCGCTCGAGCATCTCCTCGGCGGCTCTTCGGGTGAAGGTCAGGAGGAGGATGCCCTCAGGGGGAATGCCGGATTCGATCAGGCGGGCCACCCGATACACCAGCGTCCGCGTCTTGCCGCTGCCGGCGCCGGCGATCACCAGGATCGGTCCGTCCACGGCCTTCACCGCGGCAAGCTGGCCGGCGTTCAGTTCGTCTTCGTAATTGAGCGAGAACTTGGGTTCGGCGGGGCTGTCGGGACCGCGCTTGAGGATGTAGGGCTTCATCGCGGCGACATTATAACACCGAAACCTCCGGCTTCACCGATGGAATCTCTTCATGTATTCACCGCATGGAGATTCCACTATTCCAGGATTTTCACGGGAACGCACAGGGGTTAGATATCTACGAGAGGCAAGCAACGCACTAAAAACCAGCATGGTTCTTGCATTTTCGCAACGATTACGGTAAATTCCTATGCCAAGTTGTATCGCGCCTTGCACGAGCACTAGCAAAGGAGGTTCGTTGATCGACCCAATACCGCTTCCCCAGAGCCCCGCCCAGCTTCCTCCCTCGCTGAGCCGGCTCTGGGAATTGTCACACAATCTCTGGTGGAGCTGGAACCTGGACGCCAGAGCCCTCTTTGAAACCCTTGACCGCATGCTCTGGAAGCTGACTTCGCACAATCCGGTCAAGCTGCTCCGCCAGCTCAACCCTGAACGCGCCTTCTCCGCGTCCACGGACCCAGCCTTCCTGAGGTGTTACGAGTCAGTCCTCCTGGCGTTCGATACCTACATGTCGGCGGCGGACACGTGGTTCGCGCGCCGGCACCCGGAGATGGCGGAAAGCCTCATCGCGTATTTCTCCGCCGAATTCGGTCTGCACCAATCCCTGCCCATCTACAGCGGCGGCTTGGGCATCCTGTCCGGCGATCACTGCAAGGAAGCCAGCGACCTGGGCGTCCCCCTGGTTGGCGTCGGGTTCCTTTACCCGCAGGGCTACTTCCGTCAGCGCATTTCTCCCGACGGCTGGCAGCAAGCCTGGTCGGTTCCGTTCATCGCCGCCGACGCGCCGATCCGCCCCGCCCTGCTCCCGAACGGCGAGCGCTTGACGATCCAGGTCCACCTGGACGGCCGGACCATCCACGTCGCGGTCTGGCAGGTCCACGTCGGCCGGGTGGCGCTCTATCTGATGGACACCGACGTGGAGGCCAACGCGCCCTGGGATCGCGAGCTATCGGCGCGCCTGTACGGCGGCGACCAGGAGATGCGCATCCTTCAGGAGATCATCCTGGGCATCGGCGGCGTGCGTGTGTTGCGGGCACTGGGCTTCCAGCCGACCGTGTGGCACGCCAATGAAGGACACGCAACGTTCCTGACCCTGGAGCGTTTACGGGAGTGCCGCCAGGCTGCGCTACCCTTCGACGAAGCCGTGGAGGTCGTGAAAGCTTCCACCGTGTTCACGACCCACACGCCGGTGCCGGCCGGCCATGACGCCTTTCCGTTCCACTTGATAGAGAAATACTTCACCCCGTTCTGTGAGCTGTTGCAGATCAGCCGCGAGGACTTCCTCCGGTTGGGTTGCGCACCGGGCACGGTGGACACCGCCTTCAACATGACGGTGCTGGGGCTGCAGATGAGCGGATACCGCAACGGCGTGAGCTGCCGACACGGGGAGGTGGCCCGCCGCATGTGGGGCTACGTCTGGCCGGATGTCCCGGAAGAGCAGGTCCCGATCACGTCTATCACAAACGGGATCCACGTCCCGACCTGGATCGCGCCCGAGATGCGGCAGCTTTACGCCAAGTACCTCGGCCCCGATTGGGTCGCCCGCCATGACGACCCCATCCTGTGGGAGCGTGTCGCAGACATCCCCGATCAGGAGCTGTGGAACGCGCACCTGGCCCTCAAGCGCAAGCTGCTGGGGTATATCAACGAACAGGCGCGGCTCCGCTGGATCCAGGGCGAGATGGATCCTGCGCAGATCCTGGCCTCCGGCACGCTGCTCGACCCTGAAGCCCTGACCATCGGATTCGCGCGACGCTTCGCCACCTACAAGCGCGCGACGCTGCTGTTCCGGGACTTGGAACGCCTCAAGCGGTTGATGCACGATCCTTGGCGGCCGGTCCAGATCATCTTCGCCGGCAAGGCCCATCCCGCCGACGAGCACGGCAAGTACTTCATCCACCAGGTCTATTCCCTCGCTAAGGACCACGGCTTCGGCGGCCACATCGCCTTCGTGGAAGAGTATGACCTACATACCGCGAAATACCTCATCCACGGCGTGGACGTCTGGTTGAACACGCCCCGCCCGCCGCAGGAAGCCTGCGGGACGAGCGGCCAGAAAGCGGCCCTCAACGGTGTACCGCACCTGAGCATCCTGGACGGGTGGTGGGTAGAAGGGTACAACGGCGCCAACGGATGGGCAATCGGCCGTCCGGAGTTCGACCCGGACCTCAACGCGCAGGACGCCGCCGACGCCGAGGCGCTGTACCGCATGCTGGAGCAGGAAGTGGTGCCGCTGTACTACACCCGGGACCGGGACGGGGTGCCAAGGGGGTGGTTGAACATGATGCGAGAGACGATCCGCAGCGTCGTGCCCAGGTTCTGCACCCGCCGGATGGTGCGCGATTACACGGAACTGCTCTACGCGAAGGCCATTGCGCAGAGCCTTCGGTCGGCCGGGCGTCCCTCCTAAGTCTCTTTCTTCTCCCCTTCAGGAAGTTTGGGCTTGACGATCACCTGGGCCTGCGCCTCTTTGTCGCCGTTGCGGACGACAATGATCGTCTCCCCGATGCCCACGGCGGTGACCACGCCGTTGGGGTCCACCTTGACGATTTTCTCGTTCCGGCTCTGGTAGGTCGTGCCGAAGGTGGCTTTCGAGATGAACCGCACGGTGCCATCGGGGAATTCGCCGATCACCTGCAAGTCCCGCTTCTCACCGACAGTTTCCAGCACCAGTTTCCGCTGCTCGGCATGGATACGCAGCGAAATGAGCGGCAGCACCGGCGGCAGGTTGACGTGGACGGTGACTTTGGCGGTGCTGATCACGCCCTTGCTGTTTTTGCTCCAGACTTCGATCTCGATCGGCCCCAGGCTATCGCCGCGCAGCTTGATCCGCTGCTCGAAGTAGCCGGTCTGGGGGTTGTGCTTCATGTGCTCATCGGAATGGGCCAGATACACCCGATCGATGTCGTCGCCCGGGCTGGGCTGGACCTGGATCACCAACTCCACCCCGATGGGAACGACGGCGCCGTCTTTCGGCGCGACGATCTCGACGGCGCCGGTAGGATGGGATAGGCAGAGCGCGGCGAGGAGGACAATAGCCGCAAGGCTGGCTGACTTTCGCGGAGAATGCATTCCTCCCCTCAGCGGAGCCCAGCCATGATCTCCCGATATTCCGCCTCCGTATAGGCCCTGACCGTGGTGGTTCGGACATTCCCGGCAGAGCCTACCTGAAGAAGTAACTTGGCCAGAACAGTATCGTTGGGAATCTCATAAATCAGGAGCGCGTCGTAGGTCCCCTGGGTCATGTAAAAGGCCTTCAGTTCACCCCCCAGTTCCTTGAGCTGTTTTTTGACCGCATCGAGACGCTTCGGGGAGTCTTTCGCGTTCCGGATTCCCTGTTCGGTCCAGTTGATGTGACTGATGTAGGTCGGCATGGGTCACCTCCTTATTGATGGCAAAGACGATCGGCTTTCCCCCGCTTTGGACCTAGGCGAAACCCTAGCACATGACTTTCGGAGTTTCAATTGAGCCACCGCTGATGCGGATCGGCGAATGATTCGTGTATTATACGGTCGTCGTTGATACGCCTCCATCGCGAAGGAGCATGCCATGGCTGAACGAGTCCCCGGATCGCCCCCACCGCCAGGCGCGCAGGATAGCGCCCCCAACAGCATCCAGTTGATCAACGTGCTGGTCATGCGCGAAGGCGAGATGGTCAGTGCCAAGTGGGGGGTCCATCCGCAGCTCAAGAAGGACTTGATCCCGGCGGAGTGGGAGGAGCTGTCCGAGCACATGAACCGGGTCACCGCCATCGTCGGCGCGAAGTTCGTCGAGCAGTTGTCCAAGGACGAAGGGAACACGTCCGGCCGCGGGACCGCGTGATGGAGACCGCCGACTCCTCTGAGATCGTCACCTGCATGAACGCCCAGTGCGGGCAGCAGCTCCGCATTCCCGCCGGCGAGATCCTCCAGGTCACCTGCCCGACATGTGGCACCAGCTTCACCTACAGGCCGATCCGCACCGCGGACGGATCGAAGAAAGGGCTCTCCCCCGATTTCCAGCGCAAAGCCTGGGTCATGAGTGAGCTGATGCTGATGATCGCGCGGGAGTCCATGACGCTACTCAAGCGGAACACCCCCGACATCGCGAGCAAGATGACTCGCAAGCAGGAATGGGAAGCCTTCCTGGAGTTCCTGAAAGTCCTGTTCAACCTCGCAGACCGCGTGGGAGCCTTCTACGTGCCCGTCAGCGAATACCTCCAGTTCCTGGACGCCGTGGAAGATGCGGTGATCGATCAGATGAACAACGCGTTCCGTCAGCAAGCCGGACCCGGGTACGACGAGATCCCGGTGAAGGTATCCCTCGCGGCCGCCTTCGACGACGCCCAGAAGTTCTACCAGCCCTTTCAATTCCTGGTCACGGAAGAGGGTGCGGAGCGTGACCGCTACTTCAAGAAATTTGGCGAAGCCGTGTCCACAGCCACGGGGGCGCGTGGGCACAACTCGATCGTGACCGCCGCCACCATGTGCGCCAGCTCCAGCATCGCTGCGATGAAGGCCTTGATGGAATCCGCCGACGGACGTGCCCCTGCCGGCCACGCCTGACGCGACTCGGTCTTTCCCGATCATGACGCTTCCCGCAATCAAGGGCTCGGCCACGGGAAGGGACGCGTCCCCGGGGCAAGGAGCCTGTTCCGACAGGCTCGGGGTGGGCGGGTGCGAAGACGTTTTGGGTGGGTGGGTGTGATTGCTCGCGCCCTGGGTCATCGCAATTTCGCCCTCTTTTTCGCCGGCCAAGGACTCTCGCTGTGCGGCACGTGGATGCAGAGCCTCGCCCAGAGCTGGCTGGTCTACCGCCTCACCGGCTCCCCGTTCCTGCTCGGCCTGGTCGGATTCGTCGGGCAAGTGCCCGTGCTGGCGTTCGGTTTGTTCGGCGGCCTGCTGGCCGACCGCTGGCCCCGCCGCCGGCTCATGGTGACAACTCAGGCGCTCTCGTTGCTACAGGCCTCACTCCTCGCCGCCCTGACCCTCAATGGACGGATCACAGTGGGCTGGATCCTGGCGCTGGCCGCGCTGCTGGGAACCATCAACGCGCTGGACATGCCCGTTCGCCAGTCCCTCGTGGCGGACCTCGTCCCCCGGAGCGATCTTTCTTCGGCGATCGGCCTGAACTCCTCCGCCTTCAACCTCGCGCGCATCCTTGGCCCTTCCATCGCGGGCGTCATCATCGCGGCGTCCGGCGAGGGCTTGTGCTTCCTGCTGAATGCAGCGAGCTTCCTGGTCGTCATCGCCTGCCTGATGGCCATCCGGATCGCACCGACACCACGGACGGCGCATGAGAGCCACGTCAGTCTCCTGGCTGAAGGCCTGCGCTACGCCTGGCACACCCCTCACGTCCGGGCCCTCCTGACCCTGATTGCCGTGCTAAGCCTGACCGCCATGCCCTATGCCATCGTGCTGCCGGTGTACGCCGGGGAGATTCTCAAGACCGGTCCAGGCGGGCTGGGCGCGCTGATGGCCGCCACCGGCGTCGGGGCACTCATGGGCGCCCTGCAGATCGCCCGGCGCGGGAGCATCCGTGGTCTAGGCACACTCATCGCCAAGGCCACCGCGCTATTCGGCCTCAGCCTGCTGGCCCTGGCGGCCAGCGCGTCCTTCTGGCTTTCACTGCTCGCCATCATCGCAGTCGGCTACGGCATGGTCACGAGCATGGCCGGCACCAACACATTGCTGCAGTCATTGGTGCCCGATTCGCTCCGCGGGCGGGTCATGAGCCTCTATACCATCGTCTTCCTCGGCCTTTCGCCATTCGGAAGCCTGCTGGCCGGAACCGTGGCTTCCCACTTTGGCACGCCCCTAACCATCGCGCTGGGAGGAGCCGCAGCCCTCGTCAACGCCGCGTTTTTCTGGAAGGCGCTCCCTGACATCAGGCGACACGTGCGGGAGAGTGGGCTGCTGCCCCCTGAAGAATTCGCCGCGCACTAAGCCGCCCGTTTCCGCCTATGCCTCACCTCATTTCAGGTGTAATCCAACGCACAGGGCCTCTTCCCCAGGCGGCAATTTTGTCAGGATTTCATACAACCCACCTCTCCAACCCTCGGTTTTGCTGACCGTTCCCTCTGCGCACCGCGCTTTTGCTCCCGATGGCATCCAACTTGCTCACTCACTTTTTTACCATTTCTCCCTTCTTGCCGTGGTTAACGGCAGAGGATAGTTAGGTTCGAGGACTACACAACTAAAAAAGGAGGACGCGATGAAGAGACAAATTTGGACAGTAAGCGGGGCTACTCTGTTGTGGTTGGCTCTGCTAGGCATCAGCGGTGTCAGCCAGGCACAGGAAACAACGACCCCTCCGAGCACGACTCCTCCCGCGACTAGCACGACTCCGCCCGCAACTCAGGGAGACGTGCGTAGGGACACGCAAGATATCCGCCAGGACCGGAAGGACATCCGGCAAGACAAAAAGGACCTGCGGGAAGATCGCCGCGATAGGCGGCAGGACCGCCGTGAGCTGAGAGAAGACCGCCGTGAAGGCGCCAGCAAGGCTGAGCTGGCCAAGGACCGCGAGGCACTCAGGAAAGACAATCAGGACATCCGTAAAGACAAACAAGACCTTCGGAAAGACCGGAAGGAT
>JACXTT010005565.1_pt1 | contig 18264 bp, 12 predicted proteins | sample 9270951 | NCBI WGS metagenome assembly JACXTT01 (sample SAMN15532306, study PRJNA645909) | rock metagenome | isolation source: weathered quartz diorite | place: Puerto Rico | collected 2017-06-21 | reverse complement strand
TTGGCTCCCCTTGTTTCAGAAGTTCACCCGCTGGTGGACCGGAAAGGAACTGGTCATGACCGAAATGCCCTGGGCGACCGCCTGGTATGGCCGACGGCAAAGCGTCTGGACGACGATGAACATCCAGGACCCGAAGAAGCACGACGACTTTTACACAATCAACGATTCGAAGAAGCCGGTTCGCGCGTTGTATCTGACCCCGCTAAGCATGGACGCGCGTTTCTTTTCCCAAATGCTCCGAGGGCAGGACTGGGTGTGGGGAAAATTTGTGGTGGACAGCCTCGTGCTGACCAACGGATTGCCTCCGGGTTTTCCGCTAAGGCATTGCTACGCGGACGTGTTTTACAGCGGCCACGTGTTTTTGACGGACTGGCCGCGCTGGAAGGAAGCCGCGCGAAATGAACGAGGAAATTAGGCTTAACCTGCAAACATTTGTGTTTGACAACCGTTGGGGCAGAACGTAAAAACACACTCACTTTTCAATACAAGCTGTTCTTGGGCGAAAATTTGTGTAATCAGGAAAGCAATCTATGAAAAAAATCATCGCTTCCGCCAGTCTAGCTGCGCTTGGTGCCGCCGGTCTGCAGGCTGCATATGCGCCTGGCCTTTCTCCTCAGGAAAAGTCCAAGGCCTGGTCGCTGTCCGCCATCTTGCGGGGCTTTTACGATGACAACCCGACGGCTTCGTTCCGCACTGATAAACAGGAAAGTTGGGGCCTGGAGCTAAGTCCTTCGCTGGCGGTCAACCTCGCCCTTGATCAGACGCTGATTGGCTTCAATTACACTTATGACCTGCGCTATTACGAAGCACGCCCGCGGAATGATGCCGACCACGCCCACCACGTCAGCGTCAAGATCAACCACGCCATCACCGAGCGCTACAAAGTCGACGTCAGCGACACCTTCAACTACTCGCAGGAAGCGGAACTTCAGGGCATCGTCAGCAATCCCACGGGGACGTTGCGCAACCAACTCAGTTACGCGCATAACAACGGCCATGTGGCTTTCTCCGCTGAACTGACTCCGATACTCGGCCTGGTGGCCGAGTATCAAAACGATTACTGGGACTATGAACAGCGCGCGACGACCACGATTGGCGGCAGCCTTTCAGCGGCTTTGGATCGAATCGAGCACCTAGGATCAATAACGGCTCGCTGGCAAGCGATGCCCAATACCGTGGGACTTTTGACCTATCAATACGGCGTGATCGATCACACCAGCAAGGAATCCTTGTATACATTCGCGCAAGTCGATCCCGATACGCGCGATGCCACTTCTCACTTTGTGAGCGTTGGCGCCGAGCAGACCTTTACCTCGCAACTGACCGGCCAGGCCCGGGTCGGCGCGCAGTTCGTGGATTATCCCAACGCGCTGCCCACTCAGGATGATCACGCCGTCAGTCCCTACGCCGACGCGAGCGCGACCTGGACCTATAATCCAGGGAGTTACCTGCAATTGGGAATCAGGCACCAGCGCAACCAAACGGATCAAGTGCAGGGTCCGACCACCGGTTTGCCGGTGCAGGATCAGGAAAGCACGGGGATCTATGGCGTGGTGAATCATCGCATCGGGCCCAAAGTCACGGGCAGTCTGTTGGGTCAAGTTCAACATTCATCGTTTCGAGGAGGCGGACTCGACGGCAGGGTTGACATACTCGGGGCCGTCGGTGTTAATTTCGCGTATCAAGTCAATGCCTTTGTCACGGCGGAAGCCGGCTACAATTATGACCGGTTGGATTCGGACTTGGCGGGTCGCAGCTTTACGCGAAATCGGGTTTATTTCGGACTCCGGGCGACCTATTAAGCTTTAACAGTCAACGCACACACGGGAGGCTGGAACAAAAAGCTCTAGCCTCTTTTTTTTGCCTATGGACGCACCTACGACAACCAGCCCGGCGGAGACCAAACTCCACTTCCTCGATTACTGGCGCATCATTCGCATTCGCAAAACGGTCATCCTGGCCGTTTTCCTCCTGGTCGTCCTGACCACAACGGCCGTAACATTGATCCTCCCGGAGTCCTGGACCAGCACCGTGCGTATCTCGGTCGAAAAGGACATCTCGGATATCGCGCCGCTGGGGTTCCAGCAGTATTCCGGACAGAGCATCGATCCGTTCTTTATCCAGACCGAATTTGAGAAAATCCGATCTAAAAAGGTCCTGCACAGAGTCATTGAAAACCTGAAGCTGAACGAGAAGTGGGCTGAACGTTACAACGGCGGCATTCCCCTAAGGACGTTTGAGACATTCAACATCCTGAAGAACAAAATCGATGTGCGTCAGACCCGCAACACGAGTCTCATCGAAATCCACGTCTTCAGCGACGCCAAAATGAAGCCAGCTCAGGAAGCGGCGGATATCGCCAATGAGATTGCCAACGTCTACAAGACCAATCGCGTCGAGCTCAAACGCGAGCAAGCGCTTGGAGCCATCGAGACGCTGAAGGAGGAAAAGGCAAAACACGAAAAGGAAGTTGAGGAAGCTCAGGCCTACGCCGACAATTTGCGCAAGACACTGAAGATCTCCGACATCGCCGAGAACACCACCCTCGCCAGCACGCTGGAGCCGGAGACTTTGCGGCGTTTGGAAGGCGCGCGCATCGAGGTCGAGTCCGCTTACAAGGGCGTGGCGGAACACCTGGGGAAGCTGAAAGAGTTGGCCAGTCAAGGTGGGCCCGCAGCCTTGCGTAAATCCATTCTAACCGCGTTCAATGACGAATTGTTATCCCAACTGATGCAGCAGTTGTCCACGACCGAGGCCACGCTGGCCAGCAAGGCAACCGTTTATGGCGCTGAAAGCCCGGAGATCAAGCAACTCGCCGCCATGCAGGTGGACCTGAACAATAAGGTCAACGACCGGATCGACGGCATGCTCTCCGGCCTGGAGGTGAATGTCGCTGCCAAGAAGGCCCAATTGGACAGTTTGGCCCAGGCTGTCGATGCTGCCAAAACAAACGACGTGGAAAGGGCCGCGCTTTATCGTCCTTACTTCGAGGCGAAACGGCGGCTGGAGAACCTGCAAAAAATCATGGACGCCGTGGTCCTCCGGATCGAGCAGGAACGGATCGATGCCACGTTGCCCAAGAAGGGAATCGTCGAGATTACGGATCCGGCCGAGCCGGGCCTCAAACCGGTCAGCCCCAATTTGAAGTTGAATATTGCTTTAGGGGTGATTGTTGGCCTGATCGTGGGGGTTGGATTGGCCTTTTTCATCGAGTACCTCGACACCAGCGTGAAGACGATCGACGACGTCGAACGCGCTCTGCAGGCGCCCGTGCTCGGTGTCATTCCCCAGAACGTCGGCTCGCTCCTTCAGGAAGGACCGGAGAGCCCGCACGCGGAGGCCTATCGCGTGCTGCGCACCAACGTGCTGTTCTCCCGCAAACGCGAGGACGCCAACTCGCTCACGGTGGTCAGCGGCGGCGCGGGCGAAGGAAAATCGACCACCATTTTCAACCTCTCCGTCGTCTTTGCGCAAAACGGCGAGCGCGTCTTGCTGGTGGACTCGGACCTTCGCCGGCCGAGTCTGCACAAGTTGCTCAGCGTCTCCAATTCGATCGGTTTGACCAGCTATTTGTTGGGACAAAGCACGCTGGAGCAGGTCATCCAAACGACCAATATTCCAACGCTGGACTTTCTGCCCAGCGGCAAGTTGCCGAGCAGTTCGCTGGGCATCTTGAATTCAACCCAGATGAAGGAATTTATCCGCGAAGCCAAGCGGCGCTACGACTTTGTCTTTTTCGATTCGCCCCCAATCATGGGCGTGAGCGACGCGTCGATCCTGGCGAGCGAAGTGGATCTGGCGGTGTTGGTGATTCAGTACCGCAAATACCCCCAGGCCATGACGCTGCGGGCCAAGCAGATGGTCGAGAAGGTCGGCGGCACGTTGCTGGGGGTTGTGCTGAACAACATCAATATCTCGCAGGATTCCTACTACTATTACTACAGCGGCTATTATTACGACTACTACTCTAAACGGGAGGACGAGCCTGCAGCGAAGAAAAACGGTGAAAAGAAAAAACCGGAAGAGGAACGCCCCCGGCTCGATCTCAAGCAAAAGTATTGAGGTCGTTCGCGGCAGTTCGGTGAAGCATCGACATGAATTCGTTTTCAAAAACTATCACGCAGGGTTTTCTCACGGCGCTCCTGGCCCCAATCCTGGTTGCCCTGACCGGATGTGGAACCATGCAATACGCCGATCAGGCCAGTCCAACGACGACCAACGCGCCTGCCATCGGCGGCACGCCGGTTTCGGTGCCTCCCGCAACCGCTAGTCAGACCAATCCCGCCGGCCCGGATACGCTCCGCGCAGGCGACCGGATCAACATTTCGTTTTCCGGTTTGCCCACGCCCATCGAGAAGCACGAGGAACAGATCCGCGAAGACGGCTACATCAACCCTCCTCTCCTGCGCCGCGCCATCAAAGCGGCGGGAAAGTCCATCGGTCAATTGCAGGATGAGCTCCAAAAGCTGTATGTGCCGGACTATTTCATTTCCGCAACCATCACGGTGAGAAGACAGGACAGTTACTTCTTCGTTGGCGGTGAGGTCAAGTCCCCCGGACAAAAGCCTTATCTTTCGGAGATGACCGTGCTCAAAGCCATCCAGACCGCGGGGGACTTCACCGACTTCGCAAAGAAGACAAGGGTCCAGGTCATTCGGGCCAACGGTCACAAGGAAAAACCGGTGAATTGTCCCAAGGCCATTAAAGTCCCCAAGCTCGATTTGCCGATTTTTCCAGGTGACCAGGTCATTGTTCCCAAGCGGTTAATTTGATGGTTCAACTCCAGGTTTTTTCCGGCACGCAGGCGGGCACGGCGACGTTGGCCCGCCGTTTTCCTTTTGTGGTCGGACGCAACAGCTCTGCGGATCTTTGCCTCGAGCATGAGGGGATTTGGGACCGGCACCTGGAATTCCATCTGCAGTTTCCCGACGGATTTGTGCTCAAGCCGCACCCGCGGGCTCTGACGAGCCTCAATGGCCAACCGGTTCAACAGGCCGCATTCTTGCGCAACGGTGACCTGATAGAAGTCGGTCCGCTGAAGATCCGGTTTTGGCTCAGTGAAACCCGCCAGCGCGGACTTCGAACGCGCGAATTCCTGACGTGGTTTGCTCTGGCGGCCTTGTGCGCCGGGCAGATCGCCTTGATCTACGCGCTCCTGAACTGATTCCTGCCGTTGGATCACTTCAGGGGCGTCCGGCTACTCAAGCCATGGATTTCCAAAAGCAAGCGCAACAGGTCCTGGCAGGAACCGCCGATGACGGCCAAGCCCTCGGGCTTGGCCCGCCCCGCGATCCTTGCGCTGGACGGTCCCAGAGCTGAAAGAAGCCTTGACCGCCTCGGAATTCAGGCTAAATGAATGACATCCCATTGAGCGAAGTCTGAAGAGAGCGTAATGAAACCCTGATAATCATTGCTATGAACAACAAGAGCCCATCAAAACGGATCAAACTCCTGCTGATTTCAACCGTGGCCTGCCTCGGAATGGCCTCAACGCAAGCAGCGACACCCAAGAAGCTTCTCGTTGTGACTGTGACAAAAGGGTTTCGGCATAGTTCGATTCCCACTGCCGAAAAGATCCTGGCGGACGTGGGAAAATCAAGCGGGGCATTCACCGTGGACTTCGCGCGCAGCGACCAGGAGATCGCGGAAAAAATGACCTCCGCGGCGCTGAAACAATACGACGGCGTCATTTTCGCAAATACCACCGGCGACCTCCCGTTGCCGGACAAACAAGCGTTCATCGATTGGATCAAGTCCGGTAAAGCGTTCGTCGGCATGCATTCCGCCAGCGACACCTTCCACGGTTTCCCGCCCTACATCGAAATGCTCGGCGGCGAATTTCAAACGCATCACGCCCAGGTCAAGGTGGACTGCCAGAACCACGACCCGAAGCATCCCGCGACACGGCATCTCGGCTCGGCGTTCACCGTCTTTGATGAGATTTATCTGCAGAAAAACTTCCAGCGCGATCAGGTCCATGTGCTGCTGGCGCTCGACGCGCATCCGAACGAGAAGACGCCGGGCTTTTACCCCATTGCCTGGTGCAAGGAATTTGGGAAAGGTCGTGTTTTTTATACCGCACTGGGCCATCGCGAGGATGTGTGGGACACCGACACGCCAGAGAAATTCAAACGCGAAAACTCCAAGGACGTCAGCGTGGCCTACCAGAAACACATCCTGGGCGGCATTCAATGGGCGCTCGGCCTGGAAAAAGGCGACGCTAAACCTCAATCGAAGTGAACCAGGCGACTGTGCCTGCCCAGCCTTGGCACACGAACCGAACCCCGGACCAAGATGAAGATGTTTTCTCTTTACTCCGCGCTGGCTTTGCTAGCCTTGGCGGCGTGTGCGGACGCCGCCGATGATGAAGGCTTTCGTCCGCTCTTTAATGGCAAGGACTTGACCGGCTGGAGTCTCCGCCGCCCGGACGGGCGCCAAAGCTGGACGGTCAAAGACGGCGTCCTGATCAACACCGTCAACCCTGCCGAGCACGGCACGGATCTGGTGACGGACGGCAAATTCTGGAACTTCACCGTCCGTTACGAATACAAAATCCCCAAAGGCGCCAACAGCGGTTTCTATCTCCGCGGCCGGCACGAAATCCAAATCCTGGACGACCACGATCGCGGCAAACCGGCGCCTGGGGGTAACGGCGCCATCTACAACTTCAAAGCGCCCGACAAGTTCGCCTCGAAACCGGCCGGCGAATGGAACACCGTTGAAGCCGCCATCGTCGGCAACAAAATCACCGTCACGCTCAATGGCGTGAAGATCCATGACCAAGTGGCGTGCGATCGCGCCACGGGGGGCGAGATCGACAATAAAGTCAACCAACCCGGCCCCATCCTTCTCCAAGGCGACCACGGGTCGGTCACCTTTCGGAACATGCGGATCAAAGAACTGCCAAGCGATTTGAAATAACACGGCCCGTGCCCCAACCCGAACTGACTGATTTCGCCGCCTTCAGGCTTATCGATTCACTTTGTCTTCGGTTCGCTTGGCGCATAACATGACGGCTGCCTATGAACCAGACCCAAACTGTCGAACTGAATCGGCGCGAATTCCTCAAAGGCAGCTCGCTCGCCACGTTGATGACCATGATGGGCGGCGTCGAACTCATCACTCCGATCCGGGCCCGCGCGGTGGATCTCGAAACCCTGGTGCCGTTCCAGGTCAAGTGCGCCGTGATTGGCCTGGGCGCGTGGGGGCGTGAAATCCTCGCCACCCTCTCGCGGCTCAAGACCGCGCAACTCGTCGCTGTCTGCGACACTTATCCGGCTTCGCTGAAACGCGCGGCCGGTTCCGCGCCGAAGGCGCAGGGCGTGGAGGATTATCGAAAAATCCTGGATGATAAAGAAATCCGCGCGGTCATCGTCGGCACGCCCACACACCAGCATCGCGAGATCGTCCTCGCCGCATTGCAGGCCGGCAAACACGTCTATTGTGAAGCGCCGCTGGCCCACACGATTGAAGATGCGCGGGCGATTGCCCTCGCCGCCAAAGCAGCGCGCAAGCAGGTCTTCCAGGCCGGCCTGCAGACCCGCTCCAGCGCCCACCGCCGTTTCCTGCTCGATTTCATCCGCACCGGCGCGGCGGGCAAGACGGTGAAGGCACACGCGCAATGGCACAAGAAACAAAGCTGGCGCGCCACTTCAGCCAATCCCGACCGCGAAAAGGAGCTGAACTGGAGGTTGAATCGGGGGATTTCCGCGGGGCTCATCGGCGAAATTGGCATCCACCAGATCGACACCTTGTCGTGGTTCATGAACGCACGGCCCGTTGCGGTCACGGGTTTCGGTTCCTTGGTTCAGTGGCGCGACGGACGGGAAGTGCCGGACACGGTCGAAGCCGTCTTCGAGTATCCCGAAGGCGCGCGCCTCACCTGCGAAGGTACGCTGGCGAATTCCTTCGATGCCGATTACGAACTGCTTTACGGCACCGACGCCGCCATCATGACACGCGGGAACAAGGCCTGGATGTTCAAGGAGGTGGATTCGCCGTTGCTGGGCTGGGAGGTGTACGCCCAGAAAGACCAGTTCTACAAGGAGACCGGCATCGCGCTGGTCGCCAATGCGACCAAGTCCACGCAACAGGGCGAGAAGTCGACCGAGGACGTGCCGTTCAGCAGCACCGCGCTGCAGTCGGCCCTGGAATCGTTTCTCATCAACGTGAACGAAATCAGCACAGCCGTGGAAGACTTTGGCGCCAGCTTCGATCCCAACGACAAGGGGGCTCTGGAAAAGTATCTCGCCGGAATCAAATTGCAGCCGCGAGCGGGCTACAAGGAGGGCTATGACGCCACCGTGATGGCCATCAAAGCCAACGAAGCCATTCTCAAGGGAGAAAAAATCGCGCTGAAAAAGGAGTGGTTTGAACTGGCCTGAGGATTGTAGATCAACCACGAATAGACACGAATGAAAACAGAGCGTTCGGGGATTCGTCGCCGGACTGGACAGACTTAAGAGTACACTTATGAAGACAAGAATTCTTCGCCGGGCGGGTAGGATCGCGCTACCGGTACTGCTGACACTGCCACTGTGCGCGGCGGAAAATTGGGTCCGCTATGACGCGCTGCCGACTGGCAGCAAGGCGAAGGTGGACGGCACTTCCACCGTTCACGATTGGACAGTCGAAAGCCGGTTGATTGCCGGCCATGTGGAATTTGACTCTGGCTTCAATCTCGACCAGCCCGCGCCGGGGAAGGTCAACGCGCGCTGCGTGGTCACCATCCCGGTCCGTCAATTGAAAAGCGACAGCGACAAGATGAACTCCGTCATGTACGAGCACATCAAACAGAAGGACTACCCGCGCATCGAGTATCGCCTCACCGAGATGACGCTCAAGGAAGCGCCGAAAAGCGCGGACGCACCCGTGGTGTTCGAAACCACAGGCGAACTGAGCGTCGCTGGCAAGACCAACAAAGTCCAGATGCCCGTGTCCATGACCCGACCGGGTAAAGACCAGCTCAAGTTCACCGGCTCAACCTCGGTCAAGATGACCAGCTTCGGCATCCAGCCCCCTACGCTGATCGGCATTCTCTCAACCGGAGACGACGTCAAGATCAGTTTCGAGTGGCTGTCAGCGAAAAAAGAAGAGTCCAAGTAGCGTTCGGACAAACTCTCCGCACTCTTCGAAGTTGGAGGGTTTCCTGGGCCCAGGGGACGAATCCTGTCTCCACGATTTCTGCTGATTGCTTTCCCACACAGCGTACGAAGCCTGATTCTGTCACCCCGACCCCGCCGCTTGTTTCTGCGGTTGTTTCTTGACGAAGGTGTGGGTCGGATGGCCGTAGAAGACTTCGGCCGCTTCCATGAGCGTCTCGGACAGCGTCGGGTGCGGATGCACACAAAGCGCGAGATCTTTGGCGGTGGCGCCCATTTCGAGAGCGACGACTCCTTCGGAGATCAATTCTCCGGCACCGTGACCGACGATGCCGACGCCCAGGAGACGTTCGGTTTCCGGATCGATGATCAGCTTCGTCAAACCGTCCGTGCGGTCGAAACTCAGCGCGCGACCGGAAGCGGCCCATGGAAATTTTGCGACCTTCACTTCGATCCCTTTCTGTTGCGCCTCCGCTTCGGTCAGCCCGCACCACGCCACCTCCGGGTCGGTAAACACAACCGCCGGCACGACGAATTGGCCGCCGCCAGAGGATTCACCGGTGATCACCTCCACCGCGCAACGCGCCTCGCGGGTCGCTTTGTGGGCAAGCAACACTCCACCGGCGCAGTCGCCGATCGCGTAGATGGTCGGGTCGTTGGTCTGCTGCTGTTCGTTCACTTTGATGAGGCCCTTTTCATCGCGTTGAACCTTGGTGTTCTGCAAACCGAGATCATCACAATTCGGAACGCGGCCCACGGACACCAGAACCCGGTCGAACAGTTCCTCCTTCTGCTGGCCATCGGCTTCGGTGATCACTTTGATCTGTTTGCCTTTGGTCTCCATCTTGGCCACCCGCGTTTTCAGACGCACTTCCCGGAAGGCCTTCTGCGCATAAGCCATCACCGGACGCACCAGGTCCGGGTCCGCGCCGAGCAGAATGCTATCCATCGCTTCGACGACGAGCACTTTGCTGCCCAGCGCGGCATAGACGGTGCCGAGTTCCATGCCGATGTAGCCGCCGCCAACGACCAGCAGGTTATCTGGGATGTCTTCAATTTCCAGGGCCTCACGCGAGGTCATCACCCGCGGGTTGCCCAGGTCAAACGCCTTGGGCATGGCCGACTTCGACCCGACGGCGACAATCGCCTGCTCGTAACTGACAAACTTCTGCCCCTGTTCGGTCTCGACGCGCAAGGTGCGCGAATCCTCGAAATGCCCGCGCCCTTGCCAGATTTCGACGCCGCGCAGTTTCGCCAGGTGCGCGACGCCGCCGGACAGTTTGGCGAGGATGGATTCCTTCCAGGCGCGCAGCCGCGCCAGGTCAATAGTCGGCGCGCCAAACCGGATGCCGCGCTGCTCCGATTCCTTCGCGGCAGCGATCTGGTGAGTGGCATGCAGCAGGGCCTTTGAGGGAATACACCCGCGGTTGAGGCAGACGCCGCCGAGGCGTTTGTCCTGTTCGACGAGGAGGACCTTCTTGCCCAGATCGGCGGCGTAGAACGCGGCCGCGTATCCGCCCGGGCCGGCGCCGACAACGACGATTTCGGTTGCGGTGGGGTCCATGGCTAACTCTTCCTCCTCGTTCTCGTCCTCGTCCTCGTCCTCGAATTTGTTGTTCTGTAGTTCACGTTTCCATGTGCCTGACGCGACTCAAGTTCCACTTCGACCAATTCATCCTTCAATTGGCTTGGGCCATCAAACCGGTCTACAAGCGCGCATAGGATCGAAACAATCCTGACGAGAAGTTTCTTGCCGTCGAGAATTCGCTCCTCCGTTACCGCTTTCTTGGCGACCAGCGCGTCAAGGCAGCCGGCGCATTCAGTCGCCGAACCTCGCGCGTCATCGAAGAACTTCGCTCGCACCGGTCGCTGACGCTTGCCGTTGCCTTCGGCCGTGTTCAGCAACGCGGACAGGCTTGCGCGATCTAGCTGGTCACTGGCTTCGGCGATCTTACCTTTGGGCGAAGTCCTTAACATCTCCTCAAGCAAATCTGTCACCCAGGCGATGAACTGAAGCTCCAGTCGATAAACGTCGAGCTTTTCATGATCGAACATCGGCGGCGATGACAGCACCGGCTTCACGGCGCTCCGCGCGTTTCCTTTGTCTAGAGTTGATTCATTCATAAATTTCGACGACGAGGACGAGGACGAGGACGATCGCTTTTTGATCAGAGTTCGACCTCTTCCTCCCCGAACTGCTCCAACTCCTGCACCAGGTCCACTGTAAACCGCGCCGCCACGCCTCCGTCTATGACTCGATGATCATACGAGATCGCCAGCGGCAACAGGAGGCGTTGCTGGACTTGGTTGTCCTTCACGACCGCTTTGAATCCTCCCCGGCCAAGACCGAGGATGGCCACCTCCGGCGCGTTGACGATCGGCGTAAAGTGCCCACCGCCGATGCCGCCCTGGTTTGAAATCGTGAAGGTGCCGCCTTTCATCTCATCAAGGGACAACTTCCGATCCCGTGCCCGAGCGGCCAGATCCTCCACCTCTCTGGACAATTGCAGCAGGTCCTTCTTGTCCACGTCGCGCAGCACCGGCACCAACAGGCCAACCTCCGTGTCCACTGCGACGCCAATGTGGTAATACTGCTTCAACACGACCTCCCCCGCCGCTTCGTCCAGGCTCGAATTGAAAATCGGATAGCGCTTCAGCGTCGCCACTACGGCCTTCAGCGCCAGGGGTGTCAGCGTCAACCGCGCGCCTTTGGCTTCGTACGCCGCCTGGTATTTCTTGCGCAGTTCCATCAGTGCGGTGATGTCTGCTTCGTCGAACTGCGTCACGCGCGGCACCGTCGACCAGCTCTCGCTCATGCGCCGGCTGATGACCTTGCGGAGCTGCGAAAGGGCCTTTCTCGTGATCGGGCCCCATTTGGAGAAGTCCTCCGTTTCCGCCGGGGCAGCCTTCGCCAAGCCAGACGCTCCGGTTCCGGCCCCGGGTTGCGATGCGAGTTTCTGCAAACGCTCCACGTAGGCGCGCACATCGGCCATCACGATGCGCCCGCCGCGCGTGCTTCCTCGAACGCGTCTCAAGTCAATTCCCAGGTCCTGAGCGAGCTTGCGAATGGACGGCGCAGCAACAACATCCTCCTCCGAAGTCGCCGCGATTTCTTCAACGGCCTCGAAAACCTCCGCGAGCTCCACTTGAGCGGGGAGTGATTTCGCTGGCTGAGGTCTTTCCGCGGCCGCTCGTGCTCTTGCGGGACTCGTTTCAACAACGGCGCTGTCGATCGAAAGGATGACCTGACCAACCGAGATTTTGTCACCCTCCTTCACCCGAATCTTGGTTATGGTCCCGGAGGCGGTCGAAGGAATCGGCGCGACGGCTTTCTCGTTTTCGAGTTCGATGATCGGCTGGCCTTCTTTGATTTGGTCCCCTTCTTTCACGAGGAGCCCCACCACAACGCCGGAATCGGCGCCTTCGCCCAGGTTGGGAAGCTTTACTTCCATAAAGTTTCTCTAAGGAGCGAAGACGCTAAAATAAACGCCCCAGCACTGTCACCTACAAAATCCCTCAGGACGATAGCGAGGGCCGGCGGGGGCGAGGAAACATCGGCCTGCTCTGTTCTTCAGAGGCGCATTTTTTCTTCAGTTGTCGTGCGGCTCGCCCCCTTTGCCAATCTGGTGTTAAACACAGAAAGAGCTATGTCCAGGAGACTCCAATTCGCCGTAACGGCCGACGTCAGTCGGATCAAATAACAGCAACATCTCGAAGGGCGAGAGCGAACTCACGTCCGCCTGCTACGAGCTTTGGGGCGGCTGTTCAGCGCCGCTTCGAGCGAATGTCGAGCGTTCCAGCTGGCAGGAACCCCTGGCTGTTGCCGTGAAGATCGGTGGCCAGGAATTCGATCCGATACGCTCCCAGCGGTGTGCGCGGTCCAAATCGGAGCGGGAACCGCAACGTAACGCTTCGGCCCTCGGGACCGGACGTGATCAACTCGGTGTCCTTCAGTGCCAGAACCACGTCCCGGTTGCGAAGAATACCGTGTGAGTCCGTCGCGCTTTCTTGCTGACCGAGGGGCGCTTCCTCCCCCAGCAAGCTCAAGCTCTTTGTTTGCGCATCGAACCGAAACCAGAACAGCACCCGGGTATCATCGACAATTCTGAAATGGACAAATTCAAGATCGCGCCATCGTTCGGGATGCGTCCAAGTAAACTCGAAGGTCCCCTGGCCGCCTGGCTCGACGGAGGAAGCCTGGGGCGACAGCAGAATTGTCCCCACCTTGACGCCGTAGCGAATGCTGACCAACCCCGTGTCCGCGCCGCTGGGGCCGTCCTCTTGTGGAGTGCCGATGAACAGATCGACTTGGCCGTCGCCGTCCAGGTCGCCTGCCGCGAGCGTGTTTGCAGACGGGAAAACCAGGCTGCCGCCAAAATGATCACCCGGTTCGGGCTTGGTCCCTACCGTTGTCTGGTCAAGCCTTTGGGCCGCGAACGGGACGAGGCCGCCAGAATTGCAGAGGTTGCACGAGATGATACTGGACGATGAAGCGGTTGCCGGGACGATATAAACCACACCCGCTTGCGCCGCGCCACCGGCCGTGTGACCGGGCGCTCCCAAAGCCAAATCGGCCAGGCCGTCGCCTGTAAAATCTCCGACGGCGAAACTCTGGCCGAACCGACCCGAGGCCTGCAACGTGTCGCCAACGGTTTCCGCAGTCCAGACCGTCACGGTTCCTCCGAGCAAATCGGTCGAGGCGAGCAGTGGATTGCGTCCCTCAAAAACGGCGACCAAACCAGCGTCAATGACCGGGTGCCCGATTCCTCCCGGGGCGATGTCCTGGTCCGGCACGCCGACGATCAAGTTGGCTGCCGACAATCCAGTGCGAAAGTGGCCGACTGCCAAGGCGGAACCGAAGCGGGCATTGGCTTGCAGGCCCGTATAAGGCGCCGGCAACGCGCGCCCATCGCGATGCACGGCTAAATTGAGCTGCAGTACGGATCCGGCCTTGCCTGGGATGACGTGAACCAGGCCGGCGTCCTCGATACCATTGATGTCTTCCCCGGGCACGCCCACGATCAAGTCCGGCACGCCGTCGCTGTCGATGTCCCCGGCGGCGAGCACTGCGCCGAAGCGGTCCCCGGCTTCGACCGTTCCGATGCCGCTTGCGATCGGAATGCGGCTTTGGTCGATGATCTGCGCGCTCGTGGACAACCCGCTGCTCGTCCCATAGAACACACGCACTGACCCTGCGGCCACCGATCCGACGCTTCCTCCGGTGCCGGGCACAGGCCGCTCGTCACTCGGCGCACCTACGGCCAGATCAACAAAACCATCTCGGTTAAAATCGGCCGCAGCGAGCGCGGCCCCGAATTCACCGTTCCCACTCAGCGTTTGGGAGGAAGCACCGCCGTAGAGGATCAATACTTGATTCAGTCCCGGCGCCCCGATGGCCACGTCAATGAACCCGTCCCCGTTGAAATCGCCACTGGCCAGCGTCTGGCCGAAACGTCCATTGGTGACGGGCTGCGGCCGCGCGGCCGCCAGCCGCTGGAGGACCGTGGAGAAGGTGTCGAAAAGAGTCGGCGAGAACTGGGGGCCGTGGGCTGTCCCCGGGACAATGGCGACAGCGCCGGAGTTGACGAAACCGTTTTCATCCAGACCCGGACTGCCGATGATGAGATCCAACCGACCGTCATGATTCAAATCGGCAAGGGCAATCGCCGCGCCGAACTGTTCACCCGGTTGGCTTGCCGTGCCAAGTTGCTGCCCGAACAGACCTAAGCCGGTGACCGCCTCGCGCGCAAAAGAGGTGTTGCTATTCTCGAGAAAATCCGGTTTGCCATCGCCGTCCGAATCAGCAGTCACGCCCCAGTTTTGGTGGATGTTGAGCAGGCCGGAAATCCCATCGATCCGCACTTTACCCGAGCCGTCCGCGTTCATCGTGTGGATCTTTTGCGGGCCGCGCAGGACACCCAGCAGCGCCTTGATATAGGCGATTTTGTTTCCATTGGGCGAGTAGCACGGGTCACCGCCCCCTCCCACGCCGAGGATCGTATCATCGATTGTGAGATTGCCGAGCAAGACTCCTGAGGGACTGATTCGGACCACATCACCATAGGGAAATGTGCCCGCGTATTCTGAAGTGATGACAATATCGCCGCCTTTCGGGTTGAAATAGGGGTCGTGGTCCTCGTTGGGCCGATCGAATACAGCATGGTCGTTTTTGTTGACTCCGTTCGCGTCCGCGATGCGAATCTGTTTTTGCTCGTCCCCCAAAAGAATCGTCCCTTCATCGGTGACGCGCGCGTAGACAATCCTCGTGCCATCTGGGCTCCAGTTGGGCTCGACATCGCTGAAAGAGGAATCGGTCACGCGTTGGATGATGTTGCCGTTGATATCCATGATGAAGATATTCGGATTGGCCTGACAGGCGCCCCCAGCGCACTGAGAACTGAAAGCAATCTTCGTCCCATCCGGGGAGAAGATCGCTTCGCCGTCGAAGCCGGGAAAATGCGTCAGCCGGCGCAGATTGGTCCCGTTCACCTTCATGATATAAACCTCGAAGTTGTCCGGATCATTGGGGTTGATCCCGCCGAGAATTCCACTGTCGTCCGCCCGGCTTGAGGAAAAAAGGATCTGTTTCCCATCCGGCGAAAGGGTTGGATGATCATCCGGCAGATTGATGATGTCGGGCTGCCAGCGGAAGTTGAGTGTTTGAAACGACGTGAGTTGGCGCAAGTCGGTGCCGTCCGGCCGCATCACGAAAATCCCCCCTCGCTCCTCCGCGCCGAAGAGTTGGCCGAGCGTGCCCCCCAAAATGTCGAGACCGGACGTGAACACGATGATGCCGTCGTCGGGCGCGGTGGCGGCGAAGCAATCCATTCCAACTCCATTGATCATGGCCACTGCGGCCAGCAGTGAAGCGGCCCACAGCAGCCCGCCACAGGCCCATGCGCTGCGATGAATGCATATTGGGTCTTTCATATGATCGGAAGGAGTGAGACCGCAATGGACAGGCGAAATAGCTTCGAGTCCGAATTGCCCTCCAAGCCGTGTCACTGGATCGGGCTCGAAACGATGACGTTGTTGTTTTCGTTGGGCTCAGCGACGTCGTTGTTGGCATCGACCACGGCGATCACAAACATGCCGGCGGCGCTGCCCGGGAGCCTGACACGGAAAGGCCGGGTCTTGGTCTCACCCGCGCCAAGCTCGCCCACGGCCTCTTGGTGCAGCAGTTGGTCGGTTTCATCCAGCGTGTTGTCCGCAGAAAGGAAGAACTGGAGCACGGTGTTCGGGGCAGGATCGATCCCGACGTTCTTAACGTCAAAACTTCCTTGGAGCAGACAAGTGCCCTTTGACCCTGTGCAGCGTTGGGTCAGCTCTCGCCAGGCACCGGTCAAGCCGGCACCGATGACATTGGAAATTTTGGCGACAAACGCATCGGGAAATGCTACAGAGACAGTGCCCGCTCCAGTCACAAAGGCGCTGTGAGAGGCCAACTTGCTGATCGTCGAGGTGGTCGTCAACTGCGCGATGCCCGTGCCTTCGAAAGCGTTGCCTCCTCCGAAGTAGCTGGAGAACAACAAGCTGGTTCCAGAGGCGTTGACAACTGTGATGAAGGCCTCAGAATCAGTTCCGGCCAAAGCCGACTGCAGCGGGTTGACTGTCGGCAGGTTGGAGGAGCGTGTCTTTCCGGTCAGAAACGCGTTGCCAGAGCTGTCAACTGCAATGCTGTTTGCCACGTCGGAATCATTTCCGCCGACAAAGAGCGAATAGAATAGCGCCGTTCCGTCCGCGTTGAGTTTCGCGACGAAAGCGTCATCGGTCCCACCGAGGTAACTTCCGCCAAACGTTCCGCCCGCGGGAACGAGGACGCGAAAATCGGGCGATTGGGTAAAGCCAGTGATGTAGGCCCTTTCGTTGCTGTCCACTGCCAGCCCTTGAGCCCTGTCAAATCCGCTGCCACCGAGATAAGTGGAATAGATGAGCGATGCCTCACCCGATGATTTAGTGTCGAACTTAGCGACAAATACATCGACGCCGCCAGCCAAGGACGCCTGCAAAGGTGGAAGCGACGAGGAACTCTTGGTAGGAAAACTGCCCGACCCAGTGTCGCCGGCGACGAATGCGACGCCATTATCCAACACAGCAATGGCTAGGCCATCGTCCCCACCGAAACCACCAATATAGGTGGAATAGAGCAGATCGGACCCGGTGGAATTCAGTTTCGTGACAAATGCGTCTGATAAGCCGCGCCTGAGCAATCGATACGCGTTTTTGATGGGGAATAAGTCGGAATAAGTGGTCCCTGTCACATAAGCGTTGCCCAATGAATCGACAGCGATGTCGCCAGAATACTCCTCGAGTGCGCCGCCCAGATAAGTGGAATACTGTAGCGAATCGCCTCGCGGATTGACCTTCGTCACGAACACGTCCGGTTTGCTGAAGGTGATGCCGCCGAGACTGCGCTGGTAAGCGGCTGCCGTGGCCGGAAAATCCTTGGAATCGGTTTCGCCGGTCACATAGATGAAGGTGCCGATGGTGGTCTCTTGAAGGGCTAGTTTAGCATCGAGTTCATTTCCACTGCCGCCGATATAGGTAGAGAAGAGCAGCGAGTCAGCGCCGGCTTGAGACGGGTCGAACTTTGTCAAGAAGACGTCATACGATCCTCCATGATAGGCATTCTTCCTGGCTGGGAAGTCGATCGATGCGGTTCGACCCACCACATAAATCTGGCCCGCGGAATCGACGGCAAGGTCGCTGGGGGAATCCTCGCCGCTGCCACCGAAGGTGTTTGAATAGGATATGGTCGGATCAATAACGAGTGCTTTGGTTGGATCATACTCAGCCAGCTGCAAACAGACACGCTGTTCCGGCAGGAGCAAATAGCCGCTCGCGATTTCTTGCCGAACGCCCTTCACATCCTGATAGACCCGGGGCTTGTGTTGACGGATCTCGCCCAGCGCCGTGTGGAGCACCAAATCCCCTCTGGCATCGATCTCGAGTCTGTCGGCACCCTCGAAGGCGAGCTCGATTTGCTTAGCATCGGCGCCGGGAGCTACGACAAAGTCGAATTCCAGGTTTCCTGGGTTGCCGTAGTGAATCAGATCGATCCCGGGATAGACCTCGGAGTATTTAACCTTGGCGTAAGTGGGAATGTCCGTATGCCATTTCTTAGGATCGTTGCCGATGAAGTAGTTGACCTTTCCGGGGAGTT
>JACXTT010005564.1_pt1 | contig 18269 bp, 24 predicted proteins | sample 9270951 | NCBI WGS metagenome assembly JACXTT01 (sample SAMN15532306, study PRJNA645909) | rock metagenome | isolation source: weathered quartz diorite | place: Puerto Rico | collected 2017-06-21 | reverse complement strand
AAAGCTGACGGCACGGTCGCTTGGCAGTGCACGACGCTGAAAACCGCCGCGGATACTACAGTGGGTGGGGTAACGGCGGTGTACCCATATCTGCCTGCTAGCTGCCAGAGCTAATGTCCTTTGGGTTATTTGCCGTAAAATGAAGGCGCCTTCGGGCGCTTTTCTTATTGTTGGAGCAAGCCTTGCCACTGTATCAACGGCCGGACCTGCCGAGCCCCGCTGAACTCGTCGACTCTCTCGACGATGAACTGATGGACTTGCTTAGCGAGAGGTTGAAGTTCGCGGAAATGCTGCCGGTACCAACCACGCCGGAAGAAATTGAGCGCCAGGTCCAGCGCATGCGGAACTTGGCGGCGATCTATCATGTGCCGCCTGATCTTGGCGAAAAAATGGCGCGGGCCATCATTGACGCCACGAAAGAAGTGCTCGCCAAAAAACAGAAAGGCCCGCAGGTGTAACACTAGACTCTTCGAGGGGTCAGTATTACGGCGGGCCTGCCGACGAATCGGCACAGAGAGTATCCCAGAGCGGCCGAGAACACACAAGCGCTAAGCTAGCCGCAGCTCCAACCGCCGGCCGAGCGCTGCGAACGCGTCGGCTAGCGTATCAATCTTCGTAGCGTGGTGCACGTCCACAATGCGGGTGACCTCCTGCGGTTTTACGTGCATGCGCCGAGCGAGATCAGCCTGGGTGATTCGCTGTGCGAGCATCTCATTCAAGAGCAGTACCTTTGCCGACAGGCTGACCGGCAGCCCTACCAGGTCCTCGCCTGGCTCTGCGGCAGAGGGTAGCGGCACTTGGCGCTGATCCTCAAAGTAAAAATCCATCGCAGTGACCAGCGCGTCTTCGGCCATATCGAGGGTTTCCTCCCGTGTGATGGCGCCGGTGGCTGCTTCCGGGATGTCCCGAAAGGTCGCCAAGAATCCATCGCCATCGGGCTCGATTCGTACGGGGTATCGCAGCATTAATGGTCTCCTAGCAGGTAAGTGAGCGGGGGCGAAGCCGGGAAGCCCCTTTCGGGGCTGCCCTTCATTTGATGCCGAGTTGCTTGAGTATCTGCCGTCTGAGACCTTCGCCAATTTCGTGGCTTGGGTGCCGGGGCAGGGTGGTTTGTTTGCCGTTCAGGTAGACCTTCAGGTGCTTGCTGCCGTCCTTGAATGTCGCTCCCTGTTCAGCGAGCCACCTTTTGAACTCGCTCTGCTTCACTCACCCTCCCGAATCCGTTGAACATGAACCCATTATAAACAATTTTGCTTATATATCAACAAAAATGTTTATCGTGTGTGGACGTCGTCGCTATCGGGAGGCCCTGCTACGTCACCGCAAGCATGCACTAGTGGGTGTACTGGGCCGCCATCTGCTTGAGCCCCTCCGACAGCGTCTTTGCCACAGATGACTTGTCGGGCGCGCCCAGAACAAGAACGGCATACGATGTGTCACTGATATACATGATGGCGACCGCCGACACAGAGTCGCCGTCCGTGAACTCCTCAACAGTGCGGGCTATCTGATCGCCTATGTCGTTTGCGCCTTCAAGATCATCCAGCAGATCCCTCGATTCTGCGTCGAATGCCGTCCAGTATGTATCGGCACCATCATCAAAGCGGCCGAGCAGAACGCGGTTCCTGATAGGTAGGTGTTCGACGGACGAGAAGGCCTCTTCGAAGGTCATAGCTGATCAAAGTGCTGTGCGGGCGCACAGTATAGCCACCACCCCAGGGGGAACCCCATAGTGGCCTGAACCGCCCGGGCGACACAGCGCGTCAGCGCAGGGCGAACCGTATAGTGGTGTCGTCGAGTGCAGTCCATGCGCCGACGGCAAGTCGCACCAGTTGACCGTCGGACCAATACGAAATGTAGTCCGGTCGCCATTTCAGGGCGTGGACGTGCCTGGTCTCTAGTCCGGCGATAACCAGGCCGCCGGCCGTAGCCGCGACGGCTTCGCATGGCAGTCGCAGTTCCTCGCTGTCCTCACCGAAGTAGTGGGCTTCGAGAAAGATGGTGTTGGCCGTCATGCCAGAATTTCTCTCAGGCGATCAATTGACCCGGTTCCTGGCGTCTTGAATCGCGCTGAAGGTGACCGGCATCACCTCATGGCCAGTGAAGTCAGCCGGCCTGTCGTCCTTCGGGTACCCGAGCGCTGGCGAGGCCCTGAGCATACGCAGGAACATTGGGGAGTGCTTACCCGATTGGATGACCTCGTGCATTACCTCGTCTTCGATCTGATGCAGAAGCCTCCAAGTCAGGATTCCGGCCGAGCGATGCTTTGCGACGACGGCGGGCGTGGCTTCAAGGATGAATGACTCTGCGGCTTGGATGGGGTCCATGATCGGCTGTAAATACTGTATGGATGCACAGTATATGGCGCTCTAAATTCGAGTCCGAAAGCCCGACTAATCTGTGTGGGAATTCAGTCGTTGTGCGCCAGCACTGTACGTTAATACAGCACTGTATAAGGGGCGCCGCGATACTGGATATTAGAAACGGACCCTCAAGGATATTGGAAGCCCGTTGGAAGAAAAGAAAAACGGCCTAGACATTGCTGTCTAAGCCGTTGATCTTTAAGGCAAAAAACTGGTCGGAGCGATAGGATTCGAACCTACGACCCTCTGATCCCAAATCAGATGCGCTACCAGGCTGCGCTACGCTCCGAAGCCGACTATTGTAGCTGCCCTGACGTGCCGCGGTCAATCAGTGGCGAAAGGTGCCGTCCGCCGCGCGCCGGAGGTGCCGCGGCGGACGCATCCCGCTTTAGACGGGCCAACTGCAGCTTGACTTGGATTCGGGCCCGGCGATAATCGCCAGACCGCCGCAGTCCGCCCGTCGCTGCTGGGATCGACGGTGAGGCATCTCGGTGCGGACTGTCCAGACGATCATAATGAAAAGCGCTCCCGTCCGCGGAGAGCGTGCCGGCCCTGTCATCCGTTCGCGCTCGCGCCGGCTGGCGGATGGCGGAACCGGTCTGGCGGCAAATTGAAAACGACGGTCCCAATGCAGGACCGACACAAAACGGGACGGTGGCGTTGTGCGGGGCGCCGCCTGTCGCTGGACGGGAATGAAGATGTTTCAGTCGCACATGATTGTGCTCATTGCGGGCTTGTTCGCCCTGCAAATGGCGGTGGTTTGCGCCGTGCTGCGCCGCTCGCCGGGAATGGGGCTGAGCGGCCTGACTTCGTGGGCGGTCGGTGACCTCGTGGCAGCGGCAGCGGCAGCGATGCCGGTCCTGGCCGAGCTAGCGGGTTACTGGCTGGCTGCCGATGCCGCCGACCTGGCCCTGTTCTCGGGAATTTCGCTGATGGTGGTGGGCACGCGGCATTTCGCCGGAAAGCCCGGGCGCGCCTCTTTGCTGCTGGTCGTGAACCTGATCCTGGGTGCCACGATTGCCGGCGGCACGTGGTGGCCGCATGCCGAATGGCCCCAGATGCTGAATCCGTGGATGTCGACGTTGCTGGGCTTCGGACGAGTCCTGCTGCTGCTGGACATCGTGCGCAGCGTTGTGCCGTTGCTCGCGCATAAGCGTGGCACGGGCACGGGCCGGTTCGCTGCGCTGTCGCTGGTGCTGATCGCAGCGGCTTGCGCGGGGCTGAATGTCTGGAATCTCGCGGGCGCCATGGTCATGCCCGGCGTGCCTGGCCCGCTGGCGCAGGACGGTTCGCTGATCGTGCTGAACGTATTTGCCGTGGGGGGGCTGTCGGTCAGCTTCGCGCTGATGGCCCACGACCGCCTGCGTCGGATGCTCGAACGCAAGGCCAGCCACGACGACCTGACGGGACTGCTGGGGCGCGGCGCGTTCTGGGAGCAGCTCGAGGCGGCGAGCGGCCAGGCGGACCGGAACGGCAAGCCGTTGACCGTGGCGTTCGTCGATCTGGACCACTTCAAGGCCATCAACGATGTGTATGGGCACCTGGCCGGGGATAGCGTGCTGAGGCATTTCGCGGGTTTGCTGCGCAAGACTGCAGGTCCGCAGGACATCGTCGGCCGGCTCGGCGGTGAGGAATTTGCCATCGTCATGCCGGACACGACGCTTGAGCGTGGACGCGCGACGAGCCTGCGCCTCGGTACGGCCGTGAGAAACACCCCGTGTCCTTCCGAGCCCGATGCCATTGCCTACACCGTCAGCATCGGCATGGCGCAGCGCGAGCCGGATGAGACCGTGGAGAACCTGATGCGCCGCGCCGACCGGGCCCTCTACGATGCGAAGCAGGCGGGCCGCAACTGCGTATCGCTGCACCGTGTCGGCAAGCCATGGCGTGGCGCGGGCGGCGAGTCCGCGCCTTGGCAGCAGCGCGCGACGTCCTGACCCGCCGCGTCGCATCGCACTGCGGTAGAATGCTGCCCTTCGCGTCCTTAGCTCAGTTGGATAGAGCACTCGCCTTCTAAGCGAGCGGTCAGAGGTTCTTATGTGGGGGCGCGTGTAGTTGCGTATTTGTCGGTAGAATTTTGTGGCTTTCTGGCCGCCCTTAGCTCAGTTGGATAGAGCACTCGCCTTCTAAGCGAGCGGTCGCGCGTTCGAATCGTGCAGGGCGGATTTTCCCTTATATATCAGTGGGTTGGTCGCATTCCTTCCGGCGCTCTTTGCCGGGAATGCGGATGTCTGGATTCCCCGAGGGGGTAGGCTTTTGACCCCGCCAAATATGCAACTCGCTTTTCGCGGGGCTGTCCACGGATTGCTTGCCGCCTTTGGTAGGTCGTGCAGGGTCGTGGTGATCTTGGCGCCGCATCTTGCCAATCCTACTTAACTTTCGGATGCGGTCGCGCTCAAATGGCTTAACAAGGGCAGGCCGCTGATCGCGTAATTCCTTGGGTCGAATCTACTGCACGAGTCGGTCAACCGAAACGCCTAACGCGTCGGTAATCTTTTCCAGTGTGTCGAGAGCAAGATTTGTCGTGTCGGTCTCGACCCGCGAAATGTGGTTGCGGTCCAGACCTGCGAGGTCGCCCAATTCACGTTGAGACAAGCCGCTTTCCAAACGGCACGCCCGCACCGCGTCTCCAATCCTCCTTACCTCTTTGAAACGAGGGGGAGGATCTGTCCGTCTTGCCGCAGGGTCTTCCGCGAGCATTTGTGCGGCACTTACGTCTAACGCTTTCGCAAGCAGTATGACCTTATCGAGAGCAAGGTTTGGCGCGACTCGCTCGATACGACTGATCGAGGTCCTGTCCCCTCCGACAATCTCTGCGACAGCTTCCTGAGACAACTCCCGTAGCTGCCTGTACTTCCTTAAATTATTTGCGAACGTTTGACGCAGCGAGGACATGGACCAGTCGTCGACTCTAAAGTGACGATATATCCATGATTACAACTCTTGCGTCTACAGCACATAAGTTGTCGTCGTAAAAGTTGTCGTCATTTACAGTTACAACGCAAATGACTACAATGCGTTTTCAGACTTTGCTTGCTAAAGGCATTGAGATTGTGGCCGGCGCCTCTTGGATCTGTTCGGATGAGGCGTCGTTGACAGGCTTGGCAGCTTCAGTGGCGCGATCAATCGCCTTTATGCAGGCATGAACAAGTCGCGACGAGTAGCGGCCGCGTTTATCGGTTTCCAAAAGGAAGGCAGTTTTTGTGCAAGGCATGCCTGGTATGCATGAGGAGCGCAGCGTCAACGGCCAGCGGAGGACGCATGCTTTCCATTCATCCCATGAGTGCCGCCAAATCCGGACGTATGTCGCCCGCGGCTCAATGATTACCGCTAAAAGGGAGGCGATGCGTGTCCTTGCCGTCGTTCGATCTGCAGAGGAGTCTGGGTATGTTTTGGCGGACCGGTTCCTTGGCAAGCAAGCCGAAGTGCCATTAAGAGCTTCGAAAGGGCGCGTTGGCCGGGATGCTGTCCGGACAGCCCGACCGCGACTAGGGGCTCGCGTGACTGGGCGCGAAGGCGCGGGCGATGACTGCGCACCGGCATCGGTACGACGGGTATCCACCTAGTCGCGGCGGTCGGTTGATTGGATAAGCGAAAGGTGTGAAAGAGTTCCTATGAAGTCGGATTTAGTGCAAGACGGGCCACCGCGAATCGGCGCCAGTCATTTGCTTGCCGCGATGGTGGCAAGGAGTGAAGGGCGGCTCAAGCTTGAGGAGGACCTTTCGCCGTTGGCATGGGCAATCTGCGACTACCTGTATTTGCTTGCCTATCGGGACAGGCACTCAGGGACGTCAAGTTCCGTGTCCTATCCCGAACTCCTGTCGCTATTTGGGCACGGAGAAGGTGAAGAGGCGGTGGCTGCGGCGGTGCGCAGCGTGCAAACCACGTTGATGCAGATTGAGCACGGTGAGGACTATTACTATTCAGCCCAGGTGGTGATGACAGATGAGCTTTCCCCTGATCATTTTCGCTTTAGGATACCTAATGTCATTCAGTGGTTCTGGGCGCAACTAGACGCCGAGCCATGGATCGTCAACGCAAGCGCATTCCCGCTCGCCAATCCGCCGCTCATGAGTTGAGATTCGAAGGAAGATCACATTGCTGCGTGTCACCGTCGAGCTATTTCCTGGTGGTCGCGAATCGGGCCGCCGCACGCTGGCCACTGCGGACATCGCACGCGAACGGTCGGGGGCGCTGGCCGACTATTCGATCGGCATGAACGAGGATCTCCTGGAGGATGTCAATACGGGGGAACTCAAGGACTATCCGCGCTGGTCGGGAAGCATCTGGGACCTGGTGGCGCGGGCGATTGCCGTGGCCCTGACGGGCGAGGAGGTCCTGCCGAAACGGCCGCCCGTGCCGGAGGTGCCGATCCATCGGTCAGGTGTGCCTGGCGCTGCGGATGTGCGGTTGCGCGAGATTCCCGAGCCGGCCCGTACATTTTTCGTCTAACCACATCCGCTACGAGACACGCCCAATCGTCAGCGAGGTTCCGGATCCGCTGGACTGTGCTCACTCATGGGAGTGGGAGCGCTTTCTTAAGGGTGGTCGGTGAACGGCATCAAGGCGCCCGGATATGCCTTGGGCCTACGCTCGATTTTGCATAGGAGGGCAGCGCATGTTCTGGGGTACCGGTGCATTGACAAGCAAGCCGAAATTTGATCTGGGTGGGTGGAGCGTGGTGGAGACGGATCGGGGTGAGCTTCATCTGGTCGGCATCGATCTCGACAACGGTACCGGGCAGGTGAGTAGCACCATTGTTCGCTTTGACGCCAGCGCCATGCGCTGCGAGACGGTAAGCGGGCGCATTTACGTGCTGCAGGAAACAGAGGGAATCGCGACGAGCAATGCCTGGTATGTGTGGGAGGCCTGGTGTCAGGTCAACGATGTCAAGCACTGGACGGACGTCACGGCCCGCTATCGGAGGGGCGCAAGCGCGACCTAACGGCCCACTGCCGCACGATGAGGGCGAGGATGATTGCGCGTTGATTGCAACTCTGTGGATGGCGCGTACAGATTGATGAGAACCTGGCAAGCCATAGCACTTTGTGCCCGCCCCGGTTATTCAGGCCTGAGGCGTCGTTGCGATTTCTTTCGCTGCGCTTCCGGCCGCCAGATGTGAGAGGTTCGCCCCGTGCCGCAGTACTGACACGTGATGGATTGGGGACGCCTCCTTTTTTTGCGAATGGGTAGATGTATGTTGTTAACTAAAGACATGTGGCTGGACCGTGCAAGCGGTCAGGATCCGGTGCCTCCATACCTGCCGTGGCGTGTTGTAGCTGCCGCGCCCGTCAATCCTTTGCTGGTGCTTCAGCTTTACCCGGCGTCCCTGGAGCCCCTGGAACTCATCACGACCTACGTTATTGCGTCCTTTGAATCGTTATTGGAGACGTGGGACAGTCTGCAGCCTGAACACCGTGTCGGCGCCACCGTGCATTTGATTCGCGGAGGCATCACCGAACGCGTGCGCGAGATCTGGCAGTACAAGAGCAATGACGCCGCTGTCCGGCGATTCGCGTTCCGCAACGATCGCGGCGAGTTGATTCCCTATTGGGGCGACCTGCCCATCCTGGCGGACAAGCAATGTCTCGCCGTCATTGAGTGAATCCCGACGATCAATGACGGTCGAGAACATGGAGAAATGAGCGACGCGAAGGTGCCCGACGACTTTCCGCGGGTGGCGTTCCCGGCGAGCGTCGCCGGCGCACAAGCGAAGTTTGGGGGGCGCATGATTCACGGAAGATTTGTCGTCGGACTGACCGAAGCAGAGCGGGCGGAGCGCTATGCCATGTGCCTCGATCTGGTCACGCAACTCGCCGGGTATTTTCGTCGCAAGGCTGTCGAACCTCCCGCCCGAAGCCAAGACGAACTGCTCAACTGGGTGGAACGTGGCGTGCGTAACAAGCAAGCTGCCTGGCAACTGGGTGGGCCAGAAGTCGATTGGATCGTCGAGCAGATGCGCCAAGCATACAAAACCACACTGGATCGATTCGAAGACTTGGAGAACTTGAAATGAGCCATTGCGATGTTGCGAGTCACAGTTGAATTGCTGCCGGGCGGTGATGCGCGCGGCCGCCGAACGGTGGCGACGGCCGACATTGGGCGGGTGCGCTCAGGCGCGCGCGCCGAATATCAAATTGATATGGAAGAGGACCTGCTGCCAGACCAGGTCTGGACCGGTGTGCTGCAGGACTATCCGCGTTGGTCCGCCAGCGTCTGGGACCTGGTCGCGCGCAGCATTGCCGTGGCGCTGACGGGAAAGGAGCAACTGCCGCCGCGGCCGACCATCCCGCCGATTCCCATTCACGACGCCGATGGCCCTTGGCCGTACGTCCGCTTTGACGATATCCCCGAGCCGACCCGCACGTTCTTTATGGAAAATTTGCGTGGATCGAGCACACCTGCTTTCGGTTCGGCATACGCGTGGGACTGGGAGGACTTCCTGGCTGGGCAGCGATGAGCGACTGCTCCGACGCGCATGCGCGAGAGATGGTTGCGGGAATCTCCTGGTACAACTGCCATGGGGAGGAGCAGATGCTCGTCTGGCTCGACAAGGGTGCGGCTCTCTTCGGCGAGCGAAACTGTGTGACAGCCTGGCGTGCCCTTAAGGCCGAGCGCCCCCAAACCGCACAGCGCATTGTGGCGGCAGCCAATCCAGTCGAAGTTGAACTTGTCGCCCAAATCCTACGGCTGGATTAGGTTTCGCTTGGCGATGATTTCGACCGTCGAACACTTGTCTTGACCGAGCCTTGGATGACGACGTTCTCCCTGACGCGGGAGAGCGAAATGCGAACAGACCCCAAATCGGCGCCTTCCACATCACACTTGCGCCGCCGGGCCTGGGCCAGAAACGTCATGTGGCTGCACCTGGTCGAAGTCAGTCAACTGAGCGGAGGGTGGCGTTGATTGTCGCTACCCGACCCGTTGCCGCCAGCCGGTCCACAAGGACGGCGAGGACCGTTCTCAGAACTTCATCGGCCATCCACCTGGGACCGTGTGCTCGCCAGCCAGATTAGTCACCGCACGCAGGACTGCCACTGTGGCCGCCAATACTGAGCGGCCTGAGAGAGCGGCCACAAGGCGAAGGTGCTTGCGCCTTTCAGACTCTCGGTACGGAGGTAGCCGCCTTTCTCTTCCTAGAAGGGGATACCGAAGGCCCGACTGTAGAGTTCACGGCTTGCCTGGACTTCAATCACAATCGGGCCAAAGCCTGCGATGAACAAGGCCATGGTTTGCATGGCTTTTCTGTTGCTGCGAATGAGCGGCGCCATGACGAGCGAACTTGTCCCTTTGAAGAGATCAGCACTGAGGGGGCACCGGGCAAAGTTCAAGGTGAAGTCAGTTGCAGTTGTCCGGTCGCCGTCTTGCCATAATAGTTTGAAGCCGTCCCTTGAAGGGTGAGGGCGCCCCCAATTGCAAAAAACTCGTCATTAGTTGGGCCGTGGTGCCCGCAGGAAAGTGACGAGTTATCGAAGCTCGGCATGACCAATGATTCGCGCGTTTCAACAAGGTTTTGCGAGTCTGGCGTGAAATCTGCTTGTTGATGGGGGAGGCTTGCCGGAAGCTTGAACGGCCACACTCCATTAGAGCCTGTGCTGCTTGGCTGGGACGCGCAGTTGAACATTCCTGTCCCGTCCAGCGTCATCTGCTTGACGCCGCCAGGATTATCAGCCTGGAATCCAATGTTGTACTTTTGCCCGTAAACAATTGGTATAGGACCAGCAGACGGGCCAAACGTCTGGACGACGTTGCTGCCGACCTGCTGCACTGTCCACGTTACCAAAGGCGGGTTAGGGTCGGACGCCGGCAATGGTGTCGTGGTGCATCCGACGACGAAGCAGCCAATCGGGGCTACGCATATACGCATCGCACGGAAGTACAAGTACATGGTTGTCCCCCAGTGACCCTAATTCAATATCCTTATAGATGGCGACAATGCAGGCGCATCAGATTGTCCGGCGGTCCGACTTGCTACAACAAACTAGGCGGATAACACGACAGTTCGCATCCCCCGAACGGGTGGCGTATGTGTGGGAGGGCACCAAGGCGCTCGGCAGTCGTTGCTGAGCGACTTATTAATCAAAAAAACACTCCGCAAACCCAGGGTAAAAAATTCTTAAGATGAGATTTTAATATTACTAAAATCGTAGCTGGCACATCTAAAAAATCTGCAATCCGTAGTTGTTGGCATTCTCATACTTTTGGCCAATTGCTTATACGAATGCGCGGACTATCGTGTTCGAAAGGGGCGTCCACACCAGGACTTCGCGTTCCTGCTCTCTTGTCCTGGACCGACTTTTGGGAGAGGAAGTGGATGCTTGTTTGGTCTGAGTGATTCGAGCTTGGCTTCCTTTGATTTCTCTTTCTAGTTACTACACTAATTGTTGCTGGAGGACATCATGGCATTCAATGGCTGACGCCATGCGAATCGAGGGCCCGGATCAGGAAAACGAGATGGTTCCTCGCTACGCGGCCATGCGATGCTCGTAATAGGCCTGCGACCAAGATACGGCCTTGCTCTGAAGCGCATAATTGCGATCTTGGCGTGACTCCCAAACAGGAGGGCGGGCAGTTGCTGGTCTATCTCCATTGTTCTACCGGTCGTTCTTAAATTTCGTGCCTGCAGGGAACGGGTCACGCCCAAACGAATTCTCACAATTTGGACAAACAGGGACCTCGGCGCCGGTTCGGGGTCGCGCGGCTTCCGAAAATCGGACCTCATCTTGGACTCCTCCGAGCGCATCGACCACGTGCTGCTCAGCGCACTGGCCTCCACCGCAAGCTCTCGCCACCACTTCCCCCGTTCTCGTATTCCATCCCGCTGTGACTGTCGCGGGCGCCTTTCCCTTCAGTGGTGCTAGATCATCTACTAACGCATTGCGAGCAATCCGCGCGTCGGTAAGTGCGAAGTAACCCGACGAGCTAGTGCTCGCAGCCAATGTCGGGCCGGCCACTGTAACGGATACGCCGGCAGTGTAGGCCATGGCTACCGTCGCGATTGCCTTATTTATCTCCTGAGCAACTCGCTCGAACTTGGTCGGTCGATGAAAGGATATACGTGTCCCTTCAATCTCGGCTCGGTCTCGAGCGTTGTCCAAAAGAAGCTTCTCCCTCCAGGTCAGGGTTGGAGGAAGGCCTATTGATCCCCCCCGTGGATAAAGAGACATCGGCGGCAGGGGCGGTGGCGTGTATGGGGGGGGAGAGAAATTAAGTTCCGGCATTGGACGTGGCTGGGCGGATGGACCAGCCAATGACTGTCCGGCGGGATACTGCGATTGCGATGGATAGTTCGCCTGTGTATCAAGACCAAGTGGATCTGAGAATGTTAGCGGGCGATTTGTCACGAATGCATATTCATTCTGTCCCCCGGCGAGTCCCATCGGGTCAGGTGACATAAACCGTCCGAGAGCCGGCAAATACTCACGCGTTCCCATTAGATACGAATTCGTCCCAAGATTATTCAATTGACCTTGAAACATGAACCGGTTTCCTGAGGGAGGGGTGGCAAGCTGCGTCGAACCATCTACGTCAAACACCTTGGTGTTTCCGAATGCGCTGTATCCATAGTATTCGATCGGGTTGCCTCCGGCGTCCGATAGTGCCAACGTCGATTTATCGGACGTGCAATGTAAATATTGTATTGGACCCGCCCCCAGGGCGCCCGCCAAGGCGAGGCTGCCACCCGCCCCCATTCCAACGCGCAATACAAATGTGGAGGGAAGGGTCGGATCCGTCCCGATTCCCACTATGTCGTCGCCGTCCCAAAGGATCCAGCGCTTGTCAGCTCCACTTGATTCGGAGATACGCCGGCCAAGAGCATCGTACGCGTAGTGCGTGGCCCCCGCGGTAGTCAACTGGCCAAATTGATTGAACTTAAAGATGCCACCATTCACTCCGCCAGTGGAAGGTAGCATTCGTAAGTTGCCGTTCGCGTCATAGAAGATCGGCTTGCCATTGACGGCTCCATACGAATTGTCCCCGCGATCAGAAAACTTGAGCTTAGACGCGCCCCCTAGATCTGTAACACTGACCCAGTTCTCCGCTTTGTCAATCGCAAGCTTTCTCGCCACTGTGCCGCTCGCGGAAAGCGCGCTTGCCGCGTCCGAATTCGAAAGGACAGTATTTGCCGGAGCCTGAACATTTACGCTCGTTCCTATCCCTTCGCGGCTTATGCGCCGTGCCGCATCGACTGTGAAGTAATCGGTTAGTGGCGCAGCAGCACCTCTTTGGATCTGTCGAGCCCGTGGGACGGCATCAAAACCATACCACGTCTGAACGGATGCGAGCAGGCCACCGGTTGATTGGCGAACTTCCAGGCTGGTTTCACTTCCGGCCGCGTCTCTTTCGAATGTCGATATGACTCCATTCGCATAGGAGACGCGCTGAAGACTGTAAGCCCCGGGCGGGTATTGGATGCTGGCAATGGGATTTCCATTAAGCGATACGGATGACAAACGCCCGATCAAGTCATATTGCTGTACCACAGTAGCGGTATCTACAGACATCGATTGCCTTCCATTTTTAATATCAAAATCATGGCTCACGCCTAACGAGAATAGCGAGTTCTTATCCCGAACAAGCCTGCCAAGGGAATCAAAATCCAAGGTTACCGTTGACCCGCGTGTGGCAAATTCGAAGTTTCCGTTTATTGTCGCGGTCTTTATTCTCCCCTGACCGTCGTATGAAAAGGTTCGCTCGACCATCGACCCAGCCGAGTCGGTCAATGTCTGCTTCCGTAACTGTCCGCTTCCCCAAGTGTTGGAAAGCATTTTGTTTACTGTCTTCAATCCTTTCAAACGACCCGATAAACCTGTATACGTGTAAGCCGTCTTGATTCCAAGCGCATCTATTTTGAAGTCAATCTGATTGCCGCCGTTGTAATTCCACGTAGTCGTGTGGCCCATGCCGTCGATGAAGCTGACAACGCGCCCATCTCTGTCGTATCGGTAGCGATTCCAGGCTGGGACGAACATCGTCCCGGTATCAAACGGTCCAATATTTGTTACAGATGCGGACACGTTGCCCCAGGGATCATAGAAGAACCGTTGCTCGCCCTCTGACAGCGACAATTGACGGACCGGCCGACCAAACAGATCATGTTCCTCCTTAAATACCTCTCTTCCATTACCGTCGATTACTTGTGAGAGCAAGCCGAGCCCATCAAACGCAATCTTCTGCGTGATGCCGACGCCATTCTCACCCGGTCTTTGTATTTGAACCTCGCCATTTTGGCGCCACAAAGCGCGCCAGATAATGCCATTCTGGAGTCGGACTTCTTTCAGCCGGTCGGCACCGTCATAGGCCAAATTTGCGACGTTCCCGCGTTCATCGGTCACCTGAACTCTGTTTTTTGAATCGTCATACGCAAACGTTGTCGATCGCTTGGGTATAGTTGTAACCTGCTGATTTGGAATAAAGTCCCATCGTCGTATCGCCGTTAAGCGCCCGATCCCATCACGCTCGAGTTCTGTCATGGATTCAAGCGATAGCCACGGGGTCTTCGGGAAGCCATAATCAACAGGTGCGCCCGGACCGTATCTAGCTTCCCAAATTTGATTGTCAAATGCGTCGTAGGCGCGCCAGATCTGACTACCATTGTCATGGATTTCACGAATAATTCTGCCGAATCCGTCGGTCGTGTATGAAACGCCTACGCCCTCTCCGTCCTCGAAGCGCGACGGGAAGCCGCCAGGCAGAAAAGTGGCGTGGAAGACTTGAGCCACTCCAGACGGAGGGTGATTTGCGACGATCCGGTTCATCGCACACTTTGCTGCCCACGTTGGAGCTACTGCGAGGCCATACCCCTGTTGAGCGCCAACCAGTCTGTTTGCGGCATCGTAGCTAAATGTCTTCAGAACTCCTTCTCCAGACACCTCTCCGATCAGGAGCCCGTCAATTGAGTAATTCCGACAAACGGTCCGTGGTGTGAGCAAAGGATCCTTTGGCACGTCGGTAAAGCTAGTCCATCGTCCTGTTGAATCGACATCGAAGGTGCGAACGAGATCAGGCGCATCTATTTTTTGCGGATTATTCGCGATGTCATAGTAAAATAGAGTTGTACGCGTCACCGGGTTATCTCTCATTGAAAGTTTGCGGCTAATCAGCAGGCCGTTGTCCGGATCGAAAGTGTTGCTCTCCGTGTGCTGATTTACGTTTCCGTAGACTCTAACGACGGTTTTCGGGTTACCTCGCCAATCATAGGCATACATCGTACCGACACGCGCAATGCTCGCCGCATCGATTAAAATTCGTCCAATTTGTCCGGAATCCGTGGAATTTATACTGATAAATGAGCCGTCAGGACGCTTGATTTTCGCGGGTGTATCATCGAGCGGAGAAGCGTAGGAGTATTCGACTCGCCGCACGCTTTTTTGGCCTAGCTCACGCTCTATGGCTTGAATGCGGCCGGTATGGGAATCACGTTGTAGCACTAGTTGAGAGTGGTCTGCTCCTTGCCGGATTACTTCACCGACCAATGCGTAGTCGGAGTCATATTGTCTGAATATCAATCGGGGGTCCTTTACGCCTGGATACCCCGGTGCGGGCAAGTCCACGATGAGTTCAGGCAAATCCAGAGCTCGTCCAATGAAAGTACACAGCCGTCGCCCGGACGGCTCCTGAATGCTCCAGTTGGTCCCAGTTGGATAGGTGACATAGTTATAGTTGGTTGTTTCGTAGCCTACCCATGCTTCATGAGAAGATCTTGTTGCGAGCTCGTACCGGAGCACCCTTTCTCCACCATCAAGGTAATAGGTCTTGCGAATCCCGCCTGGCATGTATACGACGGTCGCCCACCTTGCAGGCTGGGGTTCTTTCGCTTCGCCAATTCGCTGCTCAGCGGGTAACCAGCCATGGGATGGCGCGCGCGGGCAAACGTGGACTGGATTGAAGTGCGAAAGGTCGGCTAGCGATGAATCGACGGCACTTACCGGTACATTTATCTTTTGGCCGAATATCGAAAGTCCACCTGTCGCAGACCATTCGGCCTCGAGATCCAGTGGGTGGTACGCCAAATCGATTGTGTTCGCAGGCGACTCGGTTTGACCAATCACCTGCTTGGTAACACGGTTGAATGATGCTTGAAACGCATCGCCCCCATACTCGTTTCTAAGGACTTGCCGTTCACGCCTGTCTATAATTCGCGTTAAGTTGTGGTCTGTGTCATTGACGCTGCCAAACGCATATCGCGTTCGACCTTCTTTGTCCTTCGGTAGAAAATTGCCGGCGCAATTGAATCGGCAAAGTGCGTCACTGCCTAGTTGCCCACAAAACGGATAAATGTTCTGAAGGCGCTGCTGACAGGAAGAAAAGTTTGGCGTTGTGCAAAGTCCCGCGCAGTGCTTAACGCATTGCTCGCATGCTTGAGCGAATTGGCTGTCATTGGAATATATTACCGAGGTACCCGTGTGTATTATTTGGCACAATTGTGACTCTCCTAGAGAGTCACTGCACCGCTGTTGACAACTCTCTGAACAAACCTCGAGATCGGACGTCCGGTAGACTTCACACTGAGTGCAAATATTGGCGCCTATTCCCCCAAGCTCCGGTTTGCATGCTGACCCACAGACCCCTTGCACCAGGTTGCCGACGTAATAGTCAGGCACGGAGGGATGCAAAGGGCCATACTCGTATGAGTTTCCAGAGTCTTTGCCGTCCCGGGCCCACTTGAGTTCCCCGAAATTTTGCAAATTTACATTTCCGTGAACCGCGTAGCGCATGAGCGGATGCGTACAAGTGCCATCGAAGTCGATACATGTAAGAAAATACTGCTTCGAGGTCGGATCTGTGGGGATGAGGCCAGCAAGGCTAGGCCACCAGGGCAGTAGTGCCAATGCCCAGGTGTCACTGAGTGTTTGATCGTGGCTTGGCACGGCAACATAATTGAATCGAATGATTCGGCCCATGGTGTCGATGACCATGAGCACGCGTGGATTGCGGAAGCCGTCGTCACCAGTGGCCCATATGATCGATTGTTGATTGCCAAGCTTGTCTCTAATCGCGGTCAGTGGCCGCCATGAGTCACTTACGCTGGTGGCATTTGCCTGCATGCTTACCATGTCAAGGCCGCTGAAGACATACTCGTATCCCGATGTGTCCTTCAGGACGTAAGCCTTCTCAGAGTCACGGTAAATCAGAGATAGACCGATGCCGGGCTCCGGCTCGTAAACGATATCTTGGCCTTCCGCGTGAGACCTTCTAAAGCTGAATACGTTGAGTCGACCATCGTGGTATTCAATGCGCGAACTCTCGCCGGGCAGCGAAGGCTCACTTCGCCGAATAAGGTAGAGGCGACGATCGAAGCTGTGGGTCCACTTGTGCCCTAGTGGGCCAAGATAGCGAACACGATTGCGATACGTGCGAAAAAGTTCGAAGCTGATGCCACGTCCTGGCAACTTAATATCCAGTGTTGTGTAGACGAATTCGCCGGTAAGGGAGATCGGGTCGCCGATCGACTGATTGGGCGATTGGCCAGATCCGGGCGGCTGCGTCGGAGGCGGTGGCTGAAGCCTGTTATCTGCGCTGGGTTGTGGAATTTGGGGGGCGGGCTGCGGGCCTCCTCCGGTTTGACTCATGTTCTGACTGGAAGGACAATCGCTTATTGAAAGCGGTGGAGGCTGGCCGCAGTAATATTCCCAACTGTATGGAATAACCGGCTGGCACTCGCTGATTGGGGGCGGAGGTGTGGGCACAGTGAGGCAAATCGTCGCTCTTACCGGTGGGCCGCTTAATAGCATCAACAGTGCAACGAGAATGTGTGAGAGCAGGCGGTTCATGACCTGGCTTCCTTTGTTGCCCCCCCCGGCGGTGCACCGCAGCCGCGGCACTTGGGGCTTCCATATCACTCCAAGTCGAGGCCGCCGCCCTAAAGGCCATGATTCAACTCAAGCGCGGTAGTACTCGGCCCCACCCCGTCGAGGCATCCAACCAGCATGGTTTCGTGCTGGTGCGGGAACATCGGAATGTCAGCCTCGTGCGGACATCAGTCAGCACTACAACGAGTCGTATCGGGCGAACGTTTTGTCAGATTAGTTGCCTGCGTTCTGTGGATGGCAGCTCCATTTTTTTAATGTATAAGCCGGCTACCGCAGATCCAATAAAAAGAATTCACTTGAGAAGTTCTCATCTTTTATTTTGTAAGCTTTGAGAGACAGAAATGAGGGAGAAATGCCCCTTAAGCCTTCATCTGTCACAGCGGTGTTACAGGCGCTGGATGCTTCAATGAGTAACGTCATCGGCGAGAAAACAAATCCGAACCGAATCGGAGTAATCGGCCGAAATAGGGGTCATGCCAAGAGCTGACGCGGCCCGTCTTGCGGTGGTACCTCTCGCCCGCGACGGCGGTCACGCACAGTTCATCCGCCACGACATGATGACTTCGTCAACGTCGTTGCAACCGCTGCTTGAATGGATTCGACTCAATCTCAAAGACCCGTTGACGATTGATGCTATCGCGCATCGCGCACGCACGAGCACGCGCACGCGCACGTTGAGCCGACGCTCTTTCGCGGAGACCGGCATGTCACCGCTGCAATGGCTGCTCGCGGCGCGTGTTCGCCGCGTGCTGGAAATTCTGGAGGCCACGGCATGGTCGATCGGGCAGGTCGCATACGAGGCGGGTTTTTGATCTGCGACCGCGTTGCGCGAGAACTTCCGGCGTGTCGCCGGCACGTCACCGGCCCGATACCGCAAGACTTTCTCAACACCGCGTTCCGGGGCGTGAGCGGCGGACTCAGTGCCGTCACCTCCTCGTGATGGACTCGGTGGCCGCGCGAGTTTCCGAGTTTCGACGGTCTCGGCCCTCGGTCTCCAGCCGCACTTACCTCCATCAGGTGTTGCAACGCTGTCCGCTCGAACAACCATGGCGCGCAAAAGTGACGTTTCCACGCGGATTGACCAGATGACCGT
>JACXTT010005563.1_pt1 | contig 18271 bp, 9 predicted proteins | sample 9270951 | NCBI WGS metagenome assembly JACXTT01 (sample SAMN15532306, study PRJNA645909) | rock metagenome | isolation source: weathered quartz diorite | place: Puerto Rico | collected 2017-06-21 | reverse complement strand
ATGAGGTCGCTGCTGAGCGTCGGCTGGCCGTTGCTCGCGTAGTAATTGCCGCCGGGGCCGGTATAGTTGGGGTCCGGGTAGATCTTCTGCAGCGCCTTGCCGAACGAACTGATGCGCGAGGCTGGCAGAACATTTCCGGCAAATGGCGCTTTGGTGTCCGGATCAATCGGCTTGATCGCGCTGGCGCTGAAGTCGCCGCTGCGCTCGAGCGTGGTGGGGATCACCGAAAGCTTCTGATTGAAGCCTGAATTTCGGCGGTCTTCGAGGCCGACAAAGAAGAACAGCTTGTTTTTTTCGGTGTTCCACTTCTTGGGAATGTACAGCGGGCCGCCGACCGTGAATCCGTAGTTGTGATAGCGGATGCGGGGGCGGCCGCCGACGATGTACTGCTGCGCGGCGAAGGCTTCGCTGAAATAGAATTCGTAGGCGGAAAAATGATAGTCCTGCGATCCGCGGCGAGTCGTGAAGTTGATCTGCGCGCCCGTGGATCTGCCGTATTCCGGCGCGTAGCGCGTCGATGAAACCTGCACTTCTTCCACGAAGTCCACGCCCATGATGTTGTTCTGTTGTACGCCATCGCGATTGCGGCCGTTGTTGATGCCGTCCACCGCGATGAAGTTCATGTCTTTGCGTTGGCCGTTGATTTGCAGTCCGCCCATCGAATAGCTCCCGCCGCGGAAATCTGTCATGAAGTTGCCATAACGTGACACGACGCCGGGCATGATGCCGAGCATGTAAAAGGGGTTGCGGCCGGGCAGTGCGAAGTTCTGCAGTTGCCCTTGTGAAATCGTACGTGCGATCTCGCCGTTGGCTGTTTCGACGAGCGGAGTTTCGGATGTAACGTCAACCTTTTCGGTTAACTGGCCAACTTCCAGAGTGAGCTTGAGAGACACGACGGCGTCGGTCTCGAGACGGATGTTGGATCGCAGCAGTTTCTTGAAGCCGTTCGCTTCGACGCGAACTTCGTAGTCGCCGGCGGTTAAGCCCGGCGCGGTGAAAAAGCCTGCGTCGCTGGTTGTCACTTCGCGAGTGAGGCTGAAGAGAGGCGCGGTGATGACGACCCTTGCGTTCGGCACCACGGAACCGGATGAATCCTGGACTTCGCCGGAGATCGTGGCGCGGCCCTGAGCGTATATTGAACCTGATACGAGTATTGAAATTGCCAGATAGGATGAGACTCTCATAAAGAAACCTATCGGGCAGTCTATCACTGCTTTGTTGCGATCCGGCAAACCTCGGCGGAAAGGCGTTGGCTCACGAAGCGGTGTCCTTGCGGATTCCAATGGCCTTTGCCAAGATTCCCTGGAAATCCATGAAAAAACGTCCGCGAACCCTCGGGGGCGCGCAGCATCTCCTGGCCCAGTTCGCTCACCGGAATGCCGGTTTTCGCGGCGACGGCGGCCAGACGCTTTTCGGCGTAGAAGAGATCGGTTCCGCCCGTAAAAGTGAGAAAGTCCGCACGCGTTGCGCTGTCCGGATGCACCTGCACTCCGCTCGACGCGAGCGCCAGCAGGAACCTCGCTCCGCCCGCCTCCACCTCGTTGCGGACCAATGGCAACGCTGCTTCGGTGACTGCCCACGCCTCTTCCATCGCCTTGTGCCGCGGTGGACCGTAGATCAACTTGTCGATGTAGTTTTCGCCGAATTCGGCTGTGTTCTTCGGCGTGGCGGTTCGCGTGGACTTGTAAAAGGCATCGGTCAAAAACTGCGCCAGGCGTGAGTAGCGCGCCGTTGCGGCCCAGGCTTCGCGCATCGAGCTGGGTTCGGCGAGCGCCGGCTGCAGCGCCGGTTTGCCCGAGGCGTCCAAGACGAAATACGGCGCGGCGTCGGCATTGGAAGGATTGAGCTTGCGATGGTTGTTGTAGAGATCGTTGCCCGTATAAAAGAGCAGCACCACTACATCGGGCTTATACGCAGCGGCCCTCAGACGCCAGGTCAGCAACTCCTGTGCCGTGCCATAACCCTGCACGCCGAAGTTCAGGACCTCCGGGTTACCGGCGCATTGTTTCAGATCCTGCTCCATCAGCTTGGGGAACGACTGCTCGAGCGGTACCTGCATCGACTCCGCGAAAGAATCCCCGAGAATCGCCACGCGGAACGTGCCGGGTGGCTTGGCGATCGCGTGTTCGATGTCGTCGCGCATGCCGGCGCTGTTGATGCGAATCGGAACGACGGATTCCTCGGTATAGTTGCCAGTTGCGCCGGCCCGCAGAGTCCAGCCGAGATCAGGGTCGATGATGTAAAACGAACTGGCGAAGCGCGCGCCTGCCAGGCGAAGTGCGCCCTCGGCGGCGATCAGCCCGATAGCGACACTTGCGGCGTAGGCGACAATGGTGCGTAATTGCATGTTTGAGTTAGATTATTAAAGTGTCATCGACCATGGATTCTCCATTGCAACCCATGATCGAGGCGATCCGCCTCAACAAATATTACGGTAACTTTGCGGCGATCCGCGACGTAAGCTTCAGTGTGCCGCAAGGACAGGTGACGGCGTTTCTCGGCCCCAACGGGGCGGGGAAGTCCACCACGATGAAGATCCTCACGGGACTTCTTTCGCCGGCTTCTGGCAGCGCGAAAATCGCGGGTTTCGACATTCGCTCCGAACGCATCGCCGCGACCGAACGCCTTGGCTACCTGCCTGAAAATGGCCCGCTCTATCCCGACATGACGCCCCTTTCGCTGTTGGAATTCTTCGGCGCCGCGCGCGGACTGACCGGCGCCAGGTTGCGCGAGCGCATCGACGCAGTGATGCAACGCTGCCAGTTGGCGACCGTGGTGGAAAAGCCGATCCGCAAGCTCTCGAAGGGCTTCCGGCAGCGTGTCGGTATGGCGCAAGCTTTGCTGCACGAACCCGCCGTGTTGATCATGGACGAGCCGACCACTGGCCTGGACCCAAACCAGATTCATGAGGTTCGCGGCCTGATTCGCGAACTGGGCCAGAACAAGACCATTCTGCTTTCGACGCATATCCTGCAGGAAGTGGAGGCGATGGCGGATCGCGTGATCTTCATCCATCAGGGGCGCGTGATCTTCGACGGAACGCCCCTCGAAATGAAAGCTTCGCACGCTACCCTCGACGAGGCCTTCCGCGCCATGACCAGCATGCCCGCGCCGAAACCGGAGCATGCCGCATGAGGGTGATTCGCGCGATCGTGCAGCGGGAAATTGTAGGCTACTTTTCGACGCCAATAGGCTATGTATTCATCTCGCTCTTTGTGTTCCTCAGCGCCATGGCGGCCTTCTGGCAGGAAAAGTTCTTCGCGACGAATCTCGCCAACCTTGACCAGTTGAACCGCTTCATTCCGTATCTGCTGGTCTTCTTCGTGCCCGCGATTTCGATGAGCCTGTGGGCCGAAGAGAAGAAGCAGGGAACGGAAGATCTCCTCCTCACGCTGCCGGCTGAAGACTGGCAGATCGTGCTCGGCAAGTATCTCGCCGCCGTCGGCATCTACACGGTCGCGCTGCTGTTTTCGCTCAGCCACATCTTCGTGCTGCGCTGGCTCGGCAATCCCGATCCGGGCCTGATGGTCACAACGTACATGGGGTATTGGCTAATGGGTTCGGCGCTGCTGGCCGTGGCGATGGTGGCGTCGATGCTTACCGACAACCTGACGGTTGCCTTCATCCTCGGAGGCCTATTTTGCGCGGCCTTTGTGTTTCTCGATAGCGCGGGAGCGATTCTCAGCGGAGGCATCGAGCGAATCGCCGAACGCCTGAGCGTCGCGGAACAATTCCGCGATCTGGCGCGCGGCGTCATCACGCCAAACGCGGTGTTGTACTTTGCCGTGCTTGCCGTCGTCGCCTTGTATGGGAATGTTGTGCTGCTGGGCCGCCGCCGCTGGCCTTCCGGCAAAGACGCGCCCGCTTATCGATTTCACTATGCCGCTCGAGTGATCTGCCTGCTTGCGATCCTCGGCGCGGTCACCACGCTCGCCGGCCGTTCGCGGACACGCATCGACGCGACCTCTGAAAAGATCCATTCGCTCGCGCCCGAAACCATCGCCCTTCTGCGGGGTCTTGACCCGGGCAATCCGGTCTTCATCACGGCGTACCTCAGCCCCGAGGTTCCTAAAAGCTACGTGGACGCGCGCAACAACCTCGCAGGTGTGTTGCGCGAAATCGGCGCAGCTGGCGGCGGTAACGTCGTCATCAGAATCGTCGAGACCCTGAAATATACGCCGCAAGCCCGCGAAGCGCAGGACCGCTTCAACATCCGGCCGTTCCGAATTCCTGTCACCGAAGAGGGCGCGCAATCGATCAACGAAATCTTTCTGGGCATCGCGTTTTCGAGCGGATCCGAAGAATTCGTGATCCCCGCCTTCGATCGCGGCCTGCCGCCGGAATACGAGATCATGCGCTCGATCCGCGTGGTGTCGCGCGCCAAGCGCCGCAAGGTGGGCATCCTCACTACTCCGGCGAAATTGTTTGGCGGCTTCGATTTCCAGACTCGCCAGCAGACGCAGGATTGGTCGATCATTACAGACCTGAAGAAACAGTACGAAGTGCAGCAGGTTTCGCCCGATGCCGGCTATCCGGAGGATCTCGATGCGCTACTCGTCGCGCTGCCTTCGTCGCTCGAGCAGGCGCAGGTGGATCGCCTGCATGAGTACGTCAAGTCCGGCAAGAGCGTGCTGTTGCTGCTCGACCCGCTTCCTGCCTTCAATGTCGAACTGACGCCCACCGCGAACCTGGGTCCGCTGCTGCAGACTATCGGAGTGAACTGGCAGGCGAACCGCGTGGCGTGGGATTCCTACAATCCGCATCCCCAGTTGAAGACGATGCCCAAGGAATTCGTGTTTGCCGGACCCAAGAGCTTCAATGACAAAGAGCCGGTGACCTCGGGCCTGCAGGAAGTGGTCCTGCTCTATCCAGGCGTCCTGACGCCGCGCAGCGATAGTCCCAACAAGATCACGCCGCTCATCGAAACCACCACCGATTCGGGCGTGGTGAAGTATGACGACCTCGTCCAACGGTCTGTGTTCGGCATGGCCATGAATCAGGACCTGCCGCACAAACCCGATGGCGCCAAACGCACCCTCGCCGTGCGCGCCACCGGAGAAGTGAACGCGATCGTGGTTGCCGATTCTGACCTGATGGGGGAACAATTCTTTGAGCTCCGCCGCCGCGGCATCGAGAATCTGAACTTCGACAACGTTACGTTCACCATCAACGCGGTGGATCAACTGGCGGGCGACACTTCGTTCATCGAACTCCGCAAACGCCGCCCGCGCCATCGAACGCTCGAAAAGCTCGAACAGCAGACGCGCACGTTCGAAGCCCAGCGTCTCAAAGACACGCAGCAGGCCGAAGCCCTCGCCGAACAGCGCCTCAAAGAAGCGCAGGATCGGCTGAACCGGTCGGTCCGCGAAGTCGAAGCGCGGCAGGACCTCGACGACCAGGCCAAACAGATCATGATTTCAAACCTGCAGGCCGTCGAGAACCGCCGCCTGCAGGTCGCGCGAACCACCATCGACGACGAAAAGCAGCGCCAGATCGAAGCCGCCCGCGCGGATATGGATTCGGCGATTCGCGGCATTCAGAACACCATCAAGGTTCTCGCCGTCGCGCTCCCGCCGATCCCCGCCGTGGTGTTGTTCATCGTCATGTCCATCCGCAGGATGCGCCGCGAGCGCGTCGGGATTCCGGAAGACCGTCTCGTGGACCTCAACGCCGAAGGAGACGCGGCAGCATCATGAAGCTGAACGAATCCGTCAAAACGCTCGCCTTCGTGATCGTCGCCGCCGGCCTCGCCATCACCGCCGCGGTGGTCGAGCCCGAAACCGCTACGCCGAAAATCCTCAGCGATGAGGGCGAAGCCTTCTATCCGAACTTCCGCGATCCGCAAGCTGTCAAAACCATCGAAGTGGTGGATTACGACGACGCCACCGCCACCGCACGCCCCTTTCAGGTGGACTCGCAAAAGGGCCGCTGGGTGCTGCCCACGCACAGCAACTATCCTGTGGACGCGGGCGACCGCCTCGTCAAAACCGCAGCCGCGCTCATGGACTTGAAGAAAGACTCCGTCCGGTCCGATTCGCCGCAGGATCATGCGAAGTACGGCGTAATCGATCCGATGGACCAGAAGACGGCCGGACTCACGGGCCGCGGCAAACGCGTCACACTCCGCGACGCCCGCAAGGATGTTCTGGCCGATTTCATCTTCGGCAAACCAGCCGAGGGCAAGCCGGGCTACCGTTTCGTGCGTCTGCCAGGCCAGAAGCGGGTGTACGCGGTGAAGACCGATGCCGACCCTTCGGCGAAGTTTCAGGACTGGGTGAACGCGGGCATCGCCAGCATTCCCACCGCGCAGATTCGCCGCGTGTTGATCAACAACTATTCGATCGATGAAGGCGCCGGCGCACTGACCAACCAGGAAGTGATTCCGCTGACTCGCGAAAACGATCAGTGGAAGATCCAGGGCCTCGAGAAATTCAACATGGCGGCAGTGCAGGCCATGGCGAACGCCCTCGCGAACCTGAAGATCGTCGATGTGAAGCCCAAGCCTCCGCAACTGGCGCAGGATCTGCGCAGCGGCCAACTGCAGATGTCACTCGAAACCGCGGTTTCATTGCGTCAAAAGGGCTTTTTCATTTCGCCCAACGGCCGTTTGCTCGCCAACGAAGGCGAGATGAACATCGAAACTGCGAACGGCATGGTGCTGAGCCTGCGCTTTGGCGAAGTCGCAACAACGGCCGGCGAAACCAAGCCTAGCGGCAACCGCTATTTGTTCCCCACGGCTGTGTTCGACGAAAAGCGCGCTGCGAAGTACGGCGGCGACGCTGCGGCCGGAGAACGCCAGGCGAAAGACCTCGCCAATCGCTTCGCGGACTGGTATTACGTGATCAGCGCGCAGGAGTTTCAGCAGCTACGGCTCAAGCGTGGCGACCTGCTTCGCTAACATAGAGGTTTGTCTCGCTCTCCTCTGCTGCCTATTTTTCTGATCGTGCTGGTTGACGTTCTGGGGCTCACTATGATGATGCCTTTGCTGCCGTTTTACGCGCAGCACCTGGGCGCGACGCCGATCCAGGTCGGGTTCCTGATCTCGGTCTATGCTTTCTTTCAACTGCTGTCCGGACCTCCGCTGGGCAACCTCTCGGACCGCTACGGCCGCAAGCCGGTGCTGCTCGCAAGCCAGGTCGGAACCTGTATCGGCTTTCTGATGCTGGGGTTCGCGCACACCTTGTGGATGGCCATCGCCAGCCGCGTCATCGACGGCATCACGGCGGGCAACCTGACGGTTGCGCAGGCATACATTTCGGACGTCACCAAACCCTCGCAGCGAACCAGATCCTTCGCCGTGATCGGCATCGCCTTCGGCATCGGCTTTCTCATTGGACCCGCCGCCACCGGCATAATCGCGCAGAAGTTCGGAGAGCATGCCGCGGTCTTCACTGCGGCAGGTCTCTCATTCACCAGTATTCTCGCGACCCTGGTTCTTCTTCCGTCGAATCCCCCGAAACCGGAACCCGACGAAGCGGACGAGTCGGTCCTGGCAGGCGCCACGCCTGTGAAGCTCTCGGTGTTCGACTGGGGAGGCTACCTGCAATACTTCCGCCGCCCTCGCCTCGCCCCGCTCTTCTGGGAATTCTTCGCGTTCGCCCTGTCCTTCTCTCTTTTCACCGGGGGATTCGGCCTCTTCGCCGAGCGCCGCCTGGTTTGGGAGGGCAAGCCGTTCGGGACCCGCGAAGTCGGCTTCGTCCTCACCTATGCAGGCATTCTCGGTATCTTTGTACAGGGCAGCATGGGCCACATTACGAAAGCATTCTCAGAGCGGACCTTGTTGCTCGTGGGCTTTGCCGGTCTCGGCGCGGGCCTCGCGCTGCTTGCCTGCAGCGGGTCTATCGGTATGCTGGCGCTATCCACCACGGTGTTGGCGGTGAGCGGTGTATTGCGGCCTGTGATCGCCGCGGGATTGAGCAAGCGGTCCGCGCCCCACGAACAAGGGGTGGTCATCGGTTTGACGCAGTCGCTGACTTCGATTTCGCAGATCGTGGGGCCGCTCGCCGCGGGCGCGTTGATCGAAGGCCATTTGTTGTATTCGTGGGGGTTTATCGCCGCCGCCATCGCCAGCGCCGGCATCGCTTTCATTGTGTGGGACACGCCTTGATGCGCCTGCTGGGACGGGCCTCGCGCCGTGCACAATCCTTAATCTTTTTGCGGGCCGGCCAAGCGGGACCGGAACGCAGCAACTGTGTTATGTTTTCTAATAGACGCTTCCCGCGCGCGTCGTCCGAGGGATCAATCCGTGAAAAAAAGAATCTTTTTGGGAGCCCTGGCTTCTGCTGCGCTCCTGCTTGGTCAGACGCGGAATCCATACAACAGTCTGCCAACCAGAACCGTCGGGCATGCCCGGCAGTTTCCAACCACGACTTTCAGTCCTAATTTTCTCGAGGGAAGGGAGCTGTTTGCTCCCCAGGGAATTGCCGCCGATACGACGAGCAATCCGCCCATTCTGTATGTCGCAGATACAGCCAATAACCGCGTCATGGCGTGGAAAAACCCCACCGGCGCCGCCAAAGGCGCGCCTGCCGATCGGGTGATCGGGCAGCGGGATTTTATCTCGACCATCGCCCAGGGCCCCGAATCCGCCAACGCGGAACTTCGCATCGTGGGCGGCTTTACCAGCCCCACGGCGCTTGCCGTAGACAGTTCCGGCAATTTGTATGTCGCCGATTCGGGTAATAATCGCATTCTGCGTTATCCGCGCCCGTTCGACCAGAATTCCGACATTTTGCAAACAGATCTGGTGATTGGGCAGCGGTCGGTCAGCATCGGCCGGCAAGCCAATCAAGGCGTTGCGCCCGCGGCCGACACGCTTTCGCTCAATCCCGGCGTCATCTATCGCACCGGCCTCGCGTTCGATGCGAGCGGCAACCTTTGGGCCTCCGACCCCGGCAACAATCGCGTGCTGCGGTTCCCCGCCGGCCAGCTTGCGGCCAATACGATCGAACCCAAGGCGGACCTGGTCTTGGGGCAAATCGAATTCGGCAAAAACAGTGTGGTCGACCCCCCGGGTACGGTCAATGTACAACTCAACAAGGCCATTCTCGTGCAGCCCAGCGGCATTAATTTCGACGCCTCCGGCCGGCTTTTCGTCGCGGACAACCGCCAACGTGTCACCATGTGGGTTCCTCCCTTCCGCACCGGCATGTCGGCAACCCGTGTTCTCGGAACCTCCAAGGATCCTTCGTTGAGCGCGACCCGCCTCGGCGGCGCCGGCGGACCTCCCGAAACCACGTTTTCGATCGGCAATGATCTGTATGTTGTCGATACGGGCAACAGCCGCATTTTGCGTTTTGGCAACCCGGATAATTGGACGCCAGAGGCGGCGCCCGATTACTCACCCGCGGCCATCGCCGTGTATGGCCAGCCCGACTTCGAATCGAACGAGCCCAATCGCGATTTCTTCCGCGAAGCCCACCCCGACAGCTTATTTACTCCCGTTGCGGCGGCCGTCGCCGGGGGCTACATCTGGATTGCGGATTCCAACAACCATCGCATCGTTGGCATGCCGCAGTCCGCGCCAGGAGTCGCCGACCGGCTGCTCGGCCAGTTGGACTTCCAATACCGCGGCGTCAACATCACCAAGCCCAACGGCTTCAACTTCGGTTCCCAGGTTGCCGGCACGGTAGCAGGCATCGCCGTCGATTACAATTCCAGTCCTCCGCGCCTCTACGTCGCCGACTCCGGCAACAACCGCGTACTCGGTTTTCGGGACGCGCGCAAGGTGCGCACACTCGATGTTCCGGACGTGGTCATCGGCCAGCAGGATTTTTATAAGAGCACGCTGAATTATGGCACCGGCGACCCCAACCGGGTCATCGAGCGGGGCCTCAGTTCGCCCGCCGGCGTCGCAGTGGATCCTGACGGGAATCTCTGGGTCGCCGACACCGGCAATGGCCGGGTAATGCGGTTCCCCAAGCCGTTCGAACAGCCGTCGATCAACGATCAGCGCGCCAACCTTTGCCTGGGCCAAGCCAACTGTTTTGCCAAGCCGCAGCGCGAAGCCACATCCCGCAATATGAATGCCCCCATCGGCATTGCGTTCATGGCGAGTGGCGACATGATGGTTTCAGATATCGCGCACAACCGCGTGCTGCAGTTCCGCAAGCCGGCTGGTGGAGACTTCACCGATGGTCAGGCGGCTTCGCTCGTGATCGGCCAGCGCGACTTCACATTGAGCGCCAATGGCGCCGATTCCGACAAATTATTCGGGCCCCGCTTCATTGCCGTGGATTCCAGCGATCGTCTGTACGTCGCGGACACCGGCAACAACCGGATCTACATCAAAGCCCTGGTCGGACTCAACACCAATGGTTCGCAGGCTTCTTACCTGCTAGGTACGTCGTCGCCGCCCACGGCCGTTGCGGTGAGCCGTGAAACCGGCAACATCTGGGTGACCTTCCCCAGCATCAACCAGCTGGTCCGCTATGACGAATACATCACGCTGATCTTCTCCGATCCAACGGTGCAGGCGCAGGGCGACGCCATCCCCGCGTATGCTCCGCTTGCCGTGGCGCTCGATCCGCAGGACAATCCGATCATCACCGAGGCGATCCACCGGGTCTCCCTGTACTTCCCTCGGCTCGATGTGCAGAATGCTGCGAATCAGAATCGCCGCCTGATCGCCCCAGGCATGGTGGCCAAGGTTTCGCGTTTCGCCGGAACCTTCGGCGATGTCAGCGGTGTCGCGCCCGACAATGCCTGGCCGACGTCTCTCGGCGATGTGGAGGTCACGGTGGACGATACGCCGGCGCCGTTGCGCTCGGTGGGTTTCGACTCGATCCAGTTCCAGGTTCCGACCACGTTCGATCCCCCCAAGGACATTGAACTCGTCGTGCGGCGTAAAGAAAGCGGGCAGATTCTGGGCGCCTACACGGGGCCGACTGAAGTCGCCTCGCCCGGCTTCTTCGCCCGCAATGAGCAGGGCTACGGCCAAGTGGTCGCGCTCAATCAGGACGGAACCGAGAACAACAACCTCAACGGCGCCACCCGTGGGTCTACCGTAAGGCTGTTTGGCACCGGCATCGGCAAGATTCCGAACATGCCGCCTGACGGGCAGGCCCCGGATGGCGACGTTCCCGCGCCGGACAAACCTACGGTTGTGTTCAATTCGAGGGTGCTCGGGAATTCCGACATCAAATACTTCGGCCTCGCCCCTGGCCTCGTCGGAACCTTCCGGCTGGATGTGGTGGTGCCGACGAACGCTGCCGTGAACCTGCCGAATCCCATCGGCATCGCCTGGCGCGATTTGCTCAGTCGCGACGGTTTCGCGAATGGCGTCAACGTGACCGTGTTCGTAAAGTAGTAGTATTCGGGGCAGCCGGCGCGTCGCTTGCGAGAGTTCGCAATCGCGTTTCCACTGTTTCGTAGCTGGTATCCGAGGGCCGGAGGGTCAGAATCTGACTCCCCGGCCCGATTGCCGTCAAGGGGAAGGTCACGCTGGTTGCGCCTGCCGGAATCACGATGCTCCGCGGCGCATCGACGCTCGGTCCGCCGTTGGCTTCGAGGGTGATGGTAAGGTCCTGCGAGGCGGGATTGCGGATCGTCACCGTGGCGTCGATCTGCGAGCCGGCGGTGAGTTCCGCGTAGGGTGCAAACGAAACATCGAGAGACCTGCGGAATTCCAGTTCCATCTCCGAGCGGCCTTCGGATACCTTGGACCAGAAGGCAGGCAACGCCTGCCGGTAGCGTTCCAGTTTGTCGACCATGGTCGTTGGGAGCGGTTGATCGGCGCGGGTAATCAACAGAATTGCCCAGCGATATTTCCGCGGCGCAAGTTCGTGATCCGGAACCCGTCGTCCGCCAGCGGCCGCAATCATCTCTTCGACTGTCACCTCCCGCCGCGTTCCATTGAAACGCGCGCCGATCGCCGGTGGCGCAACCAGGTTGGTGACGCTCGAGTTCAGCACCACGAACGTCGGTGGAACCTCCTCAGGCGGCCGCCAGCCGAAGAAATACTGGTCGAGCGGCGACACCCTTTCCCCCGCGCCCGCTGAGAAGAATCGCGGATTCGCATCCGGACCCAGATCGATGATCCGGTTGCCCTCAACCAGCGAACCTTCCGAATTGAAATTGAAGTTCCAGTGCGCGCCCTGGCGGCCAAGCAGGAACTGGTTGCCGGACGCGTCTGCCGGCGACACCCAGGCTAGAAACCGGTGCGATGCTTCGTGCCCAAAGATGTTGAGCCCGGTGTCACCGGTGCCAATGCGCCCCGGGTGAATCTGATAGGGGTCGTTGGGATAGCCCTCGAGCGGACCCATGTCGATGACGGTCTCGAGCCGCTTGGGCGAACCGTAGATCGCGCCGTCATCCAGCACCAGGCGGCCATGGCCGGTCACCTTGTTGCGAACCACGTCCGTACAAGCGATCGCCAGCGGGCAAAGCGAGGGCGGCATCTGCAGGGCGTTAAATACGAAGATATTGTCGTAGGCATCCTCGTGCGTAGTGAAAAACCGCTGGATTGCCCGCGAAATGTCATAGCTTTCGCTGCCTGCGAAGACTTCCGCTACCGTTCCCGCGTAGGTTTCCCCATTGCTGAGATTCAGGGTCGCGAGGCGGGTCTCGCCGAGTAGTTGTCCTGGACTGATGCCCACCACTACGTTATCGGTGACCACGTTGGTGTCGCCGTAGGTGAACTCCACCGCGCCCGATGGATAGAGCGCGACCTGAAACGTTTGCATCCGCGTCAGCCCGTAAAATGGCACGTTCGCCCAACTGATGACAACGCGCCCGGCTTCGGAAAACACACGAACTCCTTGCTGGGAATTGCTGGGGTCGAGGTCGGCAAAAAGCGGGCAGATGCGAGGCGGCCCCGCCGCCATGCGGCTGAGGTTGCGATCCGAAGATGCGTTGTCGCCCATGCCGAACGTCAGATTGCCGTCCGAATTCACAAACACCGATCGGTAACGGCCGCCATAGAAGGGAAATTCGAACGGCAGGGGAATCTCGCGCGAGTCGTCATCGTCGAGGCCCGATAGCTTGTTGCCGTTGACCGCTGCATCGATGTCGAAGTCGGCGTTCGAAGCCGTTACTGTGTATGCGCCGTTGTCTTGCCGTATGAACGTGAGACGCTTCAACTGCAGATTGAATGGGTTGCGCCGGACGCGGACGCCGTCGGAATCGTCGACCACCGCGATGGCGCCTACATCCACTGCGCCGGCTTCCGGTGTGGGCGCCAGCGATAGGATCGAACCCGTTTGCGCAAAGCGGTCCACTTGCGCCTTTGCGTAGAGAAATCGATCTTCCTCGCGTCGCGTGACCATCGATCCATTGCCGCAGCCGGCCGGATCCTGCCGGGCTTCCACGAGTATCGAGACGGAACAAAAAATCGCCAGAAGCCGTACACCATTGCGAGAGAGCATCTGCCCTCATTCTAAACTGGTAAACGCATGATCTACTGCACAAAGTGTGGCAACGGCCTTGCCGACGGCAGCCGTTTTTGTCCGAACTGTGGAAACTCCATCGGCGCCGTCGCGCCGCCTCCGCCTCCTCCGGTTGGACCTCCCAACTTTCCTCCGCCTGCTGCGCCGTCGTACTATTCGCAGCCGCAGCCTCTGAAGTACGAGATTCAGGGCGACAATCTACAGGTTGCGCGAATCTATCTCAAGGCAGGGCAGGAAGTCTTCGCCGAAGCCGGAAAGATGCTCTACAAGTTCCCCGCCGTGCAGTGGGAAACCCGCATGAGCGGCAACACGATCGGCGAAAAGATCTGGGGCGCACTGAAGCGCAAGGTGATGGGAGAATCGCTGTTCCTCACCTATTTCCGCGCCAGCAGCACGGACTCCGAAGTCGGCTTCGCCGGTTCGTACCCGGGCCGAATTCAGGCTTTCGATCTCGTCGCCGGGCAGAGCGTGCTCGTGCAGCGCGACAGCTTCATCGTGGCGCAGGACACCGTGCAGTTGAACATCGCCTTCACCAAGAAACTCGGCGCGGGCTTCTTTGGCGGCGAGGGCTTCGTGCTCGAAAAACTGACGGGCCCCGGCACGGCATTCATTCACGCGGGCGGCGACTTCGTCCATTTCGAATTGCGCGCCGGCGAAATGCTGCAGGTGGATACCGGGTGCATCGTGGCGTTCGACGAATCGGTGAACTACGACATCCAAATGGTCGGCGGCATCAAGACCGCAATCTTCGGCGGCGAAGGCTTGTTCCTCGCGACGTTGACGGGCCCCGGCCGCGTGATCGTACAAAGCATGACCCTCGCCAAGTTGCGCCGTGAAATCGCACCCTCGGGCGGTGGCCGGTCCGGTGGGGATGAGCACAGTCCGTTAGGCGCTCTGGGCGGCATCTTCTCGAGCGAAGATTAGCGGACCGCCCTTGGCGCTACCAGCGGAGGTTCAGGCCCATTTTCAGGAACCGCGGCAGATTGTTCTGACTGGGATTCAGCCGCCCGAATTGCGAATTGGTGACATCCACGCTGGCGATGCTGGTGAACCAGGGATGATTCAATGCGTTCACGGCTTCGAAACGGTACTGCAGCCGGGCTTTTTCGAAGAGATTGAAGGTCTTCGATAGCGAGACATCCCAGTTCTGATAGCCGGGCAGGCGGACATCGCTGAATCGCAGCGGGAAGGTTCTGAGCGTTTGCGCCTCCTGCGAGGCGACGCGCTTACCGGTTGTGGGATCGGTCCACAGGGACGTGTCAAACCACATCGGAATCGCCGGATCGCTGAGCTTAGCGCTGCCGGGCCGAATCTGGTTCGCGTTCGGATATGCGACCGCCCAGCCTTTCATGTAGGTCACATTGCCATCGAGTTCCCAGCCGCCGATGGCAAGGTCCATGGCCTTGGGAATGCCGCTGGCAAATGTGCGTCCGCGGCCGACGGGCAGTTGATACACGAACGTGAGATTGAATTTCTGCGGAATGTCGATCTGGTCCGCGGGCTGTTTGATGAGCTGGGTTTGCGATGGGTCGGCGAGGTTGAGGAATTGCGCGTTCTGTAACGCGACCTGTTCCAGCGTTTTTGCGATCGTGTAACTGCCGAGGAAGGTTAGGCCTGAAGCGAAGCGCTTGCTGAACTTGAGCTGAAAGCTGTCATAACGCTGGCTGCCGATGGGCAACTGCGAAACCGCCACCTGCTGGAACTGTGGGAAAGCGTTCAGCAGATTCGTTCGGGCAGTGGTGGCGCCGTTCAGCGCTGCGTTGTTGGGGATCTTGCCGGCCAGCGGATTAGGGATCTGTGCGGTGTAATAAGCCGTGTCGATGACACCGGCGGCTGTGCGGCGGCCAAGTTCGGAAATCGGGACAAAGTTCGCGTTGGCGGTGAGCGGCAGTTTGCGTGTCTGGTTGCCGACATAGGCGGCTTCCACCAGCACTCCGCCTTTCAACTCATGCTGGATGTCGAACGAATACTGATGCGAGAATGGCAGCGGGCGATCCAGCCAGTTCACGTTGATGGTCTGGCCGAGGAAGCTCGCCGCGCCTTCGCCATTGCCGACCGCGCTCAGCAGTTTTCCATTGGGCTGCAGCGCGAATGCGTTGGCGGTCGTGACCGCGGGAATGAGGTTGTCGACCGTGACGATGGCGTTGGTGCGCTGGCTGTAGCCTTGGTTTGAGCCGGTGGCGCTCTGGCCGAGATAGTAGAGCCCGTAGCCGCCGCGCAGCACCCATTTGTCGCGGATTTTGTAGGCCGCGCCGATGCGGGGCGCGAAATTGTTGAAGTCCTTGTTGAGCGATTCGCGAGGCTGGCCCGCGGCGTTGGCGAACAGCACGGAGCCTTTCAGCGAAAGCCCCGCGACCTGCAGTGGACTCGCGGCGTTGAAGTCCAGGCTGCGGACCATACGGTCATAGCGTTCGACGGCGGGGCTTTCGTAGTCCCAACGCAACCCGGCGTTGATGGTCAGCTTGGACGAAACTTTCCAATCGTCCTGGAAGAAGCCGACGTAGTAGTAGTGCACGAACGAGGGGTCGATGTTGCGGTCGACATAAGCTGTGGTGGGATAGCCGAGCAGGAAGGTGGCGGCCTCGTTTCCGGACACGGCGTCGGCGCGGTTGGATACGGCCTGGGTCCAGTTCTTGCCGAAGGTGTATGCTCCCGCGGCGAGGCCCGGATTGAGCGTGTTGTCGTTGTACCTGCGGGCTTCGGCGCCGAATTTCAGAAAGTGGCGTCCGCGGACCCAGTTGAGATTGGGTTGCAGTGTATAGACGTCGTTAGCGCCGTAGTTGACGAGCCGGTTGGTTCCCATGCCCTGATAGGTGCCCAGGTCGATGTTCGGAAATCCGGCTCGCGTGAATTGCCCGAGCAGCGCGGAATCAACGCCCATGCGGGTCTGATCGTAGCCAGTGCCGTAGCTGCTGCCGGTGGTTTCTTCCCAGCGGCTGAGGCCGGCGCGGAGGTCGAACGTCATTCGCGGCGAAAGGGTGGAGGTCCAATCGAAGGTCCAATTGCGGCCGTTGCGGATGAGCGGCGCGTTGCCGGTGGGCTCAGCGGGATTCTTCTGCGCGGGGTCGAGGATGAAGACGAGACCGCGGTATTCGCTATATGGATTTTGGCCATAGCGGAAATAGAGGTTGTTGCGCGAGTTCAGCGCGAGATCCATGCGGCCGATCCATTGGTCGAGATTGCCAACCCAGCGCGAGGGGTATGGGTAGTTCTGAATATGCGCGGGTCCCACGCCGTTCGATTTGGGCGCGGGATAGTAGCTGAAGGCCTCGGTGGCCATCTTCGAGATGCGATTGGATGGCAGCTTGTTGCCGGCGAAAGGCGTGCGTGTGCCGTCATTGGCGGTGGTGAGCGGATCGTAGATGAGCACCTGCGCGCCCGCCGCGTTAAAGAGCGTAGAAAAATCGCCGGTGCGCCATTCGGCAAGCGGGACGTTAGCGACGCCTGGGTCCGCGGAGCGCTGGCGCATGCCTTCATACGCGAGCATCCAGAACAGCTTGTTCTTGCCGTTATAGACTTTGGGAATCCACACGGGTCCGGAAGCCTGAAAGCCGTAGGCGTTGATTTTGTTCGGCGGGCGGGCCGTGCCAGCGGCGTTGAGCTCGAACTGGTTGGCGTTCAGCTTGTCGTTTTGCAGGAACTCATAGAGGCTGCCGTGAAAGCCGTTGCCGCCGCCTTTGGTGACCATGGTCACCACGCCGCCGCCGGTGCGGCCGTACTGCGCGTCGTAGGTATTGAGCAGGACTTTGAATTCCTGGATCGAATCCATTGTCGGGACGTGAATCACCTGGCGGCTCGATTGCACGTTGCTGATGCCATCGAGCAGGACTTCGTTCTCGCTGGAGCGCCCGCCGTTGGCCGAAAATCCGGTGGTGCCGCCGATGTCAAAGCTGCGCAGATAGCGCCAGCCTCCGCTTTTGAAGACGCCTGGCGCCGCCCAGGCGATCTGGAAGGGATTGCGCCCCTGCGTGGGGAGATTGGCGATCATTTCGTTGGAGAGCGCCGCTCCGCGGCTGGCGGTTTCGGTTTCGAGCGTTGAGACCGCGTCTTTCACCGTGACGCTTTGGGTCATGTCGCCGACTTCCAAAGCGGCGTCAATGCGGGCGTGATCCTGCACTTGCAAGATGAGATTCTGGCGCAGGAATTTCTTGAAGCCGGAGGATTCGATCGTCATTTCGTAGGAACCGGGCGCGAGGAAAGGCGTCACGTACGCGCCAGTTTCATTGGTGGTGGTCGTGATCGCGACCCGATTTGCGAGATTGGTGACTCGAACCGTGGCGTGGACGACGGCGGCGCCGCTAGGATCGGTGACCAGACCCGAGATGCTGGCGCGGACTTCCTGCGCATATGACAGGCTGCACGCGGCGAGCAGGGCCAGCAGGCAGGAAGCAAGTTTTGGTCGAAGCATGCCGGTAATTATTTCGCATTTTGGGGAAGAACGAAAGTGCTTTGTGGACCGGGGCTTTGCCGGAAACGCATTCTCGTCGTTGCCGTTGATTGTGGCCGCTCGTAATAATCGGACTCCGTCGCCGTCAGGTTAGTGATGATGCCCCAGTTCGTGATTGCAACGGACGCCATGACCAAGGCGTTTTCCCGCAAAACAGTGGTTCAGGATGTCAGCCTCCGAGTCCCCCGCGGCGGCGTGTACGCGTTTCTGGGTCCAAACGGGGCGGGCAAGAGCACGAGCATCCGTATGCTGCTCGGGCTCCTGCGTCCGGCTCGGGGCGAGATCTCCCTGTTCGGCCGGGATCTCCGCAGCCATCGTAGCGAGATCCTCGCCAGAGTCGGATCGCTGGTCGAGAACCCTTCGGTGTACGAACATCTCACCGCGCGCGAGAATCTCGAAATCCCGCGCCGGATCCTCGAAGCGCCGCGAACGGACATCG
>JACXTT010005562.1_pt1 | contig 18273 bp, 16 predicted proteins | sample 9270951 | NCBI WGS metagenome assembly JACXTT01 (sample SAMN15532306, study PRJNA645909) | rock metagenome | isolation source: weathered quartz diorite | place: Puerto Rico | collected 2017-06-21 | reverse complement strand
GAAACAGCAATGGAATTGGTGCTGGCATTAGTACCGGTATCGGTATTTTTGGAAGAGCAGGCGGCAAGCGCAAACAGCAGCATAATGACGGGTAATTTTTTCATCCGGATAATGATTTAAGACCTAATATAATAACAATCGTGGCAGATATACAGTGTTTTACCGAACAAAATTTTCAGCAATTGTGCAATGCATTGGCGCACAAGGATGCACACCTGGAAAAAATAGTGCAGCAGCACAGCTACCCGCCTATGTGGAGCCGCCCGGCTTCGTTTGCCACGCTGGTTCATATTATCCTGGAGCAGCAGGTATCGCTGGCTTCGGCAAAAGCGGCATTGGATAAATTGAACAAACGGCTGGGGAAGATAACGCCGGAGAAACTGCTGGCGCTGACCGACGAAGCATTGCGGGCCTGCTATTTCAGCCGGCAGAAAACCGGCTATGCGCGCCACCTGGCGCAGGCCATGGTATCGGGACAATTGAATTTGAAAAAGCTCTCCAATGCCGGCGATGAGGAAGTGCGTGCGGCGCTGAAGCAAATAAAAGGCATTGGCGACTGGACGGCCGATGTGTACCTGCTCTTTGTGCTGCACCGCACTGATATATTTCCTATCGGCGACCTGGCCATGGTCAATGCGCTGAAAGAGGTCAAGCAGCTGCCTAAAGAAACCGCGCGCGAAGAACTGCTGGCTTTGGCGGAGTCATGGCGGCCGCATCGCTCTATTGCCACCATGCTGTTGTGGCATCATTATATTCAAACGAGGAATATTAAGGTCTAAGAGTAGAAGCTGCAAGCCGCAAGCTTCTCTCTAAATATTCAACCCGCCGCAGGCGCTGATAACCTGCCCGGTAATATAGCTGCTCATATCGGAAGCCAGGAACAGGGTAGTATTGGCCATTTCTTCTGCTGTGCCAAAACGGCCCAGGGGAATTTTTTCCAGGAAGGATTTGGAGGCTTCGCCTTCTTTGAGGTAATGGGTCATGTCGGTTTCAATAAAACCGGGGGCGATGGCATTGCAGCGTATGTTACGGCTGCCCAGCTCATGCGCTATGGATTTGGTAAACCCTATAATGCCGGCTTTGCTGGCGGCATAGCTGCTCTGGCCGGCATTGCCGCGGATGCCAATGATGGAGCTCATATTGATGATGGAGCCTTTTTTGGCCTTCATCATGGGGCGGATAACCTGTTTGGTCATATTGTACACGCTCTTCAGGTTGATGTTGATGACCTCGTCCCACTGTTCGGGGGTCATGCGCAGCAAGAGGTTGTCTTTTGAAATACCGGCGTTGTTCACGCACACGTCTACCGTGCCAAACTCTTTTATTACTTCGGTTACAAAGGCTTCGCTGGCGGCAAAGTCGCCGGCATTGGTTTTCCAGGCTTTTGCCTTTACGCCCAGCGCCGCCAGCTTGTTTTCCAGCGCTTTTGCTTTTTCCGCGCTGTTGTCGCTTACATAGGTAAAAGCCACATGAGCCCCATGTTCCGCCAGTTTCAGGGCAATGGCTTCCCCGATACCGCGGGCGGCGCCGGTTACAATGGCCACCTTGTTTTCCAATAGTTTCATCTCGTGAGTGTTTGATTTAAAAAGCCTCCTGCGAGGGCGGACAAAAGTAAAGAGATTTTCATAGCATGTGCGCTTTCTTTTTTATATTAGGGTACTATCGTTATTTTTGACCAATAACCGTTTGTCCTTATCGTTCATGTTGCGACCAAAACACCTGTCCATATTACTGGTAACTGCTTTTGCTATCGAAACGTTTTCCATTACCTACGGGTTTAAGATGGATGGTTACGAGGCATTGTTTTCCGTATTGTATTTTATTGCCGGTATTGTAATCAGCATTGTCATGGTGCTGTACCCGCAGGTCAATATCCGGCTGTTTAACCGGGGCCGGGTGCCGCGACCCATGAAATGGGTACAGGTGGGGCTGTTTATCATTGCCGGGGTGGTTATCTGGTGCCAGTCGAAGGTCCTGATCAGCTCCATGCCCATTGATATCAATTATGCCGATATGCTACCGGTTATAAAGGTAATGGACCAGCGGTTCATTGCCGGGCACTGGCGCCATATTTACGATACCATACCTGAAATATGGCACGGCACCAGGCCCATTTACCTGCCCGGTATCTGGATACCTTTTTCGCCGGCCGTTTTCCTGGGCATTGATATGCGGTGGACTACCGTTTTGTGCCTGTTTTTTGTGTTTGGCGTGTACCTGCTCAGCTTTTATACCCATCACCGGAAAATACTTTCCTTTATTACGCTCCTGCTTGCTTCGGTACTCCTGTACTGGCTGCTGACGGAAGATGATGAGCATGGGCTTATTACCCGCACGGAGGAAGGCACGGTAATCGTGTATTATGTATTGGCGGTACTGGCGCTGCTGTCTGAACATATTGTTTTTGCCGGCATTGCTATTTCGCTGTGTATGCTTAGCCGTTATTCGCTGGTGGGCTGGGTGCCGGCCTTCCTGGTTTTTTTGGTGCTGAGCGGCAAAACAAGAAAGGCGTTTTTATTCAGCGCTACCGGTTTGGCCTGCCTGGTCATTTTATTTATTCTTCCTTTTGGATGGGAGCTGATTAAAGAGCTGATGCAGCTGCCGGGAAAATACATCCCGTTTGCCGCGCGGGTATGGCAGGATAGTCCCGAAGTATTTTCAGGCGGTGCAGGCATGGCCCGTTTCTTTGGCCCCGGCCGCATTGCATTGCAACATACCTTGCTGGTGGCCTCGTCCTTTGGGGTGCCTACCTTATTTATGATTGCCTGTCATTATGCGGGTAAGAAAAGACCGCTGGCCAATATACCGCTGGCGGCATTAAAATTAAGCGTAGTAGTGTTTTACAACCTGATTGATGTGCCTTACCTGTACCTGTTTTATACGTCTTCTTTTATAAGCCTGGTGGTGGTGGCCTTTTTCCTGAAGCATGATGGTGAAGAAACGGCGGAGGGCTAAGCGGCTTACCCCTGGGCGGGTGCTGTCAATGCCAGTATTTCCGTGAGCAGGGTGCGGTCGTTGCTCAGGCGGGGTACCTTATGCTGGCCACCCAGCTTACCTTTGCTTTTAAGCCAGGTATTGAAGCTGCCTTTTGGCAAGGCATGCACAATGGGCATACTTAGCGCTATGTCTTTGTAGCGTTTGGCTTCGTAATCGCTGTTTACGCTTTTCAGGGCGGTATCCAGTTCCGTTATAAATTGCGGGAGATTGGCCGGCGCCCGGTCGAATTCCACCAGCCATTCGTGCGCACCATTGCTGTTATCGCCAAAATACACGGGAGCGGCGGTATAATCGTTTACAATGGTGCCGGTTTTTTCGCTGGCAATGGCAATGGCTTTATCGGTATTGTCTACTATCACTTCCTCGCCAAAGGCATTCATATAATGTTTCAGGCGGCCGCTTATTTTTATTTTATAGGGGGTTAAGGAAGTAAACTGTACGGTGTCGCCTACAATATACCGCCAGAGGCCGCCGGCGGTACTGATAACCAGGGCATAGTTTTTATTTAATACCACTTTGCCCAGGCCCACGGTATCGGGAAATTTCTTGCCGTATTCTTCCACGGGCATAAACTCGTAAAAGATACCGTGACCGGTAAGCAGCAGCATGCCATCGTCGTTGGGCCTTACCTGTGCGGCAAAAAAGCCTTCGCTGGCATTATAGGTTTCGATGTAATTGATGTCTTTACCAATCAGCTTGCGGAATTGCTCCCTGTAGGGCACAAACGATACGCCGCCATGAATATACAGCTCCAGGTGGGGCCATATTTCGCAGAGGTATTGCTTACCGCTTATTTCCAGCAGGCGCCGGATGAGTACGAGGGTCCAGGTGGGCACACCGGAAATAGAGGTAACATTTTCCTTCATGGTAGCGATGGCCAGCTGTTCAATCTTGCTTTCCCACTCGTCCATCAGGGCAATGCTTAATTCGGGCGTGCGTATCCAGTTGCTCCATACCGGCGAGTTTTGCATTAATACGGCGCTCAGGTCGCCGTACTGGATGTTTTCATCCACTTTATGCACCTGGTGGCTGCCGCCGATAACAAGTCCCTTGCCGGTCAGCAAGTCGGATTCCGGGAACTGTTTATAATACATGGTGAGCACATCCTTGGCGCCCTGGAAATGGTTTTCTTCCAGGCTTTCCTGGCTTACGGGAATGAACTTGCTTTTATCGCTGGTGGTGCCGCTGCTTTTGGCAAACCAGCGCACGGGGGTATTCCAGAGTATATTTTCTTCGCCGTTCATCATGCGATGGATATACGGCTTGAGGTCTTCGTATTCGTGAACGGGAACGGTTTGCTTGAAGGTTTTTAGCGAAAACAGCACGTTAAACTTGTATTTCCGTCCGAATTCGGTGTATTGGGCGGCGGTGACGAGGTCTTGCAATACCTCGCGCTGAACCGCCACAGGTTGTGAGGTCCGGAGTTCGAGCAACCGAAGCCGCAATCGGGCCAGCCGGGAAAAGACGGGCGACAGGATTTTCATGGAAGCAGCAAAATAAGCAATTCCCGTCACCCTACCACTACCTCGCCGGTATATATGCTGTCAGACGCTTTGCCGCCGTCGGTCACGAAGGTGAGCCAGGTATGCACTGTTCCCTGGTAGCCGTTTATAGTATGTGCCAGGGAGCCATCGCTGCGCAGGGCTTCCGGCGTGGCGTTGTATATCCAGTAGCCGGGGCCGGGAATATAGATAACGGCAATGGCCCGGTCGGTCGCCGCCGCCGTGCCTATGCTCGTATTGTCGGCCCAGGCAAAGCGGATATCGCCGGGCGCATCGCCCGCTTTTGCTTCCGGCAGTACGGCGTTGGGCAGGGTGCCGCGGCCCACGGATACCAGCGGGTAGTGCAGGATATAATCGGGATGGGCGCCGCTTATGGCGTTGCATACATTGTACGACACCGCGCAATGAAATTCCGTTTTGCCGGTAGCCAGTTCTTTGAACGTCATTTTGACCAGCGGCCCGAGGCCGTTCATAAACTTGCTGACAAAGCCAAACTTATTCCGTTGGTTCAATTGGGCCGGTGTAGGATTTTTATCTGTTTTTGCCGGGCTGCGATGCGAAGAAAGGGTAGCTTTGCCTTTCCAGGTTTTACCGGTTACGGGGCCGATAGTGCCGATTACGGGCTCCAGGATGCCGAATGGGATCTTTGCCATAGCATAAAAGTTTAATGGGTTAATGAATGGGATTATGCTAAAGAGGGCAAAACAAATGACTCCGCTACATGCGCCGCAGCAGGCCTGAAGAGGCTGTCCCCCGTTGTAGTACTGACAAAATAGCTGCTTGCTGGTATATGGGTGGTAGATGATATCGTATATACATGGTACTTAGTTCGTGTCTAGTTCGTTCGATAAAACGAACTGGCTACAAATTACCAACGAATTACACCCGGTGTAGACAGGTCATATTGTCGGACCTGGTATAGTCATGTCTCCTACAAAAATTGGTGCTGTCTCCTAAATGTCTCCTTGCGGCGGGCGCTTTCAGAATAGGTTCCGGGAAGAACCTGGGTGAGGCGGAGTAAAAGAAAGCAGGTTAATCGTGGCCGGCAATCGGGTGGGTGATCCCGCGGCCGGTGCCGCATTACAAAGATACAAAACCGGGCATAACCAGGCTGGGGGAATGTCTTTACGACCAGTGATGGGAGTTAAAAACCTATTTGCCCAATCGCCCTGTTAATTATGGATATATGCCATGTACCCGGATGTGAAAAATTCACCTGTTTCAACAAGCTTCGGGACAATGGATTGGCCGTCCTGCGTAAGGGAATTTATCGGGTTCCAACACACCCTGCCTACATTTTCAGTTTGCGTGGTAATGATATTCGATATGGATACTATCCTGTTTTTCGCAGGGATGTAAATTTGCCAGTCAAAACCAGGGCATATCCAATGATTGGGATTACTGTCATTTACATAAACAATGGTGGTATCGTTCGTAGTTGTGTATATTGTCGCTCCATAGTTTGCAACTAAAATAGTATCCACCAAGTGAAGATAGTTATCATTGGGCTTATAAGCCCTTAGCACAAATGTATTGATATCGGCGGCTGAGAAGCCTATGAATACCGGGTTAAGATGACCATTTACACAAGGTCTTTTGCAATGTGCAGCAGAAACAATTAATAGAATACTTATAACCATCATTTTAGCCATGGAACACTATTTCTACTTTGTAATATACTGCAATTTTCAGCTTAATGATTTTGCTACCTGTTAAGTATAACGCAAAATCTGTAACCGGGTCTAAACCAAAAGAATTTAAAGCTGCCGGCACCCAGTCGAATAAACCGGGCTTCCCGTACCAGTTCCACTGGTAGGGTTACCAGCCCAGGCCCGGCGCCTTTGGCTGCTAAACTATCTTTCCCCCATCAATTTATAATCAGGAATTCTTAAGCAAGGCTGTAGGCAGGCCATCCATGCTATACATATTCTTTTCTTCCATGTATTGCTGAAGCCCTTCAGCTCCTTTTTTACCGGCCCATTCAAAATGAATATCCCTTTCGCCGGCATATTGATACAGCGGCACGCCAAAACCACAGGAGGTTTGCACCAGGCTGATATGCGCCACAATAAACTGGCGCGTGCTGGCATAGGTAGTAAACTGTTTTGACAATACAGGCCATTCCACGCTGCCGGGTAAAACGGTGTAGCCTTTGCCGTAAAGGCGGAGAATGAGCGGCGTTTTTTCAAAGGAGCAGAACATAAAGGTAATGCGCCCGTTTTCCAGCGTATGCGCCGAGGTTTCATTGCCGCTGCTGATAAGATCCATATAGGCCACCGTATTGGGCGAAAGCACTTTAAGGCAATCCAGGCCTTTGGGCGATAAATTCACATGTCCCTCACCGCTGAGCGGGGCGGTGGCTACAAAAAAGATATGCTGTTTTTCGATAAACTCCCGGTGCTGGGGAGCAATGCTATCATGAAACTTGCCCATACGTGTATGTATTTAAGGATGGATGGTATAACAAAGTTAAATAATTCAGCAACAGCAGGGTTTTAGCAGGCTTCAGCCGCTGATTTTGAGATATCGGCGGTTTCGGCTTTATTTGCTTTAAAGAAACGCTTTTACAATGTATGTTCAGAACAGTCACTTCCTTCCCGAAAGCTGTAATCAGTCTGACAGATGAAGGAGATGAATACCGGGCAGAATTTCGTGCGGGTATAGGGTATTTTATTACCAACCACGCCATTCATGCTGTTTTAGCCTGCCTGTTTTTTTTCTATGTATCCGGGTTTAACTGGCTGGGGCTGCTGATGGCAATCCCTTTTTTTGCGCTGGCTGTTATAATTGACTTTATTGAGACGAATATTACTTTTCCTGTTTATTTTGTAAGTCTTCGCAACGATATAGAAAGGCAGATAGCATCGAACAGGGATAAGCAGGCAATAAAATAAAGCCTGAGGGGCGGTAATGGATGTTTATTGCCAGAGTAAACGGAATGGGACGGCCCAGATGTTTTTGCCAAAAGGAACGGCTTGTTTACCCGAATAGAGGACGATACCCCCTATGAACTCTTTTGGGGTTAATGCAGCCAGTTCTTTTATGCCTTTAAAGTCTCCCTCTTTTATTGTTTCTGTTCTCTTTACTTCAATGGCAAATATGGAGCCATCCGGCCTTTCCAGTATAAAATCGACTTCTTTCCCATCGCTTGTTCTGAAATGCAGGAGTTGCGCTTTTATACTACTAAAAGTGAGCAATTTCGTGAGCTCCGATGCAACAAAATTTTCTACCAGGTGCCCGAATAGCTCAGGCCTGTTCTTTTCAATTTCATCAATGTCCCAATCAAGCATGTGGCATAGCATGGATGTATCTATCAGGTATCCTTTGGAAGATTTTACCAGCCGCTTGCCAATATTCCTGAACCAGGGCGCTACATCAAAGTTCAGGAACATCATTTTTAATATATTCCGGTATGTTTTTGCTGTAACCGGGTTTAAACCGGCATCGCGGGATATTTCAGAGTCGTTTATCAGGCCGCCAGCCCTGGTGGCCAATATCCTTAACAGGTTGGGCAGCACGGAGATTTTATCTAATTCAGCCAGTTGCTTTACATCACGCAGCAGTATTGTAGTTAAATACCCGTCTAACCAAATGGCTCTCTCGTTGGCCGGTTTAGTAGATATTTCAGGAAACGTGGCCAGTTTTATCATTTGGGAAAGACTGTAACCCCGGTCTTCCAGGTTCCCAAAATCCAGGTTGAACAGCCTGTCTAAAGCATCGCCTCGGCCTATAATGACTTCGGATGCAGCGTATGGGTAGAGGGTTAAAACGCTCATACGGCCAACGAGTGGATCTGATAACTTAGGTAGCGCCAATATGTTTGCAGAACCGGTAAGTAAATACCTGCCATTTACATTTTCTTTATCTGTCAGCCGCAATTCATCCACCACAGTTTTCAAAGGCCTGAATAGCTCAGGCACCATTTGAACTTCATCTATAATCAACGTGGTCTTATAGGCAGTAAGAAAGGCCTCCGGTGCCGATGCAGCGGCAGCCATTTCGGTAGGTCGGTCAAAAGTATGGTAGATGGCCGGCTTCCCCGGAAGTCCTATTTCCGGTGCAATGTGCTGCACCAGCGTGCTTTTGCCGGCTTGCCTTGGGCCGTTTAGAAAAACGACGGGACTTACCGTTAAAGCCTCTTTTACCCTGGGCGCTATTTTTCTTGGCAGATTTTGCATATTGCTTTGTTTTGCAAAATTAAAGAACGTCTTTAAGATTTTTAAAGAGATCTTTTAGTTTTGCAATTAATTTTGTAATTGGTTGATTTTTATATACCTATTTGCCTTTAAAAATTTCCCGGATTTACCTCTCCCAGGACAAAAATTAGCTCAAAGGGTAATCCAAATAAGACACTGGTTTCTCAATTTTCAGACTACCGGGGGACCGGGAGCATGTATTGTTCCTTGCGTTGTATTCCTGCACGATTTAATGGCAAAAAGGCGCTTTGGTGGTTTAGACTGCCCTTGCAGCTAAACGTCATACTACTCACTTGAAGCATTTGGGAAAAAAGAAAAAGGGCTGAACACGCATGTCATCCCGTATGTGAAAGCTGCCTATACGGCGCTACGGAAATGGCGCTTATCTATATCCGGGAGTAATAAAGCTATATCTTTTCAAACTCTTCGTTCTGCACATATTGCGCCAGCCTGGACAAATCGGATTGTATTTCGCGGATGGCATTTTCCAGTTTGGCAACAAAGGGCTGGAATACAATCAAACCTCCAATGGTCCCGGTTGCAGCGCTTATGCCAGCAGCGGCCGCTTTGGCAAGTCCCGGCGGGGTGAAGTCAGACACCCGGTATTCCGGCATGCGGAACGCGGTTTCCTTTAATTTGAGGCGTTGCTGTTGTTCGGCATAATCAAGGACCGACTTCTTTATTTCAGCAACGAATTGCAGAAAGTCTTTTATGTTCAGGTCGTCGCTTTCGTTCAGGCTTCGTATATGTTCGGCAGTAATGCGGGTTGCTATAATCCGTTGCGCCCATTGTACGCCGCTTTCAAGCGAAGAAAGCAGTTTATCGGGGGCTACCTCCCGTTTGCCCGCAGCATTTTCCCTTGCCTCTTCATGCAGGTAGTCTTTCCGCTTCAGCTCAAAATTCCTTCCCAGGTACAGGCGTCTTACCTGTTCGTCATCGGCCAGCTGTTCGGCAGTGCCGTGTTTGAATATCTTGCCTTCTATGAGCAGGTAAGCCCGGTCGCAGATGGAAAGCGTTTCATTTACGTTGTGGTCGGTAATGAGGATACCGATATTTCGGTACTTGAGGCGGGCCACCACGGTCTGGATGTCTTCCACTGCAATGGGGTCTACCCCGGCAAAGGGCTCATCCAGGAGGATGAATTTGGGGTCTACGGCCAGCGCCCGGGCTATTTCGGTACGCCGTCTTTCACCCCCGCTGAGGCTATCGCCATTGTTTTTGCGTACGTGGTGCAGTCGAAACTCGTCCAGCAGGGCTTCCAGCTTGTCTTTCTGCTCGGCCCGGCTGAGTTTGGTCATTTCCAGCACGGCTTTTATATTGTCTTCCACGCTCAGTTTGCGGAATACAGAGGTTTCCTGCGGCAGGTAGCCGATGCCCATCTGCGCCCGTTTGTACATGGGCTGACGGGTAATATCCTCGTCGTTCAGGAAAACATTGCCTTCGTCGGGCCGTATCAGCCCTACCACCATATAGAAGGTGGTGGTTTTGCCGGCCCCGTTGGGGCCCAGCAGGCCTACTATCTCCCCCTGCTTTACTTCTACGGAAACATGGTTCACCACGGTACGGGTACGATAGGTTTTTACGAGGTCTTTGGTATGTATAACTAAGCTCAATGCGAAAGATTTGGGCAAAAATAACGGATAGCCATTACAATCGCTAGCGGGGAAAGGCTATTTTAACATTCTGCGGTTTGGGGGCGCCTTCGGCGCGGGAGAAGGGCTAAGGGCTCAAAGGAGAAAAAAGAGGAAAAGAGGCGTTTGCGGGAAGGGGTTGGCGCACAGCGTTATAAGAGAAAAAGAGGTTTTTGCAGGAAGAAGGCGTGCCACGGTTACACTGGCTAAGCAAACGAACCGTGGCACGCCTGTGCAATAGCTCTTTTTCTCTTATCCCTCTGTGCGCCCAAAAACTCTTACTCCACCAACCCGCCCGCCAATAAAAACAACCTTTTCGCAAAAAGCCTCTTTTTCTCCTTTGAGCTCTTAGCCCACCTGTTATTTTACCGTAAATCAAATAAAATTAAACCGGCCGGCGTTTGATAATGTTTGTTTCGTTATATATGTTTGCACGTTAATTCTAAGAATGAAAGTAATAGACCATATCAACCAGGCCAAAGACACCCTTGTTTCCTTTGAAATCCTTCCCCCGCTGAAAGGAAAAGGCATCAACGCTATTTATGAGCACCTGGACCCCCTGATGGAGTTTAAGCCCTCGTTTATCAACGTTACCTACCACCGCAGCGAAAGCATGTTTAAGAAAAAGCTGGATGGTACGTTTGAAAAAGTAGAGGTGCGCAAGCGCCCCGGCACGGTAGGTATTTGCGCCGCTATCATGAACCATTACCAGGTTGATGCGGTGCCCCACCTTATTTGCGGCGGTTTCTCCAAGCGGGAAACGGAAGACGCGCTGATTGACCTGAACTTCCTGGGCATTGACAATGTGCTGGTGCTGCGTGGCGATGCCGCCAAGAACGAGGCATTTTTTGAACCCCATGCCGATGGCAACAAGTATGCACTGGATTTGCTGAAGCAGGTAGGCAACCTCAATCACGGCATTTACCTGGAAGAAGATATTAAGAACGGCGGCAAAACCAATTTCTGTATGGGCATTGCCGGTTACCCCGAAAAGCATTTTGAATCACCCAACCTGGAAACGGATATGAGTTATCTCAAGGCGAAGGTGGATGCGGGAGCCGAATACATCATGACCCAGATGTTTTTCAACAACCAGAAGTTTTTTGATTTCGTAAAGATTTGCCGCGATAACGGCATCGATATTCCCATTATACCGGGCCTGAAACCCATTACCAACAAAAAGCAGCTGAATATTCTGCCCAAGATATTTCATGTAGACATTCCCCGCGATCTGTCGGAAGCTATTATGAAAGCGAAGACCGACCTGGATGTGGAGAAGATTGGCACCGAGTGGCTGATAGCGCAAAGCCGTGAATTAAAGCAATTTGGGGTACCCGTACTGCATTATTATACGCTGGGCAAGCCTAAAGTGATTTGGGATGTGGTGAAACAATTGGTATAATGTATGGTGGTATAAAAAACATACAAAAGAAGGCCCGGTAATCATTGATTACCGGGCCTTTGATATATGTAGAGCGGGTAGGACTATAACTTAAAGCCAATGGAAAGGCTGAACACGCGGTGCTTGTTTTTGTCGTCGTTGTTCTGCTCCACCGAGTTGATTTTAGTAAGGCCCCAGCCGTAATTGGCCGATAACAGGAGCCCATGCAACTCCAAACCCGCGGTACCATTGATCCCAAAATCAAAACGCCGCATAATGCCCAGGCCGGCGCCCTCCTGCTGGTTGAACGTGGTAGGGTCGTCGTTACTGAATTTTATATTCTCGTTTCCGCTAAAGCTTACCAGGCCGGCATTTCCTTCCGTTTTGTTTTTGCCGGCTACGCCGATGGCGGCATAAGGGCCCGCACCAAAAAAGAGAGAAGATTCCTTGTCGCCCAGCGGAAGTTTAACCACCAGGTTTAAGGGTATTTCAATGTAATAGGGGTTGGAGGTGGCTTTGTAATAGTACGAATCGCCCGGCTGGCCGGTCTGCGATTTGGCGCCCTTGCCGGTAAACAGCAGGCCCGGCTGCAGGGCCAGTACACTGCCCAGGGGAACATCTCCCATAAAACCGATATGGAAACTGGCCAGCGTGTTGGCCTGGTCTATACGCCCGCTGCTGGTAGTAGAAATATTGGCAAGGTTTAACCCGCCCTTAAGATAAAGTCCCCCGTCCTGCGCCCGGGCGCCGCATACGAACAGAATACTGCTAAGAATACAGATGGTTGTTTTCATGTGTCCTGATTTTTTACGATAAAAGCATAAAGCATGCCACCGTATATACGGATATTATTTTAAAACAGTTCTAAGACTGCGGCAGGCGTAAAAGGTTTAAACGGTGGGGAAAGCTCCACAAAGCGGGAAATAATGGCGACAGGACATATTTTATTTAAGATAAGCGGCCCCGGGAGGGGCCGCTTATTCAGGGACTATTTCAATAGTGATTTAACTACTTCTTCGTTTACTGCAACGGGGTATTTTTTCTTCAGGCTGGTAATCCATTGCTCTTCCAGGTAATTCTGGTAGTCGTTGATCACAAAACCACGGGCATCCTCAAAATTGCGCGGGCTGCGCTTATCGTATACATTGATAATATATACAAAGGAATGGGTATTGTCGTTGGACGATTTGGCCGGTTCGGAAAGGTACCCCGCAGTGGCATGGCCGGTAACGGATACCGGCAGCTGCGTTAGTTCAAACCTGCCGGAATCGGCCTGGGCCGTAGCGTCTGAATTCTGAACGATGGCTCTCCAGCCGTCTTTGTTTTTCAGGAAGGCGGCCCTGGTGTTAAGGGCGTTCATGGAGTCGCTGCAGGTAAAAATGATGACGTCGGCGCTGGGTTCCCACCAGTATTTGTTTTTATTGGCGGAATAATAGTTTTTCAAACCGGTGGTATCGGCGGCGGCCTTGTCCCATACCTTGCGCTGCATTACCTCGAACAACAGGTTGCCTTCTTTAAATTCCTTCAGCTGGGCGGCAAATTCGTTGTTGTACATTTCCAGGTGGTTGCGGTAATACTGGGTGGCCATGGTGCCGGCAAATTGCTGCAGCAGTTGCGGCATCGTCTTATTGCGGCTGAGCTCGGAGATATTCCTTACATCGCCCAGGTATTTGCTGAAATCGGCCAGGGTAATGGTTTGTTTGGGAAAGGTAAACAGGGCCGTTTTTTCGTTCATGCCCGGCTGTTGCGGAATTTTGCGGCCATACCACACGCTGTCTGCGTATATCCATAGCAGCGACTCATTATACACCGCTTTTTTATACCGGGTAGCCTGCATGATGCGCTGCGTCATTATTTTTTTCGATGCCTGTATGCGGGGGTCGGCCTGTACGGCCTGCCTGAGCAGGGCCATGGCTTCGGCATTCTTTTTATCACTGTTTACCGGTATGCGCTCCACGCGCTGTACAATATGGTAGCCAAAGCTGGTGAGGATAGGTTTGCTCACGGCGCCGTCTTTGGACAGGGCAAATACGGCGGCTTCAAAATTGGGATTGTACTTGCCTACGCCAAACTCGGGCATCAGGCCACCGGCCTGGTAGCTGATATTGTCGTTGCTGTATTTGGTCACCATTTCGCTAAACGAGGCGCCCTGCTGCAGGGCGGTGCATATAGAATCGGCCAGGTGCCCCATTTTTGTTTTTTCGGCATCGTCGGCATCGGGTTTAAAGGCCAGCAGGATTTGCCTGGCTTTCATTCTCCCCGCGGCGGGGCGCTCGTCGGTTACCCTGATAATAAGATAAGCCGCTTTGATACGGAAAGGAGCGGAAACCGTGCCTTTGGGAGTGCTGTAGGCCAGGTTTTCGAGGTCGTACGGAAAACTGAATACGGTGATAAAGCCCATATCCCCTTTGGTGGTATGTACCATGGGGTCGGCAGAAACCGCTTCGGCTACGGTGCTAAAGTCGGCCCCGCTCTTTAACTGCTGTTCGGCCTGCCGGGCTTTTTGAAAGGCGGCAGCGGTATCGTCTTCTTTAAACGGGAGATAGATATAAGAGATACGAAGGTCTTTCTGGCTGTGGCGGAAGGCTTCGTCTACCAGGTACTGCAGGCTGTTGTCGTCGTTCATAAACCCTTCGGCAATCTGGTTGCGGAAGTTGAGCAGCTCGGCGGCCTGGGTGCGCAGGGTATCCAGGTGCGCTTCATAGCCTGCCGCTACTTTCAACTTAAAACGGATGTATAAATCCAGGTAATCGCGGTAGGCCTTTTCTGTGTTGTTGCTGCCTGTATTGTTTTTGTTGTAAGCGCGCAGGAACTCGGTTTTGCTTACGCTGTTTGTGCCGTAGGTAAACAGTGTTTGCGACTGTACGCCCATTGCGGCCAGCAAAAGTAAAGCGGTCAAGGTCTGTTTCATCCGTGAATAATTTATTTTAATGGTCGGATGGAACCTCGCATTTCTAAAATAAGGATTTTGTATGCTCGGTTTCATATCAATCAATTGGATTTAAAGCCCCGGAACAGGTGTTGGTTATTTACCAGGTTGCTTCAGCTTCATATCGAGTACTTCATCCACCTGGTCGTAGGTCAGTTTTTTGGCGATGATGCGTTTGTCTTTATCCAGCAAATATATAATAGGCGTTTGATATACATCGTACAACTGCCTGTAATTGGCTTTGCCGGCTGCATAACCTGCATCGCGCTGGGCGGATGTTTCATAAACGTGTATCCAGTCTTTTAAATTGTTATCGCGGATGTAATTGAGCCAGGCGGGTTTGCCCCCGTCTACCATAACGCCGTATACTGCCACGCCTTCCTGTTTCCACTTGTGCTGGAACATGGAGTCCAGCTTAGGCACTATTTCCTTGCAATGGCTGCAGGTGGGGTCCCAGAAGCAGATAACGATATAGGGAGCGTTTACCCCAAACAGTGGGCGGGGCTGGTCGGCCGTATCTACCAGGTCCAGGTTTTGCGCCGGGTTGCCAATAAGGTTCGCCATCAGGCTGTAAGCCCGGTCGTACATGTATTTTTTATACTTCTCGGTAAACCAGTCTACCTGCGGGTTATTATTGATGTACTTTTCAAAAAGCTGGACAAACACGGCATCCTGCCCCATATAGGTGGGGTTAATATATTTCTGTACAAAATAGGTGAGCAGGTATTTGAACATTTCTTTATTGGGCGCCGCTTTGGTAAGCATAATATCGGCTTCCTTGCTGATGCTGTCCGGCGCGGGTACTACCAGGTCTTTGTAGTATTTGTCGAGTTTCATCTCGTATATAGGCGTGCGGATAAGGCGTTCGTCGGTAAAATTTACGCCATCCCAGAAATGGTCTTTGAAATAATGGTAGGCGTACAGCGTATCGTATTTGCCGCCGGGTTGTTTATCGGCGGGGGGCACTACCGGTTCGCGCAGGGCGTGAAACAGGGTGGTCAGCATGCTGGACGGGTTTTTGGCGGCAAGGCTGTCGCGGAAATGCTGCAGCTTCAGGTTCAGTTTACGCAGGTCTTCGCTGATGGCGGTGCTGTCGGCCTTTGATTTGGCGGCAGCCAGCCGGCCCAGGTCATCGTTAATGATTTTGCCGGTATTGGCGGCAAAGCTGGAATAGGCGTGAAACAGGCCATTGTCGGCCGAATTAATAAACTTTACGCCACCGGGCAGGGAAGCCGTATCGGCTGTAATGGAAAAATGCTGCTGTTTATCGAGCAGCACTTCAAACAGGATTTCCTTGCGGGGCGATACTACGAAATAGATACCCCCGGCCAGTTTTTCCTTGCCTTTAAACATACCGGTACTATTGCCATCCAGCAGGGCGGAATCGGCCAGGGCCTTTATTTTACCATAGTAGTAGCCCAGGTAAATGTATTGGTGGTGATAGGGCTTCAGGGTAATGCCAATGTTATAACCTACAGGGGTTTGGGCGCAAAGGGCAACGGGCAGGGACAACAAGGTTGCAAACAGGATATTCTTCATTTCTTATACGGTAGCTTAAGAAGCGAATATATTCAAAATTGGCCGGTTTTTTTTGCCACAAGCTATAAGCCGCAAGCTGCAAGCTGTTTGCCGCGCTAAAATCTTGTAGCTTGCGGCTTGTAGCTTATAGCTACCTCCCTACACATGAAAAAGGAATTATATTTCGATATCAGCAATGAACAGGCCGGCGGAAGCCTGTACCGAACCATCAAAGACGACGGCAGCGTCGATTTTGTTTACCAGCACAGCACCTACGATAACGATAAAGACGAGGTGAAGGTGTTTGAAACCCATTACCCCCATTTTGCCGGCTGGTGGCAGATGCTGACGGCCGATAAAAACTGGTTTTACCAGCATCCCCTGTTTGTGCATCCCGAACAGCGCCCTTTTGTACAGGAGCAGCTGAAGCAGGTAAACTGGAATATAATGCCCGGTATAAAATGGCAGGAAAGCCACCAGCGGCAATGGAAGAAGGTGCTGGAAGGGGGAGGGAGCTATTACAGGGGATAAAGGTTGTCCGCTGTTCGTTGACTGTTGTCCGGCTCTATTTACCCGACCCCGAACAACGAACAGCCGCCAACGAACAACGTTTCTTCTTCTTACATTTGCCCCATGCGAAAAAAGAACGTGGTGCTGCAGCAGTTGCTTGTGGCCGGTTATGCGGCCGAAGGCAAGGCGCTGGGAAAGGTAGACGGCAAAGTGGTATTTATAGAAGGGGCCGTACCCGGCGATGTAGTAGATGTTCGCCTCACCAAAAACAAAAAAGACTGGGCCGAGGGCAAGGCCGTTCATTTTCATCAATTTTCGGCCGACAGGGTGGCTCCTTTCTGCGAGCATTTCGGGGTTTGCGGCGGATGCAAATGGCAGATGCTGCCCTACGAAAAACAGCTGCAATACAAAGAAAACGAGGTGGCGCAAAACCTGCGCCGGCTGGGCAAGATAGCACTGCCACCCCTGATGCCCATCCTGGGCTGCACCGAAACGGCCCGCTACCGCAATAAACTGGAGTTTACGTTCAGCAACCGCCGTTACCTGCTGCCCGGCGAAATAGACGGGGGCGGGGAATTGCTGCAAAGCAGCGCCCTGGGCTTTCATGTGCCCCGCCTGTTTGATAAGGTGATAGACATTAATCACTGTCATCTTATGCAGGAGCCCACTAACCAGGTTAAAAACACTATCCGGCAGTTTGCGCTGGAGCAGGGCTATCCTTTTTACGATATCCGCAATCATACCGGCTGGCTCAGGACGCTGGTGCTGCGCATTTGTACCACCGGCGAAGTGATGGTGAACCTGGTTATTGCCTGCGAAGATGAACCCGAACGCAAAAAGTTGCTGGACCACCTGCTGAAACAGGTGCCGGGCATTACCACGCTGCTGTATACCATCAATGCTAAAAAGAATGACAGCCTCTACGATCTTGACCCGCAAACCTATTACGGCAAGGGATATGTGATAGAAATGCTGGAAGACTTCCGGTTTAAGATAGGCCCCAAATCGTTTTTCCAGACCAATACCCGGCAGGGGGAGCGGTTGTACACGGTAACACGGGAATTTGCGGAGCTTACCGGCAAAGAAACAGTATACGACCTGTATTGCGGTACAGGCAGCATTGGCCTGTTTGTAAGCCGCCGGGCGGCCAAAGTGGTTGGCGTGGAAGTGGTGGCGGAGGCGGTGGAGGATGCAAAAGCCAATGCGGCGTTAAACGAGGTAAGTCATGCCGGTTTTTTTGCCGGCGATGTAATAGAGGTGTGCAACGACGGCTTTTTTGAACAAGAGGGCAGGCCGGATGTTATCATTACCGATCCGCCCCGTGCAGGCATGCACGAAAAACTGGTGCGGAAGATACTGGATATGGCGGCGCCTATGGTGGTATATGTAAGCTGCAACCCGGCCACGCAGGCCAGGGATTTGCAGTTGCTGGATGAAAAATATGCGGTTACCAAAATTCAGCCGGTAGATATGTTCCCGCAAACGCATCATATAGAAAACGTGGTGCAGCTAAAACTGCGGTAGCGCCGTATAATTTTATGATTTGCATAATACAGTTAGCGATAACTTTGTTGCCATTTTAAAGGATTCAAAATATTAAAGAAGATGA
>JACXTT010005561.1_pt1 | contig 18273 bp, 17 predicted proteins | sample 9270951 | NCBI WGS metagenome assembly JACXTT01 (sample SAMN15532306, study PRJNA645909) | rock metagenome | isolation source: weathered quartz diorite | place: Puerto Rico | collected 2017-06-21 | reverse complement strand
GCCCGCGCCGCCGGACGACGACATCCCCTTCTAGTCAGACCCGAGGTTTCCTGGCCACTCGAGAGGCGGACGCTCCGCGATCCCGCTCGCGGGGGCCGGTGTCCCGCGCCGGCGGTCGCGCAGCGACCGGCGGCCTGCGCCGCGTGGCCGCCATCCGGCCGCTCTTCGCCATGTTGACGTAGCGCCGCATCGTCTCAGGAAAGCTCGTCGACCTTCTTCTTCGCCTCGAACTGATAATCGGAGTCGGGGAAGTCGCTGACGATTCTCCGGTAGGTCTTGAGCGCTTCGTCCTTGTGGCCGAGCGCCTCCTGGCAGCGCGCCACCCCCATGAGGCCTTCCTCGCGGGGGAAGAAGCTCCGGCTGTCGTCGGCGAGCGCCTGGTACTGCGTGAGCGCCTCGGCGGCGTTCCCCTGCGCCTCCCGCATGTGGGCGAGCTGATAGCGCGCCAGCGGGGCCAGGAAATCATCCGGGTGGGAACCGACCAGCTCCTGCAGCGTCTTGAGCGCCTCGTCCGCCTGCTTCAGGCCGGAGAGGGACAGACCCTTGTAATAGAGCGCCCCGGGCGCCGCGTGCGAGGACGGGTAGCGCGACAGGATCTCGTCCGCGAGCTGCACGATTTTCCGGTCCCTGTCCTCGGTCGAAGTGAAACTCGGCCCGCTTGAAGCGGCCTGCTGGAGCGCGTCGAGCGAGACGGAGATCGGCGCGTGGCGCGCCTGGATGATCTGCCCCAGAAGGAGAGACGCCTTGCCCTCGCGGCCGCTGATGAAATAGCGCGCTCCCAGCGAGACGACCGCCACGAGCACCACGCCGCCGACCAGCACGCCGATGCGCCGCGCGTTCTCCTCAACGTAGGCGGTCCCCCGCTCGAGGACCGTGACCAGCTCGTCCCGCTTGATCTGATGCCGCTCGGTCTTCTTCATGCCCCTCGGCGCCCTCTCATCGGGGTTGGTGGGCCTGGCGTGACTTGAACACGCGGCACCCGGATTAGGAATCCGGTGCTCTATCCAGCTGAGCTACAGGCCCATCCGCGAGGCCCCACTTTACCCGCCCGGCACGATCGCCGTCAAGGCAAGCCCGGCGCCCGCGCCGGGGTGGCGCGACGCACCGGAGGTGTGCCACACTCCCGGCGTGCCTGGACTCCTTCGCCACCGGGACGCCGTGAGGCGGCGGGCGCGCCTCGTCCCGGCGATCCTGCTGACGCCTCTTCTGGGGCTTTTCGCCTGCGCGCGGCCCGTGCCCGCGGCGCGCCCGGCCGAAGCAGCGGGCGGCTCGGGCGCGGTCTCCTCGGCGGAGCGGGCGGCCACCGACGTCGGTCTCGAGATCCTGCGATCGGGCGGCTCGGCGGCGGACGCGGCGGTGGCGGTCGCGCTCGCCCTCGCCGTGGTCCACCCGCAGGCGGGGAATCTCGGCGGCGGCGGCTTCGCGGTCGTCAAGAGCGGCGACGAGATCAGCGCCCTCGACTTCCGCGAGACGGCGCCCGGCGCCGCGTCGCACGACATGTTCCTGGGCGCCGACCGCCAGCCCGTGCCGGACGCCTCGCTCGTCGGAGGCCTCGCGGCGGGCGTCCCCGGCTCGCCGGCCGGTCTGTTCGCGCTGCAGCATCGGCACGGCCTCCTCGCATGGTCGCGGGTCGTCGAGCCGGCCGTCCGGCTGGCGCGCGACGGCTTCACGGTGACGCAGCGACTGCACGACGCCATCGAGGACGAGAAGGATCTGCTGGCGCGCTTTCCCGAGAGCGCCGCCGTCTGGCTTCCCGGGGGCGAGCCGCCCGCGCCCGGCCGTCTCGTCAGGCTGCCCGACCTGGCCGCGACCCTCGCTGACTATGCGGCGCGCGGACCGGAGGCGATCGTGACGGGGCGCGTGGCCGCGGAGGTCGAATCGGCCGCGCGCTCGCACGGCGGTCTGATCCGAGCGGCCGATCTGTCGGCTTATCGCCCGGTCTGGCGCGAGCCGCTGCGCTTCCGGGCGTTCGGCTGGGAGATCGCCTCGATGCCGTTGCCCTCCTCCGGCGGCTTCATCCTGGCGCAGAGCCTCGGGATGCTCGAGCGTCTCCACTGGGCCGAGCGGCCCCGCGCGAGCGTCGACCGGGCGCACCTGCTGGCGGAGGTCTGGCGGCGCGCCTACGCCGATCGTTTCCTCCTCGGGGAGCCGGCGCGCATGGCCACCGACGTCTCGCGGCTCCTCGACCCGGACTGGATCGCGGAGCGCGCCGAGGGCATCGACCCGGCGCGCGCCACCCCCTCGTCGGCGGTGCGGCCGTACCCGGGCGTCGCGCCGCGCGAGGCGGCGGCGACCACGCACCTCTCGGTCGTGGACGGCGCCGGGAGGCTGGTGTCCCTCACGACCACCCTCAACGGCTGGTTCGGCTGCGGCGTGTACGTGGTCGGCGCCGGGTTCCTGCTCAACAACGAGATGGACGACTTCGTCACCGCCCCCGGACGGCCGAACATGTTCGGCCTGGTGCAGGGCGAGGCCAACTCCGTCGCCCCGGGGGCGCGCATGCTGTCGTCCATGAGCCCGACCATCGCCTGGCGCGGCGACACGTCGATCGCCCTCGGCTCGCGCGTCGGCTCGCGCATTCCGACCTCGACGATGCAGGTCCTGCTCAATCTGATCGTTGACCGGGACCCGCTGCAGGAGGCCGTCGACCGGCCGCGTATCCACCACCAGTGGCTGCCCGATCAGATTGCGGTCGAGCCGGGGGCGTTGGACGAGCGGGCGCGCGCCGCGCTCCGGGAGCGCGGCCACACGATCCGCGAGGTGGAGGGACCCATCGGCGAGATCTGCATCGTGAGGCGTCTGCCCGGCGGCGCGCTGGAGGCGGCCGCCGACGGACGCGGCCCCGGGGCGGCGGGACGGACCGGTCAGTAGCCGATCAGACTGACCACATCGATCCCCGGAAGCCGGGTGCGCCCGTCGAGGAAGGTGAGCTCCACCAGGAAACCGGCGCCGACGACTTGCCCCTCGAGACGCTCCACCAGGCGGCGGGTGGCGGATGCGGTGCCCCCGGTCGCCAGCAGGTCGTCCACGATCAGGACCCGCTCCCCCGGCCTGATGGCGTCGGTGTGGATCTCGAGGCGGTCCTTGCCGTACTCGAGCGCGTACTCTTCCGCCACCGTCTTCCAGGGAAGCTTGCCGGGCTTGCGCACCGGGACGAAACCGGCCCCGAGGTGCAGGGCGATCGCCGGCGCGAAGATGTAGCCGCGCGACTCGATGCCGACGACCTTGCCGATTCTCCGGTCGCGGAAGCGCTCCGAGAGCGAAGTCAGGGCGTAGCGCAGCGCCTCGCGGTCGCTCAGAAGCGGGGTGATGTCCTTGAACACGATGCCCTGCTTCGGAAAGTCGGGCACGTCCCGGATGAACCGGCGCAGGTCGATGTCGGCCATGTCGCCTCCCCTCAGAAGCGGACTTCGAACGAATCGATCCCGGGCGCCAGCTCGGTCTCGGACCGCTCTACCCCGCTCACGGTGGCGCCGCGCGGCCCCGCGCGGAGGCGGTCCCGGAGCTTCGCCAGGGCCTCCTCACCGCCCTGCGCGACCACCTCGACCCGTCCGTCGGGCAGATTGCGCGTGAAGCCGCGAAGCCCGAGATCCGTGGCGGCGCGCACGGCGAAGAAGCGGTAGCCGACGCCCTGAACCACGCCGCTGATCAGGAAACGGACGGCCTTCATCGGAAGTTTCGGATGGTCGGGGCGAGTGGATTTGAACCACCGACCCCTTGGTCCCGAACCAAGTGCGCTACCAGGCTGCGCTACGCCCCGACCTGTCTCGAAAGAGAGCGCATCTTAAGCGAGCACGCGGAGGCCGGTCAAGTTGGACGTCGGACCGGGTCGCGGCGTCCGGGGACCTCAGCGCGGCTCGACCTCGACCCGGCTCCCCGGGACCAGCGCGTCGCGTCCGTCGGCGAACCGGACCCAGGCTTTCGTGCCCCCGTCGTAATCGGTCGCCAGGACGATGAGCCGGGCGTCCTCGTCCAGCGCGCGGCAGCGTCCCCGCCCCTCGGGCTCGAGACCGAGCAGAACGCGGATGAAGGGGTTATGGGCCCGCTCGGCTCCGACGGTCGTCGAACCGGAGTGTCCCGGGTGGACGGGGGTATCGTCCGGAAGAGACAGGATGTGGTCGACGGCGCCCCGGGCGTCCGCGAACCCGCTGTTCCCCGGGGCCACCGTCCCTCCCAGCGAACCCGCGAACAGGCAGTCGCCCGTGAACAGACCGACGCCTTCGATCAGGTAGCCGGCGTGACCCGCGGTGTGACCCGGCAGCGGCACGGCGCGCGCCCGAAGACCACCGAACCGGCGCTCCTCCTCCGGCTCGAGCGGCAAGGCTCCGGTGACGTACGGCACTTCGCGCGCCAGCGCGAAGATCGGCGCGCCGGTCCGGCGCGCCAGCTCGGCGTGCCCCTGCACGTGATCGAGGTGCCGGTGCGTCGTCAGGATCGCGGCCGGGCTCAGGCGGTGCCGGTCGATCGCCTCGAGCAGCGGTCGGAGCGGCGCGCCGCTGTCGACGACGACCGCCGTGCCCCCCGGACGATCGCCCACCAGGTAGGCGTTCGACAGCCAGCCGGGATCCATGGAGCGCTCGAGGATCATCGGTCGTAGTCTACAGGCACTTGACCGTGCCCGGGCTTGCGGATAGCCTCCACGTGCCCATGGCTGGAAAGTATTTCGACGAACTGACGCCGGGTCAGCGCCTGCGCCACGCCGTCGGCCGGACGATCACCGAAGCCGACAACACCCTGTTCTGCGCCCTGACGATGAACACCCAGCCGCTCCACCTGAACCAGGACTTCGCCGCGAAGAGCGAATTCGGGCAGAGGATCGTCAACGGGATCTTCACGCTGGGACTGGTCGTGGGGCTGACGGTGTCCGACCTCACCGAGGGGACCATCGTCGCCAATCTGAGCTATGACCGGATCGTGCATCCCCTTCCGGTCTTCCTGGGCGACACGCTCTACGTCGAGACCGAGGTGCTGGCGAGCCGCCCCTCGGCGTCCCACGCGGACCGCGGCATCGTCACGCTGAGGCACCGGGGTCTCAACCAGCGCGGTCAGGTGGTGATCGAGGTCGATCGCTCGGTCCTGTTCCTGCGGCGACCGGCCTCGTGAGGCGGGCCGCCCGCGCAGGAGCGGCCGCGCCCCGTCGCCTGCGGCGCGTTCTGCTGTTCTGTCCCGCCACCGAGGAAGGGAAGGTCGAGAAAGCCGCGCGTCTCGGCGCGGACGGGGTCATCCTCGATCTCGAGGACGGCGTCGCGTTGAACCGCAAGAGCGAGGCCCGCGCGGCGGCCGCCCGGGCCCTGTCCGATCTCGATTTTGGAGGGACGGAGCGCCTGGTCCGGGTCAATCCGGAGGGGGACGGTCTCCAGGAGGACGTGCGCGCCACAGGGCGGGCGCGGCGACCCCCGGATGCCTACGTCCTTCCGAAGGTCGAGTCGGCCGCCTCGATCCGGGGCCTCGGCCGCCTGCTGTCCGCCCTCGAGCACCGCCATCGTCTGGCGCCGGGGACGATCCGCATCCTGGCCCTCATCGAATCGGCCCTGGGCGTGGTGCGCCTCGAGGAGATCGCCGGAAGCGATCCGCGTCTGGACGCCCTCGTGTTCGGGGCGGAGGATCTGTGCGGCGACCTGGGCGGCGTGCGCACGCGCGCCGGCGGCGAGGTCCTGTGCGCCCGCAGCGCCGTGGCGATTCACGCCGCCGCGCGACGTCTGCAGGCGATCGACACGCCGTTCGTCGATCTCGCGGACCAGGAGGGTCTCGTCGCGGACACCCGCGAGGCCCTCTCCATGGGCTACGCCGGCAAGCTCGCGATCCACCCGCGGCAGGTCGAGCCGATTCGCACGGTCTTCACCCCGACCGCCGAGGAGATCGGCCGGGCGCGCCGCCTCGTCGAGGAGCACGAGCGCCGGCAGGCGCAGGGAGCCGGCGTCTTCGTCCTCGACGGCCGGATGGTCGACATGCCGATGGTGCGCGCCGCGCGCGCGCTCCTGGCCCGGGCCCGCGGCTCCGGTGGTCTAGGCTGAGGGCTCCAGTTCGACCAGGACGCGGCCACGGGCGACGACGTCTCCGACCGCGCAGGCGACGCGCTTCACGCGGCCGGTGAGCGGCGCGACCAGCCGGATCTCCATCTTCATCGCCTCCAGCACCACGAGCGGCGCGCCCGGAGTGACCCTCTCCCCTTCGCGCGCCGCGACCGCGGTCACCACGCCGTCCATGACGGCGGTCACGACTTCGTCGCCTGCGATCGGGGCGCCGGCGCGCGGCGCGCGGCCGGAGACCCGCTCCAGGGCGACCGGGTCGGCGCTGCCGACCTTCACGATCCTCCGATCGCCGGCGGCGGCGACGAACACCGTGACCGGCCGGCCGTCGATGACCAGGTCGAGGCGAGGCCCGTCCGCGCGGGCCAGCGCGACCGAGAAGGTGCGGTCGTCCATCGTGGCGTGGTAGGTCTCCCCCGAGCGCTCGATCCGCACCGTCCGGATGGTCTCCTGGATCCTGAAATGCAGCCGCATCACCCCGCCCCGACACGGAAGCAATCGGCCCGCGACCACGCGCTGTAGCGATCGGACTCCTGGTTCGCGTCCTCCGGTACGCCGGGCGCGGCGTGACGGAACGAAGCCGCCCCGACGGCCTCCGCGACGGCGGTGGCGATCACGGTCTCGTCCGGGACGGGACCGCCGGCCGATCTCCAGCCGGCCAACGCTCGGTCGGTGAACTCGGTGGTGGCCTCGCCCGACCGGAAGATCGGATGCGCCAGGATCGCCCTCAGGTACGGCAGGTTCGTCTCCACCCCCAGGACCGCGGTGCGCGCCAGCGTCTCCTCCATCCCCGCGATCGCCGCGGCGCGATCGCCGGCGTGCACCATGATCTTGGCGATCAGGGAGTCGTAATGGGAGCTCACCACGTCGCCCGACTCGACGCCGGCGTCGACCCGGACGCCGGGTCGCTCCGGGAACGACACGACGAGGACGCGGCCGCTCGAGGGAGCGAACTGGCGCGACGGGTCCTCGGCGTTCACGCGGCATTCGATCGCGTGTCCGCGGGTCCTCACCTCCTCCTGGCGCAACGGCAGCGGCGCGCCCTGCGCGATGCCGATCTGCGCCTGCACGATGTCGACACCGGTCACCATCTCGGTGACGCCGTGCTCGACCTGGATGCGGGTGTTCATCTCCAGGAAATGGAAGCGACGGTCGCGATCGAGCAGGAACTCGACCGTGCCGGCGTTCACATAGCCGCAGGCCCGGGCCGCGGCGACCGCGGCGGCGCCGAGCGCGTCGCGCAGGCCGGCGTCGAGGGCCGGTGACGGGGATTCCTCCACGATCTTCTGGAAGCGTCTCTGGACGGAGCACTCTCGCTCGTACAGGTGCAGGTACCCTCCGTGCCGGTCCGCGAGGATCTGCACCTCGACGTGCCGGGCGTCCTCGACGACCTTCTCCAGGAACAGACGCGGATCGCCGAACGCCTTGCGGGCCTCGTTGCGGGCGCTGTCGACCGCCGCGGCCAGCTCCCTTGCCGTCCGCGCCACCCGCATGCCGCGGCCCCCGCCGCCGCCCGCCGCCTTCACCAGGATCGGGTAGCCGATACTCGCCGCTTCCCGGCGGAGCGTCTCCGCATCCTCGTCGCCCGTCCCCTCGTATCCGGGGACGACCGGAACGCCGCCTCCTGCCATCGCCCTGCGGGAGGCGATCTTGTCCCCCATCAGCCGCATCGCCTGCGCGGGAGGCCCGACGAAGATCAGGCCGGCGCTCTCCACCGCCTCCGCGAATCGAGGGCTCTGGGACAGGAAGCCGTACCCGGGGTGGATCGCGTCGCAGCGCCGCTCCTGCGCGGCGCGCACGAGGCGCTCGACGTTCAGGTAGCTCGCGGCCGGAGCGGCCGGCCCGATGACGACGGTCTCGGCCGCGACGCGCGTGTGCAGGGCGCCGCGGTCCGCCTCGCTCGCGACCGCGACCGGCACGACGCCGAGGGCGCGGCAGGCGCGGGCGACCCGCACGGCGATCTCGCCGCGGTTGGCGATCAGGAGCCTGCGGATCGCCCGGTCCCCCACCGGCTACATCCGGAACACGCCGAAACGGGACGCCTCGATCGGGGCGTTGAGGCAGGCGGAGAGGCAGAGTCCCAGGACGCGCCGGGTCTCCGGCGGATCGAGGACGCCGTCGTCCCACAGACGCGCCGTGGAGTAATAGGGGCTGCCCTCGCGCTCGTAGCTCTCCAGGATCGGGCGCGTGAACGCCTCGGCCTCGGAGGCGCTCAAGGCCGGCGCCCCGCGCCGGGCCCGCTGCTCCTGCTGCACCGTCAGCAGAACGCCCGCGGCCTGCTCCTTGCCCATCACGCTGATCCGCGCGTTCGGCCACATGAACAGGAAGCGCGGGGAGTAGGCACGCCCGCACATGCCATAGTTGCCGGCGCCGAACGACCCGCCGATGATCACGGTGATCTTCGGGACCGCGGCGCTGGCGACCGCGTGCACCATCTTGGCGCCGTCCTTGGCGATGCCGCCCTGCTCGTACTCCTTGCCGACCATGAAGCCGGTGATGTTCTGCAGGAAGACGAGTGGCACGCCGCGGGAGGCGCACAGCTCGATGAAGTGGGTCCCCTTCAAGGCGCTCTCGCTGAACAGCACGCCGTTGTTCGCCAGGATCCCGATCGGATATCCTTCGATGCGCCCGAATCCGCAGACCAGGGTCGTGCCGTAGCGGGCCTTGAACTCGCGCAGCCGGCTGCCATCGACGAGACGCGCGATCACCTCGCGCACGTCGTAGACCTCCCGGAGATTCCGCGGCAACACGCCGTACAGCTCCGCCGGGTCGTAGAGCGGCGCCTCGGGCTCCGCCACCTCGAAGGGGACGCGCTTGCGGGTCACGAGGGACGCCACGATGGCGCGCGCCTGCTCGAGCGCGTCCTCGTCGTCGACGGCGTAGTGATCTGCGACCCCCGACTTGCGCGTGTGCACGTCGGCACCGCCCAGCTCCTCGGCGCTGACCTCCACTCCGGTGGCCGCCTTCACCAGCGGCGGGCCGCCGAGGAAGATGGTGCCGGTCCCCTTCACGATGATGGTCTCGTCGCTCATGGCCGGCACGTACGCGCCGCCGGCGGTGCACGAGCCCAGCACCACCGCGATCTGCGGGATCCCGAGGGCGCTCATGCGGGCCTGGTTGTAGAAGATCCGCCCGAAGTGATCGCGGTCGGGGAAGACCTCCGCCTGGAGCGGCAGGAAGGCCCCCCCGGAATCGACCAGGTACAGGCACGGCAGGCGGTTGTCCTGCGCGATCTCCTGGGCGCGCAGGTGCTTCTTCACCGTGATCGGGTAATACGTGCCCCCCTTCACCGTCGCATCGTTCGCCACCACCATGCACTCGCGTCCGGAGACGCGTCCGATCCCCGCCACCAGGCCGGCGGCCGGGGCCTCCCCGTCGTACATGCCGTGCGCCGCCAGCGGGGCGATCTCGAGGAACGCCGATCCGGGGTCGAGCAGCTGATCGATCCGGTCGCGCACGGGGATCTTGTGCAGGGCGCGGTGGCGCTCGTGCGCCCGCGCGTCTCCGCCGCCGCGTGCCGCTGCGAGATGGCGCCGCAGCTCGTCCGCCAGCGCGCGGTTGGCGACCTCGTTCGCCTGGTATTCGGGATCGTTCGTTCGGATCTTCGATTCGATCGGGGTCATTCCGGTCGGGAATCTTACAGGCAGGGCCGGCGGGGCGCAACCGATCGACTAGGCCAGAAGACGCGCCGCCTCGGGGCGCAGGAGCGCCAGCCGCCAGGCACGGAGACCCGGGATCTCCCCTGGAGATTCCAGGGCCGACGACCCCGCTGCGGCGAGCGCCTCGAGCGTCGACTGCGGGAACAGCACGCCCGGGTCGAGACGCAGATCGGCCGCCCGGAGGGCGCGCCACTCGCGCAGACGCTCCAGCCTGGCCTGGAAGGCCGCCGTCTTCCGGTTGTTGCGCCCGCGGCCCCGCGGCGGGACCGGCAGATCGCCGTCGGGAACGGTCATCCCGGCGCGCACCGCCGCCAGCATGTCGCTCCCGAGACGACGGCGCACGAGCGGGGTGATCCCGCGGATACCCACGAGCTCGGACATCTCGACCGGTTTCTTCCGGGCCAGCGCCTGGAGAGCCTCGTCCGAGACGATGCGGAACGGGGACAGGTCGGCCTCGACCGCCCGGCGATCGCGCATGGCGTAAAGCTCGCGCAGGACGGCGGCCTCGCGCGGCGTCAGGTCCCGCGCCCCCTTGATGCTCCAGAACATCTCGGGGTCGAAGACGCGCGGCTCCCAGGCGCGGCGGGCCACCAGGGCGAACTCCTCCTCGGCCCACGCCAGACGCCCGAGGGATTCCAGCTCCGAGCGCAGCGCATCGCGCAGGGCGATCAGATGGCGCACATCGTCGCTGGCGTACGCCTTCTGACGATCCGTCAGCGGCCGCCGGGACCAGTCGTCCCGCTGCGACCCCTTGTCGAGCTTCACCCCGAAATAGGCCAGCAGGAGACTGGCCAGCCCGATACTCGGCTTGCCCAGGAGCTGCGCCGCGATCATCGTGTCGAACAGGGGCTCGAGATGGAAGTCGAAATCGCGTCGCAGGTAGAGCACGTCCTGCTCGGCGGCGTGCAGGATCTTGACCGCCCCTCGCGAGCCCAGGGCCTCGCCGAGCGGCCGCAGGCGCTTCAGGGCCAGGGGATCGATCAGGTAGACCGTCTCGCCGTCGCAGATCTGGATGAGACAGCACTTGTGGAAGTAGTGATAGAAGGAGTCGGCCTCGGTGTCGACGGCCAGGGCGTCGGCCCGCGACAGCCGCCGCGAGACAGTCTCGAGCTCCCCGGCCGTGTCGACCCACTCGTACGCCGGCCGCGTCATCGGGTCGCGCCCCCGGGAGACGGCGCGGCGGACACGAGGTGGCGGCGGACCCACCAGACGGCGGCCGCGACCAGCACCACCCCGATCAGGACGTCATATTTCCGGAACGAGGACTCGAGGGTGTGCCAGTGCTCCCCGAGCGTGTACCCGAGGTAGGCCAGGGCGTAGCAGAACGGATACGAGCCGAGAAAGGTGTAGACGGTGAATCGGCCCAGGGGCATGCGGGCCAGCCCCGCGGGGAGGGAGATGAAGGTGCGCACGACCGGCAGCAGCCGGCTGACGAAGATGATCGGGCTGCCGTACCGCTGGAACAGCCGGTCCGCGAGGTCGAGATCGCCCCGCGTGACCAGCACGTAGCGGCCATACCGCTCCACGAAGGGCCGGCCGCCCCACGCGGCCGCGGCGTAGGCCGCCCAGGACCCGAGAACGCATCCGGCGGCCCCCCAGAACGCCGCCCCGTGCAGGGTGAACTCGCCGCGGAACGCGAGATAACCGGAGAATGGCATGATGATCTCGGACGGAAGAGGAATGGCGGCGCTCTCGATCGCCATCATCAGGAAGACGCCGAGGTAGCCCAGGGCGCCGATGGCGGCCGTGATGAAGGCGGCGATCCATTTCAGCAGGTCGGTGACCACGGGCGGCGCGACTCCTCAGGGCATCAGATTCCAGCGCTTCACCTGATCCATCACCCGGTGATTGGTCAGGTCGAGATGCAGCGGCGTGACCGAGATGAAGCCGTCCGCGAGGGCGGCGAAATCGCTCTTCGGGTCGTCCTCCCAGTCGGCGGACTGTCCGCCGATCCAGTAGTACGCCCGGCCCTTCGGATCGCGCCGCTCGATGACACCTCCCGGATAGATGCGCTTGCCCTGATGCGTCACGCGCACGCCGCGCGGCTCCTGGCGCGGCACGTTCACGTTCAGCAAGGTGTCGGGGGGCATGCCGCGCTGCAGGATCTCCTGCGCGAGATTGCGCGCGAAGCGCGCCGCCGCCTTGAAATCGACCGGGGTGGCTTCGCGGATCTCCTGGGAGATCGCGAAGGCGGGCAGCGACATGAGGGTCGCCTCGAAGGCGGCCGAGACGGTGCCGGAATAGGTGATGTCGTCCCCCAGGTTGTAGCCCCGGTTGATGCCGCTCACCACCAGCCTCGGACGATCCTCCGATTTCAGGATCGAATGGAGTCCGAGATACACGCAGTCGGTGGGCGTCCCCTGGACGACGAAATGCCGGGGGCCGCCCTTGTGGTACCGCAGGGGATGATTCAGGGTCAGGGCGTGCCCCTGGCCGCTCTGCTCGCGATCGGGAGCGACCACGCAGACCGCGCCGAGGTCGCCGAGGCTCTCCTCGAGGGCCTTGAGCCCTTCCGCCCCGTAGCCGTCGTCGTTGGTGATCAGGATGTTGACGGACTCCATGCGACCCGGTCTCCTCTCGACGTCCTCCGGACCGCTGCCCGCCCCGAACCGCTGCGGACCGCGGGGCACCCGCCTCGTGCCCCGCGCCCGAGCTTGCCGGCTTGATCGGATTGGTCGGGGCGACTGGATTTGAACCAGCGACCACCTGCACCCCAAGCAGGTGCGCTACCAGGCTGCGCTACGCCCCGGAATGTCCGCTGAACCGCGCGTCTCCTGTCGTCGGGAGGCCGCGCGAAAGAACGGTCATTGTAGGCGGCCCCGGTCGCCCGGTCAAGCGCGAGCGGCGACCCCGCTTGCACCACGCTCATCCATCCCTATATTGGAGCATGGTCTTGTGCGAGCACGAATCTGTCATTCGCACGCCCGCGAGACGGCCGGGAGCGCTCCATGCCCTTCTGCGGTCCGACTCGACTGCGCCCCCTGCGCAACGGCCGGTCCGGCGACCTGAGGCTCGCCGGCGTCGCGCTCGGAGTGCTCCTGCTGGTTCCGGGGGCCGCCGCCCAGGGACCGTCACCCACCCTCGAGTACCAGGTCAAGGCGGCCTTTCTCTACAACTTCGCGAAGTTCGTCGACTGGCCCCCTGAGAGCTGGAGCCGCCCGGACGCGCCTTTCGTCATCGGGATCCTGGACCGCGAGCCGTTCGACGATGTCCTCGAGCAGGTGGTGCGCGGCAAGACGGTCGGCGGTCGCGCCCTCGCGATCCGTCGTCTCAAGGAGCCCGAGGAGGCGGCGGGATGCCAGATCGTGTTCGTCGGACCGCGCGAGACGTCGCTCCTGCCCGCCCTGCTCCGGGCGCTGCACCGCGCCGCGGTCCTGACGGTGGGCGACACCGAGACGTTCACGCGTCAGGGCGGCATGGTGAACTTCGTCGTCCAGGACAACCGCGTCCGGTTCGAGATCAACACGAGCGCGGCCGAGCAGGCCGGTCTCACGATCAGCTCGAAGCTGCTGCAGCTGGCGACCATCGTGCGCGACGTTCGACCGGCGGAGGACACGCGATGAGGGAGGATGGCATGAAACAGGCACATGAAGCACGCACGAGCCGCCCCTGGTGGAGGTGGCCCGCGGCCGTGGCGGTCGCCCTCCTGGCGGCCCGCGCCGCCTGGGCCCAGCAGCTGCCGGACGATCTGACCCAGCTCCCGCTGGAGCAGCTGATGGCGATCGATCTGGTCTATGGCGCCTCGCGTCACGAGCAGCGGGTGACGGAGGCGCCCTCGTTCGTGAGCGTGATCACGTCGAGCGATATCGAGCGCTACGGCTATCGGACGCTCGCCGACGTCCTGCGCAGCGTTCACGGCTTCTACACCACCTACGACCGCAACTACACCTATCTCGGCGTGCGCGGGTTCAGCCGTCCGTCGGACTACAACTCGCGGTTCCTGCTGCTCGTCGACGGGCACCGGATCAACGACAACTTCTACGGGGCCGCGTACGTCGGGACGGAGGAGATCCTGGACGTGGAGATGATCGACCGCGTCGAGGTCATCCGCGGGCCCTCCTCCTCGCTGTACGGCACCAGCGCGCTCTTCGCGGTGGTCAACGTGATCACCAAGAAAGGAACGGACGTGCCGCGCCTCCAGGTCAGCGCCGCGGATGCCAGCTACGGCACGCCCGCGGGGCGCGCCACCTGGGCGCACACCTTCGCGGCCGGGCCTTCGGTCGTCGCGTCGGGCTCGGCGTACAACAGCGCCGGGCAGTCGCTGTTCTACAAGGAGTACAACGATCCCCAGGACAACAACGGCGTGTTCCAGAGAGGCGATGGCGATCACTACGTCCGTCTCTTCAGCACCGCGCGCTTCGATCACGTCACGGTCCAGGCGGCGTACAGCAGCCGCGACAAAGGGATCCCGACGGGCGCGTTCGGGACGCCGTTCAACGATCCCAACTCCCGGACTCTGGACGAGCGGGGCTACGTCGACTTCAAGTACGAGCGCGCGCTGGCGGCGGACCGCAACATCCTGGCGCGGCTCTCCTATGACCGCTACTACTATCGCGGCACCTATCCTTATTACTCTTCGTACCCGACGATCCTGAACTACAAGGAGCATTCCTGGGGCGACTGGTTCGGCGCCGAGGCGAAGTACATCATGAAGCCGACCTCGTCGCAGACCCTGACGGCCGGCCTGGAATTCCGCGACAACGTGAAGCAGCACTTCCGCTGGAAGAACGTCGATCCCGGCCCGCTCGACTTCGACGACTCGAAGCGCTCCGCGGAGGGCGGCGTGTACCTCCAGGACGAGATCACCGCGTCCCGCACGGTGGCGCTGAACCTGGGGGTGCGACGCGATCAGTACGAGACGTTCGGCGGCTCGACCAATCCGAGGGCGGCGGTGATCTGGAGCCCGGCCGAGCACACCACCATCAAGGGCCTCTTCGGTGACGCCTTCCGCGCCCCGACCGTGTACGAGCTGTACTACGGCTCGCACGCCAACAGGGACCTGCATCCCGAGTCGATCCGGACGTCCGAGCTGGTGCTGGAGCAGTACGCGCGCAGCAATCTGCGCCTGGCCGGCTCCGTCTATGTCTATCGGATCCACGATCTCGTCAGCGTGGACACGGGCAGCGGCCTGTTCGAGAACGTCGACGAGGTCGAGGCCCGCGGTCTCGAGGTGGAGGTGGAGAAGCACTTCCGGCGACGCTGGAGCCTGCGGTACAGCTCCACGCTGCAGGAGGCGCGCAACCAGGCGACGCGCGACCTGCTGACCAACTCGCCGCGCCATCTCGCCAAGCTCAATCTCGAGTTCCCGCTCCACGGCGAGGCGCTTTCGGCGGGCGTCGAGACGCAGTACACCAGCCGGCGACTGACCCTCACGGGCAACGACGCCCCGGGATACACGGTCGTCAATCTGACGCTCCTGAGCCGCCATCTGGCGCGCGGCCTGACGCTGTCGACCAGCGTTTACAATCTGTTCGATGCGACCTACGCCGACCCCGGATCCGAGCACCACGTCCAGGACACCATCGAGCAGGACGGAAGGAACTACCGGTTCACGCTGACCTGGAGTTTCTAGCCCCGGGCCTTCCATCCCGGGTTGCCTCGCGCGCCGCGCAGCCGATATAATCCGCCCTTCGAAAAGCGCTCTGACTCGTGTCGTGACAGGACGATTCCCCTTCCCGCGCAGCAGGTGCTCATGAAAGCCATCCGCAAGGTGGCGCCCCGTCCGGGAGCGCTCGAGTGGGCGGACGTCGAGGTCCCGGCGTGCGGTCCTACCGAGGTCCTCCTCCGGGTGCGCGCCGCGTCGCTGTGCGGCACCGACGCCCATATCTACAACTGGGACGGATCGGTGCGCGACATGATTCTGTCGACCACCGATCAGTTCCGCCGGCCGCGAGTCATCGGGCACGAGTTCTGCGGCGAGGTCGTCGAGGTGGGCCGGGATGTCCGGGGCGTCGGCGAGGGCGCGTCCGAGCCGATCCGCACCGGGGATCTGGTCTCCGCCGAGTCGCACATCGTGTGCGGGGAGTGCTATCAGTGCCGCCGCGGGCAGTACCACGTCTGCACGCGCGAGCGCATCATCGGGGTGCACCGGGACGGCGGGTTCGCCGAATACATCGCCATCCCGGCCTCCTGCGCCTGGATCAACGACCCGGCGGTGGTGCCGGTCGAGGTCGCCTGCATCGAGGAGCCGTTCGGCAACGCCGTGCACGCGGCGACCGAGTACGACCCCCGCGGCCAGTGCGTCGTCCTGTTCGGCGCCGGGCCAATCGGGCTGTTCTCGATCATCGTGTCCGGCGCCTTCGGAGCGGAGCGCATCATCGCCGTCGACACGACGCCGTTCCGGCTCGATCTGGCCGCGCGCGTGGGGGCCCACGCCACGATTCGCTCGAATCCGGCTCCGGCCGGCGACCCGCCGGCCCGCGACCGCGAGCGCGAGCGGATCGTCGGTCTCATCCGCGACGCGGCGGCGCCATACGAGCCGGACCTGGTCTTCGAGATGAGCGGCCACCCCGACGCCATCGATGCGTCGCTGCGCGCCGTGCGCCGCGGCGGCAAGGTGATCCTGTTCGGCCTCCCCAAGCAGCAGGCCATCACGCTCGAGCGCTATGCCGAGGACGTCATCTTCGGAGGCGTGACGCTGAAGGGGATCATCGGCCGGAAGATTTACGGCACGTGGGCGCGCACCCGGGAGCTGGTGTCGAGACCGGACGTGCGGTCGAAGATCCGCGCCGTGATCACGCACACGTTTCCGTTCGCGCGCTACGAAGAGGCGTTCGCCCGGATGATCGGGCGCGACAGCGGCAAGGTGGTTCTGCGCATCAGCCAGGATTGACGGAGCGGCGGAGCGGGGGGCCCATGAACCCACGACTGAAAGCGTATCTGGAGACGGAGATCGGCGCCCTCCAGGCGAAGGGCATCTTCCGGCTGCCGCGGGTGCTGCAGACGGCGGCCGGACCGCGCGTGCGCATGGACGGCCGCGACATCATCCAGCTGTCCTCCAACAACTACCTCGGTCTCACGACGCACCCCCGCCTGGTGGAGGCCGCGCGCCGCGCCGTGCAGGAGTTCGGCGCCGGACCGGGCGCGGTCCGCACCATCGCCGGCACCATGTCGCTGCACCTGGATCTGGAAAAGCGCCTGGCGGGCTTCAAGTCGACGGAGTCGGCTCTGGTCTTCCAATCCGGGTACACCGCGAACGTCGGCGTGGTCTCGACGCTCATGCAGGAGGGCGACCTGATCGTCTCCGACGAGCTGAATCACGCGAGCATCATCGACGGCTGCCGCCTGTGCAAGGCCGACCGGGCGATCTACCGCCATCTCGACTACGGGCACCTGCGCGAGATCCTGAAAGAAGCGCGCCGGAAGAGCACGCGCAAGATCCTCGTGGTGGCCGACGGGGTCTTTTCGATGGACGGTGACGTCTCCGATCTCGGCGCCATCCGCGCGCTCTGCCGCGAGTTCGACGCCATCGCCATGGTGGACGACGCGCACGCGACCGGCGTCCTGGGGACCAACGGCCGCGGGTCGGTCGATCACTTCGGTCTCAAGGACGACTGGGACATCCAGATCGGCACCATGTCCAAGGCGTTCGGCGTCATGGGCGGTTATGTGTGCGCCCCGCGTCTTCTGGTCGACTTCTACGTCCACAGGGCGCGCCCCTTCCTGTTCTCCTCCTCCCATCCGCCCGCGGTCATCGCGGCCTGTATCGCCGCGGTCGACGTGATGGAAACGGAGCCGGGGCTCAACGCGCGTCTGTGGGAGAACACGCGCTTCTTCAAGGAGGGGCTGCGGCGTCTCGGATTCAACACGGGCGCCTCGATCACGCCGATCACGCCGGTGATCATCGGCTCGGGCGCCAGGGCCGCCCGGTTCTCGGACGATCTGTTCGAGCGGGGCGTGTTCGCGCAGGGCATCTTCTATCCGATGGTCGCCGAGGAGAAGTCGCGCGTGCGCACCATCGTGATGGCCACCCACACGCGCCAGGATCTCGTGGAGGCGCTGTCGATCTTCGAGTCCGTGGGGCGGAATCTCGGGGTGATCTAGGACCCGGACGATGCGGGCCTGGCGCGCTCGCCCAGATCGGCGGGGAGCGGCGCGGGGCTGGTGAAGTAGGCGTCCGGCAGCGTGTCGTACACCTCCATGATCGGATGGAGGATCCGCGTCGCCGGACTCTTTCCCTCCTTCACCTTCTCGGGGCAAAGCAGGACCCGGCCGCGGCGCGTCCAGTCCTTCCAGTCCCAGACGGTCGGCTCGCCACCGGGCGGGTCGTCCTGGAGAATGTACGACCATCGGTCCATGAGGTGGGTCCGGCGGTTGACGTGCGCCCAGTAGCGGTCATGCGGCGTCAGACCCACGTCCTCGAAGGTCAGCTCGACCAGGTCGTACTCGGAGCCGCCGATGGTCTTCTCGCCCGCGTACTTCAGACGCACCCCCGGATCCTTCATCTTGTAGGGCATCAGCAGCCAGTAGGTGTCGTTGATCCAGGCCTCGTACGCCTCGTCGAGCAGCTCCTTCGCCGCGCCCGCCTCCACGGGCAACGCCTCGGCGCCGCCCGCAGCGGCGCCGGCGGCCGCCGCGCCGGTCAG
>JACXTT010005560.1_pt1 | contig 18280 bp, 16 predicted proteins | sample 9270951 | NCBI WGS metagenome assembly JACXTT01 (sample SAMN15532306, study PRJNA645909) | rock metagenome | isolation source: weathered quartz diorite | place: Puerto Rico | collected 2017-06-21 | reverse complement strand
TCGACGTCCGTCGGAATCCGGAAAAGCCCAACTCGTCCTTCCAGCTTCTGCGTCTGCTTCACTTTCAAAGTTACTTGATGCTTCGCGTCGTCATAGGCGTAGCTCAAATCAAATTTAGGTGCGCCTGCTCCGTAAACCCATTGCGAAAAAAACTCGTCTACATTGACGTGCGTGGCCTCTTCGATGGCTTTCGTCAGATCTGCCGTGACCACATTTTTTCCACGATTTACTTCGAGGTAGTGCTTCAAACCGGCGTAAAACGCATCTTCGCCCAACTGGTGCCGCAACATCAGCAGCACCCATCCGCCTTTGTTGTAAGCGTTTCCGTCGAATTCGCTCGAATCATCAAAATCATGCCGCACGATCGGTTTTGCATATAGCCCGCCGTTTTCAAACCAATCTTTCGCATCATTCCACAGTTCGTATTCGATTTGATCCTTCGGAAAATTATGCTCGACCCAAATTCTTTCCATGAACGTGGCAAATCCTTCGTTCAGCCAAATGTTTCCCCAGTCTTTGCACGTCACCAAATCGCCGAACCATTGATGCCCCAGTTCGTGCGAAATCAGCGGATCTTCTCCGGTTGCGTATTCGTGTGCGAGCTTTTCGTGCGTCAGCGAAGTGCTTGTGTTCGTCGTCGCGCTCGAATTCTCCATACCGCCCGCCACAAAGTCGTCCACCATCGCCTGGGCGTACTTTTCCCACGGATAATCCACGCCCAGTCGCTTGCTGAAAAATTCCAGCATCTGCGGCGTCCGGCCGTAGTTCACCTTCAAGCGGTCCCCACGCCCCCTCGGCGCGTAATACGTCACCGGCACCCCGCGCCACGCTTCCTTCACTTCGTCAAACTCGCCCGCCACCACCGTAATCAAGTACGTGGAACTCGGAACGTTCTCCCTCCACGTCCACGTCTTGTTTCCGCTGCCCGCGTCCGTCACGCCAACCAATTTTCCGTTCGCCACCGTCACCCACGCCGCTGGCACCGTCAAAATTGTCTCCGTCGTCAGCCTGTCGTTCGGATAGTCATATGTCGGCAGGTAATAGCGCGTATCTTCCGATTCGCCTTGCGTCCAGATTTGTTTCGGCCGCTCCGGATAATCCTTGTCCGGCAAAATGAAATACAGTCCCTTCTTCGGCTTTCCCTCGTATTTGATCTCGACGTCAAATTTCTGGCCGGCTTTTGCCGCGCCAGGCAACGGCACAATCAGTTTTGTTTCCTTCGATTCAAACTTCACCGTGGCCTTGTTCACCGTTACGCTCTGAATCGTCAGCCCCACCGAATCAAACCAGACCTTCTCTGCCCCTTCTTTCAGGATCGTCAGCGTATGCGTCACGTCGCCAGTTACTTTCTTCTGGTCCACATCAAATTTCAGCGCAATCTTCGAGTGCTGCAAATCGTAGTCTTTGCTTCGCGCATACGGTTCATCCGACCGCGCCAATGAAGCAAACCCAAGCACAACCAGCATCGCCAGCGCCGCCACTGCCAGGCTCGCTCCAAACTTCTCCTTCAGGAAATTCATCATTCAGCCGCTCTCCTCAGATTTGTTAGCTGTTCTTCTTAAGTCGTAACTCGCTGAATTGCATGCCCTGCACCTTCCAGTACACGAATCGCTCTGTCCAATTCGCTTTCTTCGACAAGCACATAGTCGGTGTCATACGTTGATACCGCAAAAATACTCACCCGCGCCTCCGCCAACGGCGCTGCAATCGCCGCAAGGACTCCTACCAAACTGAACGGCAGCGTCCCCTCGACTTGCATCAATCGCCGTCCGCGTTCGGCATGGATCTCCCGTGGAACCCCTTTCTCCTCGCAAACGATGGAAAGTTCATTCTTCGTTCTGCTGATAGTGAAAAATCTTGTCCCGCTTGCCCACGCCGGAATTTCAGCACCCTGCTCAAGCCTGCAAATCGCATACAGCTCTGGGTGCACCGAAATCGTCAGTTGATGATTCATTCTGTTTTGTCGAATCCGGTCGTCAAGCTCCCTCTCACTCCTAGATCAAACTCCGTACAATTCCACCGTCGATCGCGATCGATGTCCCATTTACATAACTCGCGCGCTCCGACGCTAGAAATGTCACCACGGCTGCAAACTCTTCCGGTGTCCCGATTCTTGCTGCCGGAATCTCTCTTTTCCATCCTTCCACCACTTCCTCGACGCTCGTTTTGTTCCGAGCGGCGATCGCTTCGGAAAGTTCGCTCAGCCGATCCGTCCCCGTATATCCAGGGCAAACATTATTCACCGTAATTCCGTATCGAGCGTATTCGTTCGCCAACGTCTTCGCCAAACCTGTCACGGCTGATCGCACGGAGTTTGAAAGCAACAACCCATCCACAGGCTGCTTCACTGTTGTGGAAGTAATCGTAATGAATCTGCCCCAACCGTTTTTCTTCATCCTCGGCAGGGTTTGCTGCGCAAAATGTACGGTACTCAAGAGCAAAAGTTCAATCGCGGATCGCCACTCTTCGGTTCGCGTATCGCCAAACAATTTAGACGGCGGCCCGCCGGAATTGGTAACGCATATGTCCACCCTGCCAAATCGCTCTTCTACCGCTGTCACAAAACTACTCACTTCTGACTCATTCCGAACATCCACAATCTTTTGAAGAACCTCTCCGCCGGTCTCCCGCCGGATCTCTTCCGCTGTCTTCTCCAGCGTCTGCGCCGTTCTCGCGCAAATCGCAACCTTCGCGCCCTCTTTCGAGAGTTCTTGGGCCACCGCGCGTCCCAGTCCTGTGCTGGCAGCAGCCACAATCGCAACTCGCCCCTTTAGCCCCAGATCCATCCCAGAACCCTCCATCAAATCCCTGATACTCTCTCGAAACCTCGCACCGGTCAAACCGCGAGCCTCCACAGTTCACCCGGCATTTTGTTGCCTTAGTACCCAAAATGGTTGGAGTCCCTGCTTTGCTGGGGGATTGAAGCTACTGTCCGGCTTGACCGAGTTCCTCGAGGCAGCCAATTGGCACAAGTGCTTCTACAGACCGTTCCTCCGCTTTCCTCGTCTAATCTTTGGAACCACGGAACATTTCGTACATGCCTGTCGTACAGGCTAATAGGCGCACGTACCAAGCAAGCGGGGGTCTCGCATGTCTAGCAATGGCAATGGTTTAGCGAACGGCAAGAACGGCAAAAAGCGCCGTCGCCGCATTATCTGGGGCAGTATTGCCCTGGTCGTCCTATTGGGTGGTGGTTTTGGCGTCAAAGCCGCCCTCAGCCCCAACCACGAAATTGACCCCTCTAAACTCGCTGATGTCGAACGTGGCGACCTAGCTCGTGTCGTCGTGGCCACCGGCAAAATTCAGCCGCTCTCCAAGGCCGAAATCAAATCCAAGGCCAGCGGTATCGTCAAAAAGATTTACGTGGATTACGGTGATCGCGTTAAAGCCGGCCAGATTCTCGCCGAACTCGACAAGGTTCAACTCGAAGCCGCTCTTCGCGCCGCGCAGGCCAATCTGGCAGCCGCGGAAGCTGCCCGCGAATCCGCCAAAGCCGCTCTCGAGCGCAACAAAGTGGACGCCGAAGGACCCGACGTTCCATTCCTCAAACTAAACATGGAGCGCGCTCGCCAGATGTTCAAAGACGGCGTCATGTCCAAGAGTCTCGTCGAAGACGCCGAGAAAAACTACCAGCTCGCCCTGAATAAGCAGACCAGCGCCCAGCGCAATCTCGTCGTCTCGCAAGCGGAAATCTCCAAAGCAGACGCACAAGTCTCGCAAGCCAAAGCCGCCACAGATAACGCCGCGGAAGATCTGCGCAATTCCACTATCGTCAGTCCGATTGACGGCCTCGTTCTCTCCCGTGACGTCAACGTCGGCGATGCCGTCAGTTCCATCCTCATCCTCGGCTCTCAAGCCACGCCCATCATGACCCTCGGCGACGTCAGCGAAGTCTACGTTCAGGGCAAAGTGGACGAGTCCGACATCGGCAAGGTTTATCTCAATCAAGCCGCGCGCATTGTGGTCGAATCCTTCAAGGACAAGAAATTTACGGGCAAGGTCACCAAAATTTCTCCGCTCGGCAAGGAAAAGGACAACGTCACCACCTTTGAAGTCCGCGTTTCTATTTCCAATCCTGGTGGCGAGCTCAAAGCCAACATGAGCGCCAACGCCGAAATTCTTCTTGAGGAAAAGAAGAACGTCATCATGGCTCCCGAGGCCGCCATGATTTATGACAAAGACCGCAACGCTCAGGTGGAGATCCCCGATCCCAAGGGCACCAACGGCAAGAAGAAAATCAGCGTGAAGCTCGGCATCTCCAACGGCGTCAAGACCGAAATCGTTTCAGGTCTGACGGAAAAGCAGAAAGTCATCCTGCAGTAACCGGGAGCGCACCTTGTCTTTTCGCGACCTCCTTCGTGACACGCTGGTGACCCTTTGGGCGCAAAAGCGCCGGACCCTGCTCACCATGTTCGGTATCGCCTGGGGCATCATCTCCATCACGATCATGGTAGCCGCCGGGGAGGGTCTTGGCGACGGCATCCAGAAAAATCAGGAAACCTTCGGCAAGGACGTCATGATTGTCTTTGGCGGTCGCACTAGCATGCAGGCTGGCGGCATGCGGTCCGGACGCATGATCCGCTGGCTCGAAGACGACTACATTCAGGTCGCAAAAGAATCTCCCGCTTGCAAATACGTCATGCCTGAACTCGGCAACGACGCACAAGTGCGCAGCGTGTTCAATAGCGGAACCATTCCAGTCGTCGGCGCTCTCCCGCCGTTTCAGGAAATTCGCAGCGTCACTCCAGCACAGGGCCGCTTTTACAACTACCAGGACAACGAAGAGGCTCGCAATGTCGCCTTTCTTGGCAGTGACACAAAGAAACAGCTTTTTGCGGAAAGGGAAGCCATCGGCCAAACGATTTGGATGAATTCCATCCCCTACACCGTCATCGGCGTCATGAAGTCCAAGGAACAGAACTCCAGCTACGATGGCTTCGACACGCGCAAAGTCTTTATACCCTTTAATTCCATGCGCCGCGATTTTCCCAACAAGCCACCCGCCATCGAACATTCCGTTGACCGCCTTCTTGTCGCGCCCTGGTCTCTCGAAACCCACAAGGATTGTGTTCGCCAGCTTCGTCGCACGCTTTCCCGCTTGCACGGTTTCGATCCCCGTGATGAAGAAGCTGCCGGCATCTGGGATACAGTCAAAAACGCCCAGGCCAATCGCATGATTATTGTCGGCATGGAAATTTTCATGGCCTGCGTCGGTGTCGCCACTCTTTTTCTTGGCGGACTTAGCGTCATGAATGTCATGCTCGTCAGCGTCCGCGAACGCACGCGCGAAATCGGCGTTCGCATGGCTCTCGGGGCAACGCGCAAATCCATCCTTCGCCAGTTTTTTATCGAAACGATCTTTGTTGTCGTCATCAGCGGTGGTGTCGGCCTGATCATCTCTTACGGCTTCTGCGCCCTCGTGAATCTCGCCCCTATGCCGCCGTTTTTCTCCGGCATGCTCACCAGCTGGAAAATTGCCTCCATGTCCATTTTTCTGCTCGGTCTAATCTCCGTTCTCTCGGCTCTCTATCCGGCCAACCGCGCCGCCTCTGTCGATCCCATCGAGGCTCTCCGCTTCGAGGCAGGTGGCTAAATGTTTAAGGAAATCTTCAAACAGGCGTGGATCGCGCTGGGACGAAATCCCGTCCGCAGTTTCCTGACAATGTCAGGAATTTCTTGGGGGATTGTGGCCGTCACGCTGCTACTCAGCTACGGCGCCGGTTTCCGCAGCGTTCTCATGTACACCTTCGAAGTCTTCGGCAAGGGCGCCGTTGTCGCCTGGCCAGGCACCACCAGCGAACAAGCCGGCGGCGAACGCGCCGGCAAGCCTGTCCGCTTCGAAGCCGAAGACGCCGAATGGGTCAAAGCCCAGTCTCCGCTCATCAAGCGCGTTACGCGCGAAACCGTTCGTTTCCAGGGCGTTTCCTACGGCGAACGTCTTTCTGACACCGCCGTTCGCGGCGTCTATCCCGAATACGGCGATATGCGGAACGAAATCCCCTCCGATGGCCGCTGGATCACTCCCGAAGACGTCGCCGAACGCCGCCGCGTCATCTTTCTTGGCGCGCGCCTCCGCAAAAAACTTTTCAGCGGTGAACCCGCGCTCGGCGAAACCGTCCGCATCAAAGGCGTTCCATTCACCGTCATCGGCTCGATGGACATGAAGTTTTCTGACAGTTGCTATTTCAATTGTGACGACGAGTCCGCTTTCATCCCCTACACCGCCGCCAACGATCTCTGGGACACAAAATATTCCAGTGTCATGGTCTGGGAACCCATCGCTCCTGTGTTTGAAGCGCCCGCTATGGTGCAATTCCGCACCGCGATCGCCAATCGCCAGCACTTTTCTCCCAACGACAAGCGCGCCATTACTATGTTCGGCCGCGAAGAGTTTAAACCCATCATGGAAGGAATCACCATCGGCATCGAGGCCCTTCTATTCATGATTGGTGCAATGACTCTTGGCATCGGCGGCGTCGGCGTGATGAACATCATGCTCGTCTCTGTGGAAGAGCGCGTGCGCGAAATCGGTCTTCGCCGAGCGGTCGGTGCAAAGAAAAAACACATTCGCTGGCAGTTCTTGTTGGAAGCGCTAGTGATGACCATCGCCGCGGGCGCCATTGGCATGCTGCTCTCTTGGGGACTCACGAGCGCGATCGGCACTCTGCCGTTCCTCGGCCCCGCTTACGAAGACGAATCGGGAAAAGTCGATATCCACCTCGCCCTATCTTTCACCACCATGTTTTTGTCGTCTTTGATACTGATCGTCGTCGGTGTGCTAAGCGGTTGGCTCCCCGCCATGCAAGCCGCCAAGCTCGATCCCGTCGAAGCCCTCCGCTACGAATAGCGGCATCAAATCTTTTGGATCAACCGCCGCAGACCGCGGCACCACGCGGACATTCCAATTGCTGCCCCGATGCTATATGCAAGGCCGCCGTACAAAGGAGCAGTAAAGCGAAGTTGTGAGTAAGCTTGGAAAAACCCTATCCAGTTTGCAAAATTTCCACGAGCGCCCGCGACACCCTCTAATGGAATGGCGCCGAAAAAATGATGAAACGCCAAGCCGAAATCGCTTTGCCATAACATCGCGGGGGAAATCCCCGGGGCCTTAAACAAAAATGCCAGGGCGAATAACATCGCCGGCACAATCCAAGTAAATCGCGCAACGCCATGCATCAGTTTTGCATTGATCAATATTCCAGCAAGAAAAGCCGGAATCGCGCTAAACGCAACAAAATGTGAAAACAAGAGCCTGAACGGGTCGGTCCATAATGAGCCATGGAAAATCACTGCCAGCGTGTGGCTCGTCATCCAATCGGGCAATGTGCGACAAGCAAAACTGACGACTGCATACAGCACGCACACGTGAAGACCAAATCGAACAAACCTTTGCAGCAAAGAAAGGGGAACGCGTCGCGTGCGCAACTCATCCGAAAAATTCAAAGTGGCGGCTGGGTTCGTCAGAGACATTGCCTGATTCTACGAAGCAATCCTTGCCGCAGACCTTACCAATTCCTCGCTCAACACTCAATCACATTCAGAGCCAGTCCGCCCAACGACGTCTCCTTGTACCTCGATTGCATATCCATCCCCGTCTCATACATCGTCTTGATCACTTGATCGAGCGACACTTTGTGCTCTCCACCTTCGCGCATCGCAATCCGGCTCGCGTTGATCGCCTTCACCGCACCAATCGCATTTCTCTCAATGCATGGAATCTGCACCAGCCCGCCAATCGGATCGCACGTCATTCCCAGATTGTGTTCCATCCCGATTTCGGCGGCATACTCCACCTGATGATTCCCTCCACCCATCGCGGCCACCAAACCTCCCGCTGCCATCGAGCACGCCACACCGACCTCGCCCTGGCATCCCACTTCCGCTCCAGAAATCGAAGCGTTCTCTTTGTACAGCGCCCCAATCACGCTCGCCGTCAAAAAATAGCGGAACAATCCTTCGTCATTCGCCTCCGGCACAAATCGCATGTAGTAATGCGCCACGGCCGGAATAATTCCAGCCGCGCCATTCGTCGGCGCCGTCACCACGCGCCCGCCCGCCGCATTTTCTTCATTCACCGCCATCGCGAACGTGTTCACCCAATCCATCGGGGCCAGCGCGTCTTCTTTTTTCTCCGCGGACAATTTTTTCGCCAGCCGCGGCGCGCGCCTCCTCACGTTCAAACCGCCCGGCAAAATTCCTTCCGTCTCGAGCCCACGTTTCACGCACTCCTGCATTACGCTCCAAATCCGTGCCACGTGCGCGCGAATCTCCGCCTCCGTGTGCCACGCCTTCTCGTTCTCCAGGGCAATCTGCCAAATTGCCAGCCCGCGCTCGTCCCCAATCTTTAGCAATTCATCCGAACTCGAAAACAAAAAGGGAACTGGCTTCACCGCCTTCGCTCCCGCGCCCTCTCCCTCGCGCAAAATAAATCCGCCGCCGATCGAGAAATAAACTTGCGTTGCGATCTCTGCGCCCGCCGCGTCAAACGCCGTAAATCGCATCCCGTTCGAATGTGCCGCCAGCGTCTTGTCCTTGTGCCATAGCAAATCCCGCTTCTCTTCGAACGCAATCTCTTTCACGCCGGCTAATTTCAGTTTTTTCGAACTGCGAATCTCCGCAAGCCTTGGCTCAATCGTTTCCGGCGCAATCTGGTCCGGCAGTTCGCCACTTAACCCCAACAAAATCGCCCGATCCGTCCCGTGCCCGTGGCCCGTCAGCGCCAACGAACCATACAACTCCGCTTGCACGCGCGTCACACGCGCCATCTCTTCGCGCGTCTCGAGTCCTCGCGCAAAATCCGCAGCCGCGCGCATCGGCCCCATCGTGTGCGAACTCGACGGCCCAATTCCCACTTTGAAGATTTCAAAGATGCTGGTCTTCACGGTAGGTCTACCCAATTCTCATGCTACGCCCATTCTTGCGCTTCGAACATCCGCCCCGGTAAACTCTGTAACCGGCCCATTAACCCATCCGTCCAATAACCGAGGGTAAATACCATGCGAAATCAGCTTTTCCTGGTTCTTACTTTCCTTTCGGCATTCCCTGCCATTGCGACTGCTCAAGATGACCCCGCTCAACAGGCTGCTCAGCAAGCCAGCCAGGACGCGATTCGGCAGGCACAGGCCGCCAACGAAGAAGCGGCGCGCCAGGCTCAAGAAGCTTCACAACAAGCCGCCAGACAAGCACAAGAAGATGCCGACGATGCCGCCCGCAGCACCCAACCTTCCTTTTATGCACCCATCGTGAAGCCGAGCTTCTCCGTCAAACCCGGCACATATAAATCTCCCATTACAGTGAGGCTTAAAACCCCTACTCGCGGCGCAACGATCTACTACACGACCGATGGCTGGACTCCTACCGCTCTTTCCAATCGCTATACCGGACCCATCACAATCGATTCAACGACCACGCTCCAGGCCATCACCGTTGTTCCATATTATTCGCGCAGCTTGGTCTCCGTCGCCCAATACAACTTCCCGGCGGCGCTTACCCCTGCCCCGGAGAAATCCACCGTAAGTCCCGTTCCGGACGCATCCGGCAAGTACATCCTTGCGCGCGATACACCCGTTCCTCTCGTCTTCGCGTCCCAAGTCACTTCCAAAGAGCTTGAAGTGGGAGACAAGCTCCCGCTCGTCCTGGCTGAAGATCTCATCTTCGGGAATGTTGTTCTCGCGCAAAAGGGAACGCCTGTGGAGGCAGTCGTCACGGAAGTGGACAGTTCTCACGCGGGCGGCATGCCCGGCGTCATTACCTTTGTCGTGCATTCTTTCAAGGTAAGCAACACAACTGTGTTTCTGCATGGCACGGCCACGAAAGAAGGCGCTGCAAAACCTCCCAATGCGAGCGTCCTCGCGGCCGACCTCGTTCCTTTCGTTGGAGAAGCCATTCTCCTTCGCCATGGCGAAGAGGCGGTCATCCCGCAAGGGATGGTCTTCACTGCTACGGTTTTCGATGACGTCCTTGTTCCAGCGCTCTTCAGCACCCAGGCTGCAGCCTATTAGATCGTTCAACCCAATCAGCGTCTTCTCAGTGCTTTTATCCATTTCACTCTTCATTTGCGCCTCCTCCACGCCGATGAGACAATTGAGGGATGAAAAAATCACAAACTTTCTCATTGATGCTTATCATCTCAAGCGCGCTCCTTGCCTCTAACGCGTTCGCTCAAACACCAACTTCCGGCTCGGCGCAAACTCCCGCCACTAAGTCACAAACCGCACCCGGCACCGCGGCCTCCAAACCCCAATCTGCAACAGCTGCCAAAAAGCCCAGCACCGGCACAACCCCGAAACCGGGTGCAACCGCCGCTCCCGCCCTAAAAACCAATCGCGACAAGGCTAGCTACGCCTTCGGCGTTAATCTCGCCCGCAATCTTAAAAAAGAAGGGGTAGACCTCGACTCCGCCCTTGTCGCCCGCGGCCTGAAAGACGGCTTCAGCGCCGTCAAACCGCTTCTCACTGAGGAAGAAGCGCAAGCTGCTCTTATGGCCTACTCGGGTGAAGTCCGCAAGAAAGTCGAAGCCGAACAAGCCGTCATTGCCGCCGCCAACCAGAAAGCCGGCAAGGAATTTCTCGACGCCAAAAAAGCCAAACCCGGCGTTGTGGCATTGCCCAGCGGCTTGGAGTACAAGGTCGTCACCGCCGGCACTGGCCCCAAGCCCACCACGGAAGACACTGTCCTTTGCAACTACCGCGGTACGCTGATCAACGGCAAGGAATTTGACAGTTCGGCCAAGCATGGCGGCCCCACCGAAATTCCCGTCGGCGGCGTAATCAAAGGCTGGACCGAAGCGCTTCAGCTCATGCCCGTCGGCTCAAAGTGGGAACTTTACATCCCAAGCGATCTCGCTTATGGACCCCGTCAAGCTGGCCCGGACATTGGCCCCGGCTCCACTTTGATCTTCGAAGTCGAGTTAGTCTCCATCAAGGAAAAACCAAAAGAGGAACCAAAACCAGCCGCCGATCCGAAGGACGCTTCCAAGCCTGCGGCTCCTGCCCCGCAACCTGCACCCCAGCCTGCTCCACAACAGCCGGCGCCTCAGCCGACGCCACCGCCGCAGCCCGCGCCAAAACCGCCTTCAAACTAGTTCAAGATTCGATTGGACTGTTGTAGGGGCCGTCTTCTGAGACGGCCCTTTTTACTTCAAGCTGCCCTACCGCAAGAACCCCACACTCTCCCACAGCTCCCCGGTCTTAAACATTTTCCCGCCCGTCATCACAAACTCTACATTTCTGAGCGCGTGAATATCCTCCAGCGGATTTCCCTTCACCATAATCAAATCCGCCCGTTTTCCCGCCTCAACCGTCCCCAACTCTTTTTCCATTCCCATCGCTCGTGCCGGCACAATGGTCGCCGCTTGAATGGCTTCCATCGGCGAGAACCCCGCCATCGTGTACAACTCAATTTCTCGATGCACCGAATGTCCAGGCACCGTCTGATCGGTCCCCACAACGACGGGCACTCCCGCCGCGTGCAGCTTGCCAACTAGCGCCATACATTTCTCAAACACGCGCTCCTGAAGCTCCGCATCTTCTCCCGGCGGCCCCACGTCAAAAAGTTGCTGCGCCAATTCGGGCGCGACTTTCGCAACTCCCGGTTCAAACGAACTGAACGGCTTCGCTGTGCTCGCCGTTCCCATCTCGTAAATCGCCAGCGTGGGATCCACGACCGTGTGATGTTCCTTCAAAAACGCGATCTCCTTTTTCACAGCGTCTGAATTGAGATCCACTTCGCTGTACGCCTTCATCCACTCCGCGCGTTTTGCATTCGCCCGCAGATTCGGCACCATCATTTCCATGATGTACGAAATGTGATTCACCTGATCCTGTCCCGCCTCAATCGCTTGCCGCGTCGTAATTCCTTGCGGTATGTGTCCCGTCACGGTCATTCCCAGTTTGTGCGCCTCTGCAGCGGCCGCGGCAATTTGCGGGAGCTTCACCGAACTGTAAATCTTCACCTGCTGGAATCCCATCTGGTGATAGCGGTCCGCCCATTCCCGCGCTTGCTCCGGAGTGTCGGCTCGCGCCACGCCGATCGCCTGCGGTCCCGTTCCGTCAATAAATCCCGCCGCCAAAATGCGCGGCCCGAGCCCATGTCCTTCTGAAATCGCGTCCCGCACCGCGGTGATGAACTCCAGCTCGTTGCCGCAATCGCGCACCGTCGTCACGCCAGCCGCCAGGTAAATCGGCCCCCACTCCACTTGCTCAAAATGCGCGTGCATATCCCAAAGACCGGGCAAAATCGTTTTCCCTCGCGCGTCAATCAATTGGGCATTTTTGGGAATGTCCACTTCGCTTCGCGTGCCCGCTTTTACGATTCGTCCGTCCTTCACGAGCACAACCGAATCCGCGACCGGCGGTTTTCCCGTTCCGTCAATCAGCGTTCCGCCCACGAGCGCGATACTCGCTGCACGGCTTCCCGGAATCGTCGCGGACATCTGCGCCAGCGCATTCATTCCATCTCTTCCGGCGAGCGCCACGAACGTTTTCAATCCGTCTTCATATCCTTCGCGAACCGCTTCGAAATGATCGAACTCGGCGTCAATCGTCACCACCGCAATCAAATCTTGCTTCGCGTTGAACCAGAGCCACTCGCGCCCCCAAATCAATCCCTCGACGAGATAGCGCTGCAGCGTCTCCGTCCTTCCGCCGAACGAAACCTTGTCCTGCCCGCGCGGCTCGATCCACAAATTGCGTCCTTCGGGAAATATCGCGAGTTCCTTCGGCGATCCATGCGCCGACCAATAGCGCACCATCAGCATCTGCATCGTCACCGGTGCATACCCCGCCGCTGCAAAAAGCTGCGGCGGCGCCTCGCCTTCTTTCCACTCCTCGCGGTCTCGCACGCGAATTTGCTCTCCATTCACCTCCACCGCACGGTCGATTGAACTTAACCGCGAGTTCTTTCCCTTAATTTCGTAATGGATCGGCGTCCAGTCGTTTTTTCCCCTGAAACTCGCTTCCAGCGGCACATCTGTTCCGCGATCGTTAAATTTGAACTGCGCCTTCACTGCCAATCCGTTTCCGTCCTTCGCTATCTGATAGCTTTCCCATCCAATCGCCTGCTCAAATTTATGCAGCCTGAATTTCCCCTCCTCCACCACCTGTGCATTGTTGGCGGCTTGGCTTTTTGCGAGGGCAGGAAACACCACCACAACGGCCATCACCAAAATCGGAGACGGTTTCATTCGCATCGGCTTGTTTGTCATGGATTCTCTTTCGTAGCGTACACTTCAATGTGCGTCAACGCTGCCCGCACTACGGTTGGTCCGCGAGTGCAAAAATCTGACCCTGGACATCGCGTGCTGCCTTTTCTCGGCTGAAAGCTGACGACTAATGACCGATGACTCTTACTTACGGCTTATAACTTACAACTTAAAACTCACTTCTCCGTTAGCAAGGCCTCAAAATACGCGCTCATCTCCGGTGAATCCCACTTTTGCTCTCCAATAATCTTGCGCGCAATCTTTCCACGCCGGTCAATTACATACGTCTCCGGATACACCGAAGTCCCGTAATCGAGCGCAATCTTCGACGTCGTCCCTTGCACCGACGGATCTCTCCACGTCGGAAAGATCACCCCATGATCTACCAAAAATTTCTGGTACGCTGCAGGATCTTCATCCACATTAACACCAAGCACCAATCCGCCCTTTGGCTCAATCTGCCGCTGCAAATTGTTCAAGTATGGAGTCTCCGACACGCACGGCGGGCACCAACTCGCCCAGAAATTCAGCACTACCACTTTTCCGCGATAGTCGGAAAGCTTCATCGGCTTTCCATTCATTTGCATGGAAAAATCTTCAGCTGTTTTGCCAGCGATGGACGCTTCGCCCTGTCGGTAGCTCGGCAACGCAAACGCCACCAGCACCGCCAATCCCAGCGCAAACGGGCCCCAAATCTTCAGTTTTCCTGAGAATTTCATGCAAGTGCTATACTAACTTAGACGCCCGCAAACTGAAAAACTTCCGGAAAATGGCCGGAATTGCCAGAAGACGCACTTTCCAACTTTCATGACAACCGAACCCACCATCAGCGCCATCGTTCCCGCCCGCAACGAAGAGTCTGTCATCGCGGACTGCATTCGCTCGATCGCGCTTCAGCCGGAAGTTCTTGAAATTCTTGTGGTAAACGATCAATCCACTGATTGCACCGCCGAAATCGTCCGAGGTCTGATTCCTGAAATTCCGAATCTGCGCCTCCTCGAAACTTCCGGTCTTCCTTCCGGTTGGGTCGGCAAAAACAACGCCGTCTGGCTCGGTGCCCAGCAAGCAAAAGGGAAGTGGCTTCTCTTCACAGACGCCGACGCAATTCTCGCCGAAGGCGCCACTGCAAAGGCATTTCAGCTAGCACAGGAAAATTCCGCCGCACTTGTTTCTTTTTCTCCAGAACAGACTCTCAAAACTTGGTATGAAAAAGCGCTCATCCCGTTCGTCTTTTGCCGTCTCGCGCGCAAATTTTCTTACGCCGACATCAACGATCCAAAATCTCCCGCGGCTGCCGCGAACGGCCAATTTCTTTTGATCCAGCGTTCCACTTACGACGCCGTCGGCGGCCACGCCGCCGTCGCTGGCGAAGTTTTGGAAGATGTCGCTCTTGCCCGCCGTGCCAAGCAGGACGGTTGGGGCCTTTGGTTTGGTTCCGGCGCAGGTTTCGTCTCGGTTCGAATGTACCGTTCCTTCCGCCAAATGTGGGCCGGCTGGCGAAAGAATCTTTATCAACTCATGGGCGGCGCTTCCGGTTCCGTCTTCAATGAATTTGAATCCGCCTTTCCCTGGATGACTTTTCTCATTCTCCTCTTCGGAATCAAGTTTCCTCTCGCCATGTTCATCGGGGCGCTCTTGCTTATCTTCCGCCAACTGAACTACGGCCTTGAATTAGCTCGTAACCAATTCCCCTTTAAATTCATCATCTATTACATACCCGCCGTCTTTCTCTACGCCGGTGTCTTGATTGCTTCCTATCGCAGCTATGCCAGGGGCAAAGTCGCGTGGAAGGGCAGGGAATATCCGGTCGGTTTGCCGGGTGCATCCGGCAAAGGATGATTCGAATCGAACTGTTATGGTTTATCTGACGCGCAAAATCGAGTTTTCCGCCTCGCACGTTTATCACAATCCCACTCTGTCTCCGCGCGAGAACAAGCGCATTTTTGGGAAGTGCAACAATCCGCATGGCCACGGCCACAATTACACTCTTGAAGTTACCGTCGCGGGCGAACCCGATCCTGTCACTGGAATGGTTTTGGATTTGAAGGAGCTGAAAGAAATTCTCGAACGCGAAATCATGCAGCGCATGGATCACCGCCACTTGAATAAGGAAGTTCCCGAACTCAATGGCCAAATTCCCACGTGCGAAAACATCGCGCGCGTCATCTGGAATTTGCTCGATCCAAAAATCACGCAAGGGAAATTGCACCGCGTGCGGCTTTACGAAAATTCCGATCTTTTCGCTGATTGCTATCGCAACGGCGCTGGAGCGCGCGCATGAAAAAAGAAACGCTCCACATCGAACTTGGCCGCCGCTATCATTTTTCTGCGTCGCATCGTCTGCACAACCCGAAAATGAGCAACGAAGAAAATTGCAGGGTCTACGGCAAGTGCAACAATCCGCATGGTCACGGCCACAACTACACCGTGGAGGTTCGCTTCTCTGGTCCGATCGATCGCGCCACCGGAATGATTTCCAATCTTGTTGACCTCGATAAATTTGTGAATGCAAAAGTAATCGAGCCGTTCGACCATCGTTCTTTGAACGAAGAAATTCCTGAATTTCGCGCTGCGGTCCCGACGACGGAAATTCTTTGCATCGAAATTTTTGAGCGCTTGAAAGCCTTTCCGCATGCGAAGCTGGAAGCTGTGCGCGTTGTCGAGACGTCGAACAACAGCTTCGAGTACGCGGGGAATTGAGCGAGGATCATGAACGTGACAAAGCCGGCGGAAGAAATCATTCTCAACGAAATAAAAACGCCCGATGCGAAAACGATCGCGTGTCACATGCGCGAAGTCATCAAGCTGATCGGCGAAGATCCGCATCGCGAAGGTCTGCGCAAAACGCCGGAACGTTTTGAAAAGGCGCTGAAATTTCTCACCAGCGGCTACCACCAGAATCTCGACCACGTGCTGAACGGCGCGACCTTCAGCGTCTGTTACGACGAAATGGTGATCGTCAAGGACATCGAATTTTTCAGCTTGTGCGAACATCACCTGCTTCCATTTTTCGGCAAGGCCCACGTTGCCTACTTGCCCGACAAGAAAGTTCTTGGCCTCAGCAAAGTTGCGCGCCTTGTAAACATGTTCGCGCGGCGCCTGCAAATTCAGGAGCGCTTGACCAGCCAGATCGCCAAAGCCATCGAAGAAAAAATCGCGCCGCAGGGCGTCGGAGTAATCATTGAAGCGCGCCACCTTTGCATGCAGATGCGCGGCGTGGAAAAGCAGCACGGCCAGGCCGTGACCAGCGCGATGCTCGGCGCGTTTCGCCACAACAAACAAACACGCGACGAATTTCTCTCGCTTGTAAAATCAAAGAGAGCTTAATTTTTCCGCGCAAGATAGTTTTGCAAATTTTGTCGCGCCATTTTGGCTCTCGCATTCAGTTTTGCATTTTCTAAAGTGAACTATGGCAACCGGAACCGCCGCTGCTCCTGCGCAGGCAAAGGAAACTCTTTCCGCAAAAAATAGTGTTGCGACTAAATCCCGCACGCTCACGATTGCTTCGTTCTTCAGTATTTATTTCATCTGGGGTTCCACGTATCTCGGAATTCGTTATGCCGTGGAGACCATTCCTCCTCTTTTCACCGCGGGACTTCGCCACCTTGTCGCAGGAACGATTCTGCTGATTTGGGCACTGGCCAAAGGCTCTCGTCCGACGGCAAAACAGATTCGCGCAAGCATCGTCATCGGAATTTTCTTTTTCCTTATTGGCCACGGCACCTTGCACTGGGCCGAGACGCGCGTGCCATCGGGATTTGCGTCGCTAATCATCGCTTCTGAGCCGATCTGGGTATTCCTGATGGCATCGCTCGCAGAAAAGAAATGGCGGATGAATTTTCCGCTCGCCGCCGGGGTCGTGCTTGGACTTGCCGGCGTCGCGATTCTGCTCGGCCACGACGCGATTTCTTCCAGCTCCGGAATGTTTCTCGGCGCGATTGCTGTTTTGATCGGCGCGATCGGCTGGTCCGTCGGAATTATTTATTCGCGGCGTTCGCATCTTTCCGGAAATCCGCTGCTGCTTTCCGCATTGTCGCTGCTTTCCGGTTCGGCGCTGTTGTTGACGACGGGCACACTGCTCGGTGAAGCGCGCGGATTTTCTTTTTCGCAAGTGGCGCCGCGTTCTTGGCTCGCGCTCGCGTACCTAATTTTGTTCGGCTCGGTGATCGCGTTCACAGCCTACAACTGGCTGCTGGAGCACTATCCGCCGACGTTTGTCGCCACGCATACGTATATCAATCCGGTCGTCGCGGTTTTTCTCGGCTGGTGGCTGGCCGGAGAAAAAGTGACGATCAACGTTGCCATCGCCGCGGCCCTGGTAATTGTCGCGGTGTTTCTCGTGGACCGCGGCATGGCAAAACTGCAAATCGATTCCAATACGGCAGCTTAGCTGCTACTGCTCACCTCAGGGGCTAAAGCCCCGTGATCACTTTGCTCCGAATGTGGGGGCTGAAGCCCCCACCTCCTAGAGAATCGAGATTACATTGCTCCGATCTCAACCCAAGCCGTGGTGGTGTCCCACGCCAGTTTCAGCATGCAGCCCTTGGCGCCCTTGTCGAATGAGATCGTGAAATTCTCCACTGCCGTGCCAGTCGAAGCCTTCATATCCACACGGGCGAGATCCTCTTTTTCTCCGGGATAGTCGGTGCCCCATTCGCCGGTTTTCTTGCTGATGACGAGAACCCACTTGTCTTTGCCGGGAACGGTGAAGAGCGTGTAGCTGCCCGCGGGAACATGCGTGCCCCCGACCATGACGTCAGCCGTGGCAACAAAGGTGGTGGCTTCGTTCGCGCCGGTGCGCCAGATTTCGCCATACTTCACGACGTCGGTGAAGACATTGCGGCCTTTTTTGCGCGGGCTGGAATAGTCAATCGTGATGGATTTGCCGCCGGCAAGGTCGCACTTTGCCGTGGCGGGCGGACTGGGGCGCTTGGATTTGTCCTGCTGGGCGCGGACAAAGACAGCGGCAGCGATCAAAACGACAACGACGACACTGCTGATGGTCAAAAGCTTTCGCATGGATATCCCTCCAGGGGAAGAACTGTAACACGGAAGAAAGAGACGGCGGCTGGGGCGAGT
>JACXTT010005559.1_pt1 | contig 18281 bp, 15 predicted proteins | sample 9270951 | NCBI WGS metagenome assembly JACXTT01 (sample SAMN15532306, study PRJNA645909) | rock metagenome | isolation source: weathered quartz diorite | place: Puerto Rico | collected 2017-06-21 | reverse complement strand
CGCACTCGTGGTGGCGGCGCTGGTGCTCCTCGGCGTGCTCACCACGCCGCTGCTGATTGCCGCGATCGCGCCGGGATTCACCGGCGCCAAACGCGAGCTGACAATTCAGCTGGTTCGGATTCTGTTTCCAGGGGCAGGGCTGCTCGTGCTGTCCGCATGGTGCCTCGGCGTCCTGAACAGCCACCATCGCTTCCTCCTCTCCTATGCGGCGCCGGTCATGTGGAATGCCGCGATGATCGCGACGCTCGTCGCATTCGGAGCGGCGTCATCGCTGCCGCGCCTCGCTATGCTGCTCGCGTGGGGCTCGGTCGTCGGCAGCTTCATTCAGTTTGCCGTGCAGGTGCCTGTGGTGATGCGTGTCGCGCCTGATCTGCGATTTGCGCTCGATCTCGCATCGGACGAAGTACGGATCGTGACGCGGAATTTCGCGCCCGTCTTCATCAGCCGCGGGGTCGTGCAGGTGAGCGCCTACATCGATGCGCTGCTCGCGAGTCTGCTGCCGACGGGTGCAGTCACCGGCATCGCGAACGCGCAGGTGTTGTACACGCTTCCGATCAGTCTGTTCGGCATGTCGGTGGCCGCCGCCGAGCTGCCGACGATGTCAGGCGAAGCGGCGGCGAGCGGCGACGGCTACGCGGCGCTGCGGCGGCGGCTCGACGTCGGCCTGCATCGCATCGCCTTCTTCGTGATTCCCTCCGCGATGGCGTTTCTGGCGCTCGGAGACGTACTCGTCGCGGCGCTCCTGCAGACAGGACGCTTCCGTCATGAGGACACGCTCTATGTGTGGGGCATTCTGGCAGGATCGTCGGTCGGCCTGCTCGCGTCGACGCTGGGGCGCCTGTATTCCTCGTCGTACTACGCGCTCCGCGACACGCGCACGCCCCTTCGCTTCGCCATCGTCCGCGTCGTGCTGACGACCGTGCTCGGCTATCTGTTCGCGATCCCGCTGCCGCGGCTCCTTGGCGTTCCGCAATCGTGGGGCGCCGCGGGACTCACGGCATCCGCGGGCATCGCAGGGTGGGTGGAGATGCTGCTGTTGCGGCAGACGATGAATGCGCGCATTGGCAGGACAGGGCTGCCGGTCACCTACGTCGCGAAACTCTGGACGGCGGCGATCGCGGGCGCCGCTGCAGCATGGGCGGTGAAGTTGTCGATCCCTGCGATGCCGCCAATAGCCGCAGCGGTGCTCATCCTTGGCCCGTACGGTGTGATCTTTCTGGCGTCGACTCTTATCCTGCGAGTCGAGGGCGCAATGATTGCGGTGCGGACCCTCATGCGCCGCTGATCAAAGCAGGTCCGGCTAAAGCCGGACCCTACCGATGAAGCTTCCAGATCACTTCACTGAGTACTTCGTGAAGGCTCCGCCTGCCTGGACGAACGAATTGGGTCCCTCCGCCGCGTACACATTGCCGTCGGCATCGACCGCCACGCCTTCGCCCGCTGCGCCCTGATACACGCGATCCTCACGCTCGAATGGTGGGATGAACGCCACCACGCGATCCTCGTCCACCGGTCCGACGCGCACGCCGTCGTGCCAGTTCGGATGGTTCAGCGGGCCCGACTCCGAGTCGATCACATAGAGCGTCTCGCCTTTGATAAAGATCCCGCTGGGACGGCTGAACATGTAGCGTGACTCGAGGTATTTCCCGTCCTGATCGAAAATCTCGAGGCGGTGGTTGCCCCGATCGGCGACCCACAGCCGGCCCTTCGAGTCGAATGCGAGCGAATGCGGCGTGCGGAACTCGCCGTGACGAAGGCCAATCGTTCCCCACGACTTGATGAACTTGCCGTCGGGCGAGAACTTGCTGATGCGGCTCGTCGCGCCCTTCTTGAGACCCTCCGCAATCGCGGCCGCCGTCGTCATCCCCTGCGCGTCGTGTCCGTCCGCCACGTAGATGCTGCCGTCCGGCCCGACGATGACGTCATTGGGCTGGTTGAACTGCCCGTCGGCGTTACCCGGCTTGCCGGCGATGCCGAGGCTGAGGAGCTTCTCGCCTTTCGGGCTGAACTTGTGGACCTGGTGCCCTCTCGTGCCGGCCTTGTTGCCGGAGAAGTCGGCGATCCACACGTTGCCGTCCTTGTCGACCGAGATGCCGTGGGGCGTGACCATCACGCCCTTGCCGAAATTCGCCAGCACAGCGCCTGTGTTGCGGTCGAACTTGAAGATCGGATCGACCGGGTTTGTTTCACAATCGACGGCGCCGCCGCCCGCGCCGCCGGCGGCAGGGGCACCGCAGCGCTCGTAGGCCCAGACGTTGCCGTCGAGCGGATCGATATCGACGCCGGCAGTCGTGCCCCACGTCCGCCCGGCGGGCAACTGGCCCCAGTTGCGGTTGACCTTCGGTGCCGGGTTAGGCAGCCCGTCGCCCGTCAGCGGATTGCCCACGGCAGCGGACGCCGTCGAACGGGACGCGGCGCTGGCCTGCTCACCAGATCCGCCGGCGCCGCACGCTGCCAGGAGGAGCGTCGCACCGGCACCCACAACGAGATGTGCGATTCGTGACGTGGACATAGGCCTCCTCGTCGTGCTGCTATTCCAGCCGCTGCCTGATTGCCGAGAGCTCTTTGTCGTGTCGGTCGAAGCGCTGCTCCGTCGCGTCGAATCGGCGATCGATTCTCTCGAACCGCGACATTATCTCCGAGTGCATCCGGTTGATGGCATAGGAGAGCGCAGAAAATCCGGCAACAACTCCACCTTTTGTTCGAGAATTTCGACGCGTCGATCCAACGAAGGGTGTTCCATGCGTTAGCCTCCGCACGGAACAAGGTGCGACCTCTATGCCGCGACGACGGTAGCATCGTCGCGTGGTGATGTCACGCGTTGGGATTTGGGGCTTGGGATTTGGGATTTGGGATTTGCTGATACCTTCGTCGATTGAATGCTGGATCCGGACGGGGCGCCGCTGCAAGCAGTGTCTTTGAGTAGGCATGCTGCGGGTGGCGGTAGATGTCCTCTGCCGGGCCGATTTCGACGATGTTCCCCCAGGACATGACGGCGATCCGGTTGGAGATGTGGCGCACAACGGAGAGGTCGTGCGCGATGAAGATGTAGGAGAGGCCGAATTCCTCCTGCAGGTCCTGCATCAGATTGATCACCTGCGCCTGAATCGACACGTCCAGCGCGCTCACCGGTTCATCGGCAATCACGATCTTCGGATTGGTCGCAAGCGCGCGAGCAATGCCGATCCGCTGCCGCTGCCCGCCTGAGAATTCGTGCGGATATCGATTCACGTGCCGCGCCGACAGGCCGACCTTCTCGAGCAGCCATCTGACGCGATCGGCGCGCTCCGCGCGTGACATGCGCGTATGAATCCGCAGCGGCTCGCCGACGATTTGATCGACCGTCTTGCGCGGATTCAGCGAGGAATACGGATCCTGAAAGACCATCTGGATGTCGGCGCGGTACGGGCGCATCTGCAGACGAGTCAGCGGCAGCAGATCGACCTCGCCGCTCGCTGCCTTGTAGAGCACGCGTCCGCTGATTTCTACACGGTAGCTCATCGCACGGAGGATATTGATGATCGCCCGCCCGACCGTCGTCTTGCCGCAGCCCGATTCGCCGACCAGGCCGAGCGTCTCGCCGCGATGCAACTGGAACGAAATGCCCTTGACCGCTTCGACCTCGCCGACGCGGCGGAGCAGGACCCCGCCGAAGACGGGGAACTTGACGACGAGATTCTGAACGTCGAGCAGGGTGTCGCTAGTCATTCGGAACTGCCGGCTTGCCGCCGTTCGGATAGAGGTGGCAACGCACCCAGTGGCCAGGAGCGTCTTCGATCAGCGGTGGTTCGAGATCCGGACACGGCTCGAACGCGTACGGACAGCGTGTGACGAACTTGCAGCCGACGGGCAAGTGAAGGATGTCGGGCACCGAGCCGGGAATGACGGTGAGCCGATGTGCCTTCGCGCCGTCGACGCTCGGAATCGATCCAAGCAGTCCGTGTGTGTAGGGATGAAACGGCTCGCGAAAGAGCGTCTCGATCGGCGCGATCTCCTGAATCTTGCCGCCGTACATGACCGCGACGCGGTCGCACGTCTCGGCAACCACGGCGAGGTTGTGTGTGATGAGGAGGATTGATGCTCCCTTGCGGCGCTCCTTCATCTCGAGCATCAGGTCGAGAATCTGCGCCTGTATGGTCACATCGAGCGCCGTCGTCGGCTCGTCGGCGATGAGCAGCGCCGGGTTCAGCACGAGCGCCATTGCGATCATGACGCGCTGGCGCTGGCCGCCGGAGAAATGATGCGGGTACTGCTTCATCCGTTTCTCTGCGTCCGGAATCCCGACCTCGGTGAGAATCTCCACTGCGCGACGGCGCGCCTCGTCCTTGCTGACATCCTCGTGCGCGAGGATGACTTCCGTCACCTGCATGCCGATCGTGAACACCGGGTTGAGCGACGTCATCGGCTCCTGGAACACCATGCTGATGTCGTTACCGCGGATGTCGCGAATCTCGTCGTACGAGAGCTTCAGCAGGTCGCGTCCCTTGAAGAGGATTTCGCCCTCGACGATGCGTCCCGGTGGATCGGGAATCAGACGCAGGATGCTCAGCGCGGTGACGCTCTTGCCCGAGCCGGATTCGCCAACGAGCCCCAGCACTTCACCTTCAGCGATGTCGAGATCGACGCCGTCAACCGCTTTGGCGACGCCGGATTCCGTATAGAAGTAGGTGCGGAGACCCTTGATTTGCAGTAGAGGCGGACCTTCAGGTCCGCCTTTCGCAGGGGTGTTCATCGCAGGCGCGAGAATTCCTTCGGGTCGAACGCTTCGCGCACGGCCTCACCGATGAAGACGACCAGAAGCAACGTGAGGAACAGCACGCCGAGCGGATAGAAGACGAGCCACCACTTCGTCAGGTTCTCCATCCCCTGACCGATCAATTCGCCCCAGCTCGGTGTCGGGGCCGGAAGGCCGAAGCCAAGGAAGTCGAGCGCGACCAGCGCGCTGATGTTCGCGACGATCTCGAACGGCGCGAACGAGACGACCGGAGTAAGCGCGTTTGGAAGGATGTGCCGGAACATGATTCCGGCTTCGGAGAGACCAGTCGCGATTGCTGCGCCGACATAGTCCTTCGCTTTCTCTCTGTAGAACTCGCCGCGGAGGTAATAGGTGATGCCCATCCAGTCGAACGCCGCCAGAATCACCACGAGCAGCCAGAGCGAAGGCTGCAACAGTTGATACCGACCTGGCAGGTAAATCGGGACGATCACCGAGCTAATGATGATGACGACGTAGAGAAACGGCAGCGACGACCAGATCTCAATGCCGCGCTGACCGAAGATGTCGATGCGGCCCCCGAAATAGCCGAGCGACGCACCGACAGAGATGCCAAGCAGATTGCCTACAAGCGCAACAAGCAGTGCGAATGTAAGAGAGATGTTGAACCCATACGCGAGCCTGACCAACACGTCGCGACCGCGATCGTCGGTCCCGAACGGGTGTGCCGCGGAAGGCGGATTCGGCGGACTTCCGGGCAGATCGAGAAGGGACTCGTTCGGCCCATATGGAATCGGGGGCATCACCACCCAGTTTCCTCGCCCCTCATTCGCGAACTGACGTTTCAGCGCTCGATAATCCGGATCGCCGAACGCCGCTTGCCCGAACTCGACCGCGCTGTGGTAGTGGACCAGCGGAACGTAGTAGGCATAGTTATAGCGGACCAGCAACGCGACGTTGTTGGCGAGGACCGGCAGGAAGAAAGAGACTGCGTACGCGATGGTGATGGCGAGAAACGAGTAGTAACCGCGTTTCAATCTGCGGAATTTGCGGATTCTCTTGCGCAGCAGCGATTCGGCCGGCGGCAGCGTCGTGATTGGCGGCGGCGTGGTCGACGTCGCGAGATCCGGCGGGGCGTGACCCAGATCGACGGCGGGCTTCGCGGTACTCATTTGAACCGGATGCGGGGATCGACTGTCGCGTAGATGATGTCGGAGAGGATGTTGCCGAGCAGCATCAGCAGACTGTCGATCACCAGGATGCCCAGCGCGACCGGGTAGTCGCGCTGAAGAATGGCCGTATATCCGAGATATCCCATCCCATCGATGTTGAAGACACGCTCGATGAGAAACGAGCCCGCGAGGATCAGGCTGATGACATTACCGAGCCCCGTGACGAGAGGAATCAGCGAGTTCCGGAGCGCGTGCTTGAAGATAACGCGGCGCTCGTGAAGGCCTTTGGCGAACGCCGTCCGCACGTAATCCTGCCCGAGGTTCTCCATTAGCGAGTTCTTGGACAGGATCGTCAGCGTCGCAAACGAACCGATCATGTAGCAGACGACCGGCAGGAACATGTGGTGGAGCTGGCCTGTGATCTTTCCCCAGAGCGACAGGTATTCCCAGTTGTCAGGCCTGAAGCCGCCGAGCGGGAACAGGCTCCAGAAGCTGCCGCCGCCGAAGAGCACGAGCAGCGCGGTGCCGAGCGCCCATCCCGGCACCGAGTAGCCCATGAACACGAGCGCACTGCTGATGACGTCGAACTTCGATCCGTGGCGCACCGCCTTCATCACCCCGAGCGGAATGCAGATCAGATAGCTGAGAAGAAATCCAGTGAGACCGAGAAAGATCGAAACGGGGAACCGCGACTTGATCACATCCCACACGGGGTCCTGATAGATGTAGGAGGTGCCGAGGTCCAGATGCAGGACCTTCCACAACCACTGGATGTAGCGGGTATGGACTGGTTTGTCGAAGCCGTAATACGCGCGAATCTGCTCGATCGCGTCTTCCGGCAGGGCCGCGCCTCCACGCGCGCCGGCGACGCCCCCTTGCGCGGCGGCCATCTGAATCTGCATGATGCGCCGTTCGACCGGGCCGCCCGGCACGAACTGCATGATGACGAATACGGCGACCGTGATCCCGAGGAATGTCGGGACGATCAGCAGGAACCGCCGGATGAAGTAGGCGGTCACTTGCTGCCGGTGAACCCTTCGCTTTCTTCCGTCGGATGCTTCCTGGCATAGTCCAGCCAGAACTTGTCGTCCACTGTACCCACCGGAAGTTTGGCGTTGTTGTCGCCCATCGCCTTCCTCAACGCGGCGTCTTTCTCCGGATCGATCCACCAGAGACCCGGCCCGTCGGTGTAATCGCTGAACCGCGTGTAGTAGCCCTGCGGCATCCCGAACTTGTTCCAGTATGCGATGCGTATGTACGGGGCCTCCCAGAACAGGACGTACTCGTGTGAGTTGGCGACGATGCCGTCGATCTCCCGGATAATGGCGACGCGCTTCTTCTGATCGAATTCCTTGTCGTACTGCGCGAGCAGCTCGTCGACGCGCTTGTTCTTGAAGCCCGTGATGTTGTTGTTGTTGTTCTGGTCAGCCAGCACGGACGCGAACGACGTCTCCGGATTGGGGAACGCAAGGCCCCCATAGATCACCATCGCCAGCTCGAACTTGCGCTGCGGGACCAGTGAGTAGAGCGTCTCTGGCGTTATGAATCGAAGATTCAGCCCGATGCCGACCTTACGCAGCTCCTCCTGATACGTCGTGAGCGCGCCTTCGTACGGCTTATAGAAGTAAAGCAGCTCCATCGTCAGCAGCTGGCCGTTCTTCGTCAGCCGCCCTTGCGCATCGCGATCCTTCCAACCGGCATCGTTCAGCAGCTTCACGGCGAGCGCGGGGTCGTACTCGTTCTTCGGATTGTTCGGATTTGCGTAGGCCGTCCCGGCGAAATAGGAGTTGATCGGCTGATACTCGTTGTAGAACAGCTTCTCGATCATCAGCGGACGGTTGAGCAGGTGCTGCAGCGCTTCGCGCAGCCGGACATCGTTGAATGGCGGCTTCAGCGTGTTGATGGCGAGTCCCATCGTTCCCTGCGGGTTCTCGTTCCATACTTTGCGCTTCTGAATCAGGCCGCGATCGACCCTGTCAAATTTCCCCAGCTCTTCGACCCAGTCCTGGGCAGTCACCGGCGCGAAGGCGTCCAGATCGCCCTTCTTGAACATTTCGGTCGCCAGCTTGCGATCGCGCACGACGATTTCGGTGATGTTGTCGAAATTGTTGCCGCCGACATTGCGGCGAATGTTATCCGCCCAGTAACCATTGCGGCGGCGAATCGTGAGCGACTTGCCCTTGATCACGTCCGCGTCGCGCACTTCGTATGGGCCGGTCCCGGGCAGCATCTTGAAGTTGTAGTCCTTGATGTACGCGGCGCCGTTGACGCTCTTCAGGACGTGCGCAGGGAAAAGCGGCATCGCCTGGCTGAAATAGAGGAAGTTGCGCCAGTTCAGCTCCTTCGCCTTGACGCGCACGATGTACTTGCTCTCGGCGACCGGCTTTTCGAACTTGCCGAAGACGAGCACGTTCGACGGGTCCTGCAGTGTTGGATCCATCATGAACGACCACGTGGCGACCACGTCGTCGGCGACGACCGGCTGACCGTCGGACCATCGTGCATTTGGATCGATGCGGAAGCGGAACGTCATCTTGTCCGGCGAAATCTGCCAGTGGGTCGCGAGCGCTGGGATGTAGTCAAACGTGTTCGGCTGCAGCACCAGCAGTGTCTCGTACACCATGCCCGCGACCATGTAATTCAGCTGGGAGCTGGCTTCCGGTCCATAGCGACGCAGCGTGTTGGGGAAGTCCGGTTGATACTCGCGATACGTGCCGCCGCGAACCGCGTGCGGATCGCCGATCAATTCGTAATTAGTGTTGGTCTGCCACCCCTCGCCTTTAAAACCTTTGCCGCCCTGTTCCGCCGGAACTGACGGATCCGCGCCCGCGTCCACGTTCGGGAAGACCGGGTAGTCGTTCTTATTTGTCGATACGTTCCCGCGGCTCGCGGCAGGGGACGTGTTCGAGCCCTGTGGCTGTTGCTGCTGGCTGGTTCCTCCGCCGCATGCGGAGACGAGGAACGCCGCGAGGAGGAAAAGCGATCGCAGGTGAGAGTTGCGCATATCTCAAATTGTAGGCTGACGCTATAGCTATCCAGACGGCTAACCCGACCAGAAAGACTGTGGGCTCAGCCAAAAAAAATCCCAAGACGTCGTTAAACGCCTTGGGATTTGGATTTTGGGATTTGGGCTTTGGGATTTACCAGCGCGGCTCCTGCCGCCGGCCACCGCCTCCGCCTCCCCGGCCGCCACGACCACCACCGCCGCCTCCACGGCCGCCACCGCCGCCCCCGAACCCACCACCGCCGCCTCGTGGCGTCATCGGCCGCGCTTCGTTGACGGCGAGCGCTCTCCCACCGAAGCTCTGCTGATGCAGCTGCGCGATCGCATTCTGCGCATCCTGATCGGTCGCCATTTCCACGAATGCGAAACCGCGTCCGCGCCCGGTCTCGCGGTCCCGCACGACGCTGACGGTCGACACCTTGCCCGCCTTCGCAAACAACTCGTTCAGGTCCTCTTCATTGACGTCGTAGGGGAGATTGCCGACATACAGTTTGTTGCCCATGGTCACTCTGCGCATCGGATCGATGCTCTGTGGAAACGCGGCGCGCTCGGAGCGGGATGCTCGGGCTTGGCTGGCGCAGAAGGATGCGTCGCTCGGCGGCGGGGCGTCTGCTTCCTGACCTGCGAAGTATAGCGGCAAACCTATGGCAGTTGGAGTTCGGGCATCGGAGGGCCGGCAAACAGCCTCCGGCACGGCCTGGCCATCAGCCTCGCCCATCGTGCGGAACGGCTCACACGCGCGCTGTCGGTCGCAATCCCGGTATTGGCGTACATCTGCCGGTAGATTTTCGAGATCAGGACAAACGCCAGCCGGCCTTTGATCGAGACACACGACGCGGAGGCGCGCTTCCAGATCGGCCCGAGACTGTAGAAGCGATCCCACACCTCCTGCGTGCCGGCGCGGATTTGCTCCGCCGTCATGGTTGGATGCGCGGTGTAGATCTTCGGCCGCTGCGACTGCGGAATCAGCCAGTGGCGATTGATAGGGATGCCGCCGACACGCTCGGGATGTTCGCCCAGCGACTTTTCCCACGCCGCGAAGTCCAGGGTGCCTGGAAACGGCGTCAACATGACGAACTGCGCGAACGTCAGGTCCGCTGCCTCGGCCACCTTCAGCGTCGCCTCGAACGAATCGAGCCGGTCCCCGGGCAGCCCGAAGATGAATGAGCCCAGGACGTGAATGCCATGTTCGCGGAACGATCGCAGGCGTGTGACGAGCGATTCGCCGCTGTCGTTGAAATTCTTGTGGATCGACTTGAGGCCTTCTCTGGTCACCGACTCGACGCCGACCAGCGCCCCCTTGATGTGTGCCCGATTCATGAACTGCAGAAATTCCGGGTCCTCCGCAGCCTCCATGGTGATCTGGGTAAAGAACACCGTGTCATCGGGCAACTGCGCCAGCTGCTCCATGAGCGCGAAACGGTCGCCGCGGAGCTGCTCGAGCCGCCGCAGCTGCGTCTTGTCGCCACGGCGCGCGGCCATCCGCAGATCCTCGAGCGTCACCGGATAGAAGTTGTCGTCCGCCAGCGCAATGAAACGGAAGCCGCGGCGGCGCAGTTCCACGATTTCCTCCACCACTTGCTGATAGGGCCGCTGCCGTGGCTTCTGCCCGTCGGTGCGCCACACAGAGCAGAAGGAGCAGTGCTTCGGGCACCCGCGGACCGTCTGCACCGAAGCCCACATGTACCGTCCTTCCGGAAGGAGGCTCCACCGCGCCGGGAGGAAGTCGCCGCCCTCGACGCGGCCGCCAGCGTACAAGGGGCGCAGCGTGCCGTTTGTCGCGTCCCGCAGCACCTCAGGCCACACGAAATCGCCGTCGCCCGTCACAACCGCGTGCGCTCCGCCAAGATCGCGTGCCTCATCCGGGTAGAGGGTTGCGTGGATGCCGCCGTAAATCACCGTTGCCCCGGCCTGACGCGCCGCTGCGCCGACCTCGTATCCGCGAAGGGCGTTGCCCGTGTGGATGCCGATGCCGACGACGTCGCCCGACTTGATTGTCGACAAGTCGATCGTCTCGAGCGTTTCGTCGACGATGGCCGGCGCTCCGTAGGAGTCAGGCGTTGCGGCCGCAAGGACATACAGCCAGCGCGGCGTAATGACACCGATCCCGAACGACACATGGCTTGGATTGACGAGGTGGACGGTCACGCGACTAGCTTCTCGCAAAATCGATGAATCCCCTAGCGGGATCCGTATGTACGAGTTTGACGCGCACACGATCACCGACTTCCAGACCTTCGTAACCGCGCTCGAGACGGCCCTCGACGAGCGGCCGCCGGATCCGAACCCACGTGCCCTTGTCCGAGGCGCCAGTCACCACGGCATCGAAGCGTTCTCCGATGCGTGACTGCAGGAGCAGCGCCGCGGCCGCCTTGCGCACGAGCCGTTCAACTTTGTTCGCAGCATCCTCGCGCTCGGTACAGCGCTGTGCAATCGCATCCAACTCGGCATCTGTGTAGGGCGGGTGAGGCGGGTAGGGCTGGTGGGGCGGGTGGGGATCTTGGGTTCGCAGCGCCGCTTTGACGAGGCGCTGGGCCACGAGATCGGGAAATCTCCTGTTAGGCGCCGTGGAATGCGCGTAGTCCTGCACCGCCAGCCCGAAATGTCCCATGCTGTTCCCGCCCGGACGTTCCACGACGTATTCGCCGCGGCCAAGCAGCTTCACAACCGAGACCGACAGGTCCGGAAACTGCTGTGGATCCGAAGCGCGCTCGCGGAGGAGCCACTCTTCGAGGGCCACGGCATCCGGTTCATCCGGCAGATGGGAGCCGTGCTGGGCGGCGAGGTCGACGATGCGCTCCCACTTCTGGGGCACCCGCACAACTCGTCGAAGCGAGGAGAAGCCGCGGCTCTCGAGAAATCTGGCGACGACACCGTTGGACGCGATCATGAAATCTTCGATAAGCTCGGTGGCCCGGTTGTGCTGCGACTCGGCAAGGTCGCGGAGCGTATCGTCCTCGAACACGGGTCGCGCTTCGATCGTTGTCAGCGTGAGCGCGCCCATCGCATGACGGCGTTCCTTGAGCGCGAGCGCCGTGTGATCCTGATGCCGCAGGTTCTCCGCCAAACCCGGGACAGCGCCGATTTTTGGCGGCATCGGTCCCGAATCTTCGAGCCATGCGCCAACGCCTGGATAGGCCAGCTTCGCGCGGTTCCGTACTACGGCCTCGTAGACGTTCGCCTCTCCCACCGAGCCATCGGCGGTGACGACGTACTCGACGACGATGGCGTTGCGATCCTCGTCCTGGTTGAGCGACGTGAGGTTGGTTGAAAGCCGCTCGGGGAGCATCGGGAAGATCTGCGCGCCGGTATAGACCGATGTCGTGTTGTGGGCCGCGTGCTGATCCACAGGCGTGTCCCGTCGAACAAGCGCGTCCACATCGGCGACGGCTACCAGAATCGAGACGTCGCCCGACGAGTTTCCGCGCGCGACGGACAGCTGATCGAGGTCCCGCGAATCGTCATTGTCGATGGAGCACCACATCAGGTCACGGAGATCGCGCCGCCCGTCGGACGAGGCCGGGCCGGCCAATGCGGCGACCTGCGCTTCCGCCGCGCCGGAAAAGTCGGGTTCGAACCCGCGATCGCGCATCGCCTCTCGCGCGAGCTCCTGGAGGAATCGACGGGGTGAAAACATCTCGTAACTTTATCCTCGGCAGCGCAACGGGCACGGCCATTGCGAGAACAAATGGCGGGACTCCATGTCGGCCATCACAGCGGATCGCGGCGGTGTTCTGGTTCGATGCCCTTCATGCGACAAAACGAACCGGCTTCGGTATGACGCGTTGGCGTCGAAAAATCAATGTGGTTCGTGCCGCACGCCGTTGTCGCCACCGCGCACACCGGTCGAAGTGTCCGATCCGATGACGTTCGACGTCGTGATTCAGTCATCCGTGCTGCCCGTTATTGTTGACTTCTGGGCGCCATGGTGCGGTCCCTGCCGGACGATGGCGCCAGAGCTCGACAAGGTAGCGGTCTCTGCCCAGGGCGAGTGGCTCGTCGTCAAGGTGAACTCGGATGCCGTACCAGAGCTCGCCGAGCGATTTGGTATCCGGTCCATTCCAACGCTCGCGATTTTCCAGCGCGGACGCGAAGTCGATCGGGCTATCGGCGCGCAATCCGCCCAGGACATTCGGTCTCGGGTCTCGGCGAAGCTGGCGGTCAATTCGGCAGCTTAGCGCGCAGAAAGTCTTTCACCGTGGCTCCCACGTCATGATGTTCAACATCGACCGACGCATTCATCGTGCGCATGTCGTCCTCGGAAATTCGCCCGGCGAGGTCATCAAGCGCTTCCCTCAGCTCGGGATGAGCGAGCAGAACCGCGGACCGTACGATCGGAACAGCGTAGTATGGCGGGAAATAGCTGCGGTTGTCGCGCAGCATCGTGAGATCGAGGGCTTTGATGAGGCCGCTGGTGGCGTCGCCCGCGATGACGTCAACCTGTCGGGTCGCGAGCGCGCGATAGACGAGATTGAGTTCCATGACGCGCGGCGGCGTCGTAAAGCGGAGCTCATACGCCTTGAGCAGACCTGCGTATCCATCCGCGCGTTCGGCGAATTCGTAGCCGAATCCTGGCCGCCACTGCGTTTCCACCCGACGTAAATCGTCGATCGTATCGAGCCCCAGCGTGTTCGCGTCTGCACGACGCACGAGCATCGCGAACGTATTGTTGAACCCGAGCGGCGCAAGCACGCTGAGACCCGAGCGGCCGTAGGCGTTGCGAAGCGATGTCAGCGCTGCGTCAGGATTTTTTTCGACCGGCTGCTTCAGGATGGCCGCGAGCGCCGTTCCCGTGTATTCGACATAGGCGTCGATATCCCCAGATCGGATCGCACGATCGCAGATAAACGATCCGCCGAGATTCAGTCGTCGCGTCACATTGATGCCGTGGCGTTCGAGGGTCTGCGCCAGCAGCTCGCCGAGGACGACCTGTTCGGTGAAGTTCTTCGATCCCACGACGATCGTGTTGGGCCTGGCAGGTCCGAACCCGGCGCTGCCGGCGACGGCCGCGAGCAACACCCCCGCCGCGGCCGCGATCGGGATGGCGGATGACCGCCGCCGTCGCTCGGGCGCAAGAAGCCGTTCGACCCAGCCAAGAACGCCGTCAGCCAGCAGTGCCAGCACCGCAGCCGGAATCGCACCGGCGAGAATAACGGTCGAATCCACCATCGACAGGCCGCGGAAGATGTACTCACCGAGACCACCCGCGCCGATCGCGGCCGCAATCGTCGCTGTGCCGATGCCGACGATGGTCGCGATCCGGAGGCCGGCAACGATGGATGGAAGCGCCAGCGGCAGCTCGACGAGCCAGAGCAGCTGTCGTGCGGTCATCCCCATTGCGACGCCGGCGTCGATCACGGACCGGTCGATGCTGCGGAGCCCCGCCGCCGTCGAGCGGACGATCGGCAGCAGCGCGTACAGGATCAGCGCCACGATTGCGATGCGCGGCCCGATGCCTCCGATGAAGGGTAGCGGCAGCAGGAAACCGAGCAGCGCGAGGCTGGGGATCGTCTGCGCGATGCTCGCGGCTGCGAGCAGCGGACGTCCAATGCGCGGTCGATGGGCCGCGATGATGCCGGCCGGCAACCCGATTGCTGTTGCAATCGTCGTCGACCAGAGGACGAGGAACAGGTGGCGCTCGACCATCGCCGCGAGCTCCTCACGGTGCGACATCCAGAATGTCAGCAGGTGCATGGATCAGTGCGTCAGCTCAGGGCGCGCGAAGGTAACACGGCCGCCCTCGAGGACGCCGACCCGGTCGCCAAGCGCGAACGCTTCGTCCGTGTCGTGCGTGACGACGATCACGGTCTGGCGCAGGTGACGGCGAATACGCTGGAACTCGGTCCTCAGCTCCTGCCGCGTGATGCTGTCGAGCGCGCCGAACGGTTCGTCCATCAGGAGGATCGGCGGATCGATGGCAAGCGCGCGAGCGACGCCGACACGCTGCCGCTGACCGCCTGATAGTTCGCGCGGCCATCGGGCGGCGAATTCGGCGGGCGGCAGCCCCACGAGTTGGAGCAGTTCGTGCGCGCGAACGCGCCGGCGGTCGACTGGCCACTCTTCGAGCCGTGGCACGAGCGCAACGTTTTCCTCGACCGTGAGGTGCGGGAACAGTCCAATCTCCTGTAACACGTAGCCGATTCGCCGTCTCAAACTGATCGGATTCCACTGACGTGTATCGCGTCCTTCGACAACGACGCTGCCGGCGTCGGGCACCAGGAGGCGGTTGATCAACTTGAGCACCGTTGACTTGCCGGCGCCGCTGCGGCCGACGAGCGCGAGCGATTCACCCGCGCCGACCGCGAGGTCCAGATCGTCGAGAACGACATGTGTGCCGTAGCTGAAGCGGACGCCGATTAGAGATACGACGGCTTCTGTCATTCATTCAATTCAAAATTCAAAATGCAAAATTCAAACACGACTCGGGTTCGCAACAAAGGGCGAGAGTCGCCGCGACGTTCACCTCGATGTCGAAGTCACGTATTGTTTGCATTTTGAATTTTGCATTTTGAATTGCGTCAGTATTCCGCAAACGCATCATCGGGAAAGCAGTACAACCAGCGTTCGCCTCGCTCGGCCGACGCGACCACCGGGTGCGTGGTGGCGCGGGCGTGCTTGCTCGCGTGACGATTCGGCGATGAGTCGCAGCAGAGCGTGACGCCGCACGTCTGACACGTACGGAGATGAACCCACGACGCGCCAATCTTCACGCACTCTTCGCACTGACGGACGCGCGGGTGCTTCACTTCGTCGATCGCTGAGATGTGCGTGCAGGCATCCGGCACAGTGAAGGAGCGTATCATGTCGGAATGCCGTGGCCCGAGTTGCCGTCGGCGTGGGCCGACACCTACGCGACTCTGCATATGTGGAGTCAGATCGTCGGCAAGATCGCGCTGGCGCAGGCACCGCCGCTCAACCACAGCTGGTCCGTCGCGCTGCAGCTCACCTCGCGCGGCCTGATGACGCGTCCACTGCCGCACGGACATAGAACCTTCACCATCGAATTCGATTTCCTCGACCACCAGCTTCACGTCGTGGTTGCCGACGGCGATCGTCGCTCGTTGCCACTGCGGCCACAGACGGTGGCGGCGTTCTATCGCGAGCTGCTCACCACGCTTGACGACATGAAACTGCCCGTGCGCATCTGGCCAATGCCGGTCGAGATTCCCAATCCGATTCGCTTCACCGACGATACGGTGCACAAGTCGTACGACCGCGATTACGTCAGCACTTTCTGGGAGATTCTGGTGAACTGCGAGCGGATTTTCAGCCGCGCGCGCTGTTGCTTCCTTGGGAAGGCGAGTCCGGTGCATTTCTTCTGGGGAAGTTTCGACCTCGCTGTCACGCGTTTCTCCGGACGTGCAGCGCCGCCGCGTGAAGGCCCCGAGTTCATGCGCGAGGCGTATTCGCACGAGGTCATCAGCCATGGTTTCTGGCCTGGCAGCGGACCAGGCACGGCATTTGGCCCGGGTGCTGTCGACGAACCAACCTTTTACGCGTACGCGGTGCCGGAGCCTTCGGGCTTCAAGACCAGCGAGACCCAACCGCGGGGCGCGTTCTACCATTCCGAGCTTGGCGAGTTCATCCTGCCGTATCGCGTCGTCCAGTCGGCAAAAGATCCAGACGCGGCGCTGGAGGCCTTCGTCGACAGCACGTACTCGCACGCCGCCGATCTCGCAGCGTGGGATCGCGCTGCCCTCGAGCGCCCCATCCTTACATAAGCCGACGACGAGCTGTCGTCACGGCGGCGGTCTGGCTATTGCTCGTTCAGTACAGCGCGATGCTCGTCCACTCCACGGATGTGCCGCCCGATCACCTCGGTTCGCGTAGCGAGGGCGAACGCCGGAAAGGTGAACGTCGCCAGCAGTCACGCGCCGGAGCCGATCGACGGCGGGGCGCGCGGCGTCGAGCTGCGGTACGCAATGTTGTGCTGGCGACCGCTGCCATCGTTGTTCCCCACAAGGTGAAGCCGCAGTCGTTCGACAGCAGGTTTTCGCCTCCGCCGGCGTCGATCGTCACAACGCAGATCGAAAGCGCGGCGGCCGTACCTCCAGAACACGCGTACGACGAGTTCATCCTCGAAGCCTCGAGGGAGTACGGAGTCGATGCGGTGCTGATCCGTTCGGTCATGCAGACGGAGTCTGCGTTCGATGTGATGGCCGTTTCACGAGCGGGGGCGCTCGGTTTGATGCAGTTGATGCCTGAGGTCGCGGCAGAGATGGGCGTGGAAGATCCATTCGACCCACGCCAGAACATCATGGGTGGCGCGAAGTATCTGCGTCGTCTGCTGGATCTCCATCGCGGCCGCGTGCGCCTCGCGCTTGCCAGTTACAATGCGGGCGCGGGCAACGTTACGCAGTACGGGGGCGTGCCGCCATTTCCTGAAACGCAGAAATACGTGAAAGAGGTCACCAGACTCATCAAATCCTCTCGGCGCAATCAAACCGATTAGTCGTAGGGGCCGACCTTAAGGTCGGCCCCTACATTCGATTCGAGTCAAATCCCCGCGTACCACGAATAACCGTAGCCGGGCGCGGATGATCCGGTGCCGTCGCCAACATCCTTCAGGCTGTCGACGACGGTGATCTGCGCAAGGTACTTGATGCTCTTGTAGCCAAGCTGCCGCGGCACGCGCAGACGCAGCGGCGCTCCGTGGGGTGCCGGCAACTCGGTCCCGTTCATTCCGTACGCCAGCAGTGTCTGGGGATGCATCGCGTCCGCCATGTCGATGCTCTCCCAGTCATCGTCGTACGCATAGAAGACGACGTATCTTGCACGCGGGCTGACGCCGACGACGTCCAGCACGTGGGCGAGCGGCACGCCGATCCATTCGGCGATGAACGACCATCCTTCTTCGCACGCCTGATGCGTGATCTGCCGGCTCACGGGAAAACCCTGCAGGTCTGCGAGCGAGAACGACGACGGCCGCGCCACGAGGCCATCGATTTCAAGCCGCCAGTTCGTGAATCCCCGACGCAACAGCTGCTGATAATCGAACGCGCTCGGCGGCGGCCCGTTCACGGGGGCAACTTTCGAGATTTGATCCGGCCTGAACTCGCGCGCGCGTGATCCGCGCGCCGTGAACAGACGGTGCGACGCATAGGTGAGCGTTTCGCCGGCACCATAGAGACCAGCGTGATCGGGAGGGATCAGTCCGTACCAATCGGCGAGACGAGCCGCAACCGCCAGACCGGAGGCACCGCCGAGCGCGGTCAGCGCCGTCGTGATCACCTTGCGGCGCGTAATCAGCCTGCTCATGTCTGAACCTGCGGCGCGGAAGCTTCACCGCCGAGGATCATCGCGCCGACCTGACGGCTGAATCCCGCAAGCGCCACCATCGCGACGTGACCGACCACAAATAGCACGAGCAGAATGGCGGCGATGAAGTGTA
>JACXTT010005558.1_pt1 | contig 18282 bp, 18 predicted proteins | sample 9270951 | NCBI WGS metagenome assembly JACXTT01 (sample SAMN15532306, study PRJNA645909) | rock metagenome | isolation source: weathered quartz diorite | place: Puerto Rico | collected 2017-06-21 | reverse complement strand
CCGAATGGATCGTTTTATCCCGCTCGACCTTGGCCATGAGCGCGTCCGACACGGTCTCGGTGCCGCAGGAGGAGCCCGGGGGGCTGAAGCCCAGGTATTTCTCCTTCTGGTTCATCACAAAATCGTGCGTGGCCCAGAGGTACTGGCGGTCATCCTTCAGATCCTCCCCTGCGATCGTAATTTTCTGGATCTGAGGCTGCCCGTCCGGGCCCCTCTTCCAGGTGCACGTGATCCCGGAGATGTCGATTGATGTCCTCCCGGAGATGAGCGTCTGCAGGTATCGTGTGACGAGCCCGCGGACCGATGCGCCGGGCGCCGTGAAAGTGCAGATGACATTCCCGAAGGGGGAGATTTCGAAGAGGTCCAGGCGTCTTATCGGGCCCGCCGACAGATCCTTCCGGATCCCGCTGCTGTTGGAAATCCCTATGTCGGCCTTCCCTGCTTCCCGGATGGCATCGGCGGCAAAACCACCGATATTGCTTTCGCCGGAGCGGGAGCGCTTCCAGTCGTCGGTGAGCGTGCCGATGACCTCGCCGAATTCCTTTTCAATTTTCGATCGGAATTCATCCACAAACCGGGACATCTCGTTCTCCGGCCGGTCCTTTCGCTCCCAGAGGGCAATCAGCTTTCCCTGAAAGGAGACGATCTTATGGGCATCGACCGTGATATCGAGGTCGCCGAGATTCTCGCAATTCGAGCCGGTCTGGCAGATAACGACTCCGTTGACCACCCTCGGCTCACGGAGCCTCGTATGGCTGTGACCCCCGATGATGACATTGAGCCCGTGTGTGGCGGCCGCCAGAAGAGAATCGTCCTCGACCCCGTCATGCGTCACGGCCACGATGAGATCCGTTTCAGGGCTGATCTTATCGATGATCCGCTGCGTCACGGGGGCGATGCCGATCACCTTGAGTCCGAGGAGATTATTCGTATTCGTCACGTTAAAGAGATCGGTGGTCGTCAGGCCCAGGACCCCGATGCGAAGCCCGCTTTTCAGGATAATGACATAGTCCTTGTTGTTGAGAACGAAATTACCGGCTGAGTCGGTGACATTGGCGCTGAGCGTTGGAAACCGTGCGATCCGGGTCAGCCGTCTCAGATTATCCTGCGAGACGTCGAGATCATGGTTTCCGATCGCCCACGCGTCATAGCCCACTTTGTTCATCATCTCAAAGAGGGCCCCGCCTTTCGCCCCCTCATGCTCGATGGTCGATATCGGATTCCCGGTCATCACGTCGCCGGCATCGAGAAGGAGGACATCCCCCTTCGCCCTGCGGATGCTGTCGACAATCCAGAATAGTTCCCGGAAACCGCCGATCATGGGCCGGGGGGTGGCCTGGATCCATGTCGCCTCGTGTGGCACAAACCCCGCGTGAATGTCGTTCGTATGGAGGATTGTCAGGGACTTCGGCTGCGAGCAGCTGAAGACGGTGAAAAGCGGCGCGAAGAGACAAAGCACCAGCGTCCGCTGAAGAAAGTTTTTTTTCATCGGATTATGGAGTGGATGTTGGAATAACCGGGATGGCCACGGACTTCTGGCCGCATGAATCCTCCCCCTCCCTTGTCGAAGGGGGGGTGGGACGGTCGCCGGCCGGCGTCAGAGTCTAGCGATTTCTCTTCTTGTGACGATTCTTCCGAAGGCGTTTCTTCCTCTTGTGGGTCGCCATCTTTCTCCGCAGGCGTTTTTTTCCGCTCGGCATTTTGATCTCCTACAATGATGAACGATTTGATTTTTGGTGCTGGTCGAGGAATTGTTGGGCTCGTTTCGCTGTCTCTGAACCGGGGTCGATCGCAATACATTTCTTGAACCACTCGATCGCCTGCTCATTCTCTCCCGTATGGAAACTGATGATCCCGAGATTGAAGTGAGCGAGCTGGTGCTTTGGGGAATACCGGATCGCCGTGATCATCTCATCCTGAGCGATACGGAGGTATTCCTCGCCCCGGGTCGAATCGGAGAATGACATATTGAAATATGAAATCGCCATGTCGACCCTGGCATCGGCGTTCGTGGAATCAATAGAAAGATACCGGTCGTAGGCGGCTACTGCAAGGGGGTAAGACTTCAGGTCGTAGTACAGGTTTGCCAATCGGAGGAGCGAGGCCGCGTCCTTCGGGTTTCGTTCGACGGCATTTCGCAAAACACTTATCTCCGCAGACGCGCCGGGCGCTCCGGCTGCGGGCTTGTCGTCATGCCTTCCCTTCAGGACGATGACGGTCACGATAAGGAGCAGCGCGGTGGCGGCCGTGAGTTTCCAGCTGTGGAGAAGCGGGAGAGAAGAACGGAGGGGAGTCGGCTGCGGCTGGCGGGAAATGCGCGGGGTGAGGCTCGCGCCGCAGCTCTGGCAGGATGAGGATCCCGGCGGATTGCTCTGTCCGCAGAGGCGGCACGTGCCCGCCGGTGCCGGCTCATCCCGGGATGCCGCCGCCGGCGACAATCCCCACTCCACCTTCGAGCCGCAGGAGCTGCAGAATCTATCGGACTGAAGAATCTCGGCGCCGCAGTCCCTGCATACGATCTTCGGAATCATTCGGGCTAAGCAGGCTGCATCTTTTTGAGATTCTCGTTCACAACCGCCCGGAGTTCCTTCGAAACCTTGAAGAAGGGGACAAAATGTTCGTCCACCTTCACCTGAGCGCCGGTGCGCGGATTGCGGGCTATCCGGCCCTTTCGTTTCTTCGTCTTGAAGCTCCCGAAACCCCGGATCTCAATATTCTTTCCTTCCTTCAACGCCTCGATGACCGTCTGAATGAATCCATCAACCACTGCCTCCGTCTCCACCTTCGTGAGCCCGGTGCCGGAAGCGATGTGGTCGACTATATCTGCCTTGGTCAATGTACTTCTCCTTATGATGTTGGACATTGCCCGCCCGCGCCCGTCGCGCGGATCCGGAGCGTTTCGCTAAAAGCCCTGGGCCATCCTGTATTGCAGTATCGGCTGGCCAAAACTTTCTTTAAGCCCGAGAAAATCCGGGATTTTCGACTGGTCGAGAAAGAAATCGAGTATCGACGTCTTCCGTTTCCTTTCCCTCACGATCGAGGGCTCGCCCCTGATGCCGGCCAGGGCCGCGGCAATATGAATCGCGTCCTCGAAGGTGCCGAGAGTGTCCACCAGGTGGAGATGCACGGCTTCCTCGCCAGTGAACACGCGGCCGTCGGCATAGGAGAGCACGCTGTCGTGATCGATCGACCGCTCCCTCTCCACGACGTCGATGAACTGGCGGTGAACGTCGTCCATCAGCCCCTGAAAATACTTTCTGTCTTCACCGCTCATCGAACGGAAGGGGTTCCCGGCGTCCTTGAGCTTTCCGCTTTTTATGGTGTTCATCGTGACGCCGAATTTTCGCATGAGCGTATCAAACTGCATGAATTGTGAGATGACGCCTATACTTCCTGTGAGAGTCCCGGGGTTCGCCACAATCCTGCTTGCGCCGCAGGAGACGTAGTACCCGCCGCTTGCCGCCAGGGAGCCCATCGAGGCAACGATGGGCTTACCGCTCTTTCGGGTGCGCTTCGCTTCCTCATAGATTTCCTGGCTCGCCACAACACCGCCGCCCGGAGAGTCGACCCGGAAAACGATCGCCTTGATCGAGCGGTCTTCCCGGTATTTCTTCAGCTGCCGGACCGTTTCCTCTGAATTAAGAATGACGCCGTCCAGCTCGACGACGGCCACCTTGTCACCTCTCCCGATAGTGACGTCCTCCCTGTCGGACATTCCGACGATGAAAGCAAACAGGATGAAGGAAATACCACCCCCCACGGCGAGGATTATTCCGGCCGCGATGAGGAAGTATTTTGTTGAATTCTTCACGATATTATCGCTCAACTCGCCTTTGGGATGAAGTGAATCCGCATAACCTCTTGATTTTCCAGCCTATTATACAAAACTGTGCCGCCAATGTCAAACCGGCAGTTTCTTCGCTTTTGCGGAAAAGCAAAAAAAAGGTGAAGGATCGCGCGATCCTTCACCTTTGGGACGAAGCCCGGGTTATTTCACCCTGACTTCGATTTCCTTCGGTTTTGATTCCTCAGACTTCGGCAGGCTGAGAGTGAGAATGCCGTTGTCGTAGGAAGCCTCGATCTTCTCGCTCCTGACGGATGTCGGGAGGGTGAAGGAGCGTTGAAACGATCCGTAGCTGCGTTCCACGCGGCGGACGTTGTCCCCCTTCTTCTCCGACTCACGGGATTTCTCGCCGCGGATTGTCAGAACTCCGTTCTGAACGGTGATCTTGACATCCTCCTTCTTTACTCCGGGCAATTCCGCCTTGATCTGATAGTCATTGGCACCCTCGACGATATCGACCGCGGGCATGAAAGACCCCGAGCCGTTCTCGTCAGCGATTCCGCCCCGGAACCGATCGAACATGCGATCGATCTCGCGCTGCATCGTCACGAACTCTTCGGCCAGGCCAGATACCGGATGCCATGCGGTAAGATCGCGCACGGGGTTCCAGCGAATGAGTGTCATAAGAATTTTCCTTTCTGTGGTTTGATGTGTTCCGTCCGGATTAAAAGCAAACCACATGCCAATCGCGACTGCCCCGGGAGGCTCATTCTCGAAGGAAAGGGTCGTTCAAAATGTCAGTGCGGTGACAGAAACCGCGAGGCGGAATGTCAGGGAAGTGATGTAATTGCAGGTGAAAGCCGCCAATGTGACACGGGAGTGACAGGAGGCCTAGAAACGGTCAATCGTGCTGGCTTTCGAGGAATCTTTCCGCTTCTATGGCGGCCATGCAGCCGCTGCCGGCGGCGGTCACCGCCTGCCGGTAAAAAGAATCGGTCACGTCCCCTGCAGCGAAAACTCCGGGAATTGCCGTGGCCGTCCTCCCGGGCTTCGTGACAATATATCCCAACGGGTCCAGCCTCAGCTGGCCCTCGAAAATCGTGGTGTTGGGCTGGTGGCCGATCCCGACAAAAAACCCGTCCGTCGGATACGTTATGATTTCTTTCGTCTTCGTATCCCTGATCTTCACCGCCGTGACGGCCCTCTTGCCTCCCTCGTTGGTGCCGAGAATGTCCACAACCTCCGAATTCCAAAGGAAAGAAAGCTTCGGATTCCTGAACGCCCTCTCCTGCATGATCTTGGAGGCGCGGAGCTTGTCGCGTCGATGAACCACGGTCACCCTCGAAGCAAACTTTGAGAGGAAGGTGGCTTCCTCGATAGCCGTATCCCCGCCTCCGACGACGACGACGCTGAGCCCCTTGAAAAAGAAGCCATCGCATGTGGCGCACGCAGACACCCCGAAGCCGGTGAACTCCCTCTCGGAAGGGAGCCCGAGCCATTTCGCCGACGCTCCCGTGGAAATAATGACGGCGTCTGCGGTATACGCGGTGTCGTTGGAGCGGAGGCGGAAGGGCCGCGACGAGAAATCGACGCTTGAGACATCCTGAAAGATAGTCGTAGCGTTGAACCTCTGGGCCTGTTTGCGGAAGAGATCCATAAGCTGCGGGCCCAGGACTCCCTCCGGGAATCCGGGATAATTCTCCACGTCTGTCGTGATCGTCAGTTGACCGCCCGGCTGTATCCCCTCGAACACGAGCGGGTGGAGGTTTGCCCGGCCGGCATAGAGTGCGGCGGTGAGCCCGGCGGGGCCCGAACCGATGATGATGATTCTATGGTGATTCATGCTTCATATCAATCGTTGATAACGCTACCCTGGCATTCCGGGCGAGGCCCGAGCGTTTAGTTCTCCGAATGGGGCTTTTCCTGAATTTTTCTGCAAACTCCTCTTCGGACATCTGCGCGAGTTCTTCGAGGCGGGGGGAAAGGTTCCCCTCACGCGGAGAGAATTCCTTCACGTCCGTCGGTTCTGAAAACTTCTGATTCCATGGACAAACGTCCTGGCATATGTCGCATCCGTATATCCAGCCCCCGAACTTTTCCCCCAGCTCGGGCGCGATTTCGCCCCGGTGTTCGATCGTGAGATAGGAGATGCACAGGGTGGAGTCGAGCACATAGGGAGCCACGATCGCCCCGGTGGGACACGCCTCGATGCACAATGTACAGCTCCCGCAGTGATCCGTCGCCGGCCCGTCATATTCCAGTTCAACGTCGAGGATCAGCTCGCCGAGGAAGACCCACGAACCGTATTCCTGCGTGATGACATTCGTATGTTTTCCCTCCCATCCCACCCCTGCTTTCTGAGCCCAGACCTTTTCCAGGACCGGGCCGGTATCCACGTATACCTTGCCGGAGGCCGCGGGCTCCTTCCGCTTGATCGACTCAAGCAACAACTTGAGGCGGGGAAGGAGTACGCCATGATAATCATCCCCCCATGCGTATCGGGATATCTTCGCGGATCCCGCGCCGTGGCGACCATCGACGTAGTAATTCATCGCCACCGAGACGACGGAACGGGCCCCGGGAACTATTTTTCCCGGATCCAGCCTTTTCTCCCCGTTTCCGGCCATCCAGTCCATCGTTCCATGGTAGCCGCGGGAGAGCCACTCGGCGAGCCGGGGCGCCTCTCGATCGAGCGCCTCGGCCCTGGCTATACCGATTTTGTCGAAGCCGAGAGTTCGTGCTTCCGTTCGAATGAAATCGCTCAGGTCCTTATTCATCAGGCATTTCGATAAAAACATTTTCCCCCCTCACCGTGACCGGATATGAGGGGACCCTTCCTTCGCCCGCCACCGTCTTTCCCGTCCTTACATCATACGTCCAGCCGTGCATCGGACATTCGACTCTGCACGAGTCGAACTCCCCGGTATGCAGCACCGAAAAGTGCTGGTGGGCGCAGACATTCGAGATGGCGAAGAAGGAATCATCGCAGCGGAAAAGAGCAAGCTCGATCCCGTCGATCACGACGAGAGTTCCCCGGTCCTTGCGCACCTCTCTCAGAGAGGCGGCACGTACGATCCGTGGCATTCGGGATAAATCCTTCTCGCCATCTTACTCCAAAAGATAGGGATTTTCGAAGACAAATCCTTTGTCGGAACGCATCACGGTCCCGGCGACGGTGTGGGGGTCGTGCTCAAAGAAGATGATCCATTTATCCTCCGCCGCCTCGGCCAGGATCTTCTTCTTCTCCTCCAGAGTCTTCAACGGGCGGAGATCGTAGGCCATGATATAGGGAAGCGGGATATGCGAAGTCGTGGGGAAGAGATCGCAGGCGTAGAGAAGCGTTTTTTTACCGTCCGAAATCCTGGGAAGCTGCTGTGCTGAAGTATGGCCGTCCATGACGAGGAGCGAGATGTCCGGGAAAATCTCCCCTTCACCGTCGGTGAACTCAAGCAGTCCGTGCTCTCGGAGCGGAAGAAAATCCTCGCTCATGAAACTTCCCCGGTCCTTCTCCGTGGGATTCATCGCCTGTTCCCAGTGCCTTTTCTGCACAAAATACCTGGCCCTGGGGAACGTCGGCTTCAGGACGCCGTCGTCACGGTACGTGGAACCCCCGGCGTGGTCGAAGTGAAGATGGGTGAGGAGAACGTCGGTGATGTCGTCCGGCTTCACTCCGAGCGCCTCGAGCGAGGTGCCGAGGTCGAACCGGGCCATATCGAGGCGGTATATCGCGGCAAGTTTCTCGGAAACTTTGAACCGTTGCCGTTGTCCACGAGGATTTTTCTCCCCTCTCCTATGATGAGGAGCCCGCGGGCCGCCAGCTCGATCCGATTTCGCTCGTCCGGAGGATTGGACTTTTCCCAGAGCGGGCGGGGGATTATGCCGAACATTGCGCCGCCGTCGAGAGCGAATCGTCCGGTTTCTACCGGATAAATGTCGTATCGTCCGAATTTCACGTGTGAATCATGAAAACGGGCAGGCCCCCCGGTTCGGCGGCCGGCCCGTCGGCTCCGGAGGCAAAGGGATCATGCGCTTTTGCGGAAGTGCGAGGTCGCATCGGAGAGTTCGGCAAACTCCTTCGTGGGATGGAGAGTCCGAGCGCGCGCGAACAGAACTTCTTCGCTCTCGACGTGGGCCGGGTCGGGAACACAGCAGTCCACGGGACAGACCGCCGCGCACTGTTCCTTGTCGAAGTGACCGACGCACTCGGTGCATTTTTCAGGCACGATGTAATAAAAGTCATTCGAGAGGGCGGGGCTTGTCGCCCCGTTCAATTCCCACTGCACCCCGCCGACGTAGATCGCCGTATTCGGACACTCGGGCTCGCAGGCGCCGCAGTTGATGCATTCTTCCGTTATCATTGTCGACATGCACATTCTCCTTTGCTAAGTTGTATCACGGGAACATTCGACTCGTCCAATTCAGGATGATCGCCCTTCAGTCCCCGTTCGGCGCGTTCCAGCCAGGGTGCAATCGCCCGCTCAAATTCTTCAAGGTTGATGCCGTTGTGGGCGGGGCGGTAGGGTTCCAGCTTTCCGAGGCCCCGGGTGAACTGGCTTGCGGCCCCCTTGTAATTGCGGCCGAACAGGTGGTAAAAGCCGACAGAGATCTGGATGAGCCCTTGTAAGAAAAGCCGGTCTTTTCCGCGTGTCCCATGCCAGAGCTCTTCGAGGGTATCATGGCATTCAAAGAACGAACGGCGATTGAACTGTTCAATCCCTCGCCTGAACTCCTGAGAACACATTGTCAATGATAAGGAAAAAGGCGGTGAGTTTCAACCGTCCCCGCGCCGGGGAAACCAAACTCAGACGTTGAAGTATCTCGCTTCGGGGTGGTGGACGATGATGGCGGAAGTCGACTGCTCGGGCACAAGCTGGTATTCGTCTGTCAATCGTACTCCGATCCGTTCGGGTTTCAGAAGAGCGAAAAGCTTGCTCTGATCCTCGAGACTGGGGCAGGCGGGGTAGCCGAAACTGTACCGGGAGCCGCGGTAGTGCTGGGAGAAGAGCTTCTTTACGTCGGCCGCGTCATTCTTGTCGATCCCAAGTTCTTCCCGGATTTTCTTATGCCAGAGTTCGGCAAGCGCCTCGGCGGATTCCACGCTCAGGCCGTGAAAATAAAGGTAATCCTTGTAATTATTCTGGGAAAACAGCTTTGACGAATGATCCGACGCGGCTCCCCCCATCGTGACCAGGTGGAATCCTACCACATCCATCCTGCCCGATTTCTTCGGGGCGAAGAAATCGGAGATGCAGAAGAATCTCCCTTTGGTCTGCCGCGGAAAGGTGAATCGGATCCACTCCTCGGCGCGGCCCGGCTGTAAACCGTTCCTGAATTTTTCCGCCGTCTCCGGGGTCCAGGGCGCCGTCGGGTCGTCGTCTCCGGATGACGGCCTGAAGATGATGAGATCATCCCCGTCCGACTGGCATGGATAGTAGCCGTAGACCACGCTCGGCCTGAGCCATCCTTCCTTCTTCGCCTGGGATTCCAGGGATTTTAATTCCGGATAGATCTTATCGTTGAGGAGCCTTGTGTAATCGGCCTCCGCCATAGTTCCCCGTCGCACCTGCCACTGGCCCCGGATAAGCGCCACGTCGTTCAGGTAGCTGAAGATCTCATCCAGCCGGATCTCGTCTACGATTTTCGTTCCGAAGAAAGGGGCTCTGGGTATCTCGGCCGGATGCACGGTCCCGTCGGTTCCCTTCGGAGCCAGGGCGATCTTCGCTTCCAGCCCTGAAAGCGCTTCCTCCGGGGGACCGGCCGTGGCCCGGGCCGACCAGCCATCGAGTGGCTTTCCCCCCTTTCGCGCGGCGACGATCTGTTCCATGAAATGCAGGCCGTCGAACGCATCATTGGCGTAGAAGAGCGGTCCGGGGTACAGTGAGCGGAGATCGTTTTCCACGTAGCGGCGCGTGAGCGCTGCGCCTCCAAGGATCACAGGGGGTACGAGCCCGCGCTCATTCATAACCTGCAGATTTTCCTTCATGATCAGCGTCGATTTCACGAGAAGGCCCGACATCCCGATTGCATCGGCACGCGAGTCCTCCCACGCGGTCAGCATCCGGTCCAGCGGGCACTGGATGCCGAGGTTGATCACGCGGTATCCGTTATTCGTCAGAATGATGTCGACGAGGTTTTTTCCGATATCATGGACATCCCCCTTCACGGTGGCGATCACAAGGGTCCCGCTCGACGAAACCGACGACTTATCCATGAACTGCTCGAGATACCCGACTGCCGCCTTCATCACTTCGGCGGACTGGAGAACGAACGGAAGCTGCATCTGCCCGCTTCCGAACAGATCGCCGACGACTTTCATGCCTCCAAGGAGGATTTTGTTGATGACGTCGAGGGCGGCGTAAGACGTGAGAGCCTCGTCGAGATCCGCCTGCAGGCCGATCTTATCGCCGTCGATGATGCGGTTCTTGAGTCTCTCCTCGACGGGGCCCGCTTTCGGCTTCTCCTTCCGGGTTTCCCCCTTCTTCTCCGCATAGGCGGACAGTAGATCGCGGAGCGGATCGTATCCCTGCGAACGCTCATCGAAGATCAGTTTTCTGCAAATCTCTCTCTCGAGTTCCGGGATTTTGAACAGCGGGAGGATCTTGGAAGCGTGGACGATGGCCATATCGAGCCCGCTCTCGATGGCGTAGTGGAGAAAAACGCTGTTGAGGGCGTGGCGCGCCGGAGGGGCGAGCCCGAACGAAATATTGCTCACGCCCAGGCTCGTAAAGATCTTGGGGAATTCTTCCTTGATGCGCCGGATCGCTCCGATGGTCTCGATCCCCGCCCTGCGGAATTCCTCATCCCCCGACCCCAGCGTGAATGTCAGGGTATCGAAGATGATATTGTTTTCTGATATGCCGTACTTCCCGGTCGCGAGGCGGTGAATCCGCCGGGCGATCTCGAGTTTTCGGTCTACCGACTTTGCCATCCCCTGTTCGTCGATCGTCAGAGCGACGACGGCGGCGCCGTACTTTTTGCAGAGGGGAAGAATTTTCGACATCCGTTCCTCCCCGTCTTCCATGTTGATCGAATTGACGATCGCCTTCCCGCCGATCCTCTGAAGGGCCTCTTCGATGACGGGGGGCTCTGTCGAATCGATCATGAGGGGGAGGGTCACCTGCGTATTCAGACGCGTGATGAATTCCCGCATGTCGCGCTTCTCGTCGCGTCCGACGTACGCCGTGCAGACGTCAAGGACGTGCGCCCCTTCCCGGGCCTGTTCCTTTGCCATGGCGGCCATCCCTTCAAAATCCTCCCTGGCCAGGAGTTCGCGGAACAGTTTGCTCCCATTGGCGTTCGTCCTCTCCCCGATCAGGACCGGGGGCGGCTCGATGTGGAACGGGGCAGTCTGGTACAGGCTCGACGATCCGGGAGTAAACTCCCACGTTCGCGGCGCGGGCGCAAGTGAACCGACCGCCGCCGCGAGTTTTGCCAGATGCGCCTCCGTCGTGCCGCAACACCCTCCGACGATGTTGACTCCGAGGTCTTTGACGAAGTGGGAGAGGTAATAGACGAACTCGTCGGGCGAGAGTTTGTAATGGGCATGCCCTCCGACATTCTCGGGGAGCCCGGCGTTGGGCATGACGAAGACCGGCTTCGGGCTGTTCGCAGTGAGGTAGCGGACGCTCTCCGACATCTCCTTCGGCCCTGTGGCGCAATTCATGCCGACGAAATCGATCTCGAAGGGTTCGAGGGCGGTGAGGGCCGCCGCTATTTCCGTTCCCAGGAGCATGGTCCCCATCGTTTCGATCGTGACGGAGGCGACGACCGGGACTTTCACGCGGGCGTCGCCAAAATACGAAAAGATGCCCGCGAGGGCCGCCTTCGACTGAAGGAGATCCTGTGAGGTTTCCACGACGAGGAGATGCGCTCCTCCTTCGAGGAGACCCCTGGCCTGGACGTAATAGGCAGCCATCATGTCTGTGAAGGAGATGTGGCCGAGCGACGGCAGCTTCGTCGTCGGTCCCATGGAGCCTGCAACGAACCGGGGCCTCCCCTTCTCCGAGAAATCGGATGCGATCCGGCGGGCGAGCTTCGCCGCTTCGAAATTCAGCTTATGCGCCTCTTCGGAGAGCCCGTACTCGGCCAGGACGATGGGGGTACCCCCGAAAGTGTCCGATTCGACGACGTCGCAGCCCGCGGAAAGGAAATCCGCGTGGACTTTCTCGACGGCGGACGGCTTTGAAAGGACAAGGTACTCATTGCAGCCGTTGTACTTATCCCCCCCGAAATCATCTTCGCTTAGGTTTTGCCGCTGGATGTTCGTGCCCATGGCGCCGTCGAAGATGATGACCTTTTCACGCGATATGTCGAGGAAGCCTTTCATTCACCTTTTAAAAGAAAACGGCGATTCAATCCCGAAGAACTCGGGACGAAACCGCCGTTCGATTCGTCTGACCTTCAGTTCTTCGAAATCATCTCCGGGATCACGCTCGAAACGAAAGAGAGAGAATAAAGCGCGAATCCATTCGATCGCATGCTCATGAGCAGCTTATGCGGACCAAAGTCCTTGTTGTTCACGACGCTATAGAGCTTGGCGTCGGAAATCAGAAGAAAACTCCTCCCCTGCTCGTCCAGGAGGATGTCATCCCCCTTCTGGTCCGCCGTCAGGAACGCGTCGTCCTGCTGGACAAACACCTGGAACTTCCTTTCCCCTTCGGGCTTGATCACGGCATTCACTTCCTTGGCCTGATACGTGAGGATAAGCCTGCCTTCTCTTCCCTCCGACTCATCCAGCCTGACTCCGTTCCGGTCGCTCAGCCAGTTGCCGTGCAGATACAGCCGCCCCTCGACGTAGATTCCCGGATCCTCGTAATGGAGCGTCGACTCGGGAGCGTAACCCTCGACATTTCCGATCGTGCCCCGCCGCCATCCGGCGAGGATCTCCGGAGTAGCCTTGTAGCAGACCGATCCCGGGCGGTCGGTATCCCTGATGGGATCCATGACGACGGGGAAATCCGCATGATAACCAGCCTCGTTGAGAAGGGACTGGATGGCATGCTCAAAATTCTGATATGATCCCTCGCCCGCATGGACATACCGGATGAAGCCGTTCTTGTCGATCAGATATTTTGTGGGCCAGACGCCTGCCCGGAAGGCTCCCCATGCGATGAAATCATTGTCCATCATGACGGGATAATTGAGGTGCAAACATTCAACCGCTGTCCGGACGTTGATCGGATCGCTACCAAAGGGGAACTGGGGAGTGTGCACGCCGATCGTGACCAGCCCATTCTCCCTGTATCTTTTGTCCCACTCCCGGCAGTAGGGCAGCGCGTGGAGGCAGCTTTGCGACGCGTAGTCCCAGAAATCGACCAGAATGACATAACCCCTCATGGCGGCAAGAGGAATTGGGTCGGAATTGAACCAATAGGCTCCGTAAAGCTCGGGCACTCTGTACCGCTGGGGCAGAATCTCCATATCCTTAAAAAAATATAGATAAATGGGACAGGAGAAGCAAATTCGGTGTGATGCTCAGGCTTTTGAGAATCCTTCGAGGACGATGACAAACTCCCCCTTGATGTTCTTTTTCTCGAGGGCGCGGGAAATCTCCGGGGCATACCCCCTGAAAATCCGCTCTTCGGGCATCGTGAGGTTGAACGCCACGCAGAGGCGGCGCTCTTTGCCGAAAACCTCGCTCAGATCCCTGAGGAGAGCGTTCAAGCGGTAGGGGGCATCCATGAAGACCATCGTCCGGCGCTCGTTCCGGAGCTGCCGAAGTTCCGCGACGCGCCGGTGCGCTTTCGGTGATGGAAACCCGTAGAAAAGGAATTGCTCGATGGGAAATCCCGAGATGGTCAGGGCGGGCATCAGGGATGATGCCCCGGGGATCGGGACGATCGGGATTTCAGCCTCGACCGCCTTGTTCACCAGCATGCGGCCGGGATCGGAGAATACGGGGGTGCCCGCGTCCGAGATGAGTGCAACGTTCTTCCCGGCCTTCAGGTGCTCGATGATGTGAAAGGTGGCGGCGGCCTCATTATGCTCATTGAGGCTTTCGAGCAGCTTTTCGGGAATTCCATAGTGAGCCAGGAGCCGCCCACCCTCCCTCCGCTCTTCATAGACAACGACGTCGGCGGCTTTCAGGATCTTCAGGGCGCGCAGCGTGATATCCTCGTAGTTGCCGATTGGCGTCGCTACGAGATAGAGCGTGCCGTTCATCGGCCGGTATGCCCGAAGCCGCCGGAGCCGCGGACCGTATCGCCGAGGCCCGTCGATTCCTTCCAGAGGGCGCGGGCCACAGGCGCTATCACGAGCTGTGCAATGCGGTCGCCGCGCCGGAGCGTGAAATCCTCCCTCCCGAAATTGGTGAGAATCACCTGCACCTCCCCCCGGTAATCGGCATCGATCGTGCCCGGTGAATTGATGATTCCGACCGAGTTCCTGATGGCGAGCCCGCTGCGTGGGCGGATCTGCCCTTCGTATCCGCGGGGAATCTCTACCGAAAACCCCGTAGGGATCAGGGCCGTTTCACCCGGCGACAGCGTGCGCGTCTCTGCGATGGCAGCACACAGGTCCATGCCCGACGAGTCCCCCGTCGCGTACGAAGGGAGCGGGAGATCGGTCTGGTTTACGCGGGCGATGCGTATCGTGAGGGGGGGATCTTTCACAGGTGGCTCAATATATGAATTTCCCTGAAAATTTGTTTTCTTGAAGAGGCCAAGATTTTTCCGATGATGAGCGGGATAAAAACCGGTACGTTTGCAGCTCTGGCGGCATCGGCCCTCATTCTGACAGAGCATTTTTTCAGGGTGGAAAGCACGAGCGCCGGACGTTACGAGGTTTATGGCGAGACTGCCCTCCTCCTGGGATGCATTCTCGCGGGGATCCTGAGGGGAGAGGACTCACCCCGCCGGAAACTCTTCCGCGGCCTGCTGGGATCCCTGGTAGCCTCGCTCCTCTTCACAGGCTTCACACTCCTCTACCTGAAATCCATCAATCCCGGCTACATTGACGTCGTCATCGCACGGGAGCGCGATCTTCTCGTCGCGGCCGGAGCGCCCGACGATATCATTGTCCAAAAGGTGAACGGGATGAGGCTGTCGTTCGGAGTCGGAGCGCAGGTGATCTCGGCTTTTTTCCGGTCCCTGATCGGCGGATCCGTCGTCTCATCGATAGCCTACGTGATCCGCGCCGGGATGGAAGGCGTCAGTCAGCGCCGCCTTCCCGCATCAGGCCGATGAACTGTCTGAAGAGATAGTCGCTGTCATGCGGCCCGGGGGAAGCCTCGGGGTGGTATTGGACGCAGAAGAGCGGGAGCTCACGGTGGCGGAAACCCTCGTTGGTCTCGTCGTTGAGATTAACGTGGGTGATCTCGATCGCGGAGGCGTCGAGACTGTCCGGATCCACGGCGAACCCGTGGTTCTGCGACGTAATCTCAATGGCGCCGGTCAGGAGGTTTTTCACGGGATGATTCGCACCACGGTGCCCGAATTTCAACTTGAAAGTCTTCGCCCCAAGCGCATGTGCAAGCAGCTGGTGCCCGAGGCAAATCCCGAAAATGGGTTTCTTCCCTATGAGTTTCTGAAGATTCTCGATCGCATAGCGGACCGCGGCGGGATCCCCGGGCCCGTTGGAAAGGAAGACTCCGTCAGGCTTCCTGCGAAGGACATCCTCGGCGTTCGTCGCGGCTGGAACCACTGTGAGGGTGCACCCGTAACTTGCCAGCCGCCGCAGAATATTCCGTTTGACCCCATAATCGAGCACCACCACGTTGAAGCTTCGGCCCTCCGGCCTCTGAGCCGGCAGGGCAAACGGCGCGTTGCCGTTCTCCCAGCTATAGGGTGCCGGCGTGGTCACCCGCCCGGTGAGATCTAGCCCTGCCATCTTGGGAGAGCTGTTAACCTTCGTCAAGAGACTCTTCGGATCCGGATCGGACGTGGAGAGAATGCCCCTCATCGCGCCTTTTTCGCGAATGATCTTCGTCAGCATGCGCGTATCGATGCCCTGGATTGCCTGGATGCCGCAGTCTGTGAGCCACGAGCCCAGCGATTCTTTCGATCTGAAGTTGCTCGGGATCTCTGAATATTCTTTGACGACAAGGCCTGAGACGTGCGGCCGCTGGCCCTCAAGATCATCGGGATTGACGCCGTAGTTACCGATCTCGGGAAAGGTCATCGTGACGATCTGGCCGCAGTAGGAAGGGTCGGTGAGTATTTCCTGATACCCGGTGATGCTCGTATTGAAGACAACCTCCCCGCACACCTCCCCCGGTGCCCCGAATGACTCGCCCGTGAAAGTCACGCCGTTTTCAAGAACCAGTCTGGCGATCATCCGGTAAGAATTCCTTGAAAACTCTCTGCAATCCGCATCGGCTCCCGCCGCCCTCCAGGATTAGCGGGGCCCGCCTTCCGGCTGCCCGGCGCGAAGGAGGTCAATTCTACGCTTTCGATGGCTCGGCCCGCAAACCCGGGATCGTTTTCACCCCGAGTTCGAACGCGCCGAAGAGCACGCCCACGTAGAGGAAGTCGCCGATAAGCGTGTTCCGGAAGAAAGGAATCGCCGCGACGTAGCACTGGGCGAGACCGGCAAGAGACCGCGGATATGTCGTCTCCGAGATGAGCCACGCGCCGAAATTCGTCACGATGAAAAAGAGTACCGACCCTGCGAGAGTGGCTGCAAGAGTAGCGGCGACGCCCCGGCGGCTCCGGATCCAGAAACCTATAAACGTAATCGCAAGGAAACTCGCGTAGACGGCGGGCACGCCCCTATGGAACCCCAGGAAAGCGTCGCTGATCAGCATCGCGGCGATCGGAACAAGGAATGAGAATCTCTTGTCCAGATAGACGCCCCCCAGCAGAGCCACCGCTGTTATCGGGGCGAAGTTCGGGGGATGGGGCAGCAGCCGCGAAAGGGCGGCGAGGAAGATAAGCGTGCAGACGAATGCATACCGGGCCATAGTTGCTCCTGTTGAATTTCAATGAATAATACGAAACTAATTCCTGGAGCGCAACTTCATTTCACCCCCTTGAATGCAAACGCACCCGGAAAGATGCCGACCCCCAGCGGAGGGCGTCTCAGAGTCCCGCCCGGGGAAAAAATGTCGAGCTCGCCAGATCCCCCGGAGCTGACGACATTGGAGAGGTAAATCTCACCGCTCAGCGTGTCAACTCCGATGGAGTAGAAGTAGAGTCCGGAGGTCCTCCTGGCCACCGAGCCCTCAAATCGCATCGGCGAGGCGCTGATTTTCGCAACGCTGTCGCCGCTCATCACGTAAAGAGAGCCCATCACATCGGCAGCCATATCGCTGAAGTATCCCTGTAACTGCACTGAATCCTGCACGAGAAGGGACACCGGATTTATTCGATACACCTTTGACGTGCCCGTGCAAACGACGTAGAGGCTGCCGTTCATGACCGCCATGGGGCCGGGGGCGTTTACGGTCCTGATCGAATCGACGACCATCCCTGATGCCGCGCTTAATACCTTTACAGACAACCCCGCATTCGGGTAAAGGCCGATATCGCTCAGGAAGATGCGGTCCCCCGCGACGGCGATCCCCCCCGGGAAACTCACCGCAGGATCCGATGTCCATGCAAGGGAGTCGCGTGAAAGATCAATGGCGGAGACCGTGCCGTTGTAGTTGGCGGAAAAAAGGGTTGCCGAACCGGCCGCCGCCAGGAATCCTGGGCCCGTCGAGTGGGGATAGACAATCGAGTGCAGGAACTGATTCGAGGTGTCGCTCACCACATCGATCCGGTCCAGTCCGTTGACGGCCACATATGCTTTGCCTCCGATGGCCTTTATGTCGTTCGGGAATATCCACCCCTGGGCCGGGCCCAGGAGGGCATTATAGATGGTGTCGCGGTCCCTGTCGTAGTAAGAAAGAGCCCCGCCTCCGGAGAATCCCCCCTCGTTGATAATGTAGGCACCGCCGACCGACCGGACGACCGGCCCCCCGTCGACAAGGGAGTTATCCCTGCAGGAGAGTGAAATGAGAGCAAGCGTCAGAATGTATTTCATAAAACCTCATGATTTGGTGAGGGAAAGCGTTAGGGAGAAATTTCGCGACGGCATGGGATATCCGGGCATGTTCACATAACTGACATCCCCGAGGTTATTCACCTCAAATTTCAGACGGGCGGAAATCCCGGCCGAAGAATACTGGAGCACCGTATTGGCATTGAGGAGCGCGGATGGGGGAATTGATTCGCTGTTGTCCTCGGTTACGAATCGGCGCCCGATGTAGCTCTCTCCAATCCAGAGAGAGACTTGCATGTCGGGAGCGGGCGCACACGAGACCATGGCGGAGAAGTTTGCCGTCTCGAGCGGAACGTAAGGAAGCTGGCGGTCGAAGGTTGGGTCGTTTTCGGACGAACGGGAAGCTTTTCGTGCATCGAGCCATGAATACCCCGCCTCGATCTTCATGAACGGTATCTTCCAGCTGTATGCCAAATCGAACCCGGTCGATCGGGTCTCACCGAATTTTTGAGGTGAGTAGACAAGGGGCATCGCGGTCGGGAGCCAAAGGAGTCTGGCACAGGTACGAAAGGAATTGT
>JACXTT010005557.1_pt1 | contig 18283 bp, 14 predicted proteins | sample 9270951 | NCBI WGS metagenome assembly JACXTT01 (sample SAMN15532306, study PRJNA645909) | rock metagenome | isolation source: weathered quartz diorite | place: Puerto Rico | collected 2017-06-21 | reverse complement strand
TTCACGTCAATAGCGATGGATCATGGACGGCTGATCCCGATTTGGGATTGGCCGTCCTGAACAACGCGGGCGGTCGCGGTGCAAGCAAAATATGGGTTGTTTGCAACTCGGCTCCCGCGAGGTCGGTTCATAGCGAAGGATCGCTAGACGTGACTATCCAAACCGTCCCCTGCCCGCCGTACTCGCCACAGACAGTCCACACGGCAATTCCGATCCAAATCGGAACAGCGACACAAGTGCCGACGTTCGACAAGCCCAACGATCCCAAGCTAGGCGGAAATCAACGCTCGGACTGCGGCATGGCCGAGTACAGCGCCCACGCGATGCTTGCCAGCCTGAACATACAAGACAACCCGATTCGGTACGCACCTCCTTTTGGGCGAGCCGTCAATTTTACTGTTACCTACAATCAACGCGAGAATCAGCAGCCGCAAACGTTCAGCTATTCGAATCTCGGACCAAAATGGACTCTTAACTGGCTTTCCTATGTAAAGGATGATCCAAACAATGCCTCTGCGAATGCTCTCATTTACGTCCCCGGTGGAGGAACAGAACTTTATTCAGGGTTCGATTCTTCGTCACAAGACTATCTGCCTGACCCACAAAGCCACGCGGTTCTACATCGAACTTCATCCTATAGCTACGAGAAACGATTCCCCGACGGTTCGAGACAGATTTACGTCAAGAGCGATGGCTCTACATCGTATCCGCGCAGGATTTTTATGACCCAGTGGCTCGACGCCGTCGGCAATGACGTCGTGATCGGCTATGACTCAAGTTTTAGAATCACAACGATTACAGATGCACTCGGTCAAGTGACAACACTTTCCTACGACTTGCCCGGGGACCCATTGAAAATCACGAAGGTAACAGAGCCGTTCGCGACCGGCCGTTTCGCATCTTTCAGTTACACCAATGGTCAGCTGACGACGATCACGGATGAAATTGGAATTCAGTCGCAATTCCATTATACCACCGGAACTGATTTTATCGATTCAATGACAACGCCTTACGGCACGTCGCATTTTTCAACAGCCCAAAATGGCACCAACCGCTGGATCGAAATGACCGATCCGCTGGGTGGGAAAGAGCGCGTCGAATACCGGGACAACGCGCCCGGAATTAATCCGACCGACCCAGTCGGCTCAGTGGCGGCCGGATTTAATAATGCCGCTCTTGACGTAGCCAACACCTTCTATTGGACGAAAAAGGCAATCGAGATGTATCCCCCGGTCAATGGGGCATACGATTACACGAAGGCGAAGATTACCCACTGGGCTAAGAATGCAAATGAGTCTGTCTCTGGAATCGTTGCCAGTGAAAAAGCGCCATTGGAGAATCGCGTTTGGCGCGCCTACGCTGGACAGTCGGACACAAATCACGCAGGGCCAAACGGGAACGCGAGCCAGATCGCGCGCGTCCTCGATGACGGAACAACACAGCTCTCGCAATATGAGTACAATGGCCTCGGCAAATTGACGAAATCAACCGATCCTCTGCTGCGTGTTACAAGCTACGTCTACGCCGCAAATAATATCGATCTATTAACTGTTTATCAGAGAACTCCAAATGGGTCAAGCACCGATCCAAGCGGCGCAAAGGCAGACCAATTTGCAGCCTACAGCTATGATCCGTCTGACCCACCACATTTGCCTCGTACGTACATCAGCACCCAATTGAGTCAAACGACATACAGTTACAATACGCATGGGCAAGTCCTGACTGTCACTGCCCCCAATAGGGATGATACGTTTTCTCTTGTTTACGAGACGACTACATATGCCTACAGTAACGGGACCACTCCGAATGTCCCGACCGGTTATCTCGCCTCCATAACAAGCCCGCCATTCAACGGAACTAGCGGGCCCGTAAGTGCCGTTACGAGTTTCACCTACGACGCGGCCAACCGCGTGCGGACGGTCACCGAGCAAGCGGACGGTTACACGGTGACAACGGATTACGATGCTCTGGATCGACCGACAATAGTCACGTATCCTGACGGGACGCATCGAAATTTCGACTATACTGATCCTGTCAGGGGGATGACACTTGATCTAACGCATAGTTCAGATCGTCGCGGACGATTGACTACTCGGCACTACGATGCAAACCGCCATATGGATTCGATCACAGAGCCTGTTGATAATCAGAGCACGCGGACCACGAGCTATAACCGGTGCACGTGCGGTGCGCTCGACTCCATCTCGGACGCGAATGGTCATACAACGAGCTTCAACCGTGATCTTCAAAGTCGGGTTACCTCAAAAACATTCGCCGATAACACATCGATTTCTTACGCGTACGAAAACACGACCAGCCGGTTGAAGTCGATAACTGATGCGCTCAACCAGGTCACGAATTATCAGTATTTTTCTGATGACAATCTTAAGCAGGTCAGCTATGCCAATGCGATCCAACCCACGCCGACGGTGAGTTTCACCTACGACCCCAACTATAGTCGCGTGACGCGCATGACGACAGATGGCGTAGATACGACCGATTACGATTACTATTATCCGGGGTTCGGTTCACCACCGCACCTTTGGTCTGCAACAAGCTCATATTCTGGAGTGCAAGTGATATCTGGCTGGGACCTCCAAGATCGCCCCAGCGGTTACGATACTGGAAGAGGTGATGAGGGTATTCTTTATGATTCGCTTGGCCGTCCCGGCTACACAAACACTGTGGTCGGCCCTTTCCACCCACAGTACGACCTCGATGTAACGCCGCGCCTAAAAAAGGTGATTTATGAAACCGTCGGCAGCCGCCAAGCGTTGAACCAGACGACTAACTATACGTATCTGGATAACTTGCACGATATGCGCTTGCACACATTGCAAGATTTGACCTCAGGCTCAGCGAATGTTTCAAGGTTTGATTACACCTACGATGCAGAAGGCCAGATTTCGACCTGGACGAAACAGCTTACGACGAGCCCTGCAACGACGAGTAATTTGACATATGATTTGGCGGATCGACTGACCAATGTGACGAACACCACTCCGGGAAATCCGTCCACTTCCTTCAACTATGTTTACGATCTGGCTGACAACCGCACCAGTGACAGCGCCACGACCTATTCGTTCAATGATCCTGTAAATGAAATCACGAACACCAGCTACAAATATGACGCAAACGGCAACGTGACCAGTGATGGCGTGCGCAGCTTTGAATGGGATGCGGCCAACCGTTTGACCGCCATTGTGCATCCAGGTGATGACGGGCGCACAGAATTCACTTACGATGGCCTGGGTCACCGTATTCAGTTAGTCGAGAAGGACATTAACGGGACGGTACAAAGAACGAGCCATTTTATTTGGCACGGGATGAGGCTCATAGAGGAGCGGGACGGTGCGAACAATATTCTCAAGCAGTTTGCGCCAAATGGCGTGGCCATTTGGGTCAATAATTTGGGAAACTCATTTCGCTATTATTCGAAAGATCATTTGGGCAGCGTTCGCGGTATAACCGATACGAATGGCACGATCCTCGCGACCCTTGACTACGACGCTTACGGAGGCATCAGCCGGGCGCCGGTGCCTGCGAACGATACCTCAGGTGGCGGTCCAGTGTTGATCAAAGCGGTCTCAAGATTGACCCATGGTAGTGCTGGAACGTTTGATGTGAACCTTCCGCTGAGCGGCGCGCCTGGGATTGAAATGCGCAATCAAGGTAGCGGATCGTACACGTTAGTTTTGACGTTTGATCGCCCCATCTCGGGTGCGAATGCAGTAGCTAAGGTTGTCTCAGGCGTGGGAACGGTAAATGGCTCGCCGGGCATCGACACGAGCGATCCTCTTCATAGTCTCGACGTACAACTGACCGGGGTGGCTAATGGACAGACGATCACGGTCGAGGTCGACAACGTGATTGGTGTGCAAATAGGCAGCACGCAGACAACTACGCCGAAGGTGTTTGTGGGGATGAGTGTGCTGGTTGGTGATGTGAATCAGAACGGGGCAGTCACCGTCGAGGACCTTAACTTAATCAAAGGTCACTTTGGAGCTACAGTGAACAGCACGAATTTCATGTACGATACTGATGCTAATGGCCTGATTAACAACTCGGATATGGGTCAGACAAAGGCGAACGCGAGTGCGAGCCTGTTTCCTGATTTTGCTTTCGCCGGTTATTATTATCACGCCCGGAGCGGCCTCTATCTGACGCCTTATCGGGGTTATAGTCCGACAATCGGCAGATGGCTCAGTCGAGATCCGTTGGAGAATGCAGAAATGAGCCAGGGACCAAACCTGTACTCGTATGTTGCGAATAAGCCAGCCCGGCTAGTTGATCCGTTGGGATTGGAAGAGGATTTGCCTCCGGATAGCGGAACTACGGGAACCCTCGGAACAGCTCGCGGTACTTATGCCGCCGACCAAGGATTCACTGCTATTGCGCAAAACTCGAGGCAGTACCCAATCATTTACGGTGGATCATTACTTGGACCGATTAGTAAATGGTTCGGCGATCTATTTGACGGCTTGTTCGGTGCGTCCGTGTGCGAGATCGCTACAACGTCAACGATCGCAGATACCTTAGCTCCTGGCGGTGACTTACTTGGAACGGCGGGTACTAGGGAGTCGATCCGCATGGTTACTGGCGACATCACCGACGCACAGACACTCTTCACACAACTCACTCAAGGTGGAACGGTAGTGAATAACAGCTATCCAGGAGTTTGGGTGCAATTAGCCGACGGCTCCGAGCTGGGATTGCGAACCGTAGCAACAAGGAGTCCCGGTGTTGTTGCTACGATAGATGTACAGGTGACCGGTGTCGCAATTACCAAAATCAAATTCAAACCATGACCGATGCCAGCAGCGCGGACGCGCTTGACAACATTGAAAAAGAGTTTCTTGCAGAATGCGGAGAGGATTATGTCGATCTACGGTCTATAGTAAGGCAGTTCCAAGATCGAGGATTCGAGGGTTCTGTGATCGTAGATAGAACTCTGCTAATGCTGCAGCGGCTTCTTGAGCGGAAGCAAATTGTCGCTGGTGCATTTACCGGCGTAGAGTTCAAGGTCTTCGATATTCCTGTGGTTGCCTTAATCGAAAAGATAAGACACGACTGGGTGCATCTCGGCCGTGATCCACACATTGGCGAAATAGCTTGGTTCACGTCTGTTAACTAACAGAGCAGCAAAAAACCAAAACCAAGCTCCGATCGGAGAAAGAAATCAAGCCTGCTGACAAGCAGAGGCGCGCGAAGTCTCCGGGCGCGCGGAGACGGCACGCCCGGAGCAAGTCTGGAGTCTTCGCGTTTGGCGGCGCGTTGGCGCGTTGCCTAAACTCGCGCGCCTTTCGATTGTTGCTGACGCGGGGTAACCGTCCGCAGTGTGCGCGAGGCAATGGACATCATTGCCCGCTCCTGCTGCTCAGCTGGCAGGTTCTTGACGAGCTTTTTGTAGGCTTCCTTTAGTTCAGGATTGGCGTCGAGCTGTTTCAGCACGCTGGCGCGGATGCGCTGGCGGCGATCGATCTTGTTAACCTGTTGCAGGACGAGCATTCGCTCCAGTCGCTCGCGCGGGAGTCCCTGAATGTAGGCCCATTCTTTCGGGTTCGCCCGGATGTAGGCGTCGATCTTCGCGTTGATCTCAACGTTGTCGCGATACTTCGGCTCGCCGGCCGCATCACGCGATGCGGCGCCGTTGCCGTTGGTGTTTTTATCTGATCGTTTCAGACTCATATATATTAGAGGGCAGCGGCAGGTTTATGTAGAGCGTCGATGATCTCGCCGCAGAAGAGATCAACGATCTCGAGTGCATCCTCGTGTTCGACCGCCAGGCTCATGAGGAACTCAGGACCGGGCGAAGCGCCGAGACGTTGCTCGACTTCCTCGCTCGCCTCCGAGTACCGCGAGACCGTGGCCGGTGCGACGGTGACGATGACAGGTTGATTGTCGGTGCTTTTCATAATCCGAGGCTGGCGCATCACCATTTGTCCTCCGGTGATGGTGAAGGCGAGGACGTGGGTTTCGCCTCGCGAAGCTTCGCATCGAGTGAATCGAGCTGCTCGCGCAGCGTCGCCACATCGCGCTTTAACTCCAAATTCTGTTTCGCGATTTCCTGCGTCTGTTCTACAGCCTGGCCGAGTTCACTTAGGCGCTGATTGAGCGCAGCGGTTTGTTCAGTAACCGCACGCGTGGCAGCGCGTTGCTTGTTTACTTCAGCGACGACAGCGTCATTGGCGGAAACGCTCGGCGTTTGAACGGGGTTTCGTTTTGCCGGTGACGCGGCATTATTTGGGCGGAGATCCCAATGCGCGGTCGTCTCAACCCGGTATAGCGGATGACTTTCGTGCATCATTAACGGATCACGGGCGTCGACGTAGCGACCGAGATGGTACTCTTTCAGTTGTTCGTCGGTTCGTAGCCCATCGGAACTCACAGGCGTACCGACAGGACCTGAAGGAGCGGCAATCTTGCGTGGTGAATGCGACGCGCAGGCGGTCAGGAGGATCAGTGGAAGTAGGGCAATGTGTTTCATTGGTTGGAACTGGGTTGGAGAATTGAAGCGGGTTCAGTTACGCCCGATCGAGCTGGTGTAGGAGTTGGCGTCGCGCTTTCTGCAGTGTGCAGCGCAGCGGTCATCGTGCCGCCGATCTTCGCATCCTCTTCATCGACGGTTTGCGTGATGTAGAGATAGAATTGCTTGCCGGCAGGCACCCGCACGTAAAAGCCATCGCGTTCAATCGCTGTCAGAATCTGCTGTGCGTATCTGTCGAGCACGGCCTGCGCGCCTTTCAACGGCGCGTTCTGCAGACTCGGCAGTGCAAAGCTGCCGAATGCGGAAATCTGTCTGTCAGTGAATACGTCCGCCGCACCGCTCAGCAATGCGGCGACGTAAAGCTTGATTTCGGCAAGGTTGTCGGTCTTGAGAAGCTTGCCGCGAAGACCTGCGCTCCCGTCAGTGATTCCCCAAGTTCCGGTTTCAGGATCGAGATCATGATCCAGCGCGAGTCCTGAAACATTCAGTTCCTGGCCGTTTTGCCAGACCAGCGTCCAGCGTTCGTTGCTCGCGATGCGTTCACGCGCACGATCCACCTGCGCGGTTCCATGCACCTCGGTGCCCGAAGGAATGATCAATTGGCCGTGATGGAAAATGTCTTCCGTCACGAGTCCGACGATTGGCGTCTGAATGGATGACGAATCGACAGTGATGATGAGCTCGCACGGAACGAGGCGGCCAAAGGGTGCGAAGTCTTCGCTGAACTTCTTGCCTTCTTTCGTCGTGGCGACAGGTGTTTCGGCAACCACGCTTAGCACTGGCATCTGCGGAATGTTTTCCGGTTTAGCTGAAGGTGCTGGTGTTGGCTCAGCATTGCGCGCCGCACTTTTGGGATCATACGGCACCATCTCGCGCCGGACGGTCTCGGGCAGCTGCGCCGCCTTCTCGCGCGATTTCAATTGAAGCTTCGGCGGAACTAATGAAAGGAGGGCTTGCGCCGGCCGCCGGCTGTTGACGAGGATCAATACGATAGCCAGGCCAAGCAAGAAGAGCGTGAGCGCGCCCGTGGGCGATTTGAAGAAGTTGAGAAAGCGGCGCGGTGTCATTGCGGAAGTGGAGCGGGTTCAATGTCTTTTGCGTCCGGCGCGTTGAGCTCGACAATCGGTTCGTTGCGTGCCAGGACGAATGTGAAGTCGTTCTTAAGCGAAAGATTGTTGTGTCCATTCGGTCCGCCGCTGACAACGACGTAGCCGATTGTCGACTCGCGCGGCGCAATGCCGCTCACAAGATCGGTGACCGACGGATTGAACACGCGATCGGCAACACGCACCTCCAGTTTTTCAGGTGTGTGATCGAGCGGTTTGTCGCTGTGATTGGCGATGATGAGGTGAAAGACAATTGCGTCATCTTGCGGAAAACGAAACGCTTCCGTCATTTGCACTTCGTAGTCGCCGCAATCGCTCACGAGCGGTTTGTCCCGATGGTCGGCGTACTCAACATCGGCGACAGCATCCGGCTGTTGCGTGCGCAGCAACGCGAACGCCTTGGCTTTGTCGATCAAACCGAGCAGGCGCGCTGGCGTAAGCGGACGCAGTGCACGGTTTGATTGCTCAGGGCCGCTGCGCAGCACAACCGAGTACCACGGTTCGGTGCTCTCGTGCAATTCAAACGCATAGGTGCGATTGTTCCAGCGAACATTGAGATTCGTCGTCGCGTCTTTCGCAAGCGCGCGCAGCGAGAGAAACGCAGTGCCTTTCGTGTGCGCGACCTGAAACAAAGCGGGCGTCTTGCCATCCAGCGTCACCAACGCGCCATCAATTGCCGTGATTGGCGAGGGAAAGCTGATCGTCGTCACACGCGTCGCCGAAACCGGAACGGCGTAAACGGTGTGATCGTCGAGCGCGAGATCCTGTACACGCTGCTCGGCAGCATGACCGTTGAGGCCGACGATCGGGAATGTGAGCAATAGTAGCCTAACGAGTCGGTTCATACTTGAAGTCCTGGATACCGGTCGGGAAGCGGCCGTTCTCGACCATGTTTGGATTGCGGCGCATCTTGAGCTTGAGCGTGAAGGGCAGCGCCTCGCTGAAGGCGCGTTCCTGAAAAATCCCGCTGCGAATGAGCTGACCGGTGACTTGCGTCAGCACCGCGTCACTCCGCGTTTCGAGAAGGTCGATCTTCGCGATTTCCGCTTTCTGATGGAGCTGCTTCGCTTTGAACTCCGCTTGTTCTGCAGTCCACTCGGCCTCCGCCTTCTCGAGCGCAGCTTTGAGAAACATTTGCTTCAGCAGCTCGGGATGATCGAAGCCTTTTGGATTGCGCTCCAGGAACGCGAGCGCGGCCAGCGTGCTTTGCTGCGCATGCAGCTCGCGCGCTTCCTGGAACTGCAACAGCGGCGAAACGAAGAATGTTCCCGCTGGATCGACGATAACAACGCGCTCGCGCTCCTTGAGCACGCGCGCGAGGTGAATGCGTTCAACCGCCGCGCCGATTAGCACGGCAACCGCGACAAGGAACCAGAAGCGGGCGAGCCGATCTTTATCGAGGAATACGCGTACTGGATCGACATCACGGCGCCGTACGTTGCGCGGCCGGCGCGCGCTCGGCGTCGTGGTTCTCAGATCAGAAACGATTGTTTCCATTGTTAATTGCGAGAGCGCATCAGAAGTTCACGAACCAGGTCGTCGCCGGTCGGGTCGTTCTTCTTTGGTCTACGTGGTCTGCGCGGCGTGCGCGATGCACCGAGCGAACCGATCATATTGCCGAGTGGCGAATAGACACTGCCGCTGGTAGAAGCTTCAGCGGCGCCGATCAACCCTGCGGTTCCTGCTGCCGCCGTTCCAGCGATGAATCCCCCGACGCCACCAGCCGCTCCGAAAGTAGCGGCGGCTCCAGCGCCTGCGGTTGCGCCTGCAATTCCGGCAGTCACCATGGTCGCGAGAAGTCCTTGCCCGACCTGTGCGCCGGTCGCGATTGCCTTTTGTAGAATGATCGGCGCAGCGATCGTGCTGGAGATCAACCACAGCGCGAGTGCTGCAAGGCCCATTAGATTTTGCAGGCCGTAACCGGCCGCGCCGGTGAATCCGCCAGAAGCAAGAAAGCTCTGGTCGGTCATAAATTGGATCAGGCCCGACGTGAGCAGCGAGGCCGCGCCCCAGCCGATTGGCCAGCAGATCACACCGACATAACCGAGGAGGAACCCAACGCCGATAGAGTGCAGCGTTCGCACCGCCAACATCCCGATGAAGATTGGAGCCAACGCGTAGCCGACGTAGAGAATGAACTTCTGAACGAGATACGCGTAGAAGACGATGACGCTGGCGAGAAAGCCGAGCAGCCACATCACGCCGGAGATGAACATCTCGAACACAGCCTGGGCATCGAGCAGTTGCCACCATGATTTAGAGCCTGAGCTCGAATCAGTGGTGCCTTTGTTAATGGCGAGCGTCTTCTGATATTGCGCGTAGACGCCTGCCGGATCGGCGTGCAGCGTTTCCTTCACGGTCGTATCAACGACGCTGGCTGCTTCGTTCGACCAGGCTGGTAGATACGCGAGCACTGCAGCGATGGCGAAAGTACGCCCGACAGTGCGCAGATATGCGCTGGGGCTGCGGTGGCCTGTCACAGTGGAGGAGACGACACCAATCGCCAGCAGCACAACCGCAATCGGCGTCAGCACACGATTCATCTCCGCGCACTGGCTGAGGAAGTTTGGGAACAGTGTGTTGAAATCGTTCATCGTGACGCAGTCGTTTACTCGTTAGGCATCTGTCGCTAGCGGCTGGTGGGAAATTGAGGCGGTGTGTCTTCCAATTGGAAAACTTCGCCATAACGGCGCGTGCTCTCTTCGATTTGCGCCTGGCGCTCTTCGCGTCGCGCTTCTTCCTGTCGTTCGCCGTCTGCGCGATTCTCCGCGTCCTGCGCCACGATCTGGCCGGTTGCGTTGTCGATCTCGTGATCAACCGTCGCGAGTTCGGCGTTGTAGCCAATGAGAACCCCGTTCAGCTTTTGCGTTTCGGAATCAGTCGTGGAGGCTTGTAGCTTTGTCGTCGTGTCCGCGATGTTGTTGCGCAGAGTCTCGCGACGTTTGAGCACGTCATCGGTGACCGACTGGAAGTTGCGAGAGTCGTCCTGGATCGCGCCGGATTTCCGATAGAGCTGCTCGATCCGAGCCAGCTGCGCCCCACCGGGGGTTGTGAATGTCTGACCCAGGCTCGTATAGAGACCGTTGCCTGTATATTGCAGGGCTTGAATCCCGTTTGCAGTCTTTTGCAGCTGCGTGAGCGTTTCGCCGATTCCAGTCTGCTGCAGACTCCCGATCAGCTGATTGGCGCCGGTGATATTCAGCAAGCTCGCTGGATCACCGAACGCTTTCACATAGGCCTGAATTTGCTGGAGCTGCTGCGTCAAGGTGTTGATCTGCGTGATCTGGTTGTTGATCATCTCGATGTACTTCGCGAGGTCCTGTACGTGATCGACGCGCGAGAGCGTGTGTGCGATCGGGTCGGTGACGACCACTTGTGCGCGCACAACCGGTGCGACGAGCAGCAATGCAGCAATGAGTGAAGCGATTTGTTTCATCGGTGAGTTACTCCTGAATGCGAATGGTTGCGGTGCTCGGCGCGAGAATGACGCCATTCTCCTCGCGCTCTGGCAGCGGGACTTCGACTGAGCGCACGTGCATGCGATCGTCGCCTTGCGGTCCGAACCGCTGGCGATCGTTGAGCGTTTGATATTGCTGTTTGGCGGCGTCGCTACGTGCTTTGTCATAACCGGCATCGTATGCCTTGCGCGCCGCAGCGCTGCTCCCGGCCTGGAGCGACTCGCTCAGCAGCACACCGCCGCCCGCTGCCGCGGTCGTGATCAACGGATTTCCGTTGCTAAGCTTGTTGCCGATTAAGGCACCGCCGGCAGCACCGAAGGTGTTACCAATTATCCGGGTCGGACTAACGCCCGCGCAGCTTGCCAGTGTCGCACCGGCGAGCAGTGAAAGAAGAAGTGTCGCGTTTTTCATTACGCGACATTATTAACCGATTAGCTAGTCGCCCCTGCTCCAAAGCGAGAGCGACTGTTAACAAGTCGCGGCGAGCCTCAAAATAAGTCTGCGTTGATTCAAACGTAAATGTTAAGGAGGAACAATTAGGCCTGGATCTGGATCATAACGTTCCTTGATCGCAAAGCCGATCGCGTATTAGGGGCATAAATAAGACCACTCGCGAGATATGAACCTATCTATAGATAGCATATAGTCATATAAAAGTATAGGACGATATGCTTACGTATTGCGAGGTTGCAACCTATAATTCAAAAAGCTTTGTTAAATCTGCATGACGGATACATCCAGTTCATTTCCTACTTACGAATCTGACATCAACAAAATAAACATTCTTTCGCCGCCCAGGCCCGGGATGGGAGTCCCAGGGTAGGGAATTGGACCTCTGCGACACGGAAGAAAGAAAATAGGAGGTCCAATGAAAATAGGAAATCTTAGCTGCGCAGCGATTCTCTGCGCAGTTGCAATCTCAATCGCGTCGGTGGATGCACAATTGCCCAGTCCACCGCCAACGCCCACTCCACCACCAGGCCTTGCACTAGCACATTTGCCGACGGCGCCTCCTAACCTGGCGGTGGCGGTAGTCACCTACGGAACCACCGGTGGGTACGTAGTGAGTCGGTGCCCAAGTGGAATATTCGAGCTTATAGCCGTTCAGCCCGATCAAGTGGTTCAAGTGACTATCCAGTATCCAGCCAGCCAGGCGTTAGCAACCGTACTGGCGGAAACGCTCGATGGGGGGAGCATCACTTTCCCTGCGGGCGGTTCAGTGATCGACGCCCAAGGCACATTTAGCTTCACCTTTCAGGCCGGACACGATCCGGGACTCAATCAAGTGAGCCTGCGTCAAGGCTTACAGGAACTCGGGCTGCAATTTTGGGTCATCGACACTCAAAATCCCGATAATAACCCGCCGACATTAGATCCAAACTCCAACCCGATGAATTGAAAACATGAAAACACTTTACAAAATTAGCGTTTTCGGGTTGCTCGGGGCTGGCCTGTTTGTTACCGCTGCTTTTGCCGACGTAGGCAGCGATAATCCAACCGGGACAGCGGGCCGGTTTGGACCGCTCATTACCACCGGATGCGGCTACACGCCGTACACGGCCAACGCCACTCGCTCCGTTACTGACCTGACCGTCGCCGGCGGAGTAGGCAAGTACCCGCTAGCCTTCACCCGCACTTTGAACAGCCGTTACACCGCAGGCTTGACTGCGGACTTTGGCCAGGCGGGTAACTGGCTCCATTCCTATTCGTGGAACATTGCAATGCCTCCGGTCCACTCGGCGTCACCGCTCGCCCTCCCTAGCAGTTATACGGTATACTACCCGGATGGAGGAATCGTCACTTTCCAGAAAGCTCCAGGTAATAACGACCCCGATTTCAGAAGCCCGCAGCTCGGTGTGCGCGACCGTTTCGAACCGATCACAATCGTTGGCTACTTCGACAATCTCAACGCGGAGGGGTTTTGTTATCTGCGCTTACCTGACGGAGGCAGGATCAAGTTTTGGGTGTACTTGACGAGCTATTGGACCTACAACTCCAAGACTCGGTCTCATGACTATGTGACCGATTACATTTTGCCCAACCCAAATTTCAGCTTCTTATACGGGATCATTGATCCTTACGGTCAAACGACGTATATTACCCAGGCCACCGTCCGATACGGTATCGCAAGCAGTATGACCGTTACAGAGCCGGCTCAGCGCATGCTCAAGATTTTTTATGGGACAGGCCCCGGAAACGACAGGGTGATAGGCAGGGTGGAAGAATGGATGAGTTCGACCCAAAAAGGGCGGACCGTTACTTATAATTATTCGGTGATAGGCGGCACAGCTTATTCTGCCCTTGGGAGGGTCGATTACCCGGATGGTTTCTCTGCCTGGTACGGGTATCAGGCAAGCGACAACACCAACGGCAGCTCACGGCTGATGATCAAGTGGTGTGTCGATCCGATGTTCACCGGGCCCATGTGGGCGATCGGCTACACTTTTGTACCTAGCAGCAGCGGCGCTGTCTATGGGCAACTGCAGAGCGAGAATTATTGCAACCCAGGCACGGCTGCAATCGGCCCAGCCGTTTCAAGCTTAAGCGTGACCGGCACGAGCACGCGCACCGAAACGCGCGGCGATGGTCCCAGTCGCACCTTTACTTTTGGCGCCACAATCCCAAGCGGCGCGACTATTCCTTATTTGCTCGCGAACAAAAGTGATTTCAGGGGTACCAGCTCACCTCTGCCACGGACATACGACTCATCCGGCTTTCTGAGTTCGTTAATTGACCTGCGCGGCACCACGACGACGTTCACCAATGATCCGTGGACCGGGAACGTGCTAGTTACCACCTACCCTCGGACCCATTCCGACGTAGTGCTCAATCTTCCCGCCGCGACGTCCCAGTCCGGTTTTACAGGATCAGGAAGCGACCCCAATAATCCCTATTGGGCCTACAACCACACGAATGCCCACCGGCGCCTAGGTAGGCATCGGCTGAGTCATAAGCGCGGATTCTCTCCCACCTATGCGCGCTACCCAGACAACCACCTTCAAACAATTACTTATCCGGACGGCGGAACAGAGACCTTCAAATTTAACTCGTTCGGCCAGGTGATTGAGCATCGGCTTAAGGCAAATAGTCCGGGAGCAGGTGGCTTGGAAACATTCACCTACGATGGTCGAGGGCTGCTTACCGATTATCGGGATGCCTATCACCTCGATCCTCAGGTCTATCCTAATGGCGATCCTCAAAATCCGAGCGTTCCGCCGAATTCCACACCGAGCCTGCATTACACCTATTACACGTCGGGGCCTAGCATGGACCGTGTCCAGACGATTACGGACGCCCGAAACAATACAACGAGCTTTACGTACAACGCTCGTGGACAGGTTTTGAACACAACGCTCCCAGGCGCCGCTCATCCAATCATTAATGCGTATAATCCGAACGGCAACGGCACATTGGTATCCGTCACAAACGAACTGCAAAAGCAGACCTCGTACACCTATGACGCTTACAAGCGGGTAACGAGCGTGACGCTGCCACCGCCTTCCGGCGGTCCAAGCCCAAATCCTACTACCTCCTCCTATGATCACACCGGCGGCACCGCCAGCGACTACAGTCACGCCGATGCCAATCCAACCCTCGTGACTCTGCCTAGCGGGAAGATGATCCAGACGCTTTATGACAATGATCTCAACAAGGCGCAGGTCACGGTCGGCTACAATACGAGTGACGCCGCAACATCAATTTTCCACCACGATCCAAATAACAACCTAACTTATGTACAAGATCCCAATGGGAACATAACGCAGAATTTCTATGATGCGCAAAATCGTCTCATGTTCGTAGACGACCCGATGGTGAACGGCGACCCGGCGGACAACCAGGCCCCTCCGCACAAGAACAGCGATGGATACACGGTTAGTTACATCTATGACCAGGCGAACAACGTCCACACAAAGCTTAATCCAAACAATCAACTCCTCACTTACTTCTACGATTCGATGAATCGCGTCAAGGAAACCTGGGTACCCCTGACTTCCAACCCCCCGGTGACGGCGGACACTAAGTACACTTATTACCCCTCGGGGCTCCTCCACCAGATGGAGGACCCGTATCTAGTCAAGAACGACCCCAACGCGACCTTTACTTACGCATACGTTTACACCTACGACCTGATGGGCCGGAAGACGAATGTGGCCTATCCGGCAGCTGACTCGAACTCAGCGGCAAAACATGAATCCTGGACCTACGACGCTGCAGGCAACGTGCATACCTTTACCAACCGCGCCGGAAGCGTACAGACCTTTTCGCCCTATGACGGTCGCAATCGAATGATGGGCTTTAGTTGGAATGATGGTGCGACCCCGTCTGAAACAATCGTTTACGGTGATGGTTTACACCTCACTCAGGTCTCGAATTCCAATGCGACGATCAACAATGCATATTTTGATGATGACACTTTGAAGAGCCAGGAAGAATGGGCAGCGGCCGAGAACGTGCATCGCACCGTTAATTACACATATGATCCCGATCTCAACCGCGAAACGATCACTTACCCGGACAGCCACAGTTTCACGTATCACTACACGAATCGGAACCAGGCCGATAAGATTCATGACGACACGGAGTCAAATTATCCGGTGACCTATCTATATGATGGCGATGGCAACGCTTACAACGAGACGGAGGACGGTGCCGTCACCACAACCGCCACATTCAACCCGATGAATCTTCCCAAGCATTTGTCGCTCGGGTTTGTGGGCACAACAACCCGCACCTTTGATTATGGTTACGATGTCATGAACGACCGCAACTCAATTCAACAGGATGGCGGCACGCCGGAGGCTGAGGCCTACGATCTGTCCGAGCAATCAACCACCGAGACAATCAACGGCACGCCCACGACGTTCGACTACGATGTTAACGGAAACCGCACCGGCGTAAATGGGGGCGGCACGTATTCCACCAATAATCTCAATCAATACAAGACCTTCAATGGGACTGCTGTGAGCTACGATGCCAACGGCAACCTTTGGACCTACAACGGCTGGACTTATTTGTACGACGCCCAGAACCGAATGACCAGCGCGAGCAATGGATCGACTAGTGAGACGTTCAAGTATGACGGCCTGAGCCGCCAGATCAGCCACACCCTCAACGCGGCGACAACGTATAATGTCTGGGATGGATGGAATCTAATCGAGGAATTTGCTCCAGGGGGGAGCGTGCCAGCCAACGTTTACGTCTATGGCGCGCGAGGGGAGATTGTGGAGCGTATGAGCGGCGGATCAACGATCCTTTATTTCCAGGACGGCCTGGGTAGCACGTCGCACATCAGCGACTCAAGCGGGCATCTACTCGAAAGCTATACTTACAGCCGAACCGGGACGCCAACCTTTTACAACGCTAGCGGGACTCCGTTGAATCCGAATAAATCTGCTCATGGCGTCCGTCATCTTTTCCAAGGCCAACTCTGGACACAGGAAACTGGTCTAAACGATTATCGGAACCGAATGGAGTTCCCCGCCACGGGAATCTTTATGCAGCCCGATCCAGTTGGCTTTGAGGGCGACCCGACGAACCTTTATCGCTTTTGTGGGAACAACGCTTTGAATGGAGTCGACCCCGTTGGCCTCTTTTATTTTAACGCCCACCAGTTTTTTGTGGGAGTCGGGAATACGCTTCTAGGATATGGGGGGATGAGGGCATCGTTTGCGCTTGGTGTTGCAGGTGTTGCAACCGCTGAGACGTACGTTGGCCCTGGAGTAGTAGCTGCAGTAGCCGCAGTTGGCTTCGTTGACAGCGGCATCCGTTTTCAATACGGCGCTGGGAATACAGTTGCTGCGTTCGTGGATTCACCCGCTGCGCGCGCAGCTTTAAACGAGCCCAGCGGCCTCTATTCGTACGTTGGGCAAACGCTGGCAGGGGAACAAGGCCAACTCATCGGGGACGCTGTTGGTGCCGGGATGGACATCGGGACTGCAAGGACCGCGTTTGACGCTGGCATGCAAGTTGCGGCTGCCGCTTTTGAGCTGGCTAATAACGCTGTCCAAACAGCTGCTGGAGGCAGTGACATTGCCAACTTTGGTGGATTGACACCCGATCAGGCTTCCACCGGAGGCGACATTACTAATTTTGGCGGCGGGACGCCAGCCCAGAACCCTAGTAATGACATCACCAATTTTGGCGGCTTGACACCGGACCAAACTCCTGTCAACGACATTACCAACTTCGGCGGCGACCCGTCGATCACCGGCGGTGGTGGCGCCGGCGGCTGCGGCCAACCTGGCCAGCCGCAATGTGAATAACCTTTGAGGGGGTCTGACCCCTATTTCTACCTCTACAGTACCTTCTTATAGTGCCGAACCCGAATCGCATCGCAGGACCTGATCGAGAAGTTTCGGTTTGCCGGGCGAAGGCTGTGCCGGTAAAGTCAGAGCCACGGCTTTATTGTGAGGTTCCGACCTACAATTTCAACCCCAAACCGTATTAGACCAAAAAATTGTGCTTTTAAAGACGTAATTATTGAATCTAATCCTCGTCAGACCTATGCGCGAAATCGTCACTGAAGTGCTCAGCGACAGCGCCATTCCCACGCTTGTTGCGCTTACGCTTCTTTTCGCATACTGGACCCACCCTGAGAGATTTCCGGCACAGTGGACACGTCGTCGTGTTAGCTTACTCGCACTGCTCCTCACAGTCGGCAGTGTGTCACTATCGGTTTGGGGTGCTTACTCGCATCCGCACTGATGTATGCACGCGATCACGGATCAAGCGAAACGCATATGGTTCAGCATCGCCTTGGCCGCGCCGATCACTGGGTTTCAAGTCGTTCGTATCGCGCATTCGCGGCGCGACGCAGGAGCGTTTGAGCTAGCGGTCACGATGTTTACTTTTGTCGTGATCGCTTTCGTCGCCTGGCGTGTGGTTCGCCAGTTCCCGAAGGCGCCATCCTTTACGCACCCCTTTCTCATTGGCGTCGTCATTGTTGTATGCATTCTCACCGCTCTGGAGCTTTTACATTGATAGGTCTGGTGAATTCTGAAATGGCAATGTCGTGGGGCCTAGTGTTCAGAAGTCGCTGCTTCGATGGCGGAGACCATATCGTCGGCCCCTCGTAATTTTTGCGCACGCTCGTCGAATTGCGCGCCGCTGCTCCCGCTGATGTAGAGTATTTCAGGTGAGACGACGTTGTGGGCAGTTCCGCAGATCGGATTCTGCGCGTCGTTGTGCAGATAAGTGAAGGCCGCGAATCTTTCGCCGCTTTGCTGGTCGGG